>Ga0179593_1683427_pt1 | contig 13826 bp, 17 predicted proteins | sample CZODoug2_1_08_16_FD_185931 | JGI IMG/M metagenome (GOLD analysis project Ga0179593, IMG submission 185931) | Vadose zone soil fungal communities from Angelo Coast Range Reserve, California, USA - CZODoug2_1_08_16fungal (PacBio error correction) | ecosystem: Environmental > Terrestrial > Soil >...
GGCCTTTTTTCTGTTTTATCGGGGGGAGGTAAAAGCAGGGATCGAGATTGAGGGTAAAATCGCAAAAAGTCTGGGCGGACAGTGAGCATAAGGAAGTTATCCTCCATTTAAGAAGGAGAGTGGGTCCATGCTAAAAGCGGCCGTGGTTAATGAGAAGGGTCCGTTGGAGGGAGCTTTGGTCAGGGATTTGATTGGAGGGAGTTGTCTTCTGTAATCTGAAGGAATAAAGGACCTTTCTCCTTTGGTGTGTGGTGGGGTTGTTTTGGCGCGATGGATTCGCCTGCAGGCCTAACAGGGGGCGACCGTGCAGTTGGGGCGGGAAAAAAGTTCTCGGAACCTCAGAGGAGGGGGAAAGTTTCGCCGAGAAAATTTCCGGGCGCGGGGGCGAATGGGAGGGTAGGAGTTTGCAAAGCGGAAACAAGCGGGCTACGTTGCAGTGTTTGAAGAAACTCTGTAAGACGGGGAGGATCGGTAGACCACGTTACCTTGGCCTGGGGAGCTACATCTCAGGAGTGAAACCTCAAGGGAGTTTACTTTGCAGCAATCGACGTGGAACTTCGTCGGGTCGAGGAATGAATCAATAAAAGGGAAAACTGAATCTAGAGGGGGTCCATCAATGAGGGGGTAAGCCATCTGTTGGGTGCAGGGAACGGCTGCCGGGCCAGAGCTGGGAGGACCTCTGGGGAAAAGGCCAGCAAAAAAGCTGGAATTCATCCTAAAGTTGGCGTATGAAGAGCGTGGGGAAACGGGTCAAGGACGGTAGAGGAATAGGTGATGTTAATCAAGGCCTTAGGGGCAGGGGCAGGACAGGAACTTTAAGGAGGGAGAAGTATCCCGAATTACCCACAAAGAGCCTGCAGTAGCACCTCGGTAAGATCCCTGAATGAAGTGGTTTTCTTTAGATTCCCTCTAGGTAGCCAGTTTTGTGACAAATGGGAAGAAAGAATCAGGCGAGGAGGAAAAAAGTTCCGCCACCATTGGTTTCGAAATAGTCGTAACGTGCAGGGGGGGTGCTCTTCATGCCAGCGCACCTAGGCCATGTCAACAAAGGAAAAAAAGGGAGCGTGCGACTGCGGAAGGAGAATATGCAAACGCAAATAAAACGGGTTTAGGTGAAGGTGTCGGGCAGAAGTGCTGCGGAACCATAGAGCACAGCACTCAGACAGCGGAGAGCAAGGGGAAGCTCGGAAAGAAAAGCGTCTAGGAGACAAAACATCAGCTGAAATCAAAAAAAAATGCCATTCCGGATTCCGGACGATGCCTCGGGGGGAAGACACTTTAAACACTCGTGATTTTCGAGGGCCGCCCGCGCAGGAAAGAGGTGTGTCGCGGCGGGCAGGAGGAGAAGACCGAATTTCAGCCATCGGAACTACCGAGATAAACGGGGCTGCCAATCGAGGGGAAAAGTCAGTTCTAGTAGTATGGGGCAACAAAAGAAGTCGTCAGTCCGGGAATTGCAAGGAACAGGCGGTCCATAAACTATGAAAATAAAGGGGAACGGGCGCAGGTTATACAAAAGGGACAAAAAAACCTGAGGCCTCGAAGACGGGGAAAAGAGACAACACTCTTGAGGGGGCGCCCTATTCTAGAGGGAGGAGAACGACATGCAATCAAGAGAGAATAAAAAAAACATACATGGAAGGACAAGTTCACAGCATGGAAGGTGACAAGAGACACTTGTACCGACACAAAACAAACGGAAAAGGAAAATTCGCACAAGGGTTCTCGAAACAGGGTTCATGGCACAACCCCCGGGCCGCTGCTTTCAACATCCGAAACCTACATCAACTTCATCATTTGATGAACCCACAGCTTTTCACCTTAGCAAAAGCAAGAAAAAGAAGTACGGTGCAGTAGAAATGGTGAGAATACTGCGGGCTGTTTGTTGGTGGGGGTTGGGGGTGTGGTGGGGTGGGGGGGCGAAGCCAAGGAGACTCACAAACCCAAATTAGGGGCGAAGAAGAGCTTGCTACGATTCCCGAATAATAGCATCAATAGCTGAAATTGAACGCAAAGCCGTCTGAGGGAGAAGGGAGATGACTCTAAGCCTTCGCTTGAACACCCGAGGAAAGGGCTCTGAGGAAGACAACAAAAGAGGATTAGTAAGAAGAGAGACCTGAGAAGGGGGCCTCATCGGGGGGGGGACGAGCGGAGAGACATTATAATCAAAGCAGACTCCAGTCGCTTTTTCACAGTTTTTCTCGTAGGAGTCTTTGACTAGGAGCCGGCCACTGGTCCTTCGAAAAAGGGGGGAGGGGGCTTTTCGCTCCAAGGTGAGTCAAATGAGACAGATTCTAGCCTGTCACAGTACGCACTGGGGCAGGGCTCAGGTGGCCGAAAAGTGTGCGGGCAATCAAGGGAATGGAAGGTTTTTCGATTGGAGGGGGGGGGGTTTTGTGAGAAGGACGAAACCCGGAGTGGGAATTGGGAAGAAAAATTTGATGAATCAACCTGGTTGTAGGTAAACATTTTTTCTCGAGGGGGGATGCTGGAACAGAAGCAAAAAATGAGAGTGTTGAATGGGCGGCACGGGAATTGGGTCTTATGCTGAGGTTTAGTGCTCGCATCGTAGAGGAAGGCAGGTCCTCATCTCGGAGATTTGCCTTAGTATCTAAAGTGGTGTAACATCAGAATGGGGTGTTTACCGGGAGTCCTATAGTCCAGTAGTGTATTGAACTAAACGCGAATGGGGTTGGTAGGTCAGGCCTACGAGCACCGCCTGATCCGTACAAAATGCAGAAAGTCTCCTGAAAGGAGCCCTCAGTGTGATTTAACGTAGTGTGGAACGTCGCTGGAAAAGATGTGGCTAAGGACCTTCGAAGCCCGGGTGCGAGCCGAGCTGGGACAAGGATTCATACTGGAAAAAGTCGGTCCACGTAGGTTTACAAACATGGGATAAAGATGATTTCGCTTCCGGCAGTTGGGGGGGTATTTGATCAGAAGAAGGAGGGGTTGGAGCCGCGAATCGTTTACAGGGCGGAGAGAGGCAAAAAAACAAAGTTACCCTTAATGAAGCCAGGCGATGGTTTAGACAAAACGCACGGAGCTGCGTACTTCCACAGCAACTTGAACTTCAACCGCTCGGTGGCGCCCAGGGGGTAGCTCTCTGTCATCCAACAAATCCGCGCCGTCCTCATAGGAGAAACAAAGAAGAAAAACCCGTCCTGGGTAGATTCTCTGCAAAAACGAAAGGGAGTGGGAGGCAACTGTTTTCCGCCAGCCAAGAAGATGCAATTAAGGGGGGCAAATGCTAATGACAAAAGGGGGAGAAATCAGAGGCTTCAAAGCCCATGTCTCCATGCGGCTCTGAACAAACTAGCGATGAAAAATTGGTGGTTCCAGTCCGGACCTAGAACTCGTCAGGGGGCCTGTAAAGGGATCGAAAAAAGCCTGGTCCCGAAGATTCGAAAAAACAATCGAAAAGGCTCCGCGGCAAAAGATGTCCTGCGAAAATACTGATGAATTTCTAAAAAGACCTAAGTTTCCGGGGAATTCGAGGATCTGGGAAAAAGAGCATCATGCATATGGCCGGAATCAAAAAAGGGCTGGGGACATCTAGGGAGAGGCAGGGGTTTTAAATCTTATTCATAAGAATAAATTCACCTTCTAGGTCTGGAGGGTTCAACAAGGGAGGTTTCACACGCACGAACGGGAGAGGGAACGTTTACCGGACCAAAGGTAAGTTCAGAAAGCGGCGCCAGCTCGAAATTGATATGGTAAAGAAAGTCACGTAGTCTCCTCCTAATGGCGAATGTGACCTAGAAACGACTCCATTCGAACGCACGGGGAAGTTCACGACGGGCGCAAGCCACGAGATCAGGGGGGAGATGATGTTTTTATGGAAAGGAGGAGGATCCTGAAGTGCCAAAATGCAAGGAGAGCAGGGGGGCAGCGAATGTTTGGAACAGGAAGAGGGCCCGTAGGACCACTCCCAAGGGGACAAATCAAGAATGGAGAGCAACGCGGAAGGTAAGCACCGGGGGAGCGGAAGGAAACTTAACGCGAGAAAGGAGGAGTCACCACAAATTAAGGACACTCAGGAGCGTCATCATTTCGCAAGTTTTACGGAGCCGCAAGCAGGTACCCTTTTCTGAATGAGGAAACGATAAAAAACACACGGGGGCCATATCTCGAGAAAAACAAACCAACGGATTCTTCAACAGAAGAGGAGGTCCAAGGAAGGGGGGAGGGGGGAGGGACGTCATTGAAAAAACAGGGTCGCGCTGGGGATTCACATCGGCAGTCCCTAAGGGGCCTTTGGAATTGATTACGGGCGAGGGGTGCCGACATTGAAGAGGGTAGAAAGAAATCTCGCTTCGTATTTCATTCCGCGTAAAGCCTCCCCGAAAGGCGGAAAGTTGTATTTAAATTGGGAAGGCCAGAGAAATGACCGAACTTTCCGCTGCCGATGGTCACTGGCTCAGGAACGGAAAAAACCATTGCTGCTCCGCGGGGGGGCCCAAAAGGCAGGATCCGCATAGATAAGTTAAAAAAGAAAGAGAGGAAGTTTCTCCGTGTTCGAGCAAGAGGAAACTGAAAAGGGTGCGGGAAGGAATGGAAAGTTCCTAGTTAATTTAGAAACAGAACGGGGGAACTCGGAGAAGACGTTGAGTGGGTAGATACAACACCAGAGGAGGGCGGCTACTATGTCTAAACAGGGGTTCAGGAAATTTACAGAGCAGTAGCGGAAGGACTGAACCACATGGTTGGAACACTTGTTTCCACAGCGAGAACTGGGCCCTGAGGAGGATTCGCGGAAGGAGAGTTCAAAACGTCCCCTGAAAAATGGGCTGCCATCCTAGTAGTGAGGCAAGGGTAGCCTGCAGGATTCCGCTGGCAGGAGAGGCGTTGAAGAGGGATGGACAGAACCGCAAGCAACCTTCGTCTTGGGCACTTATCGAGAGGGATGGGGAAACGGTCAAGGCGGCAGGGAGAGTGGGAAAGGCCGGAGGGTGGGGTGTCTATCCAGGTGGCCGGGAATTGAAAAAGAATACGTTAGATCTCGTCTTACTTGGGACCGAAACAAATTCAGAGAGGAAAAAGTGCCGGAGAAGTCCGGGAAGACCCTGGGTGGGCTTTTTTGACGATTCAAAGGGGTCGCAAGGGTCGATACACCTAAGCGACAGGAAAAAGGCGGAGAGGTCAGGGACATGCCGCAAGGGAGAGTTTTCCTTCTTTGGAAGACAAATAAGAGGGCTCTGTGTTTCCATCTCCGAGCAGGAAAAATGGAAAGAAAGGGCAGGAGGGAGGGAAGGGGGAGTCGTACAGATTCGACCCCTTGGCTCAAAGGGGAAATGGGGAGTGGGAGGGTGAAGTACGCAGAAGGGTGCGTGCGAAAAACGAAGGGAGTCACACCGGCGAAGGGCGGAGGTCTTTCAAGGGTTTGAATCAGAGAAACGTCGAGGGGGGGAAAAAAAAATCCCCCTGCCGGCGGAAAAAAAGAATGAGTCCGGTCAAGAAAATAGATCGCGGGGGGGGACATGGTCTTAATTCCGTATTTCGGGGCGGCCAAAATGGGGGGTAGGAGAAGAGAGCGTGGTCACTCGCGCAAATCGGGACCAAAACGGGAGGAAAAAAAACGAAATCGAGGGAAGTCATTCTATAATTGATTTGAAGGAAAAGAAGGTACAAGGGAGAGTGATTAGATCGCAGGGGATCCAAAAAAAAAAAGGAGCAAGAGGCCGACATAAAAAAGGGGGGGGGAGAAAGTTAAGTTTGTGTTTATTTTTGTAGGCACTTTAATCTATGGGAACTTTTAGGGAAAAAAATCTAGTGTCCTAACCCCCCAGAAAGACCTTATCTCCGGCCGAATCCAAAAAGAGCCAGACGGAGTTCCCTTCGCAATTTCTATGAGATAAAGCAGACCAAAAGTACGAGCCCCATAACACTAAGAAGGGAAGTTTTTTTCAGAAAAGCAAGGGAGAAAAGGGGGCAAAGAAAAAACCATTTTTAGCGAACAATTGGTAGGCACAATTTGTACCAATAAATCTGAAGGAATGATAAAACACCGGAAGGTGCTGCCGGACATGCACCATAAGAAAAAACTTCAAAAAAAAAAGGGGATGGGAAGGAAAAACGTGCCACCTGAGCCCATCAATACCCACGCCATGCTTGACAGATATAACGAGGAAAATTACAAGGGGGGACTGGAAGCACCGGGCGCAACGAATACCTGTTGGGAGGGAGCTGAAGCCTAATATGAAAAAAAGGAAAAATACCAGGGAAGGGAGAAGTTTAAAGCGAGCCTCAGAATTCGTAAGGAAGAGAAAGCACTGACGCGAAAATGAAAAATGGCGACAGACAGCTAGGAGAGAAGAAACAAAAAAGAGGAGTATTAAACTCTATAGGACGGAGCGAGGGAAGTTTCATCGGGGAGAAGTGTCGCGTCATTCTACCTTCCGAACATCGCGGGTAAGGGGGATAGAAGTCTTTACGTATTGAAGGGATGGGCAAGAACCAGCTCTGAAACTGACTACAAGCCTAACAAGGGGGGGTCAGTGGATCCAGGCTTTCGAAAGAGGCACCGTCAGTATTCCACTTTCTATCACGTACACCAAATGGGGAGGGATGGTTCTAAGGTGGCACGCCTGGGGGGGCGGCCCAGGGGGTTGAGAGGGGGACGGATGTTCATGGGTAGCTGCAAAAAGGTGTTGTGAGCCACTGCCAAAAGATGTTATGGGGGAACCTTTTTTGCCTAAAAAATGGGTCATCGGGGGAAGGGGTGGAGAAAAGGGGATTGGAGGCACCCTTTCCAATGTGACGGGTTTAGGGAACGGGTTTTGATTCTTGATTAGAGGTGAGAAAAAAGAAATGAAGATAATTTCCGGCCGTTGAAATCAGCGCGGGATCTGCAGGGGGAAAATAGGCTTTTGTTGGTGGAAGTGGCTAGAGAATTCGAAAGAGTAGGGAGGCCGCGCTTTTAAAGGGGAAGTGGGGGAGAGGAAGAAAGGCGTCTCCTGATCGGGCGGCGTAACAACGGGAAGTCCGAGAAAGGAAAAAGGATCCAATAGTGGGAGTAGGGAAAAAAGGGTACTCTTGGATCTTTAATGCACGGGAAGTGCGAAAAAAATCGTAAGGGGGAAAGCTTATCGACCTACGCACCCCAGAGCAAAGGGTCAATTCGTCACGGAAAAGAACGTGGGATTCCAAGGCGATCTCGGGCCGGAACAGGGGGGGTGGGGGTATGGCCACTACTAATGAGAGTTGGGGAGAGGAGTTTACTTGCGCTCGAGGCAAACAGTGAAAGGAGCCCAATTTTTGATTAAGAGGGGAATAAGGAGGGTGGGTTTCGCAGCAGACGTGAAAGGAAATGTCCCAGGAAACTGAAACAGGCAAGGAATTTTACGGTGCGTCCAAGGGTGCATCAGAGTAATCCAAGCGCTCCCTCCGAAAAACCGTGCTAAAGGAAGAGGAAAAAGGTACACAAGGGGAACCGTCCTGCAGGGTAGTCTAGCTAAGAAACCCGAAAGGAAAAGAATGTAAGGAAGGTGGAGACCTCTCAAGCGAATAAATCAGATTTGATCCTGCAATACAAAAAAGGGGGGAAGCGGAGGTCAAAAAAAACAAAAAAGAGGGCTGACCGAGGAAAAGGCTATCCTCCGCGCTGAACAGGGGGCGTCCAAGGTACGTAGAACGCGTCCAAGGAAATTGGACTAGGATCTGACGGAACAACGCTCCGCAAATCAAGACAAGGAACCTTGTTCAAAAACTAAGGGAACCACTCTTCTGATGAGTTCCCAGCGCGGGGGCGGGACGTTGTAACGGAGTGAGTACCGCAAGGAAACTTAGAAGAGGGGCAACTCACAAAGGGGAAGACCATAATCAGGGGGGGTAAAAGAGGGAGGTTTCATTTTCAAAAAATCGGGAACAAGCGAAGCCACCCGAAGTTCAACTTCTATTGGCGTTTGGCAAAAGAGTTCAAAATAAGTCGGTCACAAGGACTCATCACTAAGGAGGCGCCGAGCTTTCCATTTGGGAGCCGCAAAAGCTAAAAGGGAGCCATTCTCGGATATGGTGATTCTGTACAAAAATCTGAAAGGGGACCGGCTGGGGATGCAAGAGACGTCAATTCGCCCTCAATGAAGGAAAATTTCGCGGCATCCAGTCCCGGAAAGTGATTTTTACCTCGGATCTCTGCGTGAAGAAGTTCTTTAAAAAAGGGAGAAAAAGGGAGGGAAGAAGCCAGCAGCGAATGGGTGGACCTAAGGCAACATCGGGACCAGGGGACAATAAAAAAAAAATGGAAAAATCCAGCGAACTCTACTTTAAATAAACCTGGAAAAATGGAAGCGTGAGCCTCACACGCTCGGAGTGGCGGAGGGAAAATGAACGTCAAAATGTCGGAAACCTTACGTTGGACGAAGGTAAAAGGAGAGGAGTCACCGATTTTGGTCAATGACGGAATCAAACCAAAACCGGTCCTTTTGGCGAAGAAAACTTAGGGAGAGAGAGATTCCAAGGGACGGGTGGGTCGGGTGTTTGAGGACTTCATTTACACCAAAGGGGAGCTGGTCAAAGTCCATCCGAAGTCCAGGGGAAAAATTGACTGGAAGGAGGGTATCCGGACCGTTTAAAAAGGTGTGCGTGTGAAAAAGCGAGACGCAAGAAGTTTCATTCAATAAGCAAAAAAAGGAGCTTCAAGGGGTGGGAAAGTGGTTGACATGTGCTGGAGCGGATGCTCCAGAGCTGAAAAGAAGGCAAAAGCGGGATGGTCACCAAGAAAGGAGGGAGAAGAAAAGACCCTTTTTCTTGGCCGAAAGGGGGGGCTAAGAGGAAGAAGCATAGAAACAGTTTATCTAGGAACAAGAAAAAAAAAAAAGCTGGGGAGAAGGGGAGTGCAATTCAAAGTGGAAAAGGTTGTTCGATGAGGGGGGGAAAACGTGGAGAAGGGGATCAAACCGGTCGGCGCCCTTCGAGAACTGGGGGGGTAAATCCACCATTCCAAGGAGGGGAGATTTATACCGCGCGCCAGGACCGCCATGGGCGACGTCGCTGCGTGTGAACAATATTGAAGCCTGTGGGAAAATGCCCAGAGCGGGGGACTTCGGACTGAAAAAAAGAAGGGTAATTCCCCTGAATCTAGGGGTCCAGAAGAAAAAGTCTGGTAAAAGACCCAATCGTGTGATTTGGACTTAGTGGGACTGAGACCCGAAAGATCTTTCGGTATTAAAATGTTGAAGAACGCGAGGGGAGCAACCTTAGGAGGTTAACTTCATCAGGGAATATTAACGTGTAAACCTTCCAGGAATTCGGGGGATGGGGACGGCCGGATTTTGAGATCATTTTTGGGAAAAAAGAATTGAAGAAGCGTTAAAGGTACAACGTACCGAAACGACCAGAGCCTGAGAGATTCCTCGACTCGGGAGTAGGGGGGGAATAATTGTTTGCTTTGAAAAGATTCAGGCCCTTGGCGGAAGGGGAAGCGACGGCGGAGAGAGGCGGAAGGAACATTTGGGAAGCCAAATTAGGGGTTCTTCGTGTGCGGAAGAACGGGCATGACAGGGTTGGAAGGTGTAACTCTCACGATTCCTTCAGGGGAACTACGGGGTTGGAAGGAGAAAATTAGATGTCGTACAGAGGTGAAAAGAAAGACGGAGGTGGGGGGAAAAATGTGAAGATACATAAAGAAAAGGCGAAAGCAACCACCACCTCGCTAAGTCGCAAGCATAATAACCTTGACGGGTAGGAAAGCAGCTCTCGGGCTCCTAACGAAACTCGTGGTGGGCTGGAGTCTCCACAAATAAGAAAGTCGTTCAGAGAAAAAAAAAAAACGAAAAAGCCTTCGTCCGGACGCGGAAAAGATCGCATCTTTTTGAATAAAGAAGTCCCCGTCTTGGGGGAGGAAAAGGTGCAAAGGGGTTTGGTTCGCTGGGCTGGAGAAAAGGAATATAAAGAGGGCAGCCTCATCTTGCCCGAAGCAAGGTATAAAACTGACCAATAGATTATGATCCAGTTCGAGTGATGGAAAGTTTGGGAAGCACTCTCCTAGGTGATAGAAAAAAGGGGGTCCAATAGGAGGAATCGTAAGGGGCCTCGCAAAAACATAGTAATGGAGAGGAAAACCAAAGAGAAATGGACCCCCCACCAAAAAAAGGCTCCGGCAAAAAGGCGACAAGAAAGCGCGGGGGCCCCGGCCTGCCTATTCTATAATTGATGGCTCCGACAGCTGAGAAACATAAAGGCGAAAAATAAAAAAGGTGGTAAACAGGGGGAGTTTTGCGCAAATCCAATAAGGAAGGTATGCCAAAAAGTTACGAGGACAATGTAGGCAAAATGGCCAAAAGAAAATCAGCGGAAGGGCATGCGCACAACACCAAGATGCCTGTCAAAAACAATCCTAAAACCTGAATCAACATGAGAAGGGGGGGGTGAAGGGACACGGGGATCCAGCAATACCCACTGGGGTGCTTACTGAAGAAAGAACTGCTGGGGCCTTAGGAAAAATCAATTCGCAAAAAAAAAAGATTCAGGCAAGGAATCGCTGCGGAACCATAGGAAGAGGAATGATCTACAATCTTCGTGATGGCAGTTAGTAAGGGAAAAACTAAAAGAGTCTAACCGGGAGAAAGGGAGCATGTCGGCAAATGCTATCGAAAAAAAGATTAAAAAAAACTATCTCGATAGAAGGGGAAGGATTTGCGGAAGGGGACTTGAGGTCTACCGCCGCGGGCTTCGCGTCCTTCCTAATGCCAAAAATCTTTCGCGGCAAGGAGAGCCGGAAGGTCGAAATGCTGGCTCAGGGGAATCGAATGCGAACATCTTCCGGCGGACTAGCAAGCCTGGTAAGGTGAGGGGCGCAAAGCAAGTATTCTCAGCTCTCTTTCGATCCACGGTAAAAGGAGTCATTGGTGAGAGGGGGGAGAGGTGGAATGGGCGGCACTGAAAATGGGGGAAGGGGTCGTTATGGTTAAATGTGAAGGCAAAGTTCACTCCCGCGGAGCGGGGGCGGAGTAAAGGGGGTAATGGTTGTGGGACATGGAAGAGTTGAGGGTTCACACCACTTCCATGAAAGAAAATGAAAGGGGGGGGGACGAAGTGGTGGGTGCTTCTCATGTATTGGAGGGGGAGAGAAATCGGAGAGAAAATGCCTGCCAAAAGAAGGGAGCTTGGAGGGGGACCTGGTCTCTTCCTTAGAGGGTCCTTAGGGGGGGGAAAAGTGAAACTGCGCCATCCCTATAATAAGAGGAATATAGGGACGATGCCTCCTGATGAATGGGAGACTCTCCGCCTGCAAGCTCTGCGAAAGAAGGGGGGAGAAGCGAAACTTACGCTCCCTCTATTGAGTATAATTATTGGGGAACCTCGGTCCGAGGGAGGAAGGGTATTGAAAAACGTCAAACTTACGAATATCTGAGAAAGACAAACAAATTATTCCTGCGCGAAAACTGCGAGCACGGAAGTGAAGACAGACCGATGAAGTCTATTGGACCGCGTAAAAAAAAAGAGGGATTTTGGGTATTGCGGCACGAAGAAGCACTTTGGGAAGGGCCGCTTTGCGTGCTCGCGAGCGGAGGGACAGAAGAACCTGAACGTTGGGGCTGACTGAGGGGAAAACGGCTGAGGCGCACGCACTTATTCGTACTACAGCAACGAGCCCCGAAGGGGAGACCAAGGTTGGATCAAGAAGCCTACGCGCGGACCTCCTCGACAGGGTCATAAGAGCGAAACATTAATATGCAACCCTTCCTTAAAGGGGGATCGGAAGATTCCACACACTAGAAAAAATGGATTTTCTTCCGGTTCCAAAGAGAGGATCACGAAGGCCGGAGGACCTCTTTGTCCCGGAAAAACGTGGAAGGCTCAAAAAAAAAAGAAAAAAGGGTCTGTGGGTGGGGGGTCCCCCTAGGACGAGGCTAGAACTTCCGAGGGAGCAGGGGGGGGGCGGTCCAAGGAGACGTATACGCGCAAGGAATGAAAAGAAGGGATCCGAAGGAAGGGAACGATTAGCAACCCGCACTCGAAAAACGGGGAACAAAGCTCAATATTCCTTCGAGAGGGGGGAAAGATGAGGGGGTCCCAGCCGAAGGGGTGCCTTCTAACGTTTCCACCGCAAGAGCATCAGATGAAGGAAAAGTCAATAAATCACGATGGAGGCGACACGATGATTGAACCAGATAAAGTTCCGTAAAAAAAGAGGGGCAGAAAAACGACCGCCGAATGCAAGGGCGGAGTTCAAACCAATGTCAAAGTTCAAATCTAAGCGTCGAAACCCTATATGTTACATAAGAAAAGGAGCGCGGAGAGAGCTAACCTACGAGTTAGAGGGGGTAGGTAAAAACACTAGAAAAGTCTGCCTGCTAATGGCGCCTAAAAAGGGATCCACAAGAAGAAAAGAAAGAGCAAGTCGCCCGCACCCGGTTAAATGGTTCCAGGAGGGAGAAAGGAACCTCTATTATTTTTCCTACAAAAGTAAAAGGGATCTCTGAAGGGACCAGGGCCAAGCAAGTGTTCAACTGGATAGAGAGGGGTAGGTTCATGAATCACCAGGGGAAATTTTGTGTAAAAAGTAGGGGGGCATGACAATTCCCTCAGGTTACAATCGCTAAGGGGGGGGAAACAAAAAGAGATGGGGCAGAACCGGAAACCTCGGAAGGCATGATTTATCTTCAACTCCGGAGAGGAGGGGCAAGTGGACAATTCAGCAAAATAGGCCTTTACAGGTGATTGGGGAGAGAGAACAGAGGGGGACTTCAATGAAGAAAGATAAACAAAAAACGTTCCTTTTCCCATAAGGAGTCTCAAAAAAAAGTAGATAAGAAGGGGAAGTTTGGTTTGATCGGGGGAAGGGGAGCATTTAAGGAAAAAGAGGCGGCTGGGGGAAAGCTTAGAGGATGGGAAAAATGATGGACGTCAAAAAGGTAAAGAACAAGCGATCTTTTTACTCTCCAGAAGGCGAAAAAAGTGAAGGGGCGGAAGGTCGAGGTCCCTTCGCGTTCGCGTCATGATTCGTGGCTGGAAAAAACGGATTGCCCTGACGAAAGCGTGGGGCGAAAGGAAAGACTGAAGGGTCACACCCATTCCTCTGAATTGGCAGAAAAGAAGTGGAAGCCGTTGCATGGCCCAGCCGGCAGGATAACAGAGAGCCATGAGTAAAAAACAAATGGCGCATGGCTGTAAGAAAAAAAGGCGCGGAACTTGACAGGGCGTGGGGAAGGGGGGAGATGAAGGGGAGGAAGGATCACAGAACGAAAAAGAAAAAAAAAGCCAGGTTAAAAAAAAAAAAGGAACCAAAACCCAAACCATCTCAAGACTCTGCGGGGAAGAAGGGAAAAGCGACGGTACCCTTTGTGTACAAAAAACCCAGTAAAGGGGGGCGGATTGTCCTCCATGGGGTGAAGCTGGTGGGAAAAACATCCGCCCGATCCTTGGAAAGAGTCGGGAGATGAATCCATTCAACCTCCTGAATCTTGAGGGAATCGGTAAGGTTTGAAAAAAACTGCTGAAGAAGGGGACTTTCGAGTTTCTTTATTAAAAACGATGGGAAAAGCGAGACGTAAGGGGGAAATGCATCCGACAGTTTAGAAAAGTAGGGGGGGAAAAAAGTAAAGGCGCGCTCCGGAGGGGGAGGGGCCGTAGTTGGGGTGATCAGGAGAACCATTTTGGGGAAATTAGAAGGAGACGACGTGGTACCGAAACCCAAACAGCGAAAGGCAGGAAAATCTTCAGAGAAGGACTAAAGAAAACTGTGTTAGGTTGAAGATGACCAGGAAAAGAAAGGGTGGGGAATTCGCATCTGTAAAATAAGGCGAAGAGGAAGGGGGAAAGGAGCAGGAAGCCAATCCATTGATAGGTCGGGGGGGGAAAGCGGAGTATAACGAAGGGGGGGT
>Ga0179593_1338233_pt1 | contig 13825 bp, 12 predicted proteins | sample CZODoug2_1_08_16_FD_185931 | JGI IMG/M metagenome (GOLD analysis project Ga0179593, IMG submission 185931) | Vadose zone soil fungal communities from Angelo Coast Range Reserve, California, USA - CZODoug2_1_08_16fungal (PacBio error correction) | ecosystem: Environmental > Terrestrial > Soil >...
CTGAGACCTTAAAGATGAGGGGAACAGAGGGAAACGGACGTCATAACTTCATATGACACTTGAAAAAGGCTTGGGGAAATCCTAGGAAGGTTCAGGTGGGGAGGTGAATGGGAGCGTACGCATTACAATCGGTGTCGGAAAGAAAGAAGTAAATTTTACGTAATACCTAAAGGAGAGGTTTTGGACGGACAACTAGGGGGGTGGGAAGAGGGGGCGAGGTGCCAAAAAAAATCTGGAGCGGTGAATCAGAGAGGTACTGGAAACTTTTTCGTCAAAGGAACTGTCATGAAGAGCGGTGCATATGGATATATCTTGAGAGGGACGGAACGGCAAGATAGGTCGGAAAATCTCCGAAAATCCATGCGCAAAGACCATATTGTTTTAAAAGGATGGAACGACTTGTTCTTGTAGAGATAATAAAACAAGGGGAAGTGAAGGGAGTTAGGGAAACTCATCAAAGGTATTAGCAAACGTGTTCATATTTTGAAGTCCAGTACCTCAAAGGGAGTGGGGTCGTGCGTGCAGCAGAATCGCAATTTTACAAAATAGGGGGGGAGGGAGGATGGGCTAGGGAAATCCAGGCCATAAGGGGGGGGGAAAAAGGAAAGACCCAAGTTTCAGCATTCATCGAAAGAAAATCGGCGATCATCGGGGGGTGTACCGCGAGACAGATAGTCAAACGAGAGTAATGGGGGGACGGGGCAGAAGAAGTTAAGCTCAGGTTAACGAGAAGGGGGCTGACAACCTGCAGCTGAAGGAAAGAAACAGGGCGGGTTTTGAAAGACTACAGAGCAAATCGGAGGCAATTAGGTCTTCAAGTGGAAACGTTGAAAGAGAGAAGAAAGAAAGCCGTGGTTAGCGCCAACATTCCGAGGAGAAACTGGGGGGCCAACTGATTTAACAGGGAGTAACTAGGGGGGGTACACTGTCTTTGAAGTAAAAAAGGCAGGCGGAGGTCACGTGAGGATATAAGGCGCAAAAGAGCCAAAGGGGGAAGGAAGTATAAGAGTGGGTCTCAATTACCAACACAGGGAGAAAAAGGAAGAGAGTAATCCGATACATTCCGAAAGACATGGACGGTGGCTTACCATCCTTTGGGGAAATACCTAATCGCTAAAGCGATAGGGGAGAGGGGTATTACTAAGGAGGGGGGAGGGGATTTCAGAAAAAAAAAGTACATGTGCAAGTGGAGAAGGGACAAAAAGAAGCACTTCCGTTTATGGACAACCCCAACGAGACTCGGCACTCCGTGTCACTAAAGTAGAATGCTCTTTTCCAGTCATTGGGAAGAAGAACCCAGGGACCTTCTTCCTTGGGGGGGAAACGGCGCAAAGGAGCTGAAGGTGTAAAGAGCTCAAAGGACCCGTCTGGGGGGTTCTCATTGACGATGGGGTTGGGGAGTCAGGGAGAACCATCTGCTTTCGGGGGACAGATCGACCAGAAGACCTTATTGAAAATGGAACCGCGTCCCGGATCAAAGGGGAGAATGTCATGAAAAGGAGGCCTTCTTAGGGGGAAGCGAACCTCAAGGTTTGGCGGGGAATGAGACCGGGAAGCAAAAAAGTGACGGGCGAGTAAAGATAGGGAACTTCCTCCTTATGAAGGGAAGGACTGCGGCATGCCATGAAAAGAAGAAGCAAAAATGTGGTTCGGGGGGGAAACGCGAGAAACAAGCTCTTCTAGGAGGAGACTCTCAAATGAAAGGGGAAATTGGCTCCAAAGGGGGGAAGGAGCTCTGCGGAATGGTGGGCCAAATATTGAAAAAGATGAAGAGAAAATGTGGGGAAAAAAAAAAGAACCAAAACAATGAAGAAAAGGAAACAATCACAACAGTCGCATTGCGGCCAAAGAAATCCTATTATATTGGCATTTAGGGGGAAAAAAGGAAAGGTAACTAGCTGTATTCCACTGGAAGAACAGATCTCTCTCCAAAAGAGAAATAGATAGATGGTAAGATTTGAAGGAAGAAAAAGAGCACATAAAAAAGAACTTGAAAAGAGAAAGGGAGGACGTGTTGGCGCACAATTCGGGGGAACTGGGGGGGGGGGACTGGGATTTCTGTACTGGAGGGATTAACTGAAAAATTGGACAACCGCAAAGAAAACCCAGGAGTTGACAAATGAGTATTTTGCCCCAAGATTCCGAGCACAGAAAAATTTCTAAACACATCCACAGGGTGACCTGGTGATCTCTAGGCAAGAAGGCGGCAATCTGCCAAGTAAACCCCCATTAATATAATGACCCAAGGTTTTGGCCCTTCTCAGGCCTTGGGGTCTCCAAGGAGAGGGCCGAGGCCTACTCCCGACGACGCCGGGATACGTTACGAAGAGAAAGAAAAATACACTGGAATCGAGGCGGGAGGAATCTCTAACTTGGAAAAGAAAGCCAAACCTGTGGAACCGACTCAGACGGGGGAAGGCAACAGACACGGAGAACTGGATACCTTACACAGTCGAAGGATTGAAAGGAACTTAACCGCCCGCCGTTGTTCAGGACGAAACCACCACCAACCCAGAAAATATAAAGGGAGAAGTGGAAAAAGAGCGGCCTACAAAAGCTAACTGCAGACGGAAAGGTGGAAAAGAGACGCTTCAAGGCGGAATCAACTACGCGGCAAACGCTTCGACGGTGTCAGGGGAATGAGGGCCAGAGATGCCGGAAGTCAAAAGTTGAAGGTGTTTGATAACAAAAATACAAAGGGAAACGGAAGAGCGGCTTGAAGCTGGATCAGGTCCAACCGAATATATAGGCATATCAAAGTAAAAATATGTTCTAAGCTCGAGTTTGGAGAAAAACCGCAGGGGAAAAAAAGGGAAAAGGAGACAAGGGAGGGCGTCGTTCTTCCCGAGAAAGGAGGGTAGAAACAAAACTCTAGATCGCGATCTAAAAAGGGAGGGGAACTGGTAAAAAAGAGAGGCGAAAACAACGCAGCCTCGATAGGATATGCTACAAGGTAAAAAGAAGAGGGGGCTATACAGAGGGGGGAAAAAGGATGGGTCAATCCTCGCCCGTTTGTGGGCGAGCAAATTAGCAAAAGGGGAAGGGGTTAGTTATGCTGTAAAAACTCACTGACAAGGAAGGGTCGACACCTAGGCGGCGGCTCAAAAAAAAAAAATGGAAGCCGGATCCCATGAAAGGGGAAAAAGTGGTGGAACCATTTCCAAAAAAAAAATTACACGGAGAGTCGAAAACTAAGAGGAGGAAATTCCTCAACGTCGAATCGCTTGTCAGCGAGTCAAAAAAAAAAAAAGGCGCGAGCCGGTCCCGAGTGAGTGGGAATGGAAGGGGGCTCCAAGCCATCGGGTAATGCCAGCACAAAACGCTGAGATTAGGTGGAACGAGATCTATCAACGGGCCGGCCGTGGCAGGCTATGGAAAAATTCAAGGCCAAAAAAAAAACCAATCTGAAAGGGGAGAAATTGAAACTGTAACAAGAAGGGAAAAGCGGGGGGAGGGGAGTAAGAACTGGGGGGAGGAAGGAATCAGAATGCAATCAAAAAAAAAGGGCCGGTATTCGCTGCCGAAGCAAAAAACGGGTGGCTGGCTGCGTCTAAGCGAAAAACTCGGGCTTGGGGGACTAAGGGGAATGGTGCGGGGGGCCCGTGAACCGGGGAAGGCTCGTTTGTCCCGTCAGCGCAAGCTCTAGAAACGAGGTCAATTGAATCGGAATTCTGAGCAAAATGAGGAAAAAAGAAAAGGATTGAGGATGGTGACCTGGTCCTTTATGGAAAAAATCTGCGAAGTGGTTCAAAGCGTGGAGCCAAATCGAAGGGAAAAAATGGGTTCTTAGGGGAAAAGTTCTAAGGGGACAAGGAGGATAAAGAAAGGGAGTCACCAATCCGAAAAGCAGAGGTTTAACAGATCGACCCTATTTAGCTGCATAGCAGATAGGGGTGGAACCAGGGTTGGAACGGCTATCTCTCGAAACAAAGGAGTGATATAAAAGGGAAAGATTGAACGAGGCGGCAACCAACCGCATAAAAAGTAGAATCCTTCTTAAATCGGGAGAGAGAGGGGGCATACAAGAGTTGTAGAAAGTAATTTTCTTCTCTGGATTGAGCGAGGGGGGGAACTCTACTGGCCGAATACGGAGAAGGACGATGTGTGGGGGGGGGAGCAAAGCCTGGTAACCAGTCAAAAAGTGGCCCAGCCAGTGAATGGTCTAAAACTAAAAAGATTAAGAAGTGGTGGCTCACTAAAGTTCAAGTGAAGAAGGGGAAGAGCTTGCGAGGGGAAAGGAAAAGAACTCGCTAAGGGAAGCGGTACCAAGCACCATCAGCGCCCCAACGCGGGGGTTTGGGCTTAACGAAGAAAGCCGGTTGTTTAGGGAAACATAAAAAATAAAACATTCCTGAAGTGTCAGGAGGATTGGGGATCCTCCCCATTGGAAGAAATTGTTTCATATTTTTCAGCAAAAGGGGGGGACGGGAGAAGGAGGGGTCGGGGTTTTGGCTCAAATCGCCGAATTTCAAAGACGTCAACAGAGGGGATTAAAATACTTAAGGGCCACGGCAACAACCCTAGGGTTGGGTTGGTACCAACCATTCCAGCGAAAAAAGAATGCTGCCGGGTGCGCATCGGGAAAAACTCATAAGCCCAAAAAGAAGGGAGGAATGTAGAGAAGAGGGGGGTGCAACTTTCGACTCAAAAAGGGGGGCCCATGTCGGGGCGGAAACCGGCATAAACAAGAAAACCGCGAGGGGCAGAGAGGAGAAATTCTGTGTTTTTGCTAAAGCACAGACTAGGCATATCCATAGAACTAAAACATGGAGGGAATGACAAGTGGTTAAAGCAAAAAGATCGACGTTGCGCGCGAAAGTGGGTGACTGAAAAAAAAAAAAAAAAAAAAAAAAAAAAGGATTGGACTACTTTTACCAAATCTGAGAATGCAACGGAAGGAGAAAGGGGTCTAAAGGACCGGGGCCGGATGCGGTCGAGTGTTTGCGTCGAGGGGGGAAAACAGAGATCAGGAAGTCCGCATGGGGGACTGGGGGGGGGGGCCAGTACCCGCGAAGAGAAATAGTCACAACGTCTTCCATAACCAGTCCAGACATCCGGACTGAGACCTTTGGGCAAAAAGAAAGGGGTGGAAATAAAAATCCGAACCAGTTGGGGGGGACCGATCACGGGGAGGACGTCACCGCTGAAGAAATCAGGCTCCGTGGGGGGGAATGTATAGGGGGAGTAAAAACACACACCACGGCCTTCGGGGATAACTACTAGATGCTACGGAAAATGAAAATGAACCTTGAAGAAGGGGGATAACTTGAACATTTGGGCCGAGTCCTTTTTCGTAAAAGGCGGGGAAAAATGAAAACGAGAGTGGACCGGGAGCGCCAAAAAGAAAACGATGGATCTTTTGTTCGACAGGGGAAGGTGGGGGCGGTGGTTACTATTCAACTTGGGGGCGATACCAGGATCTCCGGTGCCAAAGCTGTGTCAAGAAGAGAAAAATCCATGGGGTGGTAGGGATCAAAAAAATTCCGGCCTGACCGGCGAAAAACCTCATGGGCGGGATCATTATTCCTTTCCGAAAATCGAACAGCGTGAGGGGGAGGGATTCCAAAAAGGATGATCTGGAAAGGCACGGCAGAGTAGGGGGACACTAGCTCAAGGGGAAAAAGACCAGAAAAATGGGGGGTTAGCTAAAATGAACCCGAGTTAAGTTCGAGATGGACCTCAAGGACCCGGGGCTGCGGACCTCTTGGCGCCGGACTCTTTCCGCTTAATATTGGGGCACAAATTTTAACAGGACTTACTCGCAAAACGGACTGGGAAAAGGGAAAGACCAGCAACAACACAGCATTATACCAAAGAACGAGGTGCAGGAACAGGTTAGTCGCCAGCTTTGATGGAAAAGGAAAGAGTACGATCTAGAAAAACACAACGATTATGAGGAAAAGAGAGATAGGTAAAAGAAGAAAAAGACAAAAAGACGGAAAAAAAAAAAGTGCCAATCATGCGAACACAAAGGTGGCAAGGGGTGGAAAGGGTATTTCTGTGGGAGGTGGAATTCTCCAAATGAACCATGGCGCGGTTCTTCAGAAGTTAAGTATTTAAACAAGACAGAGGGAAAAAGGAGAGACCCCTCATAACTCCTCCAAAGGGGGGGCTGACGGGGGGACATCTGCCTCGAAAAAAAATAAAACAAAAAAAGGGGGGAAAACTTCGGAGGGTCGCCCATTGTCATGCCGCAGGGAAAAAAATAAGTGAAAAAAAAAAAGCCCGCCTGTAGAAGAGAAGTCAGCTCAAATAGCGAGATTATATCTTGTACAGGCCTTGATCAAAAAACCAACAGGTGAGGGGAGCAAAAGAACCTCGGCCAGCCTTGATTCTGAATCACCAAGGTCAAAGTTAAGGAAGGGAAGAAGAGGGAACGGGGGACCTGGAACCGCCCAGGGGCAGAAATAAAAACAAGGGGGGTGGGAAACACAAAGCGCCCGGAGAACCAGACAGAATTGGGACTATTTAGGAGAGCCCGCCGACACAGGAAAGCGCGTGATGCAAAGGTCAAGATTTCCACAAAGACGAGGGGAATGATCATTAAGGCGGCAAGGCGCCTAAATTTTAAGGACAGAGAGGGGCCCGCGATGCGCGGCTCAAAATCGAGGTCTTTTGGGTGGCATGCAGAAAACCAGAACAACGACGACTGAAAGGGGAAAGAAAAACTAAGATATCTAACCCTATCACTCTCGGTTAATTCAAGGATGAAATGAAAGGGGACTGAAAGGCAGTGAAGGAAGTCGCTGGCCTGGTAAGAGAAGAGGAAAAAAGGGACTGAAGTCCCAAGAGACAAAACTATCCAATAAAGCGGAAACAAGGGGGGACTTAACAATCTGGCGAAAACAGCGACCCCGAGACAGCACTGGTCTATTCGAACAAACGGGGAAATACATGAAAAAGATAGAGCAAGGGGAAAAAAGGTTCCCAATACTCGTCAAGGGGTGAAGAAAAAAGAAAGACGAAAGAGAGGGTTCTGCTTTCAATGACACTTGGACAAACTGAAGGGAAATCCGATTTCTATCCATCTGCGGTCCGACCAAAACAATCACTGCGGGGAGGTGGCGAAACCGGTGGGCCAAAAAGAAGAAGCGTGAAAAAAAGGATATCAGGCAAAGCACCTCAAAGGCAGGAATCCTCTCGCGGAAGACTACTGTGAGAGAGAGGACTTACCACTATCTCTGCAAGAAAAAGGAGAATGGAGTCTACAATCAAAAAGGAGTGTCCAGGTGGAACAGATCTCGATTGGTCACATAAGATCTATCACGAAGAAGAAGGAATCAAAAAATGCTTCCTGCAAAAAAAAAAAAGAGGTCGGCAGTGTTACCAGTGACCGGACAAAAAGGGGGCAAAGTTCTAAAAAGGGGGGAATGCCCGGAAAACACGCGGCACTTCCACGGCCTTTTTTTAGGAAATACCCAAAACAAAGGAGAAAGGGCTAGCAAAAAAATCGGGGTGTGAAAAAATGTCGGGTGCTTGTGGACAGCCGGCCTAAAGAAGCAATGGCCCAGCTCGGCCGGCCATAGCAACGCGAAGAACGGAACACGGAAGAGGAGAACCGGCGAAGCCATCTTGATGACTAAATCCGAAAAAAGGTAAGGAATGCCAGCGGGCTCGATGGTACCGACATACTGTCCAACAGCGAGGTGCGCGGTATTAGCAAAGGGGTGTATTCAAAAGATTTCACAGGGAGACACCAGGAAAAGCCGGAAAACCATATAGCTTAAACAAACAACCTAGTTAAGCTGCAGAGCAGTTGGCTGAGAGTGGGAGGGTTACCGCGAGGTTTAAAGGATCTAGCATTGTTATATAGAAAAAGAAAAAAGGGAGAACAGAGAAAACGCTCTGAACTACAAAAGCGTGGCAAAGGAAGAAAACATCGGAGAGAGGCGGGGGGCAAATAGGAGGTCTATGGGGGGGCTGCAGTAAAAAAAAAAAAGCGTAACAAAAGCCGGATAACTGTCAGACAAAGGCGAAAAAATCGGGTTGCTAAAACTGGGCGGACCGCGATCAGATGGCCATCAGAAACGGCACAATACGGAAAAGGAGTAGCATAAGAACAAGGGGACAAATCCAGGGCAGCTTCAAATAGCCTAAGTGAATGCTGATTGCTGGTAGAGCAGTGCCAGGGAAAGAAACACTGAAAACGACAAGCACCATTTACCAGGCGAAACAGCAACTGCTAGGTGGAGAGGAAACACCATTTGGGGTAGGAGAAAACGGAAGTGCAGACGGAGGGAAGAGAAATTGTGCTTAGCACGCACGCTTTTTCAGGGAAAAATTAATTAAAAGCGCAGAACGGGGGGTCTTGGAGACAGAATCGACTGCTTGAAAAACAAAAAAAAGGACAAGGATATCGTGAACTAAGGAGACTCATGAGTGTGGGGTAAAACCACGGCAAGCCCCAATGGGTGCGGGGGTACCCGCCTCAAGAGAAAAAAGAAAAGACTTCGAGCAGCGTGTTTCCGAGAGAAGTACATCGATTCAGAGGAGGGAACTCAGAGATGGCCACGGGGAAGGATCGACAGGTTGAGCCTCTCTGTCGTATGGCTGGAAACCGGGTGCACACAAGAAACGCGGTGGCAAAAAAGGGGTCGGGGGGGAGCTATCCAGATAAGAATGACAGAAAAAAAAAAGGTTAAAGGGGAAGAAGAAGCCTTTGCGCATCAATTGTTTGCTCACCAACCTGCCGATGATGGGAAGCACTTGGCCGCGTTAGAAAAGGAAGGAAGGGTTACGCAAAAGACTGCGCCTCTGCGTCGAGGGTTTTACAGGGGGGGAAAAGGATGGTTGAAGTGGACCCGGGAAAAGAGTGAAATGGAATGCGGCTACCAGGTAAAAAAATTAGGAAGATTCACGCCCGAAAACGTAACTAGAACAGTCCATCCAGGACTTCAATGCGGTGTTGGAGGTAATGGGGAATACTCCGGGGAAGGGAAAAACAGAATAGGGTGGGGAAGGGCAGAAAGGTGGTTATTGAACCAAAACACAGGTGAGTGTTATAAACAGCAGTTAATGAAAAGCCTTCTATTCTTTGACCGACGAAGCGCGAAAAAAACCTTTGCGTGGGACACCAAGAAATGGGGAAAGATATCGGACGGAGCATGGACAACAAGGTCGGGGGGAAACTCTTCCCGGGCGCAGGAACTGCGAGAAGGGTGGAGGGAAGGGGGGGGGAAGAAAACTCCTCAAGAGTCCAATTAGAACAGGTCTGGAAGTTAGCGGTTTGTTTGCTGACGGTCTGCAAAAAAAAGGCGGTGAAATCTAAATCCATAATACGGGGATTGAACAGGGAGATTCGGAAAAAAGTTGCGCGGGAATGTCGTGATCGAAAACCCGGTCTTAGGCTTCTTTAAAATCACAGGTGGCGGATAAGTACCAAGGAAACACTCAAAAATTCTGGCTTGAATTACAGAGAGGGAGAGGAAAGTCCCCCGTAGTCGTTAAGGAGTGTTTGACTTGCAGGGGCAGGGAAAAACAAGAGAAGAATGGAAAAAAGGGGATTAGAAGGGGTGACACTCTGGAATACCGACTCTCTGCGAATAAAATCAAGAACCCGGGGGGCATGGAGAAGCATAACCTGGTCTAGCTTTCCGCTTAAGACTTGGGAAAAGATGGAAAGGGGAGCATAACGCGCAGCTCTTACCGAAAGAAGAAAAAAAAACAAAATCACCCAGGGCTCACGGGAGGCCAAAAAGTCACCAAAAGATAGATGGAGCACAAAGGGGTTAAAAATAAGTGGAGGCAAGGGCATCTTAACCTATACTCTCCCAGAGAAAAACACACGTAGAGAAAAGTAGTACGGGACCGTTTGCCCATCAAAGCCTGAAGGTCGACCAGGACACAGGTCCCTCAAGGAAACATCACTATTTACAAAAAGCAACAAATGAGTGGGTATGTGGGAAATTGGGGAGGTATCTTAGGGCCCTTCTCAAAAGGGGAACAAAGAAGGGGGGGTCTTAAAAAAAATGTGAAGAGTGGGCCACAAAGAGCAAGAAAATTCACTCATCCGAAGAAGGACCTTGAGGTTCTATCAGCTAAAAGTCCAATACAGAAACCAGCGTGGGACAACATAGCAGAATACCCAGGGGTGCCCGTTCATGGAGGTTTGTAGACAGGTGAGAAGAACAGTCAAGGGTAACGGCAAAGGACTGTACAACGAAAATAAAGCCAGAAAGAGGTCAGCTGGGGGAAAATTAAAGCTACCGGGGGAGCCCCACCAAAAACTGATTTCGCCGGAACGAATGGACTTGAGAGGGGTAATAAAGGAAACAAAAGACACAAGGGTCCTTAAGCAGGGAAAAATACACGAAGGGAGGGGAAAGGAAGGAAAGCCTCACACGGGGGGGAAGAAAAGAACCCCCAGCAAAAACAACATCGCCAACGAACCAGACGATATTGGAAGGGGTAGGCTATCGTCCTAAACCTGAAAGCCGAGGGAAGAAAAAACTAAAAAGAGGGACACGCAAATCGCTGCAAGGAGACTCAGAACGTACGGTCGGGCTCTCTATGGCGGGGAAGGGAAAAGGGACAAGAAGATGCCGGCTCAACTCAAGTCGCCAATGGGGAGGTGGGTGATTCCCCATCCCTAGACCCATGCACAGGTAAAGGGGTCCGCTGAAGCGGGGAAAGAAGGGGTCCCAACTCCTATCCCCGAGAAAGAAAAAAAAAAAGCTCTGAGGAACGGACGAAGCAAAAAGGGTGCATGGAAATGCTTTGTATCGGAAGTAACGTCAAGACTGTTCTTCAGAAAATAAAAAACGTTGACCAGACTAAGAAAAAAATCTAAAAAGCGTTGGCGATCAGTACTGCCCAAAAAAAAAACAGAACCAGAGGGCAGCAAGAAAGGGGGGATGAACGAAAAATCACTTCGAAGAAGGGAATAAGCAAGGGGAAAGAAAAAGGGGGGGGGGTTCCATCCTCGGCAGGTTTTTAAAACAACAAAAGGCTTGGAACAACGGGATCAAGGTTCTGCGGAAAAAACAGAAACTAAAGTTTCGCCTGGAGACTAGTACAGGAAAAAAACAAAAGGATCAAGAACAAGTTGCATAGGGGAAATTGTGCTTGGAAAACATTCCAGCACTAGAAAGAGGCAAGCAAAGGAGAAGCGACAAACCCACCTCAGAGGGAAGAATGCCTCTCGCGAAGAATGTACAGAGGGAAAAAGGAAAGAAGCACGTCCGATCTTACGAGGGGGCTGGACTCAACAAACATCGGTAATGGACGTGGCTCGAATCTCTAAGGTAGGGTACACGAAGAATAGAGCAAGGTTGAAATGAATTGATGCAAAGAACCACGAACCTGACTGAAAATGAGGGCTACACTTGGAAAAGAGGAAAATCGTGACTTCTAAGAACTGGGGGTGGAGGCCAAACAGCACAAAAAAAACAAGGAGGGATGCGCTCAAAAAACGAAGGAGTAAAGATAAAAAAAGTGGCTGGTAATGGTGCTGGTTTTTAAAAATCCAAAACTAAATCCGGGAAAAAGGGGGGTCCCTAGTTAGAAAGAGAAAAAAGCTAGTAAGCAGGCAGGAACCGAATGGAAAAAGAGGGGGGATAAGGAAGAGACGCAGATTGGACGGTACTGGAGGGAACAAGCTAGGGTCCGCCAAGGCGGCCAAAATAGAAAGGGGCATCTTATTCTTAAGTGAGAAGGCAGTCTCGATGGAAAAAAAGGAATACGAAAAAGAAAAAACCCAATGTCTTGAAAAAGATATATCCGGTAAGACCTAGGAGTGCCGTTTGGTTGCCACTAAGTGGAAACAGCCTCAGGGGGACTCTCTCCACGGGAGGTAGGGAAAGAAGAGAAAACAACATTATACGAGAATCAGCGGCGGGACAAAGACGTCAAGAAAGCTATGCAAAAAAAAAAAAAAAAGCGGGGGGGGAACAGGTTTAAGCCGCGTAAGGGTTCGAGGGTGGAGGGAGGTCTGAGACTGGGGCTGAACGCGAGAAAGACGTCGAAAAAATTTTTGGTGACCTAAAACATAGTTTGGGGCTAAGTCGTGTCACGAACACGACAAGATGTGGAAAAAAACAAAATGAACCACACAATTGAGTCGGAGTCCATAAAGAGGGGACGGGACATCCATGGGTGCGAACTAGACGGTGAAAAAAAAGTAGCATTGGGGAGGAAGAGGGAGACTGAAGAGCATGGATCGTCACGGCAGCGGTAAAAAAAAACAGTCAAAAAGAAACTCCCGATTTTCCTGAGGAAGGAAAGTCCAAAGTGTTTGGCCTGAGGGCACGAAATAAAAAGCAGGGAAGTGCAGAGGGGTTGACGATAAACCCAGTTCGTAAAAGGCACCAAAGAAGGGTTCTATGTGTGAGGCCGGTAAGAAACTGGGAAAGCAATCGGGGTCCGGGTTCTTTGCGAAAAAGGAAGGGGTCAACAAACTTAAATCTCGGAAAAAGAAAGAGAGCTTTGAACCCATACCCCTAGAGGGGTGGGAAAAAAAGGACAAATGAAAAGTCTAGTCGAGAGAGAGGTTGTTAACAGATATACTCAAGCGATAAAGGAGAGTGGGCCTAAGAGTTCCCTTCAAAGAAGAAGTGGAAAGAGTGCGTATTTTTGCTGTCAAAATGGGAGGACAGTAAACCAGGTAATTTGAAGCGCTACAGGGGAGGGGGGGGGGGTTTAGAAAGAAGACATGCTGCAAGGGGGGAAATTAGTCTGTCAAGGAAAGGAAAGCAAAAGAGATCCGTTTTCCTAAACCATTGTTGGGGGGGGGATAAAAAACCTTAAAAATTATTTACTCGAGGAAAAGGTAGAGAAAACCCTGGCGTATTCCGAAACCAGGTCACGGGGTAAAGAGACAAACACTCGCGGCGGGAGAGGGGTGGAGAGATGGGCAGTACATATTCTCAAATGTGGATAAAAGGCTGTGGGCTCCGTACCGCATATAGGGAGAAGGATTTCACTCCCTAGACGTTACAGGACAGAAGCCGGACGTCAATGGAAGTTTAGAACGACTTTGAAAGATAGAGAAGGAAAAAAAAAAAAGGGGACGATAGGAGGTGTACTATCTTAGGAACGGTTCACCAAGAGAAGGAAGATTCCAGGAGGATGGCATTTTCCAATCACAAAAGAAAAGGAGGTAGGTGGGAACATCAATGGCGGGGGAAGGAAGAGCTGCAATAAGTGAGTATATCATTGGGAAACAGGAATGGGAGGGGGAAGCTCAACGCTTAGGGAATACCTCGACTAGGTGGGTAGAAGGATAGCCTCAAAGATGAAAAGGACTCACATGTATTGGGGGCTCAGGTTTGAGGGGTCGACCAAGGCGGCGTTGCCAATCACCTCCGACCTGAGGATTTCCCAGACTACCTATCCAGTCGCCGTGATGGCGGAGAAAGAATCAATGAACTTAGGGGGAGGAAGACCTCACAGGTTGGGCAGGATCAGGACCGGGGGCCTCCCTCAGATAAAGGGAAAAAAGGGGGGAGGGGGAAGAGTCTTGGAAACCGTAGATCGAAGGGGAGGGGGAGGTTTCTGAAAAGTCCAAGTGGCAAAGCCAAAAAAGAAGGAAAAAAGGGTCTTCATTGGTGGACCTCGAGGGAGACACGACCGCGAGGAGAAGGGAGAAACAAATGACGTGGGGAGGGAGGGAACCTATGGTTGAGCGCCTGGGTCTTGCCTGAGGGGGATCACCGTTTTAAAAATCGGGAAGCGGTAAAAAAACCCATCAAGGGAGAGGGAAAGTGGAGAGGGCAAAGAAGCAGCAAGAAATCAAAAGAAAAACAATTGTTGACCAACAGTCGCCGCAGATTTGAGGGAGGAAATGTTTGAAAAACGCTTTGTGAAGGGAAGGAAAGAGGATATAAGA
>Ga0179593_1481688_pt1 | contig 13825 bp, 10 predicted proteins | sample CZODoug2_1_08_16_FD_185931 | JGI IMG/M metagenome (GOLD analysis project Ga0179593, IMG submission 185931) | Vadose zone soil fungal communities from Angelo Coast Range Reserve, California, USA - CZODoug2_1_08_16fungal (PacBio error correction) | ecosystem: Environmental > Terrestrial > Soil >...
CAGGGGGGTGAATCGTGGCGTCGTATTTGGACCGGCGAGGGCGTTGGCTGGAAGTAGGAATGGGAAAGTCTCCCGCCCTAGGAAAACCACTCACGAAAGGGAGACCGAACATTCTTAAGGACCGTAAAGATCACAGCAATGAAATGCGCAACCGGACAAGTAAAAATTGCCTACCCGCATCAAGGCGAAGCCAATTTCAACGGTTGTTTGGCAGACTAAACTTACAAGTCAAGGGTCGTGAGTCCTCCCCTCGAAGTCGCCTTACCCGCGCAACTAATCGCTGGAGCAAAACAACGGGATGCTGGCTTCCCAATCATCAAAGTAGCGTTTAAACTAAGCCGACAATGGTGACTTGCCCATCAACTACTGCTACCCTTCCGGAGCGGAGGCGGAAAATAGGACAAGGCCGAAGGGGCGAAATATGGAGAGTGCAATCGGGAGCGCAGCAATCACCCCGTATAACCACCTCAATAATGCGGGATGCACAAATAGGAAGCGCGGTGCGGAGACGTTTTTTCCTCATAAAAATAGTGTGGGATCAAGGGGGAAGGGTGGTATGGCGTCAAAACGGTGCGACTCAAAAACAGAGAAGGCACGGCAAGAGGAGACTTCCTATGTCTTGGGACTAGGAACATACCGGAATTAAGTCGGAGTTGCTTCGTCGCAAAGAAACGACAACGGCACGCCGCCCCAGGGAGTGAGGACTGGGGCAAGGAAGTTCGCCCATTCGGCCGTTCTCACGAGGTCGGCGTGAAGCTGTGGAGGCATTTGTGGGACACAGCTCGACGAAGGAATGGTGGCCCATGAGGGATGGGGAATCGTAAAGTGGAAGACGCAAGCCAAAGCCGAGAACGAGCCGACATCGTCCTCGTCTTACGAACGTGACCTCCACGGGAAGATCTTCGACCGCCGAAAAAGAGAAGAGCGCTGGGCACTTCAAAGCCGATGGGGCGGTGGAATATGCTGCGCGCAAGTCGCCCTCAAGAAGACTTGGATGGCCGAGTGGCCCTTATACGGGGAATCGTAAGAAAAAAAGGGGAGGGTATTTGGCGGACGAAGCGGCAGGGGGTTTCGACCGCGACGCAGCCAAAAGGTTGGGGTCTGGGGGCGTTGGGTACGATCGTCTTCGGGCGTCATGATCTTGGACACGAGAGGGAAAAAAATGAGTCAAAAGGAATGCCCGACCTGACCTCCATGGCGCTGTATATGGCAATCGCCGCGAAAAGTCCATCATCAGATAAGCCTTCCGGCGGTGAGGAGACAAAACGCAAAAGCAGCGGGATGTCGAAGAAATCCCTAAGAGTAAACACGATCGGCGGTAGGGGCATATCAGCCAAATAAATCGATCGCTGGGTAAGCAGAAAAGAGAACGGTGGTTCTTGGGGAACGATAGTTCAAAAGCATCAAGAGGAGAAACGAGATGAAATCCGATAGAACCTGTCGGAATTCGTTCCGCCAAGGGAGTTGGGAGGCAAGGTCCGAGTGGGGGGGCAGATCGAGGTCGGATCAAAAAAAAGTGCGCCGGTGGAGGTTTTTCCAGAATGACTTTTCCAGAAGCTAACACCGCCACGAGACAGAACAGCCTTCAGTAACATTGGTAGTCGGGTTCGCGACGGAAGGACAACCAAAGATGGCGGTCAAACGCTGTAGATTCCTTGGCGCGGGAAGGGGATCAGCGTCAATAACGGTGAGGAAACTGGTAAGGTCCGCTTTGACTGATCGAAGAAGAATCGCAAAAGGAGATCGAAACCCGCGCACAAACGAACGACGCACGAATACCAAAAAAAACCTCGCGATAACGAGCTTCTGAAAAGTTGGCGGCAGCAAGTTGTGAAAGAAGGAGGGAGAAACTGATTCCACTCAGGCAAAAAGGAACAGCCGGACGAGCATCGACAAACGAACGGCAAGGCGTGACAAATGGGAAGTATCCGATTACAACCTCAACAGCTCAAATAGGTAGAAGAAAGCCTGCGAACCTCAGAGGCAGAATACGTCGGTAGTGGCATAGGTCGCGGGCTTTAGATCGACGTGGCCGAGCCCAAACAGTGGCCGATTCGAAGAAAAACCTACTCTTTGAAACCAAAACAGGATAAAGCCGCATGCTAACGCAAGGGCCGGGGCCGCCAAATTGATCCAGAAATGCCGCCGTTGCAGGTCGCCCGCCGCGAAGAGCGGACACTTCACGACGGCCTTGGGGCGAAGATTGACGCACTGAGCAAACTTACCGCCAAAATTGCTTCGCGAAGAGCCACGATGCGCGCACCGGCTTGCCGCCCGCACAGTGAATCCCAAGGAAAAATTTAACGCAAGCCCATGGGGGTAAAATTGGGCATGGCAGGCGGCGACCGGTTAGTGTGAGAAAAGGCAGGGGGGAGTTCTAACGCAGCAGCCACGCGCGCCCAGGATCTCGGGATGAAAAAAGAAGGCTTGCACGCTTCTCATGCTCCAAAACAATGGGGATGGGGAGACGGCAAACTCTTATTGTCCGCCCGAGGAAAGTGGAGTCAAGCTCACTTAAGTCTCAGCCAACAACGAGGAGAGAAGCAAAGGGGGGACGGCAGCCAAGCGATCGGTCTCAATCAAAGCTTGTTAGCCAGGAAGCCATCAAATTGCCTTAAAGAAAAAATGGGAGACCGGGCAAGCCATGGGTCAAGAGGAAAATGGAGTTAGACTTGGCCGGCGCGTTAACAAAACACTCTAAAAAAACAATAAGGCGTCGCAGGGCGAAACCAAGACACCGCATGGAGTGCCAAGCTGGCTGTTCCCACGGAAAAAAAGTGACGATCGCCGCCTCAGGATGCTGGCAATTCAAAAGTGAAGTGAATCATCTCGCCAAAAGCTATAGCGACGAGTAACAAGGACTATAAAACGCAAAAGGGGGGAACTGTCAGGCGGAAACCGCGCGTAAACGAGATTGGGGGCACAAAATTGCAGGTGGCAGTCTCAGTCTAACGTCAAGGAAGTACCTGCCGGCAACAGCAATCTGCACCTAACGCAAAACACCTATGCACTACCCTCGAAAAAAAACATCAGAAGGTCAGCTATAGGAGCCCGAGAACTCAGTGCTAGTCGAGAGGTATTCAAGACAAAAAACAAACAGAATCGGCGAGAAACAGCCTGGTCTATGCAGGAGTGAAGGGAAGCGCGGGACAGCCAAACGGAAACAAAAGAGAAAAATCATCACAAGGGCGCGACGTAGAAAGCGGAAAGAAAACCTGGGATAAATCCGAGCAGGGCGCAAGGGCAAGGGGCCGCCAAGAAATAATCGAGGCTCTAATGGAAGACACAAGTACGCGACGCCATCAACTGCAATAAAGACGCCCCCCGACTACAATGTGCATTAGCTAAAGAGGAAAGGAGGGTGTTCGACAGGTAAAAACGAATATCGCAGACAGGTACGGTTTGAAAACCAAACTGCATAAGTAACTCAAAACCAGACAGTTCCGATAGTGATGGCGGGAAAGAGAAAGGAACCAAAAAGCTAAGGGGGGATACCGGGGACGGAATGATTCGTGGAAAGAAACCAAGACACCCGAGTCCGCAAAAAGGAGGGCGAATTACGGGATAAAGAACACGGGGGCAACGACGGCCCCTGCGCAAAAAAGGCGGCTGGAATGCCTGGTAGATGCGATGGGAAAACGAAACGATTATCTGAGAACGCGAAAATGGATGGCAAAAATCACCGGTCACATTATCTGGTCCAAAGGGGGAAAAGGATCTCGGGCAAAGTCATGAAGAGAAAAAGGTACCTCGGACAAACGCCACAAAAAACCAATAAATTGTTGGTAATGTGTCGAAAGCCGGCCGCAAACGAACATTTGACATGGAAAGAGAATGCAATAACTCAATAGGGGGAAGAAAGCCACGATAACCCCCGTAATCGACATTGAAGCGCTTTTCGTGGTACAGGGATCAAAGCGCAGGATCACGCAAAAAGGGGAACCGATCAAGATGCTCGGCATGGCTCCCTTCATACTTCGGGAACTGCACTGATCATGGGCAGCAAAACTGAGAGGACACACTGGAAAATACTAGCTATCGCGCAAAGGAAGAATCTTGGAAAACTGGCAGCACAGGCGAGACAATAAAACCGTCAAAACCAAAAGGCGAGGAGGAAGAACAAGTGCGATCGTTTAAAAAAGATCCAGGAAAGAAGGACCTGGGGTTGAGCCCTATCTCGAAAAATTCCTTATTGGAGTGACAGCTTCGGAGTGAAAACGAAATCACCAATAATCACAAAGAAAACAAGAGGATAAAATAACCACTGCGGAAGATGGAAGAAAAAAGCAAGTGAGGAGGGGATATTTAAAGGATGATGCACATCTTACCCGATGGCACGAAAAATTAGCGCTACAAGGCTTAAAAAAAATCAAGCGCACGGGGCTAAGGGGTAGCATAACAAAGCCTTAAAGGGGAGGACGTGAGTGAAAAAGAAAAAAGCTGGACACCAGGACTGCACCCAGCCGCATGGCGTGGACAACACGAGGAGATGAAGAAGGGTCAGGCGCTTCGGGAGGAGAAACATTTGGAAGAAGTGAGAAGGGCAACCAAAGGACATTGGAAACTGATTTATGCGGTAAGAGTGTCCCCCATCGAGTATCGAGAATACCTAACCACCCATCGTTGGTTTCCGACAGGCGCGGTCGGAGACGTTTGGCATGACTTAAACCAGCAAACACGGGGGGAACAACGAACACAACCATGCGGAGATCGAAGAATGAGGAATCCTCTGCGATCAGTCTCAGAAAGCCGAGCAAATCGACCAATAACTGATGACCACAATGGGTAGTGGGGAAGATCAAGGAAGAGAAAAAATTAAGTTCGAGGCCAAACTAAGGAAGAAAAAATCGATCTAAAAAACGGGAGGGAGGACGAAAACTTTCGTGACCGGACAATATAGAGGGGTTGTTGGCGACAACTGAATGTCCAAAATCGAACCAAAAAGTCTCAAGAAATAAGCAACATCCACCCTAAAAGATTGCTAACATAATTGCGCCCAGACGATTCCCTCAGTTTGAATATGATAATGAGAGAGGGTGAAATCTGTCGTATTGTTTTTTAACACCGAGTCGTTGGTCTGGGGGGGGTCCGGGGAAAAGAAAAGTGCTTCGGGAAAATTATTCGCTCCATAAGGGATGCCACGCGTACGTTCATTTCCTGCCTCTGTGGGAAGCAACTGGGGTAGACCCATTTGTCAAGGTCTCCGACCAAAGGGAAAAACCATACCGAATACGCTAATCATAAAGCATCCCTCGATGCTGGGGAATATGTAAGAACCAGATCAAGGGTACCGAGGTTTTCAATAAGAACCTCCAAATCAATCAGGCGTCATAGTGAGAGCTAACCCAAGGGGAGAGGGGAACGAAAAATTGAAATAGGCAAAAAATTAATCAACTGGTTACGGAAAGAATATGGGGAGGCGTAAGGACGCGAAAGCCATGATAATAGCATCCTCAGGCTTGCTTTTGCCGATTAAAGACGCTTTGGGTCGGGACTCAGTCCCAGGTTGAAGAGCTTAGGAGGTACTTAAAAAACTTGAATAACGGTCAGTGAAGCATACAGGGACCGATCTGTAGAAGAGGACCGAAAAGATGAGGGATCGAGACAAAGTCCCAAAAAGCAAAAAGGGAGCCGCCCAACGGCGGCGCCGTAGAAGGTCTCGAATTGGTCGGCCTTAACTTCCGTGCGTGACCGAGGGGTCCATTGGGGGGGGAGAAGAAGATTCAGGGGGCCAAGAATCTGTAGGACAGGTGAAGGAAGGGGAGGGGAAAAACAAAGCCAGGATCAGAAAAGCGGTCGGCAATAGGGATGACGGCCGGTTTAGAGTCCGGGAACCACAAGGCGAGGAAAAATGATGAAGTAGAGATGCTGGCCTCGCCGACTTACATGCCCTCTCGATTCCGTGCAGGGGAGGGGGGGTTCGCTCCGCGCAAAAAGCAAGGTCGCGAATCTTATGCTCATGAAGCGAGACGAAAAGGTAGTCAAGATGCGGGCAGAAAAATAATGTTGGTCGGGAGATCCGCTGGGCAAAAGTTCCATCAATCTCCGCCTAGGGAGGTGAAAAACAAAGCGGGTGGGTTGGCGCGTATTCAAGCCCGATCCGAGCACGGTCGGCCGTGTCGAGGCGAACCATCGTGTATTTGTTAACCACCGAAGAATCTTTGCAAGAAAACCAGAATGAACTTGCCCTGGTCCTTGAAGTCCGCCAGATATGATTGGGGGAATAGAGTCTTCAAAAACGGCCGGGCCGTAGGGGGAAAGGCTAATAATAAGAAGCGAGGTCGAATGATTAAGGCGCGGGCAGACAGGCCGGCTGGCGGGGAATTGAGGAACTATGTTAAGATCGGTCCGGGTGCCAGGGAGGTCGAAAGGGACGTGGCATCACAAGCAGCCGGCTCCGAAACGGTAGACGACCTCCCGCCTGCGGGACAGTGTTGGAATTTGACGGGCGCAAAACTCCTTAACTGCATCGCACCTTGACTCAGGAATTGCCGTCTACGAGCAAGGACCGTCGGACAAGGTCCTCGTAGACTCATGATGGCGGCGCCCAATTGGGCGGAAAGTGTATAAAAATTACCAAGGGAACGAGAACACAATTTGAAGCCAATCTCAGGGCGACGGGGTTGCGCCCGATAAGCCAGTTTTGAGCACGGAGCGGGGCATTAACGGCCATGAAGGGGACGATCCCCCCAGCTCACTTGCCGCTAATGCGGACGAGGAGAGCACCCGCGGGGCCGCGGGGCACCCTAGTCTTCCGGGTCTGTGGAGGTCAGTTCGAGCGGTTTGGCAAGCTTTATTTCGACGCAGAGAAGCCCGGGAGACGCTTGAATTGTCCACATGCTAAAAAGTTGCGGCTACATAGATGGCCGCGACCCGCCCATGGTTACAAACAGGGAGGGGGGAAAGAGAGTCTCAGGCCCAAGGTCGTCGCGCAATACTTTACGACTGAGATACACAGGAAGCCATGCTCATCAGCTGGAATTGGGAGCGTATCACAAAACGGACCGATTAGAAAAACCATCGCCAATAAATCAGGGCGGGTTCACTGGGGCACTCGGGTCGGTTCCTGAAAAATGAGGCTGGACGAATATCATAAGGACTTTTAAGGAGGGTCGAAGGGTAAACGAATGGAGGGCTCACCGGCGGCGCACTGGGATGAAGGCAAATGGGGGGGAATCGACATGCAACAAGAGAACCGGCGAGAAAAGAACCGCGACGCATCATGGTACGAAGGAAAGGCCGGCGATCGGACGGGCGGAAAACGAATTGAGCGCAGCAAAAAAATAGACTTAACAGTGAATGCGGCGGTCGAACGCCCAGGTCCGCCTTAAGTAAGCGAGGAGTCCCTAGTGTCATCGCGGGAAGTCAAGGGTATACTAAAAAGGGCAGGGAGAAGATACAAACCTTGAAACGAAGAAACAAAAAGAAAAAACCAACAGAACAAAAAAAAGAAGGTCTGGGAGAGTACTGCGCTAAACCTCAAAACACCGATCTCCAGAGTCATATAATAGCAGGTAACAAATAAGGCAAGGGGACGACCGAAATACCATCTCCTGGGCCACCGTGCAAATGTGGCAACAAAAGTTCTTCATTATCGGGGTCGAGAGATGGCATCAAAGAAAACCTTCTACTGAGAGAAAACCTGCTAGGGCACCACGCAAGGGGGATCGGGGTCAAAAAAGGCTCTTCTCGAAGGCGGCGTTACGCCGAAGGCCGCTTGAAGGCCGGGTATACCAGTCTTGAGGGAAGATCCTTGTCACGATAATGAACGATCATGAGGCAAGGAATCCCTCGGAGCCTCGACCAAAATCGTGGCGATCTGAAAAAGCCAAGGTACAGGCCAGAAAAGCATATGCCGGAAAATGGCGCCTTGCAGAACGAACCTCAAAAAGACATCGTAATTTGCGCTTTCTCGGTGGTGTCGCGGAGCTCACCGGATCAAGAAAAAACGACCGAGGGGGGGCGGCTCGATCCCGCTTTGAAACGCTTCAAAGGCTACATCGACTCAAAAAATTTCGTCGCTGAAACTGGAAGCTAGAATCAAAGAGCCGGATGAAAAAAAGAAAAAGGAGTTCACTGAACACTAGCTGGCGGCTCGTTAAAGGAGTTGAAAGCAAATCCATACCGTCATTAGTGTTGAGATAAGCCATTAGAAAGGGGGAGGAGATGCATTGCTCGATCAAGTGACGGCTACAAGAAGGCCACGCAAGTTACTCGGCTCACCAGCAAGGAGCTAACATATTAAGCTGAGGATGGAATTATGGCTGTGATGACGCCCTGCCAGAAGGGGCCTTATGATCCAAAGGCCAGCATACGGCGGGCAAGAAGGAGAAACTAGCCTGGCGAAGCTATGAAGGCTCGAAGTTAAACTCTGTGCCTGTAGCGAATGACATGAATTCACGTAAAAAAACGCGGTCCTATAGCGGGAAGGAGTACGTGAAGTTGGGACGAGAAAAAAGGGGGACATGGAAAGTCTGAAACGAAAAAAAAGGACTAGGGGCTTGAAGCAGATGCATTAAATGAAGTTGGCATTTCCATTGTCAAAACTGAAAGATAACATCGCAACTGAGGCTGGGGAGACATTTCATGCGTGAGAGGATACCATGCCGATTCAAGACCAAACTCCGTGGGGAAAAATACGACATGCCTCCAGATCTAACAGAAAAGCACAAACTGAATCGGATTAGAGCACTGGGATGGGAAATACTAATTGTACCCGATCGGCCGGCTTAAGGGGTTATGCGTAAGGACAAATTGATACCGTCACCGAGAAAAAAAGTGGAAATAAGACTGTACGCGAAGGTTTGTGGCCTAAAAGGACCGTGTAAAGCCCGAAATAAATCGACATACAAGAGGGTAGGAAGCTTGCTCCATTGTCTCAGAGGAGTGGCGAGCCCACTTGAGCTACGTTGCATAGCGATAATAGAATGGAGGAGAGACTTCTGTCATGAAAGCTTTTCCAAAAAGGTCGGGGGGGCGTCGAGGTACAACGCTCGGAAAAGAAAAAACCAGGTCGAAAAAAGAGACAACGATGTAGAGAGGAGAAACTAGGAAGGGAATGATGCACAAGAAGCTAGAGCAATTTTACTAATCGTGGTCAAAACTCCAGAGCCTGGGTCGGTAACGTATCAAAACCTCACGAAGTCCAAATGCAACGAAGCAGCACCTTGCGAATTTATGGATTGATACAAAGAGGGGAAACGTTCGCCCTCCGACCAAATGTAGTGGCAAATCAATGACAGAGCACGGTGGGAGAATTGCATACAGCAATTTAACGCGCAAGGCTCTTGGTACGAATCATATGGAGCAAGAAGCCGGGTAGAGCGCGCCATGACGTAATCGACCTCAGACCTTTGTGGGGATAAGGAGCAGGGGGCATCCCCCACTTTGATCTGGGAAGGGGGCGGCACGGTTGAGTCAAAGCTCATTCTAAGAGACATAGGAAAGTCGGAAAACGCAATAAAGGGCAGTGAGGTCGGCCAAAAGCTCGAAACTTAACCGCGCCAGCGCGCTTGACAACCGGTGAAGTCTCAGATGGCGAAACGATCGAGCGGGTAAGCGTTAGCCAGTTTTGAACAGAATGATCCCAGTGCAGAAGGACAAGCGCCCGGGGAAGGCGAATAGCCCCCATCAAGCGGGTGAATGAAATCACGTTCAGTCGACCGCGGGATAAGGCTCTCCCCACCCTCCGATGTAGGAAAGAATATTTGGCACCAGGTATTAAAGGCCCTTCGGACTCGTAACATCCTGATCGGTATTGCAGCGGCCGGGGGGAACCATCGATGGGTATGCTGGGGGGTCAAAAGAAGGCGGGGTCATTATGGACCGGGGGGAAGGGAGACTGTGCCAAGCAAAAGAAGCGCGATAACGCGCAAAATTAAACAGGGATCAGGCCCGCCCAGGTGAAAGACGCGGGGTGGGAACACGTGGCCATGCAACGTAACGATGCGGGGGACGGCGTAATCGGGAACAGATCAGGGGCTAATTACCAAAAAAAGAAATCCGGCGAGAAGAATAAATGAAAGGCCGATCCCTGGTCCGGGGAACCAGCGATGCAATTCTCTTGGGGGTAAAGAGAGGCGGAAACGGCTGCCGCAAAAAGAGAGGGGGAGAAGTGGGAAGTCCGAACCTAAACCTGAGGCAACCGGGGGAAGGTGGCGTGAAGGGACGAGTCGCTTTCCTTGCAAAAAAGGGAGAGAAGAAAGTTTGCCTAAAAGGGAACGGCGTCCTTAAAGAAGAGGGGGTATCACCCAAAAGGAAGAAGAAACGTAAACCTCGCCCAAGCTTAGCCGATGAGCGATTAGAAAGGGGGACGCGGCCCCTTATACAACGAAGGAAAATCGCCAGAAAACAGTCCTCAGGCAGAATTATCTCAGGGGGGGGTGGGGGAAGTAGCGAACAAACGCACAAAAAAGCGGAACGCATAAATGGAGTAGACGCAAAATAGGATGGCGCGAAAGCGCGGGTGTCTAGGTTGGGAGGGGGGGAGATTGAGGAGACATAGTCCAAACGCGAAGAGAAAAACCGGATTTGAAAACTTTCATCCGCCCCACGGAAGGCAGAAAGTGGCCCGTCCTGGGAGAAAAAAGCGTGACGAAGAGGCTGTAACTCAGTAAAGGGGGCGAAGATGAGAGACCGAATGGACCGGCGCGGCAAAAAAACTCCATGGGCAAAGGCCCAGGGAAGAGTCAGGGAACCAAGGGATTGGGATTAGGGGGACCAATTGATCGAACCAGCGCACCAGATAGCGGAGACACAGAGTACGCGGAAAAAGGCCGGGGTTTAATAGAGGAAGAAGTGTTTGCCGGACAACGTGCCCAAGAGACAAAAAGAGTAGGAGAGTGATCGGCAAGGGACCGAAGAAAGACGTTCGAGAGCCGCCCGGGTTTGTTTCCCAGCAGGGATAACAAAGAGGGTCTCCGAGAAATCGCTGAACTGGAGGGGGCTTCGAACTCACGAGAAAGGAAATACCGCGTACCAAAGCCAACCCAAAGGGGGAATCAAGGTCGGGTGGGAGGAGGGCGCTTGCCGCGCGCGGGTATAAGGAATCAATTAGGCGAGGAGCGATAAGGAGAAACGGCCAATTGGAGGCCGTCGGAATTCAAAAAAAAAAAGAAAGATCATGAGGCACCGGAGAAATGTGAGATGTCAATAACGGTTTTCGTCGTCGAACCGGCGGTTTACAAAAGAAAGGCCAGACCGATCTACCCTATGCCAACGGAACCTCGAAGTTGAGAAGGAGGACAGTGGGGGTGCGGACGGAGTCAATATCGAAAAAAACAAAAATCATCAGAAGGAGAAAGAAGAACGCCGATGTCCGGCCTGGAAAGGGGGCCAGTCGACAAGACGCGGTCGCTGGACAAGACAATCTACTAGCCGTCCGCATGCTGAAAAAATAGGGAGGAGTTCGGTCTTTAAGGACGACGGCATGTTGTGCGGTAACACGGGAAAGCGCACGACAATGGAAAACAAAAAAGGGGGATCACGCCTGATCTCCAAAAAACCAGCCCGTAAATAGCAACCATGGCGAAAGAAGAAGCGAATCGAAACAAAAGGAAGGGACTTTCGAAAAGGAGGTTTCGAAATTCAAAGACGAAGCACAAGACACCTTGTGGAGAAAAGAGAGGGACGCCACAACCTCGCCAATCCGATAAAGCGATGAGACAAAGCCAGGTCAGTAGGGGAAAAAACTCAGAAGGAGTGCTGAATCATCACGCAAAAAACACCGGCGATGGATCTCAAACTTCGAAGTGCGCTCGTAAAAATAGACGGGGCAGAAGGAACGACAAGGCTTCTTCGCAACAAGAGGGGGGTGCTAGCCGAGAAGGGAGAATGCTGGGAAGTCGTGCCTAGGAGACGAAAATACCGCGATTCTAGAGGGGAAAAAGTGGTCCGAATGGTAGAGATCTGGTACAAAATCGGAAGGAGCCGACCTCAAAAATCGAAAAACCTCAAAGAATTGCCGGAAAAGGGGAGGGTCCAAGAAAAAATGGGAGATTATCCCGAAAAGGGGGGCGGGAAAAAAAAGGAAGGCCGGCGGGGTTGCAGCCCATCTCGACAAAAGCATCAGTCAAGTTAAAAGGGAAATCCGAACGCACGACAGCCGTAGGAATAAAGACGAAAAAGAGGCCGATCCGAAAAGGGTTGGCAGGCAAAAGCACCGGCGGAAAATGTTAGACTCATGGTAAAATGGATCAACTGTAAGACAAATACTAGAGCAGCAAAGAAAGAGTGACGATGAAAGGGGAAACCTAGACGTCGCGTCAGCTAGAAGCGGCAGAAAAAGGGCAGCATTAAGAAGGTTGAGACGAAACAGTACGAGACACTTGCCGGTTGGAGATAAAAAAACTCCGAGATCGGGATTGCTCTAGAGGAGGAAAGTCCAAGCGAAAGAGGTTGGTGGAAAAACGGAAAAAAATGAAAATGGGGTAGAGAAGGAAGCAGGGGGCTCAAAGGCGAAATCAGAAACAACATAGAAAGGAGATTTTTGGCTTAAAACTACAGAAACTACATCGGCACTCATCGAAAGAAAAAAATATAACTCTAAATCCGAACATAAAGGGCTCAAAGAAGGAGCATTTACTATCCTGCTTGAATAAAAAACGGGAGAGAGAAAAATTTAACGCGACGTTAACAACGCCGGATGGGAGCGGACCGGAGAAATGAAAGAAAAAAACCATCCAGAGATGCAATAGAAAGAGGAAAGGGCAATCGGGAACTGAGTGTGGTGGCGCGTCACAAATTTTGACTACTGAAAAGCAGAGGCCCACACAAACCTATTTGGGAGTGGGACAACCACTCGCTGGCAGAAGAGCTGGGGCTCATAACAAGAATCTTGCGAAAAGGGGGCAATATAGAAAAAGCCGTCGCCATGAAATCAGAAGTTGGTTCGACAGAAAAAGGCGGTCGAAAAAAAATTCAAAGCCCCGCTAAAGAACGCACCCAAGAAAAAACGATATGAAAAAATTTAAAAAAAGAGAAGAGAATTAATCATATAAGAGGAGAAGAAAAAAAGACGCGAGAAGAGTGATAGCAAGACAATTACTACGAGCAAGACCATGGACCGGGGAAAACACATAAGGTTGATTGAGAACAAGATGAAACGCGACAGAAGTCGTCGTGAAGCATTCCGAAGTTCCCCGGTCAAGAAAACTCTCCAAAAAAAAAGAAGTAAACAGAAAAGGACTAGAAAATGAGGGGTTGGCCTGTCAAAGCAATAAACAGGAGAGACGGGGAGAAACCCGGACGGGCAGAACAAAGTTTAAGCGAAGAAAACAGGGTTTTGATCCCTATTTAAAATTGGGAGGGAACAAGGTTTCGCAGCGATACGAGGGAGGGGGAAAATCTGGATAGAAAAAATTGTGCGAGGGGGGGTAAAGCGTGTCAAAGATTTGTCACTCGAGGGATTGACATGGTCTAGGAGGAAAAACCGAAAAAAAGAACACCGATAGGGGGAGAAAAACCGGGAACGTTAGTGCGTCGCAAGAGGAATCGCACGATGTGCTACGCAGCAAAGCCGCAAGGAACGGTTGTTGCAGACTCACTTGTAGTCCAAAGAACCTCAGCCCAAACATAAAAAGAAACACTGCAAGACAGCGAAAAGAAAGAAAAAGCCAACTGAAGGGCGGAGCTGCGAGTACACATGGCAGAATGAAAAAGAAAATACCACAAAGGGTTCTAAGGGCAAAAAACGCAAAAGTAATAGACCGTCCGAGAGGGGAAAAGAGGATCGGAGGGGCAAGAAGGATCCTTGTGCCAAAAGATTGATGCAAAGGGGTATCGGCAGCATAAAAAAGGAGAACCAAAAAGACTTGCAGGGGAAAAA
>Ga0179593_1534834_pt1 | contig 13825 bp, 20 predicted proteins | sample CZODoug2_1_08_16_FD_185931 | JGI IMG/M metagenome (GOLD analysis project Ga0179593, IMG submission 185931) | Vadose zone soil fungal communities from Angelo Coast Range Reserve, California, USA - CZODoug2_1_08_16fungal (PacBio error correction) | ecosystem: Environmental > Terrestrial > Soil >...
CCTGCGAATTTAATTCTGGAAAAGGATCAACAAGAAAAGGCGCGTGGCTTTCGTGCAGAACCAGAACCATTGATAACTGATAGAAAAATCCAAGGGAGTTCTCTTTCTACGCCAAAGAAATGCACTCAAAGGGATTTGAGGCAAATGACTCCGTTGGGAGTGAATATCAATCAAAGGGAGGGGTCACGATTTTAAACGGACAGGGGAGGGGTGTCTAACGAACAAGATAAAAAATAAAAAAGGGTTTTTGTCATCAGAAGAAAAGTGTGGCGTTGAACCTTGTTGAAATCACCCACGGCAAAAAGGTTTACCTCGATGACGCAACTTTGGGAAGCCAGCGGAATCACCTAAGGAGTTCAGAAAAAGAGAAAGGTCGTCGAGGCCGAAAGCCGCCTTTGCAGGGAGGGAGGGAGGACGGGGGGGATTGGGAAAAAAGAGGGTGTATTACGACCGGTGAAATTAAGAAAAAGATCTGAAGGTTGTCGTGGGGGACCGGACATTGGGGTTGCGGCCCTACCACCCAGACCGGGATAAATCGGGAACAACTTAAGAGATTCCATTATCTTAAGGAGGAGCCCCCAGGAGAAACCAGAGTCAAGGGTCCGCGGAAAGGAGCGGGGAAAAGCGGCCAATAAAGGGATCGCAGGTGAGGAAAGAGGATCTGCTCTCTGTCTCCGCCTAAAGGCAAATCCTACGAATATCAGTGGAGGGTCTCCTTTGTATGAAAAATAGTGGAGACTACAATCATAAAAAAAGAAGGAGTCCATGAAGGTGGTAGCTTCATGCGCCACCCTTTGAAGTGTTTTTAAAGGCTTCTCCAAAACCGTCGCGAGACGGGGGGGACGACCATTGAAGAGAACAATCGCAAAGAGAGTGATTGTGGGGGGTCCAACGCAGTGCTCCAGAAGAATACAAACCGGGGGAGAAGACATCGATACCGGAGCGCGGGGTAGATATTCCAAAATGGATTGATAACGAGAAGATATTGAGATTTTGACCTAGGGCCAAAAATTTAAAAACCAAAAAGGGAAAAAAGCAAAAAGGGGGGGTAATGGTAGCGGCCCAGGGAGAATTTCTAATTGTGGGGACGGGGAACGGGGTCGATTCCTAACGGTTTCCGTTAAACCAGACCCTGAAGTCTGAAAGCAACAAATAGATGGAACCTAGGCATTACGAACACGCCAGGAAGTAGAGAATTCCGGAAGAAACCAAAGAGGGAAAAAGTTTCAGGAAACATGGAAAAAAAAAGAGAGTGGGTCAAAAGGGGGGCCGAAATTCCATTCATTCCAAACAGCGTTCAAATTTATGGCAGACACCTGCGGCGGAGTAGCAAAAAAGGGGTCGAGCCCGGGGGAGAGCAGGGAAAGAGGATATTGTTTTGAAGAAAGTTAACAACATTTGTCACGAGAAAAGAAACGACCTCGGATTTTTCCCTTCTCTCGGATGGGAGTGCACAGGAACGGCCATTTGGATTCGCGGGAAGAATCAGGAATCTCACAAACAGAAAAAAAGTAGGAAAAAGAGGGAGGAGAAAAGGGGAAAGAAACTGCGCCAATACCAGGGTTTGTCAAGGACAAAGAATTCAAAGGTACGGGCAAGGAGTTCCCGGGGGGAGGGGTGGGGGACCAGGGCACCATACAAGGAACGGGCGTGGTCAATGATCACCAGAGGAGATCGGGCCGAAGGGGTCTCGCAAGACTTTGTCTCCCGTTGGACAGACTGGGGAATGCAGTTCGGAAAAAACCCAAAGAGATGGGTTACAACTTAAAGACGGGGTCATAACGGAGGGAAGGCCAGGGGGGGGAAATGATTGAAACTTAAACGAAGGTGCCCGGGTCACAGCGATTTCAAATCACTGATACCTGGCAATCTTGGGGACGGCACGGGAGAATCAGGGGGAAAAACTCAAGGGGGGGAAAAAAAGTAGGGAAAGTGAAGTTTGAACTCTACAAAAAACCAGTCTATGAAAAGAGGGTCGGGGTGGGGTCTCATCTTGGGACGGTAGGTGAAGAGAGAGACATCGTAGGGGAGGAGAGGGCCTCAAAGACTTTAAGGAATAAGAAAAAACCAGGAGTCAATCATAATGCGGGGGGGGGACTCACTGGATGAAAGGGCCCAGGAAGGCCGGGGGAAATAAATCTTTTCTATGGATGAATCTGATGAAACACCTCGAAACCAAGATTCGAAAGGGAAAACATCAAACACCGAAAAGGGGCTCGCAGAACTCAATGACCAAAGAGCTTTATGATGTTAAAGAAAGAAAACGAAGTCTTCATAAAAAAAAAAGGGAGGAAAAATTATCCACCGCAAGTCACGATATTGACCCGAGTAGAAAAGGGATGCAACATAGCTGCAGAGTCGAGCCCCAACAGAAGGATGTTGAAGGCTTAAAAGTTAACAACAAAAAAAAAAAGGGGGGAGTCTTTCCTACCAGCAGAGACGGTCGAGAGAAAAGAAAGAAAAGGGGAGCAGCTTAGAGGAAGAGAGGTCGGTAACAGCGCATCAAGAATAAAAAGGACTTGCAGGACCCTTGTTCGGACAGAGCGGTGATATGTCCGAAAAAATCCGAACAGAAAAACTCTTTAGGAAATGGACACGGACGAGTAGAAAAGGGGGCGGGTAAGGGGGGGAAACGACTATCCCACGAACCTCCAAGCAGAAGGGAACGGGCAGGGGAAACATCGGGGAGGGGGGGGATCGAACTAATAAAAAAAAACATCCCTTCTGGTGATTTTGCCGATGAGGGGGGGGAGACTTGCATTCATATTTCCCAAGGAAGGAGAAGCCTTTCTATTGACAACGAAAGGAGAAAAAAGTGGTCACGAAAAAAGCGATGAAGATAGAACAACCAATGTAGAGAAAAAAAGGCGAGGAGGTTCTTTCGACAAATACATTGGCCGGGAGGGGGAAAAAAGACATAGAGACCTTCAAGAGACATGAGAATGAAGTGACCGAAGAGAACCCAACTGCATAAAGAAAAAGCAAAGAAGTTCATAGAAAAGACTGAAAGCAAGACGAATACTCTCGGGGGAGGAAGCTATCCAGGTCTGTAGACCAGATCATAAACAAACCACGAGGGAGAGAACAGCAATGGTCAAAAGGGAAAACAAAATAGCAACACACCGGATGAGGAAAGGGAGATATAACGCGCGTTGTGGGGAAGTGGAGGTCGTTGAGAAGGAGGGGCCGAAACTGGCTACCGGATAATAAAGATAGAATTGCACTTCCAACTAAAAGGAAAGGAACTACAATGTCTTTCTGAACCTTTCGTGAGGGTTAGAGGGAAAGAGATCATCGAAGGAAAATTTGATGGTGGAAATCGGCAAGTATTTCCGAAAAAAAGGAAAAGAGATTTACATCGCAGTGGGGGGGGGTAGGGGGAAACTACTGCAGAGAAAGGGGCGTGGCAAGACATGGTGAACGATATCTTGGCGTTGGGTCCTCAGACCGGAATTCGCTAAAAGAAGTTGGGTGGTAGGAGGGGGCAAGGGGGAAGATTTGAATCGGCAAAAAAAAGAAAGGGGGGGATCTGGAAAACGCCAAGATGTCTGCAGGGAGGGAAAGGAATTGCCAGGGGAGAACCAGTGGATCACTTCGTGGGGGCGGTAAATGTGGGGATAAGAAATGCGAAAAGGCACATCGAACGAGACCGGGGAGGAAGGGGTGGGCTGACGAAACAGGCCGGAGAGACGGCGGGAAAAAGGGTCCGAAAAGCTGGGAAAAATCTAATGCAGACCGAATGCAGGCGGAGTCACAACAAGAGGGCAAGGACAAGCAGACGGGTGAAAGAGAGTCTTTAACGGCACAGGGGGGAAGCCGAAACATACGAGGGAGAGTGGCAGATGGGACGCCAGCGCGTGCAAGGAAGTCCAGCCTATCGTGATGGTGGGGGGGGGGCAAAGGAAATTTTATAGAAGTGGGGGTGAATGACGAAAAAGGAGAGAAAAAATGACATCAATCGACTGAGGCCTAGGTACGAAGAGAGCCCTGGTTTCGTTTGGGGGGGATGAAAAAGTTGGGCGCCCCCAGAGACCTTTTCGACCTTGGGGAAAGAGAATTGCAGAAAAAAAAAGGGGAGGCTATGGGCCAGCGACAGAGTGATCATCGCAACCGCTGAAAATGAACTGACGGGGAGGTACCTCATGACGCCATACAGTCGACGGGGGGGGGGAACATCAGACCAAGGGGGGCTCCCCCCAACTTGGCCACAATATCTACTGGTCGAAGGGGTCCCACGGGGAGTATGGGGGGAACGTTGGTCAGGGAGGAAGACGTGCCGTTAATATGAGGCGGAGTGAAAGAGGTTTTCCAATCAGAACGCGTCACTACCTTCGCTTGGGGAAGTAGAAAGAAACTCGGGGCAAAAAATCGGCGACGTCACAGGAATGAACGGAGAGTGAAAGGTGGGTCTTGAAGGGGTTTTTGGGGGAAACGGACCTTCATCCAGAAAAAGGGAAAAGGTATCGGGCAGAAGGCTAAAACTTCGTCCAGAAATAGGGGGGGGAAGTGAAAAAGGGAAACACGCGAAAGTCTTTAGGGGAAAACACTCACGACCATGCACGCGGAAAAATCAAAAAACCCGTAAGAAAAATAAGGGGTGAAAAACGGGACCTGAAACAGGGGAAGATGGAACGGAATTTCTAAAATGGAGAGAGATCAACAAAAAAGGAGAGGATGGGGGAAAAAAGATTCCCAGTGAAACGGGCGCAAAAAAAAGAGTTCACCTTTCCTTATGGGGGGGGAAAACATTTCCGAGGAATTGTCGACGGAAGAGGGAGAAGTCAAAGCAGAAAAAAAAAGGGAAGTCCCGGGCAAAAGATCGGACCAGTTGGAGGGGGGAATGGAATATCAGGGACGTCCTTGCCGGAGGGACGACGACTCCTGCAACGAAAAAAGGTTTTGAAGAAGGAAAAAGGGGGAGAGACAAAACAACAAAAACACCTCGAGGGGTAACCTTCCTGGAGGATGACGTAAAATAGGTGTCCTAAAGAAAAAAAGGACGGTAGAGACTTGAATGCGGAAGGGCAGGAAAAAGGGGGGGGGAAGAAAGTTCAATATGATGTTTAAAAAAACGAGTCGACCAACTGAAATTTGACCAACCGGACAAGAAATCCGGGGAACTAAGAAGGAATGGGTCAGTGTGGGAAGAAATTGTTACTATTTCCCAAAGAGAAAGATGAGGGAGTTCCTCAATTTGGGATCCTCCAAGAATGCGTCGAGGGAGGGAAACTGTCTAAAAAGGATTGCTCAGAGGTGGATCCAAGGGGGCGAAAAAAATAAAGGCGCGGTGTCTAATTGATCAACACAGGGTCCACGGGAAACAGAAGGCGACTGTGCACCCAATTCAAAACAAACGAAAAAACGTTCCTAAAAATGCCGTACCACGGGGGAAAAATCCGGCGATATAAGGGAGAAACGAGCCCAGTCAAAGGACACATTGGAGCAGGAACAAAAAGGGAAAAACCGGTTGGACTGGGGAAGGCATGGTAAAAGGAGCTGGCCTAGACGAAGAAAACCGAGCCGAGGCTGTGAAGAGGAGGAAACCATTGGAAAAATTCGAGAAAAAGAAAGGAAAGTCCTGAGAGAAAAAAAATTTCTTCTGGGGGGGAGTCTAAGGAGGTGACTCATGGCATCTCGAAAAAAGGATAAAGGACCTGTAATCATCTGACAGAGATGGGGGTCCGATCACCCCAAGGTGACAAGACTTTAGGGAGAAATGTACCGCTCGGAAGAGGAAAGTGACTGGGGAAACCTTTCACGAAACAGCTAGAAAGACGACCGCCAAAAAGGGAGTCCAATGAAAAAACCGAATAGAGTCGAGGATGAAAATTTCTGGTGAGTTTGCCGATGAGAGGAAAAGGTCATTCATCTCCAAAATGGAGCATCCGGTTCGAGGGGAAAAAGAAAAAAATATATAAAGTAACGCCCCACTTGACGCACAGTTGCCACTATATAACCGGGGGGGGGGCTTAGGGACTTACTAGAAAACGTAATAATTGACGATTTTAAAAATCGACGCGTCTCTCTATCAGAAAGTGGGAAAAGGGAAAGAGCCTTCCAAGGAGAAAGGAACCGAGAGTTGCAGTGAGTTGATGCTTCAAGCGCATCACGATCAGGATTCATATGAATAAAAGATCGTTCCAAGACATCCACGCGCTGATCGGGGAAAGGAAAATAAAGGTCAACACACCTCAAGGAAGAAAACAAAAAAAAAAAGAGGGGAAAAAGAAGAGAAAGAAGGAGGGCGGAGTTGGTGGAAGGGAAAGTAGGATACCTGTGGTATCTTGGGGGAAGACCTGAGAAAAGGATATAGTCAGTCGGATTGAAAAAGGTTCGTAAAAAAACCCGCATGAACATGGAGGGGATGTCTAGTAAAGAGGGGGGGGCTACGTAACGCATATAGACGGGGGATCGTCATAGGGGGGGGTTAAATCGGACAAGTCTTGAAAACGTCGAAAAGGAGAAGCCAATTTGTGTTGGGTTCTAAGATGAACTAACTGCCGAAGGGGGAGGGACCAAAAAATTGCTATAGCGTTGAAAGAGACACGAACAAGATCAGAAATGAGGTTTCGTCAAGGAAAAATCACCCGAAAACGGGGTGTTGGGAAAAGGGAGGGGGGGAGCGGCGGCCGCCCAGGCAAGGGGGAGGAGGCCTTTTCGTTGTCCAAAAAGAGAGAGGATTAAAGGTAAGTGAAGACAAAAAAAGCGAAAAAAATTCAACAGTGACGAGTGGGACGGTGACGAGCCGGAAGAATCGCTAGACAAAGGGTTAAAACAGGTTGAGATCTGAAGGACAAGGACTGAGAGTACAACCCGAAAAATCAGTCTTTTCGCGAAGGGGTAAGAGGGAGAAGGAATGCCAAGGGGGTCCGCCGCCTACAAGTAGGCATCACTGTGGACGGCGAGGGGCACAAGGTGAGTGACAAGCAAGGTCAAGAAAAAAAGGAGGGAGTGAGGGGTTCTCAGAAGCCTTGGGTCATGACTAGCGGGAAAAGGAAATCATAGCGCCGAGGGCCTACTTGGGGGAAGGCGCGCAAACAAGTCGTTGTTAGTTGTTTGTTGGGGGGGTGGTTTGGGTTTTGGGGGGTGGGGGGGGGGGTTTTTTTTGTGGGGGGGGGGGGGAGGGGGGGGGGGGGGTTTGGGGGGAGGGGACTCTGGTCCACGTCGAGGAAAAGTGAAAAGGTAAATCAGATTGGGCGCAACCCGGGCTCTGTGCAAACCAAAGCGCATGCGAGATCAATAGAAACCGACCGGAAAACAGTCGCGCATCCGAACCGTGTCTGCGTATGTCATTCAAAGAACTAAAGAAAGGGCGACGGGGGGGGGGCCTCGTCAAAGCTTTTCGCAAAAAACGGGCAACTTCATGAAGAGGGAAGGGAAGGCGGCCACGGATCATGGGGTTGTCACGGAACAGTGAGGTCAAGAAAAACGTTACAAGTGCCCAGAAGGAGGTCGGGCTGATGGGGAAAGAGCTGGACCGAAAAAAGGAAATGAGACCTCCTTCCGTGGAGTGTAAACTTCCTCGTCCCTAAAAGGTAAGTACTGCAGGTTGTAACCGGAGGGGGTTGTCTCCGACCTTAGCATAAAAAACTGTCAAAGGTTCACTGGGAAAGAGCGAGAAAATAGAGAAGGAGCGGCCCCGTTTATATCAAGGGACCAAGCGACATTTCTTGCATGGTGAAAGGGGCCATTGTGGTGAGTATTCCGACCATGGGCAAGTAATCAACAAACGCAAGGAGGGGGACATGCTACTCGGACCCTTGGAGGGTAAACCGGGACTGCAATGGACTTCGTCTGTATCACGGGAAAAAACACAAACTGAGGAGGAAAGGAGAGAGTACTACAAAGAGGGCACTTGCCGACGGTGGCAACTCCGTGAAGAGAGAAGGCACCGACACGATTGGGAGAGGAAGCGTGCACGGGGAGGGGAGAGGGCCCGGCAAACCCGAAAGCAAGTGAACTTGGGTTATATAACCGCAGGGAAGACTTCTTGCTGGAAAAGAGGAACGCCGGCTTTGAAAAAAGCTTTAAGCCAAAGGAGGGAGGAACAAAAAAAAAAGACCCACAAAATTGGGAACGGAAATACGTGAAGGGGAAGAAGGTGCTGTAGATATTTGCCAAGAATTCCAGGTCTACTTGGCGGAAAAGGGGGGAAGACTTGAAATCCGTGATTAAAAAAGCGGGGGGAAAAGGGGGGGTCATAAGGGAAAGAAATAGAAAGGAATAGTGAATCGACGACGGAAGAGGGGTGACCAACCGCCGAGGAAGAGATTACCCAAACGTCTATGAATGAGGGAAAATGGGGTGGCGAAAGACGATTGTTGGCAAAAGTCGCCATAGAAAAGAAAGAGATTTGACTCAAGTGATATCCGCAAAGGCTGGAAAAGGAGGGGGGGACTGTCCTCAAGGGATGATAGCCTGAGAGGGGGGGAAAGAAAGCGGGAGGAGAAAAATATCGCGGGTGAAGATCATGCAATAACTAAAAAAGGGTAGGACCAATTCTGCAGAAGGGTGCGCCCAAGCAAAAAAAAACAACAGGGACAACGGGGCACCAAGGTACCTAGGCCAAGAGGCGCTTGTGGTCGATCCAAACACAAAGAGTATCCAAAGGGGGGGGGGCCAAGAGGAAAGAATAGGCTTTGCCTTGAAGTCAGAGGGAAAAACGCAACTCGCTGGAAAACAGCTAGAGCAAAAACCGATATGGGGTCATCGGCCACCATGGGCCCGCGTCAAGAAAAGCGCCTTCTGGAATGAAGAGAAAAAAGGAAAACTGAGATTTCTGAGTAGCAAAAGGGGCGGTAAGCTCAAAGATAAAAAAAGGATTGGAAGACCCGTGGCCCGAGGAAGCTTCAACGGAGGGGAAAAAATAGTCAGAAAAATCTCCCAATTACGAAGAGGGCGAATGGTAACCCCGAATCAGGAGCATAGGGGAAACCGGGAAGGATCCAAAACGACCAAAGAAAAGAAAAAAGGGGGGGGGGAATGCTGCCGCCGGCAACATGCTTTATTCTGCTAAAAGATGCCGTAGGTGTTTTTGAAATTAAAGGCCGTATCCAATTATCTTGGCGCAACGGGGAGGGGAAGGGGGACAACGAAAGATCTCTACAAAAAGGTCACGCCAACAAGTGCAGAGCAAGGGAAAGAAAAAACCAACTTGTCTCTTGGGACTATACGTTCGTCGAAAGAAAAACAGGGGGGACAGAACATACGGGGACCGATAGAAGAGGTTCATTTCACAAAGTACCCAAAGGAAACATGAAGAAAGCACAGATCGTGGTTGGGGGGAAAGAAAATCAATGAACAAGAATCAGGGATTCCAGGGAAAGCGTATCAGTCTGTCGGTCCAAGCCAAAAAAGAGGAGCGCCGACAGCATCAAAAGAGAAGAAAGAGATCCAACAACAAAAAGGGAGGAAGGGGAGGAACGGGATTATGCTTCGATGTAGTGCGTCGGTCAAGCGCGGTGGGGTCGGTAATGGGAGCCTGAGAGAATACGAGATCAGGGGAGTTCTAGGGGAGGCAGAGCAAAGCCCTAGCATTTCTGGGGAGAAGGGGGGGAGGGGTCTCGTGGGAAACTGATATCTGCCGATGCTTGGGAAAGAGGCATTTCTTTGTCTAACGAAGGGGACAAAGAAGAAAGGGAGAAAGGGGGGGGGTGTTGAGAGTGACGAACTTCAGAAAGGTGGGGGCGAAATAACCTTTTCGAAGGAGGGTTGTCCCTCGCGACGGATCTAGTAAAAAAGAAAAAGGAATGGGCAGTTTCTATGGAACAGGAGTAAAGCGAAAAAAAAAGGGGGGGGGCTTCAAGGCATAAAGCGATTCGTCAAGCGGCCGAAGTGGGCAGGGCTCCCTGGTTGCTTGAGGGTCGTTGGAACACCGAGGGTGATATTCGGGGGGAAGGCTACGAAGTGGGGGAGGGGAACTGTGGGCGATTCTAATCCACATTCGAAAAGATGATAAGTGAATTCAAAACTCTTTGCGAGATTGCAAAGGGGAAAAGTAAAAGAATCGCCGAGGTAAAGATTAAAGGTCTTTTACTAAAGGCCTCCGAGTATTACATGGGGGCCCCTCCAAAGAAAGTCATCAGGGGGGGAGAGCGATAAAGGGAGCTTGGAAGGAACCCCGGAGAAAATGAAAAAGCAAAGGATAAATTGATGGGGTGCGAATTTGGAGAAGAATCTGAAGCTTGGGGACCAAACGAAAGGGGCTAAGGGGGTAAGGGAAATGCGCGCCCGGGTTTGTGTGTGGGGAGGGGCCCCTTCGCGGGAAGAGAACAAGGAAAGGGAGAAGGGACAAAATCTCTGGAAAGAGGGTAAGCCGGGGGCCGCTTGCTCATGCTGGAAATCCACAAAGTGGTAGGGAAGAAGGATCGGCACACAAAAAGAAGTCGTAACTTGGTCCGTTGATCTCCGACTATGCAGGGGGAACAAAACGTCCAAAGAGCTGCCCGAAATACAGAAACATCGACTGGGGTCCCCTGGTACGGACAACCGGATCCTTCCGAAGGGGGCGTTGGTAGGAGGCAAAAAACTTAAAAAAAAAAACAGAAAAGTCCCTTAAATAAGGGGGAGCTGATTTTTCCGCTTGGAAAAGTCAAAGAATTCTCTACAAGTCGTGAAGTAGAGAAGTCTTCCAGAGACCACGACGTAAGGGGGGACGGAACAGTGTAAACAAATAGTGGGGGTTTTCCGCCCGCAGCTCAACAGGAAGGGGACCTTTATGTAGGCTAGGGGGAGGCAGGAAAAAAACGTCGGCAAGAAGCTGAAAAAGGGGTAGCACACTAGAACCGGGAGGGGGGTTCAACCACTCACAAAAATTGAAAGGGAAATCCTCGTATGACCCGGGACTAGAGGTGGGCCACCATTAAGTTATCACTGAAAGACCAGAATCAAAAAAAGAGCTGAGGAAAGAGAGAGGGTGTTAAAAGCGAAGTCTTCACCTGGAGGAAGGGGAAAGCAGGAGCGAAGAAAAAACGTAAAAGAGGGCTTCCCGTCAGGGCGGGGAAAGTGGCCCGGCACCCATAAAGAGATAAGATTCACGCGGAAATCTAAAATTCTCTACCCACGAAAAGGGAAATCTGGAAATGACTGAAGGGAAAAAAACTTCAAGAAAAATAGGGTTACAAGGAATCAAAGAGAAAGTGGACGTCCGCATTAGCAGTCTACTTCCGGCGGTAGCGACGGAAAAAAGAAAATGAAACCAGAGAATCAAAAATTTTGGCAGTCTGTAACAAGGAGGGAAAGCGACCAACGTCCAATAACCCGACAGGGAAGGGAACGCTACCAGGAAATCGAAGGGTCAGTGGGGGGGCGAGACTTTGGAAGAAGGGGTTCCAGGTCGGGAGAGGCCGAAAATACATTGAAGAGACAAGCCATGCAGGAAGGGGGGAGGGTCTAAAAGCGGTGGCGAGATCGCATGGTATCAAAGGGGGAGGTCGATAGCCGAGGGAAACTTTGCAAAATGATTCAAAACCACTGGGGGGAACCAAAGTCGGCACGTGGGCGAAAAAAAATCATACAAAGGAAGAAAAAGGTCGAGAAAAGGGGAAAAATTAAATTCACAGAGCCTGGGGAAAGGGATCCTCCGCCCAAAAAGAGCAGACAAAGAGAGGAATCCAATGCAACTGAATATAGTCTTTGCAAGGAGGAAAGGAACGGGGGGAGTACGAAACCCAATTCGAAGACAAAGATGCAGGAGGGCAACACCATTGGCCGCGGTCAAAGAACGTCAAGGGAGGGGAAAACTTGCTCGGCTGCTGTGAATACTACAGAAATGGCAGGCTCATGGGGAGATCTGAAAAAGCTTGGAAGGGGGGGAACAGGAGGAAAATGCGTAGGGAAAATCAAAAACGACCGTCACCGACAACGTCCAGGGAGAAGAGACCAGCGTCAGGAATAGTAGAAAAAATCCCGCCCCGACAAACTTTACCAGCCAAAGGAGAGAAGGACCTGGCTAAATCGCTGGAGTCGAAAAGAAGGGGAGGGGGGGATTGGATGGAATAGAAATAAATCATCCCAATAGATCTCATAAAATTGGAAAACGAAAAGAAAGCTCGAAAAGGGGACTCCACACAGTCGCTTGAGAAAGAGATAACAACCAAATTGGCTTCTTTACAGTCTTGAAGGAGGGAGAAATACATTACGAGGGTAAAAAAAAGAGACCTGGGGTATATATGAGTCAGTCACACAACCCAGAAGGCTAAGTCATAAAAGGGCAGGGGATTGGCGGCGGAAGCAATACAGAAGAAACGCTATCTGTTCTATCATGCGGTATATAAGCAGGTCTCGGAAAAAAAAAAGACATCCACGCGACTGAGCTAAAAGGATAAGAGCAGGCATCTCGAAAAAAAACAACAGAAAAAGTAAGATGTCTGCGGCGAAGGGGGGGGGGGCTGTCGGGAAAAGCGGATCTTTTACCACTAACGGGATAAACAGATATAAAACAAAAGGGGAGGGGATTGACCGGGCATCAGGAAGCTGAGGGGTTGAAACTTCAATGGCGACCGCGGGGGAAAACTGAGAAGTGAATATCAGAGCAGAGAGGGGGATTTCGGGTCTCCATTTTTGGTGGTGAGAAAACTCGTCATAGGAACACAATTTGGGGGGGGGGGTTTGGACGCGGGTGGCGTGCCAACCTTGGCTGAGGAAGGAAAAATTTGCAAGAAAACACAAAGAATTACCTCGATGAAGAAATGGAGAAAAGGTGAAGAATCACCAGAAGGTAGTCAGCCTCTCTAGAGAAGGCACGGGGAAGGGAATCTCCCCGTGGCGTACGGTAAAAAAGGGACAGTTGACAGAGGAGAAGATGGCGGTAAATTGGACGAACGTCTAATTGTCAGTACGATTGCGCGGAGAACCAGGACCGTAAGAGGCGTCAGGAGGGGAATAACACTTTGGCGAGATCTGCCAAAGCTAAAGAGCGCCGTCTCCCCAGAAAGGAGGGGGAGCGACAGAAAACTGGAAAGGGTGAACGGACCAATTTTGTAAGGCGAAGACAGCACGGCAATCATTGCAGAGGTTCTCGGCATCGGGGAAGGGAGTCCGGCCCGGAGAATTCAAGTCAAAAAGAAGAGAGTTACTTGGGGATCAAAGATTGGAATCCAGGGGGTCAACGAGAACACAGGAGAAGCGCCGGGCTTGGCCTCGGGGGGGGAGGGGGGAGCTCCCCGTGGTTCTTTTTTTGTAGGCTGGGGGTACTCCCAGCTAACTGTCGCCCATTTTTAAAAAAAAGTGCATCAAGCGCAACTGAAGGGGGCAGGCCTCGGCTCCAGCGATGGGGATCGCAACTTCGACGGGCACGATCAAAAGGGAAAAGCCGGGAGGTTCCTTAATGGGCCTTGATTACAAGGAAAGGATGTCGACTGTTGGGAAAAAGGCCAAAGCTTCCCCAAAAAATGAAAAAATAATTCATCGGGTCAGGAAAGAAAAAACAGAGCCCTGTCGAAGTTGGACGAGGGTGAATGGTCGTAAACGCGGTTTCCGGAAGGGGGCCAACTTAACGGCAAAAAATCTGGGGGGGAGAAGAGCTGTACCTCACAAGGGAAAGAATAATCAGAAGTAGAGGAGAAAAAAAAAAAAAAGCGACGTAAACTGACGGAAGTTTAACCATCGTGGTGTAGGTGAAGGGGGGGGTCAGCCGACCGACATTCAAAAACTTTATGTCGGGCAAAAACCTCTGCAACGTCGGAAGGAGGAGGGAAGTGATATAAGGAAAACGGAGACCTGTGCGGTCGAAGGAACTCCACCAGACGAAACCTCGTAATTCAAGGCTCGCTGGGGACCGTCGGCCTGGGAAAGACTGCGACAGGGGGGGGAACTTGTAAATACC
>Ga0179593_1579724_pt1 | contig 13825 bp, 19 predicted proteins | sample CZODoug2_1_08_16_FD_185931 | JGI IMG/M metagenome (GOLD analysis project Ga0179593, IMG submission 185931) | Vadose zone soil fungal communities from Angelo Coast Range Reserve, California, USA - CZODoug2_1_08_16fungal (PacBio error correction) | ecosystem: Environmental > Terrestrial > Soil >...
CGAAAAGGGAAATCTCTAGTAGCCTAAAAAGTCAAAGACGAAGGTAGGAGAGCCCTGAATTTGGTCAAGAGAGTGAGAGGGAAGAGGAGGAGGCAAAAGAGCGAGCGATCCATAAAAACAAACGGAAAAAAAAAATCTGAGTGAGGAGATATAAGGGCTTGAAAAAAACTCCTGCAACCGAAGCTAGGATGGTCCGGAAAGGGGGGCAATGGGGGACCCCCTTTATGAATACCGAGGATTTAAAAGGTTTTGAAGCCCCAAAATTAGAGGAAGAGGGCAATTAGGCCGGGACTAAGAAGCGAAATATAAAAGTTTAAAAAGGGAGGATCGGTCAGGAGAGAACGTCCATGTCTAACTCATCACAAAAGGGGATATCTCGTAAAGAAGGGCAGACAACGTGTTTTGGCACCAGAAGGTAATTAACTTCAGTGGGTGGGGGTGCCTTGAATTCTTGTGGCTGTGTATGAGAGCCAAGTCGACACCGTTGAGCGGGGGGGCGAGTTCCTCAAGCTATCGATGAAGGGGCTACCCTTGAGTTTTAAAAAGTGGAGACAGACTAAAATTGAGGGGATGCCAATGTTTCCCAAGAGGGAGTGGCCCGAAAAGACAGCCCATGCCACCACGTGACAAAGTTTCCGAAGGGAAGTTGGTTCAGTGCGTGGAACAAGAAGCACTTTTTCTGGAAGGGGAACCCGAAAAGCGTAGATTAGTGCTGGCGTTCGTGGGGAACTCGAAAATGCCAGAAGAGGAGAGGGAAAGTTCGTTTCCGGGGGGGGGCTCGCGAAAACTATCTGCGCTCCGAAGGCGAGCCGGACTTACCCTTTAACGCCATCCATGTCAAAAAAAGGAATAGTCAAGGGAATGAGGGCCTCGAGCAACTGAATCTGTCTACGCGATCAATGTATCCGCACGAGCGGACGGCGGGAGGAAGGAGCTTTTCTTGGAGGTTGGGATGACCAAGGAACTTGGGGGGGAGGCTGCTCCACGGGCAAACGGGGGGCTTTGCAGAGCCCGTACGCGTCGAGACAGGAAGAAATCGAGAAGAGGACCTGAGACCAACCCTACAAAACTCAATAGACAAGTATGGGGCGGCGTCGAAGGGGGGGGTGCTGCGGAGAGAGCCGTGTTACTTGAGCATCGGGGGGGGGGAGAGAAAAATTAGAGGGAGAAAGATCGTTGCCATCAAGAGGAGCAAGGAGAACTCGGGGATCTGACCTCCAGTATTGAAAGACCCACACCAGGGAAATTCTCTTAAAGAGCAGAGGGGGGTACGAGGAGGGGGGTTCGAGAGGAAAACTGCGGATCTTGGGGGATCAGTTAAGTCAGCGAGGGCGACGATTTCCAGGAAGGCGCCGGAAAAAGAACGTTCGCCGCCCGGGAAGAGGCTCGCGAAAAAACGTGATAGCGAGCATGACTTGGGGATCGTCTGGGCTGAAGTCAAACACGTTGCGGGAACGATACGATGAGGGGCCGTGAGCCGAAAAAAACCGCGAGGCAGTCAGGCACGGGGAAGGAAATCCTCATCATATCGGGAAGAAAAAAAAGTCTGGCCAAAAAGACCCCTATCTCGCGCAGCGGCCGGAACGCGTCAAATCAAGGGGAAGAAGAGGGAAAAACCGATCCGAGAGGTCCCGCCTTATACTCCTGCGGCGAAAAGAATCCCGTGATTAATCAGTGAGATCACCGTGCAAACATACCTACCGAAAAAAAGGACTAAGATACGAGAAGGGAAAAAACAGAAGCATCACGGCTTGGAGCGTAAAAAACCGGGCACAGGGCGAACAAACATTGTCCCCGGAGGGAAGGAAGAAAGGTGCAAGAGAAAGTGGCACCTCGGGGGATAATGCTAACCGAGCCGTGGAACGAACTCTCCTCGTCACGGAGGGCACGGGCAAAAGGGTGACGAGTGAAGGTCGAGAGAGGAGGGGGGGGGGGGCAGAGACTCATAAGGGAAGGGGATAAAAGAGTCTGGGACGAAAAGAACGCAAGGTTCAAAAAACGGCAGAGGGCTTGATCGGTAGGGAGCGTGGGTACGAGTGGAAAGGATCTAGCGGGGGAGGCCCGGAACGCGAGAAGGGTTGGTGTATTTGAAGAGCTCTCAAAGGGGAGGAGGAAAGAAGAGAGACATCCACCAAAAAACCGCTCATGAGAAAAAGATACCCTTCGCCGCAACTCGTCCAGAGACCCACTCGGGAGAACGACACCGTTGGGGCCGTGCTTTCCGGGATAAGTCCGAGGGGATTGCTTCCGCAAATGACTAAAAAAAATCATTCTTCTGAGGCCCCAAGAGCCCTATTTAGCGTAGGGACTCAGCCGTCTTGGAAAGTGAACCCAAAAGTTTCCTAGGGAGAGAAAATTATACCGCCCTCCTAGGGAAAAAAGCAAGAGGTATCCGTTAAAGTTGCCTACGGAATAATGCCTGCTGAATCCGTGGTCCCTCTCGGAGGCAAAAACTCCGGAAAGTATTTCTTGGAGGGAAGGTCTTCGAGAGTCCCCAAAGAAATGGCGGGGAGGTTGTCTCCTCCGCTCTCAGGGAAAGGAAAGCCAAAAAACTCACGGGGGCCGTCGTCCCTAGCAGCGCCGCCACCGGCAGAGGAGGCGGGAAAGAAGAATAGGGGGGGCTTAGCGGGAACGCGCCTGCGGTCCTGAAAAGGGTCTAATCTCGTTTGGGGGGGAGGGACCAGAATATGGGAAGAGATATTCTGAGGATCGAAAAACCTGCTTGGATCGGAAAGAGCTTGTCCAAGGCGCAAGATCGTATCGTTGGGAAAGTATTGACGAAAGCCACCGAAAAACAAGCGGAGTGAATTCAGCGAATCCACCGTTTGGAAAAAAGCATCGCGAGCCAAGGGCCGCGCAAGGCTTGAAGAAAGGACCGGCTACGCCGGCCTGGAAAGGCGCCAAACCACGGGAAAAAAGCGACCCCCAAGAAACCATGGACAAATCCTCCGAAACAAAAAGAGCGATAAAGATGAAGTGACGTGAGGGCGGGCGTTGGGGGGATTTTCTGGAAACTCCGGAAAGGGTCCGATTTGATCTCGGAAAAATATCGGGGGAGCAATCCGTGTCAGAGTGGAGTCTCACTCAAGGGGGAAAGGTTGTCTCGACACTCATTAGCCAAGGCACAGGAATACTTAGGGGGAGGAGTGGGGTTATTGAGGGGGTCTCATTCTTAAAAAGCGGTCACCACTAGAGAGGGCCCGGCTAAAAAGAGGAAAGTGACAAGGAAGGGCGCCAAACGACCTGCAAATCCGGAACAGTTCAGAGGCACCAGCCAAGACAAGAAGCCCTCAGGAGATAAACCCATCCGGAAAAGATCGAGTAGAAATGACACCGTTGGGAGAAAGCCCTCATTGCCGTAGGGGAAAATTCGCTCCTGCGGGAATGGCGGGAGGGAGGTACTTCCGGCTCCGAATAACCTGCGTCGCGCCCGATCGAACGGCTAGCGCGCCTCAAGAAACGGGAAAGGGTAACGCCCGGAGCGTATGACCGATCAATGCCCGTGCCCGCCCATAAGTCTCAAGAGAGAACAGCCAGCACAAGGTGTTCCACCGGAAGGAAATGAACATAAGCGAACTTTTCAACAAAAAGGGGACCAAAAGGGGGAATGTCTCAGCGCGACAAAGTCGTCCAGCGAGGTGTAAAGGGGGGGCATCCACTTAATCTAGTAGGTAGAAAAAAAGTGGGAAAAATCAGGACACGGGAAGAACGCCTCGAAGGGGGGATTACTCGTTCAGGAAGGAACGGGGAAATCACTTTCCTCAAAAAAATCAATAAGGGGCTGAAGATCTAGGGGAAGCCTTACCGAGAACACTTTTTGTGGCAGCCACGGAAAAAGTCCAGGTACTCTAGGACATTTGTGGGTGATAAAAGAAAACCAAGACGCGGACGAAAAAAAAGCGAAAAAGGGAGGTCAAGATGTTCGCTGAAAGGAAGTCTTACAACCATCGCAAAAAAGGAAGCTACTTTGGGGCGTCCCAAAAATCTTGGGGAAATCACCTCGGGAGTTAAAGGGGTGCAAGGGAAAACAACAACATGGCCGGAAAAGATGGTGGAAAATCGTTTTCGTAGTTCCCCTTACAGGAAAGTGCCGGGGTACACTCGCGAGGTCCTGTTCGGGGGCGAGTTGCTTGGTGAAAGTTGCCGCAAAAAAAGAACGACAATTCTCTAAAAAGGGAGAAAAGACAAGCCATTACGGAAACATCTACACAAAAAAAGACAATACCACAGCGTCCAATTTTCGAGAAAAGGACAACACAACAAAGGAGGACATAGAGATCGAACTGGGGACAGCGTCTCTAAAGGTAGCTGAACAGAAGTCCACGACGAAGGGGGAAGGGGTCCCTTACTGGGTAGGGGGGGAAAGAACCTTCGAGAAAAAATGCGCTGTTTCGGAGAGAGGATCACCCAGCAAAAAAATCGCTGAGGGGGTGCTAGGCGGTGGCTTCAGGGAAAGGAAACTATTCACAATCTGGAAGGGGCTACTTTTGGGGAATACCGAGATGAGTCAAAGAACGATGTTTGAAGAAAAGTAGAGGCCCTGGGCGAAAGGGGGACCCGGTAAGAGAAACATATCACCCAAGTTGAAGACACCGGGCGTAGACGCCGAAAGTGACTCCAGTTCTAAAGAAAAAAAAAAAAAACAAAAAGGGAGTCCCTGGAAGGCCGTGGACACAACGGTGGCACCAGAAAAAGGGCTTCAAGTTTGTGGGGGGGGGGGTGATGACATTGAAAAAGGAAAGGGGGGCGGATGTTCCTTGTGTGAGAAGAAAAAAAAAAGGGATCCGCGGGGAGCCTCAAGCTGCTCGTCGAGGAAAAAAGGGGAAAAGGGCTACCCGTTGTTAAAAGGGGAAAAATAGAAGGAAAAGGCCACCAGAAAACAGCTGTGCCCCGTAGGCAAGAGAAAACCGCCTGGAGACTAAGCCGGGAAAGCTGTGGCCCGAGGAAGTTGCGGGTTTGAAGGGAACGTTCCAAAAACAAGCACGTGGGAAGGGTCCGAGAGGGGACGAGGATTGGTGCGGAGGGGCAGGAGGGTCAGCACGGCGAAAACCCCAAAAGGGCAAAATTGGGTTACGTAGCCCGTTTCTGGGGGGGAGGGTTCGAGGAGCGCCTTGTTGATCTACTGCTCAAGCTATGGAGAAAAGTCTGAAACGAGCCGGGGGGTCCCTAATCTGGACCTCGTGAACCCATGTCCCCGGCTCTATGCTCGTGAAAAATCCTCGAGAAATGGACAAGCGGGCAGAAGAAAAATCACTTTATCCCCCGCTGCGGATCTACGGAGAAAAAAGGAAGGGGGGAAAAAAAAATTAGGTTGATGACCGCTGTTCGAACTTGGGTCGGGGAGGAAAACGTCATTCGGCGGGAAAAGGCAGGATGTGTGGTACGCTGCGCTGCGAAGGAGCGTAGAAAAGCTCGGCCCGGAACGGCCTCCACACGCTGAAATTGGGCTGCTGAATACTGCTGGAGGGGGGTTCTTTTGGGAGTTGAGCCAAGGCGAGGAGGCTCAAAAAACTGGGGCCATCAGAAGATGCGCCTTCAAAAGGATCGATCCTCCAGGGAGTTGAACACAGCCCTAAAACGAAAGCGGCACTTACTTCTTATCGCGAGCTGGGGGGGGGGCGGTTTCGAGAAAACACGGCGGAATCTTGGTGAACGCACTTGTCAAGCTCCAGTTGTGGGGGGACAGGCCGGCGTAAGGCCGGAACAAAAGGAGGGTGCACGCCCGGCGCAAGAGGGCCCGGGGGAAAAGCGAAACGGAAAGAAAACGTGGATCGACGAGGGCGTTCTTGGCTGCCGTCCCTCCAGAAAAAAGGGAGAAAAATTAGGTCAAAAGGGAAAAAGCCGCGAGTCAAAAACAGAGCCTCAGCATAGAGAAGAGGGCCCTCAACCAACCTCTCGCAGACCCGTGCCGGAACGCGTAAAAGGAAAGGAGTAATGGAAGGGAAAAAAAGAAATAACAACTATCCGAAAATGTCACGCCTTATACCAAGGAGACGGCGGCGGGGACCAAAACGCTCCCAAAAAAGCCCGGGATTAATCGAGAGCGTTATATCAAAAAGTGCATCCGGAGAGGAAATACTCTCAAGAAAGGAATAGAAACGGGGTAAGAGATAGATAAGGGCCATAATAAAACTTTGCTGAAGAATACCTTAGAAAAAACGCCTATCCCCCGGAGAAAAGAAATGTCCCGGAGGAAAAATGAAAAACTTCTCCAGGAAAGGAAGTTGCCAATAAAGTAACCTCGGAAGTTCAAAAAAAAAAAAAACTCTCGAAGCTTATTTCACTAGATTGCGGATATAAAACCGGAAGGTAAGGGGTTCAAAAGACGCATCTGGGAATTCATTAAGTAATTACTAAATCCTCAAGAGGGGAAACAAAAAATGGCTTTATCGGTCTGTATCGGGGGCGCTCGAAGGAGGGGGATCAGGCGCCATTTGATCTTCTGAGGAAGGGGGGAGGGGAATCTAAAAAAACACCGTAGGTGAGGAGGAAGGGGTTAACATCAAAGGCCCCTCAGCGACAATCCAGGGGCCGCCCACAGCTAGGAAAATCGAAAACTCCTCGACCACAATAGATCAATTTTGGGCACCGGGGGACTTGTCGGAAAAATTCGTCAAAAGGATAATACCTAGGAATCCACAGGCGTCGGACCAAAGGAAGAGCCCTGAGGTAGCTCAAAAATTCTGGAAAGAAAAAAAGTTCCTATTAGTCGGGAAAAGTGGAGCCTTATACACGGAAAGACAAGAGCCACTTTCAAGGGAAATAGGCGCCAGGCTTGCCCAGGACAGTAAGCTGGAAATCCTTTGGCCTGAGGCCGCAAAAAGAACAAGTCTCCAAAGTGAGGGGGGCCTTTCGTCTAGACTGAAAAAACGTGCGGAGAGTAATTTTTCTAAAAAAGAAGGAGGCACAGGGGACACGCCGGAAGAGGAAAGCACGTGCTTCGAGCGAACGCTTGGGAGAACAGAAAAGAAAAGGAGTGGGGGCGGGAAATGTTCCTCGGGGGAAGGAGTCGGACTTAAGTGCCGAGGCCCACCCCGGAAAGGAAGCTTTAAAAAAAAGAAGGTCGGGAAATCTCTTTAGTACATAGTTCAGGAGGAAGTCTCTATTAAGGAGTGTATACCCCTAGCTTCAGAGATGGGACCCTCAAAAAATTGGAAGAAGACGGTGTTTTCCTCAATTAGGGGAACAGGAAAGACTTCCAAAAGAGACGATAACCATCGCATGAGGGGGGGAGCGAAATCCCTTTGGGTGCGAAAAACTCGATCGTTACCGGCGGGTAACAACAGGGGGTGTCCAAAAAGGCCTGGAAGAAAAAAAAAAACAACTGGAGCTGCTAGGAGAGAAAAAAGAAAGGGTGGCCATACCTAGAAACCGACCAATAGGAAACGCAAAAACGACGGGAAGAGAGGGAAGGTCGGCGGACGCAGTCTTTTGGGATGAAAAAAAAAAAAATCCTGGATGCTTCGGAAAAGAAGTTTTCGACGGAAGGGCCAAGGGGAAGTGGAGACAAAAAAAAGAGACTGTCAGAAGGAAAAAAACTGAAAAGAAAAAGAGCATCCATTATCCGCTGGAAAGAAAGAAGGCGGTCCATGAGGGTCTCAGGTAAGGCGCAGGAATTTCATCGATCTCTTCCGGAGTCTCCTCGTACGTCAGGAATTGGAAGACCTGCCCGTGGAGCAGAACCAAGGGGGAGGTCAATCAACCTCAAAAAAGGCCACACCCCAGAGGTCCCTGCTATAAGTGACGCACCTGCAGGGTATAAGTGAAAGACCTATTCCCAGTGGGGGGAATAGTGTCCCTTCGGGAGCATCGCGACCTGGATGGCGATGACCTTTAAACTAATCGCCTGCTAAGCGCTGGGGAGCCAACCGTCTCAAAAGCCTCCTAACACCTGCAAGAAACGTAACAAAAATCCCATGGCATCTTTGGGGGGAAAAAAGGCTTCCCCTTGGAAAAAAATTCACTTAATTCTATAGGAACATCTTAAAGAGTAGTTGTTCCAAGGTAAGTCAAGGAGGAACTCGCTACTTCTAAAAATGGGATTTACTTGCATCGTGAAAAACTGATCGGAAAGGTTCCAAGCTAGGAACATTGGGATCACTAGAGGCTTTCTTAATGGGAAGTCGCGGTCCAAGGGAAATCCTCGACCGAAAAGGGGAAGGGAAAAAAAAAAAGAGAGGGGCGACTGAAAAAAGAAAAGCAAGGTTAAAAGGGAGTACACAAAAAAAAAAACATGAAGAGCTCTGCGTCTTTGACACAACGGGGCCTAACTTCCATGAGAAAAGAGTTTTTTGAGGAAAAAATGTCGTAAGAGGCGAGACCCTCACGTTGGCTGGCACCGGGGATTTTCTCGTCTGGAGAGGGGGTCTCCCTCCTGGTGAAATGCCCAGTGCCTCGGGAGCTGGGTTGGTTCTTCCCCCACTCAAGGGGGGGGCCTCCTACTTTCTTCCGACAAGGGGTGTCAAAACACAGTAGCAGCGAGTTGGAAGAGATTCGTTGGGAACCAAAGGACGTTAAAAAAGGAAGTATACTCAGCAGAGGGCAGGTGGGAGAGTTTGGGGAAGCGCTCTTTGAAAAAAGCTCCCCCCGAAGAAGACCCATTCAGGGACAATCAGAATGGAACGTAGGACAAGATGGCGTCATCTACAGAGAAGCAAAGAAAAAGAGCAAGTGAGAAGGAAAGGAGAAAACGTAGGAGTAGGAAAAAGAGAAGAGGGAGACAGGGAACCCGATAAAGGGGGACGCCAGCGTGTCCTACCGACGAAAAGTAACGGCGAAAGGGGATGGTTCAAGGGCTGAGGTAAAAAGGAGGGTTTTCTGCAAACAAGACTCACCCAGAAAAACCTAACAGGCCTCGCGGAGGGAGGAAAGAGGGCTTGTAGTAAAACTCCTGAAAACTAAAGAGGTCAAAGATGGTTGTCGCAAGGGGGGAAACTTGATGAATAGTCAAGAAGCTTTTGGGACGGAGAGGAACCTGGTCTAGGGGGGGACCGGTAAACTAAGCGAGAAAATCAACCCAGGGACGCCACCGTGATCGTAGAAAAAAATACGACGAAGGGGGAAAAAGGTCTACTGACATCAACAGCGGAGTATCCTAGGGACTTGGAAAAAAAGGTAAGGAAGCAGCGGAAGGGGGTGAATTGCTTCTTGTGATGAGGGGCTGGGGGGAGAAAAAAGTGAGCGGGAAGGAAAAAAAAAAAGCTGCACCGGTCGTGATGGCTACAGAACCTGACGGGGGGGGGTAAAAGAGATAGAAGCCTTGAAGGGGGCCAAGGTGAAAAAAAGAATCTGGCCCCTACAGGAGGGGGCATCGACCTTCTGCCGAAGAACCAGTGTCAAGGGAGAATTCGCGGGTGAGTTCAAGGGAGGTCAGGGGGAAACACATAAAGAAGCCCCCCTGGCAAGAATTCCGAGCGTAGACTGAGGGCTGGCACTGGGATGGGTCAGAAGAGACCAAGACATACGGGGTACTGGCCTGGTGATGTGGGGAATGGCCGGGTGGGAAGATCAGGAAAAAAAACAGGCGACCGGACGTACTCCGTGCCTCCCGGAAAGAAAGGGTCCACAATCAGCTGAGAGAATTCCACTAAGGCAATGATGGGGGGGGATCAACAGGACGGTCTACTCTAAAAGGGGATCGAACCGATGCAGAGCGGAGGGATCTTCATTCCGGAGGGATTTCTTTTGATTACCAGCAAGAAGAAAATTGGATCAAGGGTAGTGGTCCGGCTGGCTTTGGAATTCAGAGGGGGGGGGGTGTCAAACACTAGCTGAACCGGAAAGGAAGGAGAAAAAGTAATACATTATACCCAAGGAGGCCTCCCACACCAAGACGGATGCTGCTGCAGGCTGAAAAAAAAGGAAGGTCGGTGGTAGTTTAGCAAAAGAGAAAGGCTCCCACTCGCGAGTTTGGGTAGAAAAAAAATCCAACGAGAAATTAAAGGCTCTAACAAAAGGAGTTGAACCGAAAAAAAAAAAAAACTCCTCGACGTGAGAGGAGCGCGAAAAGAGAATTGGGTAAAAGAGGGAGAAGGGAAAAAGGGGCCAAGTGGGACGTCCCGGTAGAAGCCATTTTGTTTTTGCAAAGGAAAAAGGACCGGAAACTAAAGGAAAAAAAAAAAAACCGGGCGCACTAGGGAAAAAGGGGGAGGACCCGGTCCAAAGAGCAACGGCAAGCAAAGACGAAGTCTTCTCGGAAGGAGGGAAGGGCCGTCACTCATAAAAGACGATGCGGTCCACCTTGAGACGACAAGCGAAAAGAAAGGATGCCGTGAAGCCGGGGGAAAAAAAAAAAACTCGAAAGAAAAAAATGACAATATTCTTAAAAACAAAAAAGAGCTCAGAACCAGGTTCCCTTAAAAGGGGGAAGGAATGGGGGAACTATGGAAAAGGTACACGCTAAGAAAAATAGCCGAGGCAATTCAAAAAAAAAGAGTCTGAGGGAGGGAGACGAAGACAGAAAAAGGAGATTCACCGTCATCCGGGCAGGGGGAGGAAAATACTCTAACGCAAGGAAAGACGAGAGAGAGAACGCCTAATAAGTCTTGAGGGCTGTACGATAGGACCAGGGGAAACCGAAGAGCCCCCAGGGGTCCCCCCTTGGACAAGAGCATTCTCAGAAAGATAAAGTGGAAAAAAAATCGAACCGGATAAGTCTAACCTCTCCGGGAAAGACGTCCACGGAACGGGCCATAAGGTGGACGAGGGAGAACGCGGGGAAAGAATTTTGCAAACGAAAAAAAATTCTTGGAGTTAGAGGGGGAAGAATACCAAGGAACCCTTTTGACCCCACGAAGGGGCGGGGGAGACGATTGAAAAAATATGGCGCGACGCAGGGAGGGCTGGGGGGGGGGGAGGCCATTGAGCGGCGAAGGGGTTGGAGGAGGAAAAAAAAAAACACTGAGGAGAGGAAAAGATAGAGATGGACAACAACACTTCCCCGGAAACACAGCTCGATCCAAGCTCGCGCGTCCCGCTCCCTAAAAAAAAAAAAATCAGGAACAAGAAGAAAAACCGTGCGGGCTGAGAGCGTCCCCGACTCAGGAAGAAGCGTCGAGGGAAAAAAAAAAAGGGACTCCGAGGTCAGTAAGCTCACTCGTAAAAAAAACTTCTTGCCCGTGCCCGAAAAGAGGAAGCGAGGTTAGACCTATCAAGGCCAAATAGTTGAAAAAAAAAAAAAGGGATCTTAAAATAAGGAAAAGATCTTGCCCGACGGGGACAGGCGAGCCTCCGGGGGGGAAGGTCCCATCGTCATCAAAAAAAAGAGCCTTTGACGGAGGAAATCTCAAGATACTCGAAAAAAGAAGAGAGTGTCAAGGGAAGAGGGGGGGGGAAAAAAAAACAGGATGCACGTTGATATCCCGCCGCGTAAAGAACTACGTGGGCGCAGGGGATGGGGGGGGGCGAAGGCCGCGAGGAAGGCTGGGGGGGGGGGGGGGGGGGAGGGGGCAGAGGAGAGGTGTTCAGGTGACGATAGCAACCCACGTTCCCAAGGTCTTCAAGGGAGAAAAACGAAAAGGGTTGTTAAGGGCCATAATATTGGCAAAAGGATATCCGATGATCTGGTCGACCTTCTGGGAAGAGCGAAAAAAGGGTTCTCTCAAGTGAAAGCGTATCGGGGGGTGAAGGCAGCCAAGACTCAAGAATAAGTATCCGCCATAGGGAATTTCGACCGTGGAGACAAAGAGGAGAGCCACTCAAGGCGGAACGTCACAGGGGGGCCGACCTGACTTGGAGATAAGACCAACACCTTTATCTGCTTCAAGAAAAAAAGATCCCCGAAGGGGGTTCCATACCTCTCGAAAAAAATTCGTACCAGCTCGCGAATAAAAGAAAAGGGAACGTCTGCAGAAAAGACGGTTGTAGTTCTTAGGGGAAGGGATCGCCGAAAAAGGGAGGGACCGGCGAGAAAGAGGCGATGCCAAAAGTCGCGTGGTCAATGCAGATAAAAGCAAAGGAACAAAACGAGACAGCCATTCGCCTCCCTGCAAAAGGAAGAAGGAGATTGTGGAAAAAGAAAGCCCGATCTTTCTTCGCCGAGAGAGGCGAGGGGGACAAGATCCTGAAGGTCGCAAGAACCTTCCCTTTGGAACCCAGAAAATTTAGAGAGTGTCATAAAACAGGCCCTAGGAAAACTGACCCTTGAAAAGGGCATCATCTGGTGGGAGTGAGGGTCCCGAAAACGTTGCTAAGGCCCTCATTGAAGCGCGCAGAAGAGGATTGCGGGAGGAAAACGGGGGGTACGAGCGCCTGCTACAGGAAAAAGCGCTCATAGAAAAACTAGTAAGGAGAAAGAAAGCACCTGCACGAACGAACGACTGCAGCGGGAAAAAGGTGAGCAGGGTCCTCAAAAAAATTAAGAGGAAACTTCGTAACAAGCTGGAAACCCAAAAGGGTGTTTCACGAACTTGAAAAGGAACGCGAATTAAGTAGTACAGGGGCCCTTTAGTCTTGCAACCCTGCTCGGACTGACCAAAGGGGGGAACCATGATCAAGGGAGGGGTCTCAAAGGGCCGGGCCAACGGGTAGAAACCGCAGAATCTACAGGCTGAACTACCCAAGACAAAACAGGAGGAAACACCGTGGACACTTTCTCTCGGAGCAAAAATCCCCTCCCCTGAAAAAGAAAGTCAAACCACAAAAAACAGGAAAAAAAAAAAGAGGGCGCGCCCTTACCTTTCTGGGGAAAAGTGTGGTGAAGGAAGGCCCTTCAGGAAGATGACAGTTGGGGGGGGAGACCTGGGCAGAACTCGTCTAGCCCGGGGGGAAAAAGAGTCAAAAACGGGGGGGGGGGATTCAGCTTAGGTACCATAAACTCCGGGGGGGAAAATCCAACAGGACTTTTTTTGGATTCCCCCACGGGGAGGTTCAAGAAAATCCTAAGAAGTCTACTCCCCGCGAGGGGTCTTTCCTAAGAAAAAATTCATACAAGTGGGTGTCCCAAACTGTGAGAAGTAGCCGGGAGGGGGGAGAGCTTCGTTTGGAAAAAAGGAGTGGAACGTTACCAGAAAAGCCTGGGAGAAATAAAAGGGTCCTGTTCTTGGAGGTCGAGGGGGGGCTTGTTTTATCTCGGGATTTGTGGGAAAAAAGCGCAGCTTCCACGCCCATAATTCCTAAAGAATCCCCTTTAAGGCTGTCCCCATCATCCCTTACCGATAGGAGGTAGTACACGAGGGAGAGATCTAAAAATCTCCCTCGGAATGATCTGTTTCAAGGTTCAGGTCTCTCGAAAAAAATGAGGATTCTTCAACGAGACATCAAGCCGCTTGAAAAGCTAGTAGCTGACGCCATCGGGGCCCTCCGAAGTAGCGGAGGAACTGAGTTTCATTGAGGAAAAAGAGCTGTTGAGGAAGAACAGCAACTCGAAACAAGGAGCAAAGATGAGTTGAGGTAAGGTGCTTTTCAAAAAAGGAGAACGCAGAAGCTATTCAAGATGGGGTCTCAAGGGGACAACCTGTGTGAAAATGGTCAAGATCCTTGGCTTTGGGGGGGGAACAAAGATACAGGAAAGGGCAAAGTAGGTGAAGAAGCCGAAAACATAACCAGGGGGGAGCGTAGCGGGAGAGGGAAAACAGTCCGAAAGGCGAAAAGAAAAAAAAACCAATGGATAGAAAAGCCTTGAGAAAAGGGCACCATAACAGGAGAACGAAGAGAAATGTTTTTGGCTTCCAGTGAAAGCTGGGGGAGGTCTGGTGTTAGAGAAAAAACACCAAAGGGTGACGATTAAAGAGGCAGAGGGGGTCGAGGTCTACACGTTGGAACTGACTGTTTGGAAAAATTGGATAAAGTGAAGGCACCATGGTAAAAAAAAAACAGAGGGGAGGGG
>Ga0179593_1630967_pt1 | contig 13825 bp, 16 predicted proteins | sample CZODoug2_1_08_16_FD_185931 | JGI IMG/M metagenome (GOLD analysis project Ga0179593, IMG submission 185931) | Vadose zone soil fungal communities from Angelo Coast Range Reserve, California, USA - CZODoug2_1_08_16fungal (PacBio error correction) | ecosystem: Environmental > Terrestrial > Soil >...
GGGAGGAAATCTTGGGGGACAATTTGCTGCCGAGACACGGGTAGAACCGGTCGTCCTTGGGTCCTCTCCAATTAAAAGAAAATATCAGACAAAAAAGTCAAGACCAGTTCAAAGGGGGGGGGGAAGGCCGGGAAAGGGAAGAAGGGGCAGCGGTGACGAAAGGACTCACGGGCAGTGGGGTCGGGAAAAAAGCCAACACTTCGTGCGAACGAATTCAATCAGGCTGTCAAAAAGGGGAAAATCAAGAAGCAAAAAAGGAAACCACAGAACATAAATGGGGGTAGGCCGAAGGAAAAAAAGTTCAAAAGGATGAGGAGGATTTAACGAAGCGAACAAAAAAAAAAGTTGACTGGAAAGGGGGACCACGGAGACGATTCACTGAAATAAAAGTGGGGTCGGGTGTCGGAAAGGGAGGCAGAAAAAGTCAACCGCGGAGAAAAATTACTTCTCCGGGCGAACGCTTGTCATGCACGAAAACAAGGGAAAGAAGAAGCAGGAGGGGGGATGAGCGACCGGGGAAAGAGGGGGCCTGTTTTTAGAGTTCAGGTACAACGATCCGAGGGGGAACCCTCTTTGCAAGCCTGTCTAACAATTCCCAGAATGGCAGGAGGGAAGCTACAGAAAAGAGGGAAAGATGTACAAAGCACAAAGCAAACACAAGGTCTGAAAAGGGCCGCCCGAAGGGACGATGAAATCCTTCGAAACCGGTCGTAGGGTTAGGAAGAAAAAAGCCTGGAAGAGGGGATTCTGGGAAGGCCAGAAATAACTTCGTCAAATACTCGGCGCTGGGCTTCCTTAATCGACGCCAAGCAAACAGGGCAGACTGGCCAAAAAAGGTCAAAAAAGACGGGAATCGGGCAAAAGAGAAAGCGAAAGACCTGCATCAGTAGGGGGTCACTAACGCACGCGGAGCTGGGATCGTTTTGGCCAACTCGGAACGAATCACGATGCGCAGGGAAACTTAGAAAAGGAGAGGGGGGGGGGAGGGCAATAGGGGTAAATCGGTTTGGAGGTCGCCGCAGTGGCAGATAGTCGCTGCCCGCGGCTTAAAAAAAATCACTAGAGGGAACAGGTGGTGAGAAACTGTGTCCGCAGTTGACGATCAAGGGCCAGTGTCTTCGGAGGGGCCAATGCGGCCAAATCATGTGGGACGCGGATCACAATCTCCAAAAAAGAATAACAGGAACGGCTCGAAAAGCTTGGCCAGGAAACGAATAGGAAAATCGTCGCCCAGGAATCCCTCTATCTGGCGGACAAGAAAAGTGGGAAAGAGCGGGGTGGGACAAGTTTGCCCAATGGAAGGCAGAAAAAAGTGCCTCCGCCGGCCTCTTCCTTTTTGGGGCGCGTAACGGCCAACGCTGAGGGGGTGGAAAGAAAAACAAGATGATTCTGGCCGGCCTGGAGCAAACGTCTTGTTGGGGTTCGTGCGAAACGCCACTGGGGATCGAGGGGGTTAACGGGGTGAAGAGGGAGGGGACGGGGGGCTGCGGATTCGTGGGGGGGTTCGGGGACCAAATTGTGATCGCCTGCCACCAAAAATGGGGAAAAAAAAAAGAATCGGCAGGGTGAGTACATGTCAGCAGTGGGGGGCACCGGCACCACATTAAGCCCGGGGGGGGATGGGGAAAAAAGGGCTGAATGGACACGAGTCAATGGGTAGGCCAGGGAGACCAATTGTCGTGGGATGAATTCTAAAACCGCTTGAAAGGAAAGCAAACCGGAAGAAACTGAAAAAAAACCCAAACAAGTTTTTCCTCGATTGGGGGTACGTCTCAATTACGTCGTCTTTGATTTTGGATCGGTAGGGGGGTGGGCGCAGAAGGACAAAAAACGGTGTAGAAGGAAGGGGGCCCGTGCAAATAAAAAGGGCAGGGGCATTGCCAAAAGGGCAAAGTCCAGAAAAGGAACTTTAAACAACCTTCATAGGGGCCGGGGAGGCTGAAAAGGGAACGGGGAGAAAATCTGATTAAACACGCCCGCGGCACTAAGCAGCCGGTTTTTTCCTCTCAGCCGGCCAGAAAATGAAAGCCAGAAAAAAAGGACGAAAAGAAAGGTGGTCGGCAGCCGATCAAATCATCGTGAAATTTGGAGGGGGGGGGGGGAAGGAAGCCGCAACTAAAGGTGCCCTTCCGCCATGTGGGGACAGGCCCATAATTGGAGTTTGGGAGTGCGAAAATAAAGGTGGGGAAAAAGGGTGGGGGGCTTGGTGGGGAGGTCCGACGAAAAGGGTTTTGGGGGGGGACGTTCTTCAATGGTCCTGCTCGTATCCAAAAAAAAATCCCCCTTCAGGAGGTGGGCAAACCGAGGGGGGACATCAGAAAAAGGATGGGCCGTAGGCCAGGCCGGCTGAAGTCCAACAGCTGGACAAGGGGAAAAAAACCCGATGCTGGTTTCCACTAGCGCGTCGGCGAAATGCAGGGGGGGGAATCCATTATCTGAGAAAAACGGGATAAGATGAACAGCCCTAAAAATGGACTGACGCGGGGGGCTTGACGTTTTTGGAGGGAAATGCCCCAGCGAAAAAAGGGTTTTGAAAAACCGTTGGGGGGAAATCGAGGGAGTTCAAGTCAGACAAAAGAAGGGGGGTGGGGGCAAGGGGCTAGGGGAAAAACCACGAGGAATTAAAGGAAACCAACGGGTTAAGGACATCAATGACTTTGCCAACGCAACTTAGGAAAAAGGGCCAAGACTAGAGAAAAAAAACAAAAAAAGGAAATAAAGGGGAGGGTAGGAAGTCATTGAAATTAACACTGGAACAGTTAATCATCGCCCGGTTCGAGACCCTGGGCGCAAACCAAAAAGCTGGGGGGAAAGTTTAAAAAGGGAAATACGGAACGGAAAAATCAAGGTTTTGGAACAAACGGTTTTCGAGCCTGTGCTTTAACTCTCCAAAACGTGAAGAAAAGAGAAGCGATAAGCATCACCAAAAAGGAACTGAGGGGAGGAGAGAGTCGCAAAAAGAGAACAGGGCATCCGCCGACGCGCTAGGACACAAGCCAAGAACCCTGTTTTTATTGAAGGAAAGACACAGGAGACCGCCGATCATTCACTGCAAAAACCCGGGATAGGGAGAACCATGAAGGTCTCGCCAGTATGGGATAACGCCAGGGTGGTGCCACAAGGCGCCCGAAGATGAAATCGAGCAGAAGAGTAAATACTTTAAACCGGCCGAAACAAGAACTGAAGGGACAAAATGAAGAAAAGGGTTAGGAACGGTGGGGGGAAAGCAATTATGGGGGAGAAAACGACCTGAGCCTGGAGGCCTGCTGGGCCGCTTTATTTGGCGTCACGCCGGGGGACCGAAGGGAGAAGAGGGGGAGACCCGTTCGAAGGGTGCTGAAAAAAAAATCAGGAGGGGCACTCGCTTGAAAAGGCCGGGCAAAAAAAACGCTAGACTTCTTAATTGGAAAAGGAAAAGTAAAAAAAAAGATGCAAATCGACCGCACGGGACAGAACAAGGAACCAAAAAGTTGGTACCGTCCTTGGTGGGAAGGACATGCCGGCGGAAAAGGGGCCTAGATTTCCCCTCGGAAAAGGGCAAGAGCGGACCCGCGGCAACCGCCAATTGAGGCCGTGGGAACAAAAGAAAGGAAAGAAGAGATCTTCACACAGGGGGAAGAAAGAATCACACAATCGAGAAAAAGGGTGTTTGAGGTGGACTTTGAGGGAAAAGCGTATGAAGGGGGAAGCTACAAACATAGAGCTTTAGAAAAAGGGGAGCAAAATGGGGGAAATGAAGGAATAAGGGGGGGGTAAGGGGTCGTGTCCGCTGAACATGTCGCCACAAGGGTTCAGCCATAAACGAAGAAATAGGAGGCCGTAATGGGTGCCGCTTTAAATATCCACTTAAAAAGAAGAACAACAGAGAAAAAAGAGCGCAAGGGAACGCTTAGAAAGGGGGGGTTCTAGCAAATCGCCGAATCCAAAACGAAATCACTCTCCACGCCGGAATCGTTGGGGGATGGAAACAACAAAGTGTTCTCAACAAGCGTGCCCGAGCGTTGGTGCTGGGGGGGAAAAAACAAGCCAAAAAAAAACGGTGCCGCGTCCTGCTGAGCAAACCATAAAAGTTGGAAAAAAAAAAAGTGAGAGACTCCCCGACCGCCAATACAGCGACCCAACAAAAACCGGCTTGCGGATTTAAGAAAAAAAAAACAAAGACAATGGGAAAAAATCAACAACGAGCTGCGCCAGGGCGTATAAAGTAACAATATGAAAAGAGGGTGGAAAAACGGAGGAAAAGGGTAGCAGAATTCACACAGTTCAAAGAAAGAACAGCCCTTTTCAAGGAGAAGGTTTGGCAAGAAGGAGGTGTGAGGACAAACAGTGAAGAAAGGGGGGAGACAAGCACCAGCATTGCTACGAAGATCCATGCTTGACTCACTGTTCCACACTGAGCAAAGGAAGGAGAAAAAATAGGAACAAGATCATTCCTGAGTGGAGAGACCGACCGCTCGAGGAACCACTGCGGCTAACCCCGTACCAAAAAAAGTGGAAAAGAGGAAAAGAAAAAAAAACCCCCAGTGGAAAAAAAAGTTGGAAGGTGCGACCAGGCATCTCAGAATTGGGGGATGCGCACAACGGAAGGTAGACAACAGAATGGGGGGGGGGTTTGAAAAGGGAACCCCCGAACGAAACTGCCCGTGAATTTTCCTCAAGAAAAGGAAAGGAAAGGGAGGTCCATGGGACTCGCTAAAGTGGAAGGCTAGGAAGACGCAAGCACGAAATTGGGATGACAATCATCTGAGATTTCAAGTCTTTTGGCAGAAAGGTCCGATGGAACAAAGGCGAAAACACGCCGTGGAAAGGAATTGCCGGTCAGGGGCAGCACCCAAAGTGTGGATTGCATGAGCTTGTTTGGTGGAGGAAGGGGAAAAGGTGGGGTTTTGAAAAAAACCAAAAAGGATGAATCACCAGGCTCTTCCGTCAAAAAAGGAGACAGCCTCATGGGGTCAACTTCAAAAAAACGCAAAGATACGAGGGGAAGAAAAGAGGTTGAAGACAGCTGAAATCAAAAAACTTGTCCTACCACCATCCACCCAACGGTCTAAGAAAACGGTAAAATGTGGGGGGGACTGCGAAAGAGAAGTTCATTAACATCTCGTCCCGTGGCCCGGGGGGGATGAAGGGACGACAAAACACAGATGAGGGAGTCGAACGGGGGACCTGAGACAATAAAGAAATGGTTGGGCGGGGGGGTATTTAGATCAAAGAAAAAAAAATGGTAGTTTTCAGGGGAACCTGGTGAAAGATCGACTACAGAATCCCGGTCAACGGAGCTAAAAGGGGGAAAGTTCGTAAAAGAAAGCAATGAGAATCAGTTCAAAAAAAAGCTTGGGGGAAGGGCGTCACCCTGGAGAAAAGGATGGGAGGGACGAAAGAAAGTCCCATGAAAAAGGGTGTGAGGGCCGAACCATCATTTTTTCCTTGCCACCGAAAAAAGACCAGCCGCCCGTGACCAGGGGGAGGAAGGGACACCTTATAATCCAGCGTCAATGGAGGGAAAGGAAAAGAATCCCAAAGGGGTCGGGTCACAATGAGAAAGAGAAAGTCTTTTCCAAAGAAAAAGCGATTTCCCACGGTAAGATAAGACAAAAGGAGGAGGAAGAAGAGGGGGGCGGAATCCGCAACGAAAACAACTTGAAAAGCCGGCAAAAAAAAAAGTTCGTTTCACCCGAACAAGCGGAAAACGGTAGAAGGGGGGAAAGAACGGAGGGAAAACCAGGGCCCACCACGGTCTGCACGGAACCCAAAAACCAGTTTGAAAACCGAAATGATCAACGTACGAAAAGTCGGGACCGTGCAGTTTCTACCTCGAAGGAAAGACAAAAAAAAATTAAGGAGGTGAAAAAGCCAGAGAGGGAAAGCCAGCTAGAATCTAACCCGCCAGAAAAATTTAAGGGCCCCTGTCGCGTCCGCTCAGAACCGAACAAGACAAATCATGAAAGACGCGACACACCAGGGGCTTACCGAGCGGCAAAACGTGCGACTATTCCTGAGCGGTGGGTTGCTTGTGAAAACGAAAAGCAAACAAGACGTCGCAAGACAAACTGGCACCCCTTTCAAAAGCCCAAATCAGAGGATGGGGAAGGGAAAATGGTGGGCAAATTAATGAATGTTCCTAAGATCTTCTACCCTATGCCCGACTTCGAAAAGGGAGAGTAGGCTGCCAGTGGGGGGGGAAACTTTCGAAAAAGGCAAGGAAAGTATCACAAAATTCAATACTTTTCTGCCTGTTCCGCAAAGGATAAAGACCGGAGGGACGAAACCGAACTACGAAAACCAAGGCGGAGAATGGCCGCAGGACGTCGTGGTCATCTTATAAAAAAATCGGCAGGGCAGACCCGAGACTGAAAGGAATGACGGGCCCATTGAAACGAGTGAGGGGTCCACATTCCCTCATTACGGTGGGAAAATCAGAACGCAAAGGGAAAAACGTCAAAAGAAACAGACGTTGGGAAACCCAACTCTGCCAAGGGGGGCGAAACATGCGCAATAGCGGGCCACGCCAAAAAAGGGAAATGGGGGGGGGGTCGATTTCCTAAAAAAAATTTTGTACATACAGGGGGGGTACGGGGAGGAACTAGAAAGAAAAGCCGTCGGCTCGAAAATCCCTTAGGATATGAGAAGGAAATATGGGGGAGCACAAAAAAGCCGAAAAAAGAATACTGGGAGCACGCGGCATGCGCACCGCAGTCCAGAATCAATCTAGCAAAAAAAAGGGAAAGAAAAAAAAAAAAAAAAAAAAACCACATTAAAAAGGACCGTCGCCGCCCGGGGGAACTAGCTATATGAGCATCGTCAGAAAAGCGAGAGTGCAGGGAGGCAAAAGTCCAAGGGCCGCACGACGGGGGTTGGGGGGTTTTTGCCCAGGGGTCTTCGGCTTGGGGATTCCTCCGCAATACAAGAAGAGAAGTGCGGACCATGGGGGGGACTCAAAAATGAGTCCCGGTTATACAAACCCCATCTTGAAAGGGGACTTCAGAGAAGAAGGGACCCTGGGGGGGGGGTTGGCAGTGAAAAAAACCAGTCGATCTCCGGTTAGAACACCGGGAATGAAAAACCTTAGTCCTCTTAAGCTTCTGTAATTGGGGATTTCACGTTGGTTCGCGAAAAGGGCCCAGAAAAGGTGGGGGGGGGGGTTGGCCCACAAAAAAAAAAAACCCAAACCCCCCCCCAAATTGCGGCTTGGGGTTATACTGGTGCCGAAGAAAGGATAGGAAAAAGGAGATTACGAAAGACGAGACTGGGTAGGAATCCCCGGGGGTGGGGAAAAAGAAATGACTTAACGAGGCAAAAAATTTTTTAAATGCATTTGAAATTGGCGTTGGGGGAGGACGAAAAGAGGAGGAATGGGGACGGAACTCAAAAAACCTCAGCCCGAAGAAAAAAACATCACCCCGAACAGTTTCTCGTAATTGGGTGGGGACGTCGAGAATCGATGGTAATCGGGGTTGCCCGAAAAAAGAGGAGGATCTCGCTCGGGAAGGGTCCGAGGAACCCTCTGCTGTCTGCCGGTCAAGCCAAGTCAGAGTACCAACGGTCAAACTCGCCCCTTGGGAGGAAGGCACCAGGAAAAGGAAAAACAGTTTTGCGGCGCTGCTAGATCGGGGCTGCCAGTTGGGGGGGCAGGCGCCGTTTTCCGTCTGCGCAGCACGGATGAGGAAAAACAAAGCAGAAGGAAGGGAGACGACACAGGATCATAAAGTGCTAAAAAGGAGAGGGCCGCCAAAATCTGCTTCCAAGGCCTCAATCCCACATAAGGTGAGTGAGTAAAGCACAGAGAAGTTTGGACTCAGATATGACGGGCAGGTCCAGACGAGGGGGGGTGGCGGTGAACGGCTCCCTGCCTGTACCGATCTCCCCGGTCGGCCTATGTGGTCAAAAAACAAAGGGAGTGAGACAGGAAAAAAAAAAAGGGGGGGAGTGCGATCAACTGCATGAATGCCCACCGAAAAAAAGGGAATTTGTTCTTTAAAGTATTATTTGTCTTGTGTCCTCAGCGGGCCGTGAGGAGCAAAAAGGAAAAAAAAAACCTCTAAGGGCAACGGGGGTTGGAAAATCTGTAACAAATCCGACGGAAAAAGAAAGAAGTGGAAAAGAGAAAAAGAGAGCAGGAATGAGTTTTTGGATAAAGCAAAAAAGCAAAAAGGGGGTTATTTTAATTCGATAAACGGTCAATCTTTTAATCAAGGAGCCCCATTTGAAAGCTGGGGTTTCACAAAAGAACAAGTAGGGAAGGGGACACAATCAATGACTTGCCGCTCAGTTAGGAAGAAGAGACATCAGAACAACAACGGAGAGTTGAAAGATTAATAGGGGATGGAATGGCCCTGAGGGCCTGAAAAACGCAAGTAGGAACAGGGGGGAAAAGATCGGTAAAACAGGTTCTAGCGCACCAAACCAAGCTTTTTAAGAAAAAATTGTGCTTCTCAATTTCACCGGGAAGGTACACGGAAAAAAACGGAGAAAAAAAAAAAACATTGTGTCAAAAGGGGGGGTCGAGGGCAAGTTTAACTCCTAACGTGAAGAAACAAGCGACGCTTATTAGAGGGGGGAAAAACACTTCGATTTCGGAGGAAGGGAGAAGAAAATGGACATGCAGCCCGAAAAGCAAAAGGCGCCTAGCACCCAGCCCCCAGATCACCGTTGGGTTAAGAACAGGACTGCAAAAGAAGAGGATGATTCCTAACCCATTCTTCCCGACACTAAAGGGAGAACGCCAATGGTACACCAGGAAAAAAAGGGGACGGGCGATCAGAGGGCCAGAGAAGACGTAAAGGCCAAAAAAGTGCGTCCTGGAACGTCAACAATAACACAAAAAGCATGCCGTCCCATGTGGGATGTAGGAGCAGTGAAGAAAAGGATTGCAAGAAAAAGGCAGGAGGAAGACAATTTAGGTGCGGACCGAAAATTCAAATTTTAGCGGGGTTCACACTACTAGGGAGTGAGGGCGCCCGGGGGGGAATTGAAGGAAAGGTCGAGGCCCCAAAAAAAAAAGAAGGAGGCCCGAGGAAAAAACGGAGGCCTTTTATGCAAAAACCGCCCCAATTTTAAGCACAAAGAAGACGAAAAACCTGTCAGGACAAAAAGGAAAAAACAGGGGAAAAGGGTTTTTTGGGTAAGTGTTTGTCGTTGTCTGGGACGACGGAAGGGGGATGCAAAAAAGAATGCCCGGCAGAAAGACCGCGCCAAGGGAAAAAAGGTGGTGGAGGCACCTAAAAGTTCAAATCTCAAAGTCATCAAAAATGATACGTCACATGTTGTGGGGGGGGTGGAGGGTGAGGGAAGCCTCGGGGGGGGGGGGGGGGGCGTGGAGCCCCGGAAAAACGCGCCATATCGCTTTCCTACTAACCCACGAAATGGAAGGCCTTTCCACATTGGGCAGGACGCAAAAGGTCCGCGCATGTCGGCAAAAAAAAGCCCAAAAAAAAGCAGACGAGAAAAGAGGGGGGTTCCGCTTGGGGGGGCCACAATTGGACACCCAAGGAATAAACAAGCCCGCAAACAAGGAAAAAAACATTTGGGGGTGAGAAGGGGGCAGGGAACCAAAAAAAAAAACCCAAAGAACAGCGCACAGCTCGAACCCTCAAGGTTTTTTCATTAAAAAACCAGACGGGGGGTAAGAACCGAACCGCAAGAGGATCACAAACACTGAAGAAAAAAAAAAAAAGACGGAACCCTCTTCGCCTCAGGAGAAATCTGGGTTGTAAAACAGGAAGAGTTAGGACCACCGGACACCAATCCGTCAACGAGAGCATTTAGAAAAGTAACACCAAGAAGCCATTGGCTCCTCCAAAAAAAAACCGCCTTCCAGGGGTCGAACGTAAGCCGGCCTATCGAGGTTCAAAGGGGGAAAAGGGACCCACAATTCGCTCAAAGCCAGGACCACGGTAGCTTATAAAGTTTTGGGAAGCCCTGATGGAGAGGGATCCGAGAGGGGGACCAACCATTTGAAAAGAAGAAAGATAAAAGGTGATCCGCAAGGGTTCTCGCCCACCAGCGGAGAAAAAAGCCATTTTTTCCTTCTGCAGAGCATGAGGAACGAATGCAGCGATCAGATCTGAACTCTAAAATTGCTTGGGAGGATAAAGGAAGGGGGAATCTTCGACGCCGCTCAGGAGTCGCACGCGGGCCCATAGACATGGAGAGGCCCATGGTCCATGGATCACTTCCAGACCAGAGCACAGATTGGTGGCAGAATAGGGGGTTAAAAGGGGGCCAATAGAGAAGAGGACGTTTGACCCCCGGGAAACTTACAACCGGGAACCTAGGGAAAGAAATAGGCCAATGAGGAAAGTGTACCATCTAAACGCAAAGGTAGGAAAAAGGCCTGAGAACGATGTACCAAAGGTGACGTCATCCCCGGCTGCAAACTTTTGGCAGCCTTTGCAAGTGTCCGGCTTTGGGAAAAGGCCAAGGCGGGGACGAAGAGTCGAAGTATCGCCGGAATCAAAAAACAAGGGGATGGAGGGGGAGAAAATTGAACGCCTGAAGAAACTGATTACATCCCTGGCCTCGGGTCCAAGAAGGAAAAGGGGGTTTAACGGAGAAAAAAGCGTGGACCCGTAATCAGTGTAGTACGTGAAACATGAAAGGGGGTGGGGGGAATGGCGAAAAACCGACAGACCATCCCCAGCCTGGCAAGGTGTGCGTGACAAGGGGTACGCAAAGTCAGGACTGGGAAAGCCCGCTAAGTCATTGAACAGGGGGGAAGGGGTATCATTCGTTAGAAAAAAAAGCGCACACCAGAATTACCGGGATCTCTTAACGGGGAAAACGGCAACGCGAAAAAGCGACAAGGGGTTTTGTCTCTGAGTAATAGACGTCTTCACCATTGTAGTTCTGGAAGTGGTAGCAGAAAGAAGAAAAAAACCCTGAGAAAACCATATCCTCCCCCTCAAATTCGGCCGTGTTGGGTTCAAGTGTGTGAGGGGGCCAAAACTGCGAGGGGAGAATCCCCCCACTGTCATGGGGGCTTCAAAGGGGGTCCTGGGAAGGTCCTCGAAGGAAAAAAAAAAAAAACTTGGGGGGGGTCCGTCCGCCGCATCCATCAAGGGGGTCTCACTGCCCTGACCCCCGGGAAAAACAGGGATTTAGAGCCCCGCATGAAGCCAAAGGCATAAAAAAATCAGCTCAAAAAAAAAATCAGTACCAGCAACGCCTGGCCGGGAAAAAAAAAAAAAAACGAATTTGGACCGGTAAGGGGAGAAAAAAAACACGGAGGAGGAGGGAAGAGATCATCTTACCGGAATCGCTTCCGGCCTTTTGGCCTCAGTTAACTGAGGGGCCGGGAAAAAAGGAAAGGGATCTACAGGGGGGAAAAGGCTTCACTGAACAGGGGGGATGGAGGCCCCGTAAAAATGATGCTGGGAGACGAAAAAAGTTCCCCATCCAAAAGGTGAAAGAAAAGAAGAAACAAGGTCTGGATTCCAGCGGAGGCCCTGCTGGACTCAGGCTCTCCAAAGAGCCACGGGGAAAACCCTCAGATGAAGCCAGGGAAGGGGGTGGGTGACAAGGGAGAAAGGACCGCATAAAGGGAAATAAAGGAGGAGAATCTAACTACATCATACCACCCCATTTCTCTTCGGTTGAGAGCCCAACGGAAAAAAGCAAGTGGCTTTCACAACGACTTCCCAGGGCGCCACGTCCCGAGATGGTCAAATGAAAGTGAAGGCTCAAATAAACGCCTGGCGTAAAAGGGAAAGAAAAAACAACACCAGGCCTGGAAAAAGTTATTTCCCCGAAAGGCGATCGCGGTTTCCTAGGAATGATACAAGAGAAAAAACAGCCTCCGTAGGAACAGGGCGGCCGTTTGAGGCAGGTTTATGTACAGGTCTTACACCAAGGGGCGTAAACGAAAAAAAGTCCAGGGGAAAAAAGCCAAAAACAGAATACTAAACACTCTCTCCGTCAGGAGGGAGTACGGCAAAACGAAAAGGCGGGGGGGAAAAGGTCGAAAATGAACTGGGAAAAAGGGCGGCTGTGTTTTCCCTGGAGAATGGCACGGAAAAAACCCAGGGGGTCTGTGGGAAGTCACAACTACGTCATTCCAAAAAAGGAAAAAAAGACGGAAAAATCAACGCCAGAAGTTCTGGGTTCACTACGTACCCCGGTTGGAGAGGGGGGCCAACACGAAAAAATGGCCAGCATCCCAAAGGGGAGGAGGCGGGTAGGCAAGACACGAAAAGACAAGTTCCAATGGGGGCGATCATTTTAATGGGTTCTGTGGGGGGGGGGGGGGGGGACATGGCCTATTCGAGGGAAAATGGGAGGATTGCAAGAAAAATATGTTTGTGCAACGTTGGGAGGAAAGAAATGATCAAAAATGGGAGGCCCAAAATGCAGCCCGCCATGTAACCGGCATAAACAAAAGAAAAAAAGGGGAAAATGATAACTATGAACCAGGCTTTGAAGACTTGAAGAACGAACTCAGGAGGAAACCTCGAGCGGTTTACGGCAGTCCTGGCACAGCCTGATCAGCGGTGGTGGGGGTTTGGGGAAAAGTGAGGCAAGGATTAAAACGCACGGCCGCGTCCAGAACAGCAGCGGGGTCCGCGAAGCTGTCGACGGTGTTATGAAAAAACACAGTCTTCGGGCACAAAGTCTGGAGTGGCGAACCGCCACGTAGAGGGCGGAGCGGGTCCATGAACATTTTGTGCCGCCGAAGCCTTAAAGGGGGGGGGGGATGGCGTTGTTGGGTCACCGAAGAGTTTTGCTCGAAAGGGTCCCCCTTCTCAAACCAGGATGCCACTTTCGGCCTACGGGGGGGGGGCGAATGGGAGAAGGGACGCGTAAAAAACTTTAAGAAAAAAAGACTCGCATTTGGCTTGATTATCACTTCTTGAGACATGAAAGAGGGGGGGGGGGGGGCACTAGGCAACGGGGGAAGGAGGGGGGAGGGGGGAGGAGGGAAAGAAAGCTTTTTTGCGCGAGAAAGGAAACACCAACAATCCGAGGAAATAAACGCAACATACAACCAACCAGTTTTGTCTAGGACGGAAGTGGAAAAAGAGGGAGTAAACCAGAAGGAAGGTGGGGGAAACGCCGGCGCGGACCCTCTCTTGCTGGGCCAGGGCCCAGGACCACAAGTCCCACGGCCAGGGGGGGGGGGGCCGCAGTCAGGAAAGAACACAACCCAAAGGACGCTGGCCCGGGAGGGAGAACATGGTGAGGGACTTAAATCGCGGTCAAAGTTCATAAAGAGCCGTTTTCGCCGAGCTTCAAGGGAGCCGAAAGGCCAAGAAAATCTACGGGGAAACAGTTCCCAGTGTGAGGGGGGTAGACTACCACGCTGTGTCCCCCAAGGCCCATAAGTGTAAAATGAACACTCGTTGGTGCTACTAAAACTGCTTCAAATTGTGACTCCTCCATTTCTGGGGAGAAAGACAGGAAAAAAAAAGGGTGGCGGGAAACGTTCGAAGATTCCGAAGCCTTCCCCTTCCGGGTGGTGTCAAACCATGGGCGGTGCTCCAGCCGGGCGGACTCAGGTCTCGCCGGCAGGGAAAACGTTAAAGGGGGATTCTTTAAAAAAAAAGCTGGTGCCCATCGCAGAAGCGTCCGGCGCGTGCAGGTTCAACTCCCGGGGGGACCGGAGACGCAAAAAAACGGATAAGAGAAAAAGGAGAGTAACCCACGCTGTTAAGGTTTTGGAGAAAAACCCCAGCGAAAAAATTGGAAACCGTTTTTTGAACGCATGCAGTTAAGCGGTGGAAATCATGGGGAAAGCAGGAAAGGGCGAACCAAAAGAAAAAAGGGGGAACCCTGTAATAGGAGCAAAGGGGTAAAAAAGTGCAATGACAGGGCCGACATCAGGCTATCAGAG
>Ga0179593_1337010_pt1 | contig 13824 bp, 12 predicted proteins | sample CZODoug2_1_08_16_FD_185931 | JGI IMG/M metagenome (GOLD analysis project Ga0179593, IMG submission 185931) | Vadose zone soil fungal communities from Angelo Coast Range Reserve, California, USA - CZODoug2_1_08_16fungal (PacBio error correction) | ecosystem: Environmental > Terrestrial > Soil >...
AATCCGCGCGTATTATCTAAGGGGACTAAAGAAGGAGCGGGAAGATATTGCCCAACTCAGGAACAAAAACCCCACATAAGCAGTGGCGCGGAGAAGGAGGAAAAATAAACCGACCATTCCCTGAGGGAATCTCAGCGCCCGGACAAAAAGGAAGAGCGTACTTACCTCAATTGAATGGGAAGACAACTAAACGGAAAGAGAAGACTGATCTCACGCCTTGGGGGGCGGCAGAAGGAACGAGACTGAAGCGACTGCTTTCCTGAAGGGAAAGTAGTAAGGAATTCCTTCGCGAAGTTCCAGCACATTTATCCCTTAAAGCGGTTGGAGGGGGGGGGGACAGCTCTCAAAAATCCGCTCTAAAGACAAATCTTTAACGGCAACCGGACATCCCGTGGCAAAGGGGAAGGGGGCCAACGCAGAAAAGGGTCGTCTTCTGACGAAGTAAGGAGGCCGTAGAAGGGGGATAGCGGGGGTCCAGCACAAAAAGGAGGGGGGGCCCTGGCGGCGGCAGAAAGGGGAACCTGCGTCGCCGGTGCCGGGGGCGTTCCCGGCGCCAAGCAAGAGGTTGGAGGCTTTGCAATGTGGTGGAGAAAGTGGAGAATGATCCCGGCAAGGGAGGCCACAAAAGTGGGCGGGTCTAAGAGCAGTGCGTTTGACCTGGAAAGGGGGAAATCGAGGGATCAGATCAAAAACGAGGAGGAGTAAAAGATAGAGGAAGAAAACGTGCAGGACGGGAGACCACTGGAGCTAACCCCACAAGCACTCTAGGGCCGGAAAAAAGGAGCAGGACTGACAGCGTTCTAATAACAACAAAAAAAAAAGAAAGCTAAGGTCTCTCCCCTTCGCTGACGCAATCCGCCTCACAAAGAATGGGAACGAAGAGAACGGGGGAAGCCGAGCCCTTCTAAAACTCTGGGGAGGACAAGAAAACTCGAACAAAACACTCTGCCGTCTAAGGTCGGCGAAGTAAAGCCGTCGTCATCTACGACAAGGAGGGGATAAAAGGCCATGAGAAATGAAAGAGCAACGCGGCCCCCCGGACTAAAAGGCGTGGCCGAAAAAAAGAAAGAGCAGGTCACCACTCTACCAGGACGTAGGAGCGGGAACATTCTGCGCAAAGGATCCAAACAGGATATCGCAGTCGCAACTCCACGCAGCCTCCTCCTCTCCGTGGAAGCCTAGAGTATCCTCTTGGTTAGAAGGGGGGGGCAGCGTGTGATCAAAAACCTCAGGGTGTAAGGATCGAAGGATCTACGCATTCGCAAAGCGTCCAGTAAGGGGGGGTGTGAAACGAAAAGAACAGGTCACAAACTCCTCAAGGGTCTTCAGAGAGAGTGAGACTCGTCAAAAGAAGTCATTCTCTACTCTGATCATCGTCGATGAGAAATGAACGACATCTCGGGAGTAGCTCTGGCGAGAGGCTTGCCTAGAAAAGGGCTTAGTTCTCGTCGCCTCACTGAAGAAAGGGGTTCGGAAGCAGAGCGTCTTTTCACAATCCGCAGGAGAAGAGGACGGCCGGTGATCACGAATATCAGGGGAAACGTCTCCTAAAGGAGGGGGGGGAAAATCGTAGGGGTGAAGCCTTAGACCAAAAAGTGCAAGATCAAGAGGGCCGAGTGGAAAAAAAAAGTATTCCTTCGAAATCCAAAAAGGGGGCAGGAGCTCTCATGGAAGAACTCCTCTAGCAGGGACGGGATTCTAGCTGGTCCTTGCAAGCTATGATTTACGGACCGAAAAAAAGAAAAAAACTCAACTCTTCGGATCGGGGGGTAGTCGTCTGCGGTAGATTCGCCGAAAAACGTAAAAAGTCTTACGCAGAATCTCGCAGGTAAAGAGAGTTTTTGGGGGGACAGGGCGGAACTAGCATCAGGTAAAGTAGAGCAACCCAATCCCATGGGGAAGGGGACGTGCCATCGGGACAAGAACAGGTGTAAATAAAGGAAAAGTAATCTGGAATCCGGTTCAAGGGAAAAAGTCTTGGTATCGGGTGCGCATCAGAAACCGGTCAATCCTATTAAAAACTCCTTTTCAAGGGGTAGCTCCGTCTGGAGATATCAGGAGAAGAAGGGAGAGATGGGCCTCTGAAAACCACTTATTGGAGGAAGAGGAAGGGTTATGCTTCTATGATATCGGTCGAAGCCTAGGAACAAAAGAGAAAGGCTCTCGGCTTTTAGATAAACTTTCTCAAAGCCAGTACCCCTAGGGTCTAAAAGCTCGCCTAAGAGGACAGTGTTAAGCAATTCATCGGGTCAGGGGGGGGGAAAAAAGCCGGTTGCCTCTTCCTCACAAGAATCCTGGTGCTTACTGGAAAAGGAGGATCTTAAGAAGATGACACAAAGCGTCCAGGAGACTGCATCTATCAAAAGGAAACCGATCTGTAGGCGAACGAAGTAACTTCGTCAACTTGAACCCAGCCAGGAAAAAGGAGGAAAAAAAAATCTGTCTCAGAGTAAGGTTGTCTTCGAACGGCGGCGCAGAAAACTCTCGCAAAAAATTAAGAGGAGGGGAAGGGCTGGAAGAAGGAAGAAAAAAGGGGATTAAAGACCGATCGCTACCTTCTGCAGCTTAAAACAGAGCCTTCCTCTACTATTTGAGGGAGAGGATTTCTTGATCTGGGGGGGGGCTTCGGTAGCCTGTGAGGACCCTAGGCTAAAAAAAAAAGACACGCGAGGGGGGCGACATATCCTCCAAGTAACGAAATGGGCGCGCCTTATCTCGGCGGGCGCACTGTGGGGTCAACTCTGGGAAGGTCCGTTCGCGGGACAGGAAGGACGCAAAAACTGGGACCTGCAACGAACCGGAAAAAAGCACTACAGAAAGTCCTCTAGCGGCTACGAAGAAAACGACAAAAAGAAATAAAATCTTAATGTCGGGGGAAAGAAAAAGAGTCCGCTGTCTCTGGACCAGAGAGGTCCAGAGCTGCAAAAAAAAAAAGAAGCCGAGGGTCTGGGCGAATTCCGAGGAGCAAAAGGGGACCCCGTCCTGAACCGGCCGAAAGAAGGAAGGATAATCCTTCTGATTACCTAAGTAAGTTCGGTATCTGCTCGCTAACCGCCGCGAGAGGGATCACATCCTGGCGGAAGGGACGCAACGGGAGGAGAAAACGGTGCCGTTTCCGCCGGCCGAGAGGGTACTGTGGAATACGCGCCCGGAAACCGGGCGACCACTCGCCATGGTGGCCGCTCAAAAGACAAGGAATAGGGAGGGAAGAACAATGGGAGCAGTCCTAAGCGAGTCACGTTATCAAGAGTGTCCCAGTGACGGCGGGCAGGCCAGACGACGCTGCTATGAAAGAAGGAGAAGGGGAGAGCAACAGAAAAAAGAGACCGGACAAAAGGTCTTCCGTTCGCAAAAAGGGGGGAGCAGCTTACTCGAGGGTAGTGGGAGGTGTCCGCGTAGAGGGCGCGAAAAGCGGGCGAAAAAGATGGCTTTAGTGATAAAGGTGAAGAGATCCAGCCGCGAGACTGTCGAAAAGAGGAAAGGCGAGATGTGGTTTCGAGTGAGCGTGTATGAGAATCTCTCACACAACGGGAGGCAACAGAGATGATCCTACGGAGGGCGAAAAAACGAACGAAACTCTCCCTCGAAAAACAAAAAAACCCAACATCGCACGTACAGGGCGGCGCAAAAAAAAACATAAGCGGTTTCTACCAAGCCACCGGCAAGAAAAAGAGAGCCATCGCCCGGCCCAAGAAGGGCCCCAACGGCGCGCAAAAAGAGCAAACACCGGAGCAAAAAAAAATCTGTGCTTGAAGAACGGAACAGAGCGTGTCAGGAAGCCGCAGTCGTCCTCAAAAGAAACGAAGGCGTAAGCACAGGGCCCCCGACGGAAGCGGGACGGGGGGGAGGAAAAGGAGGGGCCTCAACAAGTGTTCGAGGATCGCATGTGAGAGAAAAAAAGGCGGACGTCGGGCAGCGCCATGCTCCAAGCTGCTGAGGAGTCCAGCCAGGAAAAGGGGACTCGCCGACGAAGAAGGGCCGCCTGGGTCTCAAATCCGCACGGCGTCGGGCCGACACAGTTCGCAGACAGAAGAGGCGAGAGACGCGAGAAGAGGGGGAAGGTGGCGAGCACCGCCGGCATAGGAAGTCCCCGCATGATCTGCTCTAGAAAAGGCGCAGGTAGGCAACGGGGCGTTTAGCTAGAGGGAATAAAAGCCGGGAAAAAACGTGCGCAAGCTCTGGCTCGGCCGAGAAGAAGAAAAGAGTGGCGGATGCCAAATCGCTGCATCACAGGGCGTCGAGAGTCTCCGACATAGGGGGAAGAAAAAACTCGGCTGGCCTGTTGAAAAGCGAGGTAACAAGACGAGGATTCGACGCGCTCGCTAATACCTTAGCAAATCCCACCGGGAGGAGAAATCATCCTATTCATAGGCCGTATTATCGGCTAAAAACGGTTCGGTTTCGTCGGGGTAAGGCAGTGAAAGGAGAAAAAAGAACCACCGCCCGATACGCCAGGGGGAAAAAATAAACCGTATGCCTGCTCGCCATAGGAAAAACGGCGGGCTAACGAGAGGACGGAAAGCGAGCGCGCAGAAGTGCAAACGTGGTGGCTAGACGGACGGGGGCTGCGTCCGCCGACGAAGACCAAGAGAAAAAATCCTAGCTCCTATAGTGGGGGAGAGAAAAGGGGATACAGGAGGGGCGCCACCGAGCAAAAGGACTAGCATCGTGGGCCCACTCTCATTCCGAAAAAATGGGGGTCCTGTAAAAAAAGACATGAACACCCTATCTAGCGGAAAAGGAAGGAAGCGTTAAACTCCCTCTGACTGGTGAGCCTCCCAACGGTCCCAGGAGGGGGCGAAACTGTTCTAACGGGGGGGTGGTCGCGGAAAAGGAATAAAATCAAAATCAGATTACCCCTACCTCGCTCATCACGGACGCGGCGGAAAAGAGCTCAGCTGAAAAATTCGCACCGAAAACTCTCTCAAAAAAAAAAGAAGAATATAGAGATCGGTAAGAAAAGAAGGGAAGGGAAAGCGAGGGGAAATCCTATATACCATCAGTGACCAAGGCGGGTGGACACAGGGCTTTATACACACTGGTCCGCTCAAAAACGAACGGTCGACCCTGACGTAGCCGCATCGTACCTGGGTCGGGACAAATCCAAGGGGCGGTGAAAGAGAGGGCCACGTTAAGCTAAGTCTCGGCTCTTTGTTCTTAACAGGATTCAACTGCTGCTAAAAAAGACTGGAAGTAACGCGGCCTGGCGAGCAAGCGAAAGGGAAGCGGCGACTCACTGGAGAAAAAAAAAAGGGGCAGTCCTCATCGGGCTCAAAAACTCTCGAGTTTCGAGGGGTGGGGGGATAAGTCGAGGAAAATCCGAAACAGCGGGAGCCACGAAACGGCTGGAGTCGACTAGGCGAAAACGGGGGTCGTAAGAAGAGGTATCTCAGCGAGTCTCTCTTAGTGCCTAGAAGGTCCTGGTAACGGAAAACGAATGACTTCTTGCCTGATGGACACTATCAAACCATGCGAAGCCTAAGGCTCTCGGGATATCGGCGCTCGAAAGAGAGCTGAGGAGGTTTTCAACGATCGTCGAGTTCTAAAATGAGACCGCGCGGAATGGAAAGAACCGAGAGCAGGGTTCCAACTAAAAGGAACGAAAGCAGCCTCAGCTCATCACAGATGGATTAAACTACTCATTCTAAAGCGATAGCTCTATAGAATTGCCCAGGAGATGACAGACACGAATGGCAAATATCGGACAATCAAGGGCTTAAGGGGAAAAAGGAGTGTCCGGGGGAGAGATAACCGAACCACTCAAAAAGGCGCAATGCTTATGCAGACCTAAAACGTAAATGTATGGAAGGAAGCGACAACTCGAGGAACCAGATACGAAGAGAAACCGGGGACGACGAAAAAGATGGTTCGGAGTACGAGGGGTCGCGGGGAGCGCCCGTCGAGCAGTGCCGGCGGCGTAAAACTTTCCCTAAATGGAACAGGGCGCTCCGGTTGAAGAAAAGAACTTGTTTCCAGTGAAAAACCATCCTCGAAAAGCGACAAGCGTGACACGACCCGGGCGCGGGGCCGGATTACAGCTCGGCAAGACTGGTCCTGGGGAACTACTGATAATTCCTTCGTGTCCTAAAGAAACTGGCTAGCTTTCGGAAGAGAAAGGGAGGACGGTCGGGCTGAGCTCGGGCTCGTCGGCTCAGGATTACTTCGGAATCTTGGGTTGTCCTGAGGAGGAAGGAGAGCGTCATATCTGCGGCTGAACTATGGAAAAAAGGGGAACACGCGATGAAAGAAGGGGAAGGGCGAAATGCGGGGGTGGGAGGGAAGCAATTTGTCTTGGGGCAAAAACGGAATGTATCGCAGAGGGTATCAACAAAAAAAACAGGAGGAAAAAAGAGAAGGAACCGGTGCGATCACGACGGAAAAACTACCTCTAACAACAAAAACAAATTCAGAGCGCCCGGAAAAGGTAATTGCTTCAGCCCTACCCACGCATCCTCAATCGTGAAACCTTCGAGAAGAAACCTCCCAAACTTCTCCTAAAGAAGACGAATAGAAAGGACAGGGCAGCCCGATCAAAGAAGCCCTCCTCGTAAGCAAGGGGCCTACAGCCTCGAAGAGTCGGTACTTCACGCATTCGAGCCTGGGGAAAAGAATGCGAAAATGTCTGAAAAAACTCCTCATCGGCGGACTCTTCGGGGCCCCCGGCGGATCACCGCAGGGGGTCAACTTCTTTATCTGGAAGGAGGAGTGCCCTTAGAAAAAAAAGGGGAGACAGAGCGGCCGGCTGATCCTCCGGAAAGCTGGACGGTCTAAACATCCTCACAGAAAAAAGGAACCGCAAACTCATAGGAAAAGCAATCTTTATGAAAAGGTATGGTCTAAAGGGGAGCCGTGTAGATCAAAGGCCACCATGATGGTAAGCGCGCAGGGCGGAGACAGAGTCGGGATGCTCGCCGGGAGAGGAAAAAAGGTTTAAAAAAAGAAGAAATCGACGCGCACACCAATCAGGCTTTTGTAATGGGTAACCATGCACTAGGAAGGAAAACCGCGAGCGGGGGCGCATTCTAGAAATCATCTGAAGGGACGAGAGGTCGCCTAAGCTCTTGGAGACGCGAGCGGAGTGGAAGAAGGGTTAACCGCTGCTTCTTCTACGGGAAAGGACCGAAACAAAAGGGACGTCGGTCTTTAAAAAAAGGAAACTGGAACAGCGCGCCTCACGCTGAAAGAAGGACGAAAGAAGTGGGCCAGGGGGCTAAGGCAGCTCGGTGCATCGTGGGGTACGTTTAGGGATCAGCCTGACGAAAAAAAAAATCCAATCACGCTCACAAGACGACCCGCTCGGACCAGCAAACGAAAAGGCAAGGAGAGATCGGCTAAAAGGACGAAAGGCCGAGCAGGCGGCCGCGGATGGGAAGCAAAAGTGGCGCGGGGCTGGCTCTGCCCCAAAGGCTGTCCCTCCGCGACAAGGGAGACGGACCGAGAAGTAGGACGTGGTCCGGGGGGCTATGTTGGGGGGGATACTTTCAGAAAGGACCCGATCGTCAGAGGACGGACGGTCTCTCTCAATAAAAGGGGTGGCCGCGTAATGGGGGGTAAACTGGGCTAGAAAGAGTTTTAAGAAGAGGTCACAAAAGGGGATCGGGGACGATTACAAGGGGGAACCTTCACCTCTTACTTGATCCCTCCACTGGGGGTTCGCCAGAGTGAAGGGGAAGAAAGAATCTGTTCGCTTACGCAAAAAAGAGGAAAAACATAGAGGGGGTAGGGGTAAAACTCGCCGAGCTCTTTACTGGGGTTCTCCTAACAGATGAAACAGAGTTCTCTCAAAAAAGTCATTCTAAAAAACACAACAAAAAGAGATGAAAAGAGAGGGGGAGGGTGGCTGCTAAGCTCGCAGGTTTCAGAAGGGAACAGCGTTGCACCGGAGCGACTGGGTGAACGCTGTTGAATGAGATGGTGGGTGGGTGTGGGAAAACCCGGTCCACTACAAACCGCGGACCGGGGAGCAGAGAACACAGGGCCGGGTCACGAATGGAAGAGCCGTCTTACAAGAAGGAAAACGGGCGGGGGGGAGGAAGCCGTTCAAACCGAAAGACTCGAAAAGCAGGGACACAGAAGTCCTCTTAAACCTTCAGAAGAGGACGATCAACATGAGCTGCTCTCTTCTGAGCAACGACGGACCGCCTAACTGAAAAAAGAGAGCGCTCAAGATTTCCGCGTGCTACGCCCGCTGGGGACCTAAAGAGCTAAAAATCACAAAAGCGTCATCAAATCCGTCTGTCTCGGGTGAAGAAAAGGGAATTGCAGTCAAGAGAAGGGGGTCCTGAGAATAGGTGAATATTCCTATCCTCAGGGTAGCAGCGCGTCTTAGAATTTAGGTGGTGATTAGTATCAATGATCACCAAAAACTGGCACAAGGACTTTCGATAAAGAGACTGGGACAGCTTCTGCTAGGAGGAACGACTTCTCGCGATGAAGAAAGGGGGACGGAGGACTGCTTGCCGGCGAAGGACATGACGAGCGCGGACTGCAGAACACCAAACACCACAAAACAGAAAAATACCTTAGAACAGGCACCTCAGGGGAAAAAGGACTGGGCGGGGGCTCCTAATCGTTAAAACGCGCTCCCATTCAACTAGGGATAAAGAATCAGGCGACAAGGAAAGGAGGCTACTATAAGTTCCAATAAAAGAGCACAGTATCATCGTGATGAGAGTGTGTTCTCTGTTATCTTCGACCTAACCAGAATGAAAAGCAAGGACTCAAGGCAGTGAAAGGCTCGAGCATATTTCTAAAACGGGAAAGGGCATTGTGATGCTTGAGGACAAAATACTATGTTCAACGCCATTCTGAGGAGAACAAAGCATTGGAAGGGCCGAAGTCGCCTTACTTGGGACTAGGAAATCGATGGGCTCTTAGTACATGTCCGGCGTGGCGACTAACAAAAAAGGAAGGGTAGGGCAGGGGGGAAAACTGGGCAACCTAGTTTTTGTCCAGAACTTGAGGAACCAATAGGGTTCGTCCAAACTCCCGGAAAAAAGGGTACAAGAGGTGTACTATTTCCAGGGGGCGAACGCCAGGCCTGAGTCTTCGGAAGAAGGGGAAGGACGTCGTCCGACGACAAGGCTCGGGGTTGGCCGAGGGGGACAGCAAAAAAGAGGGGCTCCTGTAGTTATCAGAAGTCAGAGCCGGGGGCCTGGTGCGGCACGGTATGGGGAGGTGGAGTTTGGCCCTCCTGGGGAGCTATTGAGGGAAGGCGGACAAAGTGGACTTAGGGGGGAGAAAAGGTGCATGTAACCGGCGCTTTGAAAGGAGAACTTGGGGGGAGGGGGGGAAAAAGGCATAATCATTTTCGTCTAAATTGGGAAGGCTCCAACAAACAACAACGGGAAGGGAAAGTAGGGAAAGATATATGGATAATCTCTACACTTCCTGGGGACCACCTCCTAGATACTGGCGACACAAAAAAGGGCTCATTCTGACAATCAAAAAAAAGGGGAAAAGGACGCGTTAATCCTCAGCCTAGGAACGAGAGATGACGAAAACGCAAATCGAAGACGGCCTAGGAGACAGGCTAGAGGCAGCCCTAGCCACACAAAGGAAGAGGGAACTACGCACCTGTCTAAAAAGACGCCCTCACAAGAACCGTCGCCCGACGTAATCAAAAAGGGCTGGGGGGGGGAAGGACACCTTACAGAGAGCGTGTACTATGACCTCTCCCTGTCTACGTCACCCGGGAGAATAAACTTTGATCCTGTCCAACCGAAGAGCCTTCTAGGCCAGTTGGGGACCATATAGGAAATAGAGGCAAAAAGCCCTCCAAGAACAACGCCGAGCCGGCCTTCGCCAGGGAAGCGCGGAGTATGGGTCCGAACGGGGGATAAGGAGTCTGAGGTCTTGCTATAAAACTAAGAAGTGTAGAGACACACAAACAAGCCTCACTGCGGTTCCGTCAGCTCATGAAAGGGGGGAAAAGGCGGCTTAAGGGGCTGAGGGAGCTGTTGGGCGGGAGAATTCCTCCGAAAAAACTCCATCCGGATTAAGAAGAGCTCGGGGTCATCGGAAAAAAAAAAGATGCTAGTAGAATCTCTAAGAGGGGAAGAGGAACATTCTGTCTCCGACCGCCGGGAAAAAAAGCTTCTCGAAGAAAGGAAATTGTTAGATAGGGTCTGTAGAAAGGAATTCAGCCGCGGGGGAAAGAGCGACCGGCCAAAGAGGCAACACCTAAGAGAAAAAAGGCGCTTCCAGCGGGAGGGAAGGGGGGGCAATCTATACAGGATCGTCGCCGAAGAAGAGTGGGGCTCCTTGGAGTCGTGTTTGAAGCAAGGGAAGGGGTCAAAGCCGCCGCACAAGCAGAAAGATAGACCGGCTCGGCCAGCAGCCTACTACTCGGAAAAGGACTCGGCACGGGGAGAACGTGGGAAGCAAAAGCGAATAGCTGCGGGAATCTCGGTTAGGGGCTGGTTTCGTACAGGAAAAGGGCCCTAAAAAAGCGAACTGCGGTATCGTAAGAGAAAAAAGGGGGCGATCTCGTATGGGGGTTCCAGGTTCTCCGACGAAAAAAGCGCTCGCTCGAAATAGATGGCTCGAGAGGGGTGGTTACAGCTGGGACCTAAGACCAGCCATGTTGAACCGACTGGAAAAGAACCCGAGCAAGGTATCTCTATGTATTGGAGCAAAGAAGTGGAAAAAAGCAGAGGGAGACATCTCATGTCCTCTGCGCTATGTTTCTACCGGTTTCGAGGAAGGGGGGGGCTGAAAAGAAAATCAGTCGACAACGGAATGAGAGTGTCGTTTCTCCTCTTTCCACGAAGGAGAGACTCTTCGGCCCAGGGAGACTAAGGAAACACAACAACGTAGTAGGTGAAGGGGGATCTTAGCCTGAGTGCGAAGCTTCTCGATTGTCTCAAGGGGAGAAAAAAAAAAAATCTGGTAACGCTCTTCGGGGGGTAATAGGGCGGTGAGACCCAGCGCACACTTGGAAAAAAAAAACTAGGTCGCCACACTTCCGAGGAAAGAAGAAATTCTCAAAGGAGAGGGGTGACTTGGAGGATGGGGACGATCCCTTCTCTCTCTGAACGGGCTTTAGTACCCCACATGGAAAGTAAAAACATGCCTCGGACCAAGGGGAAAGAGTAAAAAGAGTCCGCTGCAAGGCGAAAAGGGCAAAAAGGGGCGAAGGGAACGCGAAGGGGGGAGGGCGCAAAAGGACAGGAAGAGAGAATCCAAACGAAATGCGGGAGTTAGAGTGGTTCCCTCGTAGAGGGAAAGGCACCATAGCACACGAGACCCAATGGACGCGCTCAGGGACTTATAAAGAAGGGGGGAGGTACGGCAGTAGACTAGTATTCTAGTCATTCGGGAAAGGGGGATAGAAAGCCGCACTATTGTAGGACGGGAGAACGGCGGACTGTATCCGCACTGAAAGACTACCCGATCACACCGGGAAAAGCGGGACGACCTACTTTAAAAAAAAGGAGTGGAATCTTTAGGAGAGCAGGAGTAGGAGTAGACGGTCAAGGGGGTCTATTCGAGAAAAAAGAAAATTTCGATAAGCTCTGGCTTTCGCGCGTAAGATCGTCACGGAGAGGAGGGGTCATAGAGGGGGCCCGCCAGAGCGAAGAGACTCTAGGAGGCGACTCGCGTACTCAAAAACGCGGTAAAGTCTAAGCTAAGGGAAGAGGGGATGGTAGCCTAATTTCCCTATAATAAGAACGAAGGGAAGAGGTTAGACAGGGCGGAGGCTAGAACGCTCTCACCAGAAAAGTGGATGCTCATCGTGAGAGGAAATTCAGGGAGTTACTGACAAAGTATCAGGTGTTAGGAAACTCTTCTAGCGTACGCTGTAAGAAACACGCGGGGGGTCAGGGGGGCGAAGGGAGGACGAGGGGGAGGAGTAAGGTAGAGGAAGGTCGACGTCGGAAAGCGTAGTTACTTACTCCTGCCGGGGATCCTGGGCGACGGGTCAGACACGTGGGTGCCCAGGCGCTCATAAAAAGAAGAAAAGCTTTGCACCTCCCAAGTTTAGAGGTCCTGGGTAAGGGCTAGTGGAAAGGACTGCCATATAGTAGAGTAGGACTACGGGGGAGATGGAAGGGAGTAACTACAGAGGCGCTGCTCTATAGGGGGAACACAGAGTCTCAGTTTCTCGTCAAAGATAGGGAGATGAGCCTTCTCTTCAAATTGTTCTAGAGTTTCTTGGAGGAGAATTGGAGCGCTTGAAAGATCTGAGGTCCCGCGGTTTCTTGTAGGTGGAAACTGGGAGGCCTCTGAAGGATGAACTCCCCTTAATGCTAGTGGGAGGGTGTAGTATAATTTGGGACACGTGATTGCCTCACATCTCTACAAGAAAAAAAACAAGTGGGAAAGGAGAAAGACCCTCCCGGTCGCAACGTAAAAAAAAAGAAAAAAGAAGCAAAAGAGCAACTTGGGGGGGAGAAGGCGGATTTCTATCAAGGAAAAGACCATCACACCTCTTGACATCCAGCAGGACCTGCTCTCCGGCCGTCCCAAGGACCTCGACCAAAGTCTCGAAAAGCTCGGAGAGAGGAAAGCAGCCCGGAGGGACGCCCTCTGAATCACGCAAGTCTTAAAGAAAAAAGGAGGTCTTACCTCATGCCCCTCGCCAGGGCGGGAAATATACGACGCATCGATTGGATTCAAAAAAAGGGAACTCAGTCGAGGTAACGACGCCCAGGGAACCTACGCGTGTGGAGAGGCTGTATCGCCTGGGCAAAGTGAGGAAAAACCCCGCGAGCCAGTGCGAAAGCAGGCCAGCGTCTGCTAACACACGTCCTGTCTAGGGGGAGAGTCTACCGACTCGCTAGTATCCAACGCCCTCTCCGGAGTCAGTGGGGGCCTCACCCATTAGGAGCCGTGCGGGGAGGGAAAAGGGGTAAAGACCTTTAGATAACATCCTCCATGGCGTGAAGTAACGCAGGTTGGATCGGGCTCGAGCGAAAAAAGAAGGAGGACTGCCTTCGTCAGGCCTTTTGGAAGGGAAGAGGACTTCCAGCAGAGACCAAAACGTATGCTGCCACGGAGGGGGGACGAGATGCCGAGAAGCTCTTCTCAGTTGGAATTCTCTGCCGGCTCCTGAGTCATGGAGTACAGTCGGAAGGAAGGAGAGGAGTCGATAATTCATTGGAATATTTAAAAAGATGACTTGCCTCGTATTTCAGGTGCTCGGCCACAACCATGAAAAAGAAGTCTGCCTTTGATAAAAAAAGAAACCTCAGCGCGTGGCACAGTAAGAATGGGGAAACTCGCCAGGAGGCAGACAACTATGAAAGGAGGATTTATCCGGAAAATGAGGGGTATCTGTCGGTAAGGAGAGGACAACGGACCCGACGACACACTGGAAAAAAAAAACAGATCAATCGTTGCGGCTCTGACCATCACGGAGGAGAAGCGGCTCGGGCACTGGGGGGACCCCCTAAACGCGGAAGGGTCGGAGAGAGGAGAAGTGGCGGTTAATTTGGGCGCTTAAAAGCTCTTCCACGAAAAAAAACAGAACTCAAGGTCGATCACCAGGGTCGGGTTGGGCAACAAGAGGGGAAGGGCCGTAATTGCTGGAAGAAAAGAGGAGAGACTAGTTCTCGAGTCGCTCAGTCATGCGCCGAGTTGGTACAGACTGTCGGACGATCACTGGATCCTAAGGGCAAAGGGGAACCCTCTATTACTATTACCGGGTTCCAAACTACCTGTACGTGGATAAAAGCGAACTTTCCAGAGGGAGTAGGATTGTAAACGTGGCGAAAGGAAGTCGGAACCCAGGGGTTTCTCAACGAATGGGGCCCCAAAAATAAAAAGAAGTACACCGGATGGTTCCTAGTAATCGGCGCGCTTGCTGCCTGAAATTAAAAA
>Ga0179593_1694757_pt1 | contig 13824 bp, 17 predicted proteins | sample CZODoug2_1_08_16_FD_185931 | JGI IMG/M metagenome (GOLD analysis project Ga0179593, IMG submission 185931) | Vadose zone soil fungal communities from Angelo Coast Range Reserve, California, USA - CZODoug2_1_08_16fungal (PacBio error correction) | ecosystem: Environmental > Terrestrial > Soil >...
GCGTTCCAACGAACGAGAAGACCGGCGAAAACAGGGGAGGAATACGTCAAGGAAAAAACCAAAATGAGGATCTAAAGAACAGGACAGACCTTCAATTACAAACAAAACCAAATAAAAAAGGCTCAAAATTCGACCTTTGCATACGGCTGAAAAGGGGCAGAGACGGGTTGGACAGGGGAGATCACCAAGAAAAAACTGAAAAAAGACCTTCGTATGCTAAATTAAGAGTGGTACCAAACGACAACCACGGAACAATTGAAGGGGTCAAGACTCTCGGGGCGACCGGGGGGGGAGAGGTGATGGGGGATCTGAGAGGAGCGGGTCCTCGAGAGGGCGACCGATGATCGGAAGCATTGGTCAACCCTGAGAAGAAACTGCAACTGCAAGGGGGGGGGGGGAAACGCGTGGCCCGAGGTCCGGTCCCCAAACTAGATAAGCCCAGCCAGGATAAGGTGGACCGCATAGGTGACGGTTCCATTCCGGTGACAGGCGAAGGAAAAGCCCTACCAAACCGAACAAATTTGGGTAAGAGGAAAAGACCATTACTTGACGATAATGAGGACACTCTCTCGGTGGAGGAGGGGCCCTCTAGGTTAAGAGAGCGAGCAATCAAAAAACCCAATGCAATCAAGAAATCAGACTTTAAAAAAACACCCCAGGAAGGGGGGATCCACGGACGATACGTACAAAAGAGAAGCTCCACGCCGTCTAAAAAAATGAAAAAATGCCTCGCAGGATCGTGGGGCAAAACCTGTAAAATAGGAGGGAAAAAACGGTTTGACAAGAAGGTAATATGCCTGGTGGCGCATTCACACCTTCAAACAAAAAACACACCGCCAACCGTCAGGGGTTAAGAGTGGGAGACAGCTTCCGGGAAGCCAAAGTCAAACCACGGGGGGGGGGACCGCCACCGCCCAGCATATGGGTTCGGGGGGCCTCTCGTAGAAGAAAAGGGGGGAACTCACAACTACTCATCAAAGGAGGGGGGAGATCTTAGGGAGGAAAGGAAAAAGGAGACGTCTCTTCGGCCCAGGCCAAAACCTTATGTCGACCGCTGGGCTTCGGGCAGCGAGCCGTCGGGAGTGGAAGGGGGTACAAAAAAAGACGGGGTCGACTTCAAGGGCACCGGAAGAGGGCTGGGGGTTACTCGGACCCTGGAGCAGACACCCAATAAAAGGAAGATATGATGGGAGTGGGAACGATGCAAAGACGAAAAAAAAAGAAAGGGAAACCCCTTAAACTAACTACCTGGCCGGAGGTAGGAAAACGGGGGGAACGACAAAAAAAAAAAGAAAACGGTATGGGGCCCGCTTGCAAGGCGCTGAAGATAGGGGGACTACTATCAGGTCAGCCGAGAAGCCGAGTCAAAGTTTCAAAGGGGGAAAGGAAAAAATATGTTCTTCCATGGGTCTTCATCAAGGGCTCCTTAGAAAGGAGGCATTAAATTTTCTATAGACCATTGGGAGGGGGATCAACACCAAGACAGGTTGGAAGAGGTTTTGGCTGGGGGGAAGCCGGCAGCTTAAAAAGAAAGAACAACAAAAAATGGGAAGTAGATAAAAAAAGCGTAAAGTCCAACAAAAAGACGGTAGGGAAAAAAAGGGGTTTAAAGACCCCCTGGGGGAACCAATTTCAAATGTCAAGAGGCGCCGAGACTGGAGAACCTTTGAGCACCTTCTTCTGGGAACGAGTCGAAGGATGAATAATACCAAAGGATGAATGAAATCGAAGCTTAAAAAATTAAAAACGACCCTTAAAAAAGGGGAACTTTTCCACTATTTAAGAAACGGGAATGGGATTAGCGAAGGTAAAGGAATTTTGGTTCCCAGGGGGGGGGGATTCGTGTTGCATCTGGTCCCATATATGCAAGGGGGGGGTCTGGTTGAAGTCCCACAACCCAAAAAAAAAAAAAAAAATCGAAAAGGGGGGGTAACCCGCGTCTTCGCGGAAGGGTAATTTTGTAGACCCCGTTTGGTTTACAAACGGCCAAGTCGCGAACCATCTCCAATCTTGAAAATGGGCAGGAGGAGGGACGGAACTGGGGAACATTGGGACTGGCAGCCGGGAAAAAGGAAGGAAGGGGTAAGCGTTTGTGTTCCACTAAATGAGAGAGCCACGTGGTTGAATAGGGGGGGGCGGGGTCCCCTTCACTACTACGTGGGGGACATGGGTGTTCAGGAACGAGCGGGGGTGATGACCCCTGGGAACCTGACGTTTGGCTTAGGGATGGGGATTTTTAAGGTGTGTGGCATCGAAAAAAAGCAGAGGGGAAAGCAGTGTTCAACACAGAGTAGGAAGAGGAAAGTTTCCGAAGGAGGAATGCAAAACATTGTTGGCTCTAGTGAATGCGGAGGGAGGCAAAATTCGGGCTTTGCTTATAGTCCGCATGGGAGAAAGAAAAAAGGGGGGGGGGAGGGGGGGGGGTTCCAAACTGGTCTGGCATGCAGATGGTCCGACAGGGGGTATTGTTTGAGTTCTAGGGGGGGGGGGGGGGGGGGGGGGGGGGGGGGGGGGGGGGGGGGGGGGGTGGGGGGGGGGGGGGGGTGGGGGGGGGGGGGGGGGGGGGGGGTGGGAAACTAGATAGTTCCCTAGGGGAAAGACTCACCGATCGAGGGGGAGTGTTTATATCAAGATGGGATGGGGTTCGAGAAAAGGGTAAGTGGTGTGAATCGGGGGGGAAGACGCCCCATGGGGGGGAAAAAATTAATGTAAGGAAAGATACCTCTATGAAACAGGAGCCAGTGAGGCTCTACTATATATTTGGGAAACTGATCAAGGGGGGGTACCACTGCAGGGAAAAACCATCCTGGCAGGTTGGGGGAAGGCGGTCGTCGCCTTTTTGGGGAACTGGAAGAAAGGGTATCGTTAAGACAGTTGGTCCACTCGAAGAGGGGGGCCAACATCAAAAGAACTAAGGGGCTCAAACTAGAGAGGGATTCCCTTTTAACCTAAGGGTGGGGATTTGGTGGGGGGGGGGGTGAAAATTAATCGAATAATAAGAGGTTCCAAGGGCGTTGAGAAAGTTGAGAGGGAAAAAAAAATGTTGGGGGGGTGTTCCCCACCGATAGCCGCCAAAAGGGTCATCTGGGAAAGCCCGTTGAAGAGGGCCGGAAGGGTGACTTTCTTTGATTCGTAAAGAAATGGGGAGTAGGGTGTGAACCTTGCATCTGACCGGAGGGGAGGATGGGGAAAAAAAAAAAAAAATCACCTCCCTCTTCCTGTCCAAAAAAATCCAATAGTTGTTAACAAACAGGGTATGTGTATTCGCGATTAAGAAAGATGGGGGGGGTCAGGGCGGAGATGAACTTGAACCGTGGAGGGGGGGGCTTCCCTCCGTGATAAAAGACTCTATAGCAATAGCCTCGGATGAGGTACCAGCGAAACACTTGTGGGAAGGAAACGCCTTCGTAAAGAAGGGGGTAACGGCTCCGAGAAGGAATGGTGGGAGGTAATCATTCAGAAGGGAACTTCCGGTATTAGGGGGGTGGAAGGAAAGGTTTTTGAGGGACAGCAACTATACCGAAGAGGACGGGAGTTGAGGGAACAAAAACATTTCAGTTGGGCTCTCCAACCGAGCGGGGGAATCCGTTCGGAAAGGGAGCACGGGGCGCAACCACCGTAAGAAGAAGAAAATACGGGTAGGCATCACAGTGAACGGTGGGGGGAATGTGTGCCAAGCGAGGGATTGGGTGATTGTTTTTACGGGAAGAAAAGAAAGGGAGGACTAGGAGGGGGGGGGGAGGGGTAACAATGACTGGCTCGAGCGCTTGGGTCGGAACACGGAAAAATGCGCAACACGTTAAAAGGAAAAAATCAAGGGACGGTGAGGGACCACTCCTTGGTTGTTGATAATGGCAGATGGGCATGTGGAGCGGGAGGGCGGGGTTGATCAAAAGAGACAAAGGGGGGCGTCGAGTCGAACAAAGGGCAGAGTTTTCTAAGTCAAGGTTCAAGGAGTCTATCCAAGGAGGGGGGGCCCAAGGGGTCGCTCGGAAAGAAACCAGGATGGGAGACCAAAGGGGCCTCTCATTAACCCGAGGAGGGGAAGGGGGGAAGCATAGTGATCGCGGGAAAAGGGAGGTGCAGGGGACAAGAAAAAAAAGAACTGGTTTGCTTCGGAAGAAATCAAGTGCAGTTAGACGGAAGAAGAAGGGAAAAAAAACAACAACTAGGGAGGAAAAAGAGATTGGATTGGATAACAAGAAAAAGTTTTCCATAAGAAAAAAGAAAGTAAAGTTCTCCGGAAGAGAAAAAAAAAAAAAATGTCGAGAAGGGGAAAAAAGATCATTCACAGGAAGGGGAGGGGATTCTACCGGCAAAAACTTTTTTCCGACGAGGAAACGGGGTCGATGACAAATTCTGGGGGAGGGAAAAGAAGAGGTTGTTGGAATTTTGGGGATCAGAAGAATTTTGAAAAAAGGTTAATAGGGAGGACCTAGACAAAGGGGGTGGCGAAAGAGGTGTCACCGGTTTTGATAAAATCTTCAGAAAAATCTCAGCAAAGGAAGAGGAAAAGAAGGACAGATACAAAAAAAAAGGGGGGGCTCATGACGGAAGGGTAGTCCCGGGCTATACCGGAACCGATGTGCCTTTAAAAGCGAGACGCGGGGCAGCGTGTCAGTTAAAATGGGAAAGATAAGACTTGGAAGGAACTTGGAGCCAAAACATCAACCAAGAAATGGCACACAACTCAACATCACGACGGGGGGGTCGGAATCCTCTATAGAAAAAGGGTGAGAGGTGGAGAGGAAAAAAAGTGGGGGGTTTACACGAAATGGGGCCTCAAAGGGTCACCTCTCGAAGAGAACAGTTCTACCTGAAAGGGGGGGTGTGGGGCAAAGGCGAAAATTCTGGGGGGGGGTTATTCTCTCTGGGTCGAAACGAGAAAAAAAGAAATATCTAGGAGACACACCATTTCCATGATGAAGACTAAAGGAAAACTTGGAAGGAATCACGGGAAGCGACCGTGGATTCGCGGAAATGAACCCTGTCGTGGCAGTACCCGTTCGACTCAAAGGAGAAGCTTCAAAGGGGGGGGGGAACGGGAACTGAAAGAACACATCAAAATAGGGGTTAAATCAGAAGATGAAAACCAAAGACTATCTTTCCTAATACCAAAAAATCCCTTCTTGTGCAAAGGGAAGGAAAGGTCAACGGCAAAGAATGGTCCCCAAGATCAAAAAAAAGAGCGGTAACATGCCTGCAAACGTCCTTCAACTACCGAAAGGAAAGAGGGGGGACGCCGGACATGCCTTAAAGGAAAAAACCGAGGCAAGAAAAGGGGGAATAGGGTTCGGGACTTTGTGGGCTCATTCAGGGGAACCTTTTGTCTTAAATACAACGGACAAACAAGGCACCAAGACCGGATTCTGCACTATAACCAAACCACCAAAACCTCAACCAAACATTACTGGGCCTTAGGGGGGGGAAGGGTCGGAAAGGAGGTCTTTCTTTGGATCAGGGGGGGAAGCGAGTTGAAAAGGGAGAATCATAGTAATGGAAACCGATTATCGATTTCCGGGCACCCACTAAAAGCCAGAAACTGGCAGGGGTTCTACCTATTGTAAAGAGAAATTGACCAAAAAACTATCACGCCGAACAGAAATGTGGGCGTCAGAATGTGGTCCTGAAGTTCGGGGAAAAAGACAGTTGCAAAGCCAGCAAGAAGGGAAAAAAACAAACTCCAAACCAATTTGGAACACATAAAAGGAGGACAACCCCTATCCCATCGAATAGGGAGGCTGGGGAGAAGGAGACTTTGGATCATCGCCGAGCAATGGAAAAAAAAGAAAGGGAGAATGCATCCACGAAAGCACACGGTTGAAACAACCCAGCCAGGGGGTTTAGATCAAGGATACACACGCAGGGAATTTGTCTAAACCGGTTAGAATAAAGGTCTCATTCGAAAGGGGAACCAACATTAAAGACGGCTCGGGTTAACATAGAATGGTTTGCTCGGAAAAAAAAATGAAACATCTAAAGACTCAACAACTTATTTTGTTTAAATTGAATAAAAAGAGCGTGTAAATCGGCCAACAAGATCTTTGACAAACCGGCCAAACATTCAAGTTTTTGGGGGAGAGAGCCAGGAGAAGGGTCTGGACTCACAACGACTATCGCGAGGAAGTGGGGGAGAAAGTCCCAATGATGAACTTATCATGAACCGCCCTTTAAAAAAAAAAACTTAGGGAGGGAGAAAGGTGGTTTTCTCTCCTTCTTCGGGAAAGGTTGGAAAAAGCGGGTGTTTCGACAAAAAGGAAAGGGGGCAAAACGAGAAGAGGGGGGTTTACGCGCTGTAACACCTGAAAGGGGGAGCACGAAAGAATCCCCTTTTAACTATGTTGGACTTTATGGGGGGGTTGGGGAAACAGAAAAATCTAAATAAAAAAATACAAAAGGAAAAGGAAGTTTTCAACAGTTAGGGCTAGGCCTTCGTCGAGGTTTTGAACCTACAAGAGGGGGGGGGGGGGGTTTAGGCGTGGCAAAGACAGCTTCTGAGGAGTTTCAAGGGGGGGTGAAGGAGAAAAAAAACACGCATCTATCGGATGTATCTTGAGAGACGGGGCAAACAGTTTGAGGAAGTTTCGGAGACGGGAACACTCAGTGCAATAATGAGTGGGCAACCAGGGATTTGGGGGCTTCAAGAAAGACATTCCTTCTTTTGGGCATTGGAGCCAGCCGGAGAAAAAAAAGAAAACCACAACGTGAAAGGGGGAATCAAGATGTCCGCGGCAAAACTAAAATGACGGTCCTGTAGTTGAATCAAATCCCGGAGATAGACAAGGGCATTCATTAGAGTGGGACAGTGTCCTCAAAGGAAAAACAATAACGATGGTCCATTTTAGACATAAGGGGCGAGGAGGAAGAATCCGGATAAAGTCGAAGGACTGTTCACCTCGGCCACCAGAAAAAGGAGTATGGGGACACCGACCCCGGCCGAGGGAGGAAAAACTCGAAAGGGGAAAAAATGGGGGGGGGGGGGGGTTTCCCGGTTGGTCATTTTTGCAGTTGCAAACGCAAGGAAATAGGTCAAAAGTGTGAGGAGGGAGAGCACAGTGTCAAGCGATAACGCGGGGCGTGCCATTGCATGTTTAAAAAAAAAAGGTTTGCGTTAGAAAAGGAGGGCGTCAGAGAAACAAGCCCACGAAAGGTCTCAGGGGGTTGGAAGAGGAGGAGGAAGAAATCTCACGGGAAAGACTTCCCTCCCGGAAGGAAGTGAAGGTGCGCCCAGAGGATGGGACTGGAAGGAACCCAATTAATCTGCGTGGGGGACCAGGAGAACTTTGGCCAAGGGGGGGGGGGGGGGGGAGGATAAACTAGATTGTGGTTATTCCCAGATTAAAAACTAGTTTTTGGCAGTGGATTGGGGGTAATGGGGGTTGGGGAACGCCACCAGGAAGGGCCTCCAGGTTTCACAGAACGTTTAAAGTTTGGACATCGAGAGCTCTGCATTGTAATCAGAGTAGAAAATCCTGCACGTGGGCGAGGGAACGTGGCCTGTACTATTCCAGGATACAACCGAGGGGGCTGGGGTTGTTAGAGGACGGGAAAGGGGAGGCCGTCAAGCAGTCTGGGATTGGCTCTAAGGGGCCAGCCTTTTTCCCCGCTAAAAGGAAAAAAAAAAAGGGGGATGAGGTTGGGGATGCTCGGTCAGTACTGGGTGTTGTTCTGACACTTTTTGGGGGGGGGGACAGCTGGCTGGCCGTCGCCAAGGAAAGAAAAAGAGTAAATAGGCAGAACCTGTCAACACAAAATCCCATGTGATTGGCGAGTAAGGTGTTGGAACGTAGAGGCTTACACGGCGGGAAAAATGAGTTGTCCGTCCGTCGGCCGGGGAAAAATTGGAAATCATGGTCGTACACAACAGAGGGGAAAAAAACGCGCTTTCCAAATAGGGGAATCAAAAAGAGGGCAAAAGAAAGAGAGGCTCCAGTCAGGCGGACGGCTGGTTTCCTGGGGTTAGGGTTGGGGGGGGGGGGGGTGTGTTACTCAGCGGAAAAACTCAGTCTGCACGGGGATCAGTTTGAGAGAAAAAAAGGACCATGGAAGAAGCCATCAGCTGCCGGAACCGGGGCAGTGTTTGACCATCCTTGTTTGGGTACTTTAAAAGATGGGACGTAGCATGATGTTTGAGAAAAGAATTGGTGGATAGGTATGGGGTCCAGGGAGCCTAAATACTCCCCGGTTACGAGAGGGGCTATTTCTTTGGAAGCCTGGCCCGACTGGCCAAAGAAAGAAAATTTTTGTTCACAATAAATATTGGATTCGAAGTTCTTTTTTTTAATCGGAGATCAAACCCCCGGGGGAGGGAGGGGGTCTTCCAAGGCTTCAGAAAGAAGGAGAAGGAAGGGTTCCCCGAGGAGAAATTAGGGCATTCCATCCGAAAACCAGCTAAAAAATCAAACTCGGTAGAGCCTAAGGAAATTTGACTGTATCCATTGGAGGATTATATCGGGGTCTTTTGGAGATAGTGGAAAGAAATGAGCCCGATACGTAAGGTAGCAACGTTTTAGGGGAACCACACACCATTTTGAGAAAAGCGGGCCGCTCCAACCTCGCATGGGATGTCGGACCAAGCAGGTCTCAAAAAACAGTAAGACCATCGCCGGGGGGGAAAGGTTGATGAGAAACCGACACATGAGTGGTTATTTGCTGGCCATCGCGGTCGATTTTTTTGTTTACTTTGGCTCCCTTTATTCCGAAAAAGCGATTACTGAACTCTCCGCGATAGGGGGCCATGACTCAGCAAGTGCCAGCACTTGGTAAAAACGGAAAAAAGACTCAAATTCAATACTGATGCCAACTACGGGGGTTGTTTCAACGGGGAACCCTTGGCCTAGAAACAAAAAAAAACAAGTGGAAACGGAATGAAAGGGTTGATTTTTGCAGAATGTGCCAACACCTTCTAAGAAAGACCAAGCTGAGGATTACTGAGCAGGAAGTCGAAGGGTGTCTCACAGGACGTATAGAAATGAGGAAAACATAAAAAGATATCGGAAATTGGGGTCATCGACCGGGTCAAAATGAAACCCTCTTGTTGAGGAAGGGGGGAAGAAAAAAAAAAAGCTTAGGACCTCTGAGTCTAAAGAGAACTGGTTTACGCCACAGTAGAAACGCTAAGGGGAACTTGTAAAGCACGAAAGGGGAAAAAAGACCTAACATCTCTCTCAACAACGGAGAAGGGAAGAGATGTTACGAAGTGTGCAAAACATTCCTTCGTTACAAAGAGGAGACCTGGAATAAACGATCTGGAAAAGAGGTCACGAATATCAGGTTAGAGGAAGAAAGAGGTTTGGACCTCGAGAGGCCCGGTAGATGACAAATTCCCTGGGGGGGGGAAGGGAGGGTGGGGTGGGGATTGGTGAAATATATGGGAAACTCGGTGGAAAAGAATCACGCAGTGGGTGGTCGATGAGGACAGGGCAACGGTTGACTGATCAAAAATATGGAGAAGAAAAAGATCTCTGTCACTTCATGAGTGCAGGGGAATTGGAACCAACAGGAGGAAGATTGATTTGCGTACTGAGGGGATCGACAGAACACGGGCCCGGTGCCAAGCGAGCGCGGCAGAGTGACAAATATCCAAGAGGGGGAGGGGCACTAAAAAGGGGAGCATAAAAAATGAGGCGATGGGCAAAAAAAGCACCGAAGGGGAGGGAGAACAAAGACTACCCCATTTTTAGTCTGCTGAGGGGGGGGGAACTTAACGTGGTTATCAGTCTTTTAGAACGTTTTGGAAACTTCTCGGGGGAAGGGGGGAGGGTTGGAAGACACTTTTTTGGGGGAAAAGAAGAGAGGACGGGGACGGGGGGATGCTGCTCAGAAAGAGAACAATATCTAAGCTCCACGGAATGAAGAAAAAGACTAGATCAAGTTCCTTCAATAGGGAGGGAAAAGGACAAAACGTGGTTTGGGGCTGCTGCGCCTGAAATTGAGGGCTTCTGGGAATGACAAGAATTAGGCACAAAAGTATCTTGGAGGAAAACTACACTCCGTCAGGGTTCCCACTATTAAAACCGTCTAATCTGAACGAATAACCACCTGATGGGGACTGAATGGGGGGAAAGCAGAATCTATTTAACTTAATACCTCGAAATCCGCGGGAAAAAGGATGAATGACAAACTTAACTAACGTGACAAAGATGATTGAAGTGAAACCTGCATTACACACAAGCGGAAAAAAAAGTTTAAAAGCGAAGCGGGGGAAAAAGTGGGAGGCTAGTGACGGTTTCAGAACACGGCTACCACTTACAGCAACCATACAATGAGGCTTTTCGGGACGTGGACCAAAAACACCCAAACCATTAACCATTACGTCCATGACGGTTCTACCTGGTTCTCTGGGGGCTGGCCCCGTGGAGGAGAGTTTAAAAGCGGGAGGGCCGGGACGACCGATTCAGGCGCAGTGACAAAAAGAAGCCAGAAACGGCAAACCTGCCAGTAGGGTTGAGGGTCCACCGTGGACAACAGAGACCCACATGGGAAAAGGGGGCTCATAAAGTTACGCTTCTCAGTGGTCCTTGGGAAAAGGGTCCATCCATCTTACCAACTAAATGGGTGCAGAACAAACATAAGTGAAGTGAAGAGTAAAATCTCTATCGGGGAGAACTTGGAACCTCTCGGAGTCGAAGATCAACAAAACATGCGGCGACTGATCAAGAAAGGTTTAACCACCCCACCGAGGGGTGTCTCATGCGGACGGTAATGTCCAAGGGGGCTACGAGGATTCGATAGATTAAATGATAGGCTGTTCAACTGGCATCGGTGTCGGGATACTTGTTGGAGAAAACGGAACAACATCCAACATACAGCCAACCGTCAGGGTTTGGGAAAAGATGCTAAACAACTCTCCGGTGTATGGGAAAACCACTGGAAACCCATCGATCGGTTACAGGGGCCAACCTCAAGAAGAAAATTGGGGGGGCATCACGTCGGTGGAAATAAACAACTAAGTTAATCGGGGAGTGGAGGGCGGTCATCGGAAGACTTTCCGGAGCCTCAAGAAAACCTTTAGCAGGTTGGTCCTATTTGGAGGCGACTCAAGTCCCTTGGGGGAATAAAAAAAACATCGGGGTCCCAAGGTTTCACGTCAACTAATATGGGGCGGGGTGCTCGTAAAGTTAATCTCAACACCATAATCACTTTTAAGGAAGGATTTGGAATTGGGAACCACAACAGAAACCAGGGGGAAAATTCAACTTGCCCTCTCTACTCAAAAAGAGCTGTCGCTCGGTGAACCTTCATCAGTGGGATGGGGCCGTGCCGTTAAAACTGAAATCTTCGAATTGGCTTATGGAGCGGGAGCCAAAACCGCCTAGGGGATTAGACTTAAGAAGACTTGAAAATTTGGGTCGCCTGATTATCACAGGCAGAACTCTTCTGAATTAGCACCAATCTTTGGCGGAAAACAAAATACACGTTGGGGGTAACATTGCAGCCGGCCAGCTTGACTAGTAACAACGTATTATAAGGAGGAGGGGGGGAAACTAGGACTGGCAATGCAAAACACTGTTAATGGAGGGGAGGACCAAAGAACAGGGATAAGTTCAGGAATGGTCTGACGTAAAGAAGAACAGCGCCAAAAAAGGGAGAAAATTCTTCTGGTCAAGGGAAGAATGAACTCGGGAGGCGAGGCGGAATCAAGACAAATATGGGATAAAGTCCAAGCCAGACCATACCCGGGGAAGGAACACTCGACAAGAGATGGGCGCGACGGTTTAGGAAATTGGGTTGCCTTTGGAGTTCTTGGGTGCTCTGTTCCAATCAAAGGACCCTAGTTGAAAAGGGGGGAATATTGGGGAGGGGCGAAACAGGTTCCAGAGAGACCAAAAAGAGGGGCATTTAAGGGGTCGACAAAATTTCGTCGACAATTTCCAATAACTAATGCAGAAGAAAAAAATCGTCAAAAGCTACATAAAGGGGGGGATGAAGGAGGAAACAGATAACGAAGAGAGGAAAGATCCTTTGACGTTGGGGGGAAAAAACTTTAATGCGAACCCAAATTTAAAATGATGGGGGGGACAAAGTTCACGATAGGGTTGCCACGGGGGGGGGGCATTACAATAAGAGTTGTGGGATTACCAAGTTTTATTAAGAAGGGACGGGATCGTGGGATGGGGATAAGCGCCACAAGGCAGGGGGGAAGCCGTGTTCACCAGGATAGTAAGTTAGTTTTTGAAACGAATCCTGCGGAAGGTGGGGTATGGCGAATAAGGGAAAAAGGCTAGGCGTGACATAGATGGGGATACGACCTGTGAGGGCGGGGGGGGGGGGGAAAACGGAACTGGGATATCCTAAGAAGAATTGGGGGGTGTTACTGCGATGAGAAGAAGGGGAGCAGGAGCGATTGATCGTGTGGCTCTAAGGGTTTGGGGTGAGAAAGGGCAAATGGGGTAGTTGGGAAAAGGGCTGTCATTAAGAACTGGGGGGGAAAAAGAAAGGAGGCAAACGGTGCTGCCACGTATAATGTGATGGCTCTCCTTATGGGGGGTGGGAAACTTAGCTCTTAAACAGAAACGGAAGGTCAGATGGGGGGTTCGTCAGGGGGTAAATTAAAGAGGGAAATCTTTAGGGTCCAAGCTGATCCTAGGTTTCCACTCGTCCACGAGAAAAGAAAAATAGAAAGCAGGGCCGAAAAAGGGGGGGATTGACGTTGGTACCGTAATGGTTCACTTTGGGTTGGGTGTTGGGTACCCGAGAGATAATAATAAATTGTTTCGGTTGTTAGTGAGTAACCACCTGTCACTGAAAAAGGAAAATCTGCAGGGGAGAAGGGGGGGGGAATAATTTTCCCGGGGGACTGGGAAGGGACGGCAAAAGCTCATTTTTGGGTAGGGGGAAGGGGGAAAACCTGTACCGCCGGATGGAAGTCAAATGTAGGGAGAGACCCGCGGCGCTAAATCCGCAGGGTGGTGACCCAGCCGGGTTGGCTCAGCGATGGCATCAACAGGCGGTTTGTTTGCGAGTGAAAAGTGCGGGCGGGTCGTCCATCAGGAAATAAGAAGAATCGTCGGCGATCCGCTAGGGGTATACCAGCCCCACCCCCCCACCCAAAACCACCCCAGGAAGCGAAAAAAAAAAAACACCAAATGGGCCCTTCTCTATCGTCTGCAAAAGGCGGGGTCTGAGAGGAATAGGTCCTTCAAGGGTTATAATGAAGGAAGGTCGTTTTATGAATTAAGGAGGGTCTTTTGCGGAGGTTGGTGGCAAATCCCCCTATAACAAATAGGGAAGTTCGTCACCACCCTTATTGCACAATCCTCTACAAAAAGGGAGAGCAGGTTTTCTTGTCTAAAATCGTTCACCAAGAAGAATACAGCCCTGGGGGGTCGGATATTCTCCAATAGGGGGTTTTTTAAAAGACCGGCAGTTAGTTACCTTGGCACCAAGTCAGGAGAACAATTGTCTGGGAACTGCCTCGATCGCTGGGGGGGGGGGGGGAAACGCGGGGGGGCCCAGTGCCGCATAGCGGGGGGACACACGCACATTCAAGGAAGGGAAAAAAAAGTTGTGTCCAGTGACCTCCTTGGACTCGAAATGAGTGGTCAGCGAGAGGGGAGTATATTGGAAGGGGTGAGCAGAAACCGTTTGAACAAATGTAGAATCAACCAAGTGAGTCTGTAAAGAGGAAGCATGGCAAGGATGGCACATCTTCATAGAGGCCCCACAGTCAAAAGAGAACCAAAGTTTCAGAAAACGTTTGCTCGAGAAAATCTGCTTGCGGCCGAGAGACAAATCTTCGTGACCTGGAGGATGAGAAGTTCAAAGACGGAGGGAGAACGGCTGAGGGTAAATAAAAAGGGCTTGTAAGGGGGGAGAAGAACA
>Ga0179593_1756113_pt1 | contig 13824 bp, 14 predicted proteins | sample CZODoug2_1_08_16_FD_185931 | JGI IMG/M metagenome (GOLD analysis project Ga0179593, IMG submission 185931) | Vadose zone soil fungal communities from Angelo Coast Range Reserve, California, USA - CZODoug2_1_08_16fungal (PacBio error correction) | ecosystem: Environmental > Terrestrial > Soil >...
TGGAGGTTAACTGAAAAAGCGCCTTCCCAGAAAAGCTAATATACTCTCATGGCGTAATTATCTCTCCTGCAAAAAAGAGAAACATCGAAAAAATCTTTAACAATTAATCATCCTCTTCCAAGGAAAATGCGCTGATTAAAATGGGGAGAGATATACAGGAGAGGGTTTCCAGACGCTAGGAAGAAGAGGAGAAACAGGCCAGTGCATGATCTATCCTGACGAAAGGAACATTACATTTAAGCGTCAAAACCAAGGAGGCCAAAAGTGAAAAAGTCTCAATCTGCTTGAAGTCGTTGAAGACCTTGAGAACGCACCACAGAAACAGGAGATTCCGCTATGTCGTGGAGAAAAAGGGGGGGTAAGAAGGGACTTCATTTCAAGAGAGGGAAAACTGAACTAATCCCCAGTCCTCCCCCGTCGAAGAGTCGGCGAAATGTAAAGGACCGCATTCGGAAAACTCGCCTGAAGATTCCTGAAAGGGAAGTGATTCAAAGCCAGGAAAAAAAACGCCTGTCCTGGAAGGGGGGATCAAATGGAAACGTTCGCACAATCATTTCGAGCTCATTGCTCAGAATAGAACGAAAGGGTTCTACTCCCGGGGGGAGGGGGTGATCCCCACGCTTTGACTTTAGGGGGGAGGAATAGATATGAGACACAAAAGGCCGAGAAGCCTTCAGGTACAAAACTATCTATCACTAGGAAGTGTTCGAAGTTGTGGGTGGGGAGAATACTGGATCGAGAGAAAGGAGGGGGCATTCTCGAATGTGGTCTTCTGAAGGCCATGGCGATTCCGCAGCCGAGGTATCTTCTTTCGAGAGAAAGGATCCTTGGAGGGGAATCTGACTTCTTATTCAGATCTCAACACATCACAGGAGATTAAGTAATAAGACGGTCCGAAATTTTAAAAGGAACAAACAGTCGCGCCAGGGCTAGGGAGTCATCTCCAAAAGGCGAGCAGCATAAGGAGGAAATGCAAAAGCTCGACAAGGACGCCACCACTGATTCGCCAAAATGCCCTGGGTCCGAGGGGATCGTGTTTTTAGAGGTCCGGGAGGAACTTGTTGCCAAAAGAGCTATTCAAGAAACAAGTCGTCGGTGGGAAAAACAAACTGCTCGCAACAGGGGGTATAACACAGGGGGGGTGAGAGGCTTTATAATCAGGAATCACAGAGGGACGGTCTCCCTCCCTTAAGGGGTCAGAGGTGAATGCAACCAAGCGGATGGTCGAAAGAATGAACTGGGGGGGGAACAGCAGCGGGCAAAAAAATTTTTAAAAAAGGCGGGTCATTTTGCAAGAAAAGAGGTCGCAGGGACTTGGGGGATGTTTCAAGGGTGGAAATGGGGAAGTCCGGAGCTCATGGGTAAAGGGGGACAGTCCATATCTTCAGGGGGGGAGACCGGAGGGCCGTTTGTGATGGTCGACAGTCGAGTCACAGCCGACTCAAAATTTCTCCTGGGGAAGAAGGGAAATCCGCAATTAACAGGCCCTTAAAAAGGAAGGACATGACCTTGCCGGGGGGACGGATTAAGGGAGAACGGAGCCTCTGGTAAATGGAAGCCGCCAGGGGGAGTATTTCATATCGTGAAGGGACAAGACCCTTGTTGGGAAGAGTCGGATGATTACCTTTCCGGCGAATCTGCAAGACGCCAAAGAGGTCGAGGGAGAAGGCTGCACGGGGCCATAAAAGAGAAGGGGTGACTTCTTCCTGGAACTGGGAACCTGGGAGATGCTGCCAATCGATAGCCTCTCGTGGTTGGGCGAAGGAAGAGACGTCGTTAAAAAAAGCGACGAAAAAAAATACCTACCATCCCTGTGGCCAAAAAAAGATGGTCATTCCTGGGGGAACTCATTCCGTATCTAATGAACTATTTGGAACAGATAAATTGAAGGTGCTATACGAACCCCGATGAGAAAAGGTTTATAATTTGAGGGGAGAGAGACTTTGTAGGCGGCAGGGGAATCAAAGGGAAGCAGAGAAATTATCTCTTCTGGTAGAGAAAAATTAATCCCGAAAAAGGGAGGAAAAGCATTTTGGCGACTAGGGACGAAAAACCGCCCGGGGCTAAAGACCGAATTGTGAAAGACACTTGGTGAACGAAGGTAGGTGAAACAGTTCTCTTCTATGCTATTGAAAATGGGCCAGATCACATGTATCGCAGAGGGAAGTCCCGCCCTTCCCCGGGATAACAAACATCAGAGAAGAGTCAATGGGGCCTATTGTAAGAAAGGAGGTCATGTTTGACAAAGAAAAGGACTCAGAAAGAGGGGAAAGCTATCAAGCCAAGGGGTATGGGGTATGGTGCTAAACCTAAGAGGCAATGCAACTTGCGAGACAAAAAAGGGAGAGCAAGCTCCTCTCGGGAAGGAGGAAGGCCAAAAGTGACATCAGGAGTCGAGGGGGAATCACACGTCTAACCAGAAGCCTTTCAAAAAAAAGGGAGATCTTCATCTGCAAAAAATATTCGTTCCAATGAGAAGGTTATAAAAAGTGGATCCGCGCCTCGCGGCGAAACAGGGCAGGCCGGCCATCCGCCTATCCAGCGCACATTTCGGAAGGGCGGATGTTGGCATTGACGGTGTGCATGAGCTCCATGTCGGAGTGGGGGAGGGTCGATATTGATTATCCAGACTTGAAAACAAGGGGAGACGCGCGCGCATGATCGCCGCCCATGAAAAGGGGAATAGTGGCCTTGTGAGAAGACACGGCTGTAATACGTGACTTTTTGTAATGGGATCGGGGAAAAAAACAAAGACTCAGAGAGTCCACCCCAAGCTCGGTTGTAGTGGGTCTATATACGAGGAAAAAAATGAGGGCGCGTACCAGCCCGGTAGGAGTTCCGTGGCAAATATCGCCCGACTTAAGAAAGAAGAGCTTCATAATGGAGGGGATGGAAAATTGTGCAGTTCAACAGAGCGGCATTGGGGAGGAAATCGACTCATCGATGCGAACTTTTGTGAACGCGGCTCAAAGGGATGGTAAGAGGAGAGCACAAAAAAAAGAGATATTTCCCGTAGCCAATGGAGAAGGGGCGCCTCTCAAATAAAAAGGAAGAGGAGTCGGTAAAAAGAAAATCAGTTTGCTTCCACGCATGAATCCTAGATTGAGAATGCATGATCTCGAGGGAGAACTAGTATTATGTGGCCCTTCCGTGGAACCATTCTACAGAATAAAGGTCTGGAGAGGGGAAGGGCATTCGCCTCATCCATCTAGACAGAAAAATTCGGCTTTGGGGGGGTGACTATGTGGTTGTAGGATGTTTTTTTGTCCAAGGACAAAAAAGAAAGGAAAAGCCTTGCGCCGTCAGGTCAAAAGGACAGAAAGGGGAGGGCGAAAAAAAGGGAACCTTTCGCAATGCGTATCGCAGTGCAGGAGGGAGAATCCATCTCGCCGCACACAGAACAAAGAAAAAAGCAAGGGAAGGTCACCCTGTCAAAAGGGACAATGCCACCAACATCATTCAAAAAGAGGGCAGTTATCTGCGTAATTAATCCAAGAAGGGAGTTAAGGAAGAGCTCTTATCCACTGGGCTGAACCATCCAGTTATAAAGAGGAAAGCGTACAAGAAAGTGGAAAAGGGCTCTCGAAGGTTCGTTGCTGAGAGGGGAAGTCGGGGAACTTTGCTTCGATAAGCCGTCTTTTGGACTGGTTGAAAAAGTGTATTCTGGCCCCAGAGATGGGGGAAAAAGGGTTGGAGAGTAAGGGGAGGATTGTCCTCTATTGAAAAGAGTCAGCGCATATCCAAACTTATCGGTGGGGATGCTGCGGGGGAAAGGGTCCTGTCGACAGGGGTCAAAAAGAAAAGAATCGGCTGCAAAAAAGGGGGAGAAAGGATTTTAGAAGGGGAGGACCGTCCTTCTTTTTTTAGGAAGAGGGAATGAGCCTCTGGGGGATTTTCACCAGTGAAAAGAGCTCTCAGCTGAGGGAAAAAGTCCGTACCAAAAAAAGAGGTTATTCCACCTTCGGCGGCACTCGGAGAAACCAGGGATGAGGGGAGGAATCTCTAGACGGGGCTGTCGGGACAGCTCTTGGGGAAGGGGAAAAAGGATCTCCGGCGCAGCTCAAACCTATGAATGAAAAAACATGATCAGGGAAACATGGGCCTCCTACAGGGAAGAGAGAAATCCCCTGAAGGCACATCGGGAAGGTGCCTTCAAATGTAGGAATTGTCTGAAAAGAGTTTCCCTGTTCATATAAAAAGTAATTAATTGGGTGGGGGGGACACAGTTATGGTATGTGGGGGGAGGGGGGGGGGAGGTTGGGTAAAAAGGCTCACTCACCGCGGACACGAGGAATGAGCTTGCAGCGGGGAGAATCATAGAAAAAGGAAAGAAGCCCATTATACGGATTTGTGCAGAGAATTCTAAATCTACGGGGGAATTTTATCGGAAGATCTAGGAAAGTTCTCATCTCCAGAGAATTTACTGGAGAAAAAGAACCCTCCTGATATTTCAATGGGGAGAGAGTAAAAGCGAGAGGGGATGTTTTCAAGGAAGGAGAACGTGCAACTGCCAGTGAGGAGAAAGAACGAGGGGGAACATTACATTAACTTCTGAGAAGGGAGGAGAGGGCTCTAAGCTTTCTACCGTCGGTAGAAAGTGGCGACAATCACCAACTGAAAAACTGCAAAAGGGGCGAATCTACATGATGTACTGAACCATGGGGGGAAAGAAGACAGAAAAAGAGAAACACCAAAAAGAGAGAAACTTTCTTCCCCCGGAGAGGGCTTTGCGACAATGTCAAAAAGAAGGGTAACTCAGCCTGGCAGTGCGCAGCGTTGCCTATCTGAGGGGGAGGGCTAAGAAAAAGAAAGAAGGGCCGTGGAAGGGAACTCCTTCAGGCGTGCGCAAAAATCATTCTGGGATGGGGAAAAAGGAGAGCCAGAAGAGAAGATTTGTTTTAACCAAGGGGGGGAAAACACGCGCGGGAGACGATGAAATCGCCGAGGAGTTGGCCACGCGGGAGAGGAGCCTGAATCAAGACAGGTATATCACGACGAAAATGCCATCAGGGGGGTTTGGGAGCCTACTTGGTTGGGCGAGCGAAGATCGATCTTGGCATTAAAAAATTTGTGGGGGGAGTGCAAAAAAAGATAGTGACCATGTGGCGGAAAAGCAAAGCAACGTTAGAGGAGTTTTTGGAAGGAAGGGGACTGGCCCCAGTCGGAAAAGGAAAGAGATAGGAGGAAACAACACAACTTAGGAGGAGAAAAATAGAATGGAGAATCAAGTAAAAGGCAGTCGCCCACCTATAAGGGGGTGGTCGCGGCTGGAGGAAGGGGACTATTGAGACAGAAAGGGGGAGAGAGGACTGCCGAACTCGAATCAAACGGGAGAGGGAAATTCAGGAAAAAAAACCCTTTGTCCACATCGAAGAGATCGTTGGAGGGGGAAAGGAAGGCTCGGAAAAAGTCCAAGCGACCACGGACAGGGAGGGGAAAAAACTTCGAGCCATCTTCTTCGAGCGGAACGGAAAAGGCGCGGATCTAATCGCCTGACGTAGGGAGGGGGGGAAAGGCCAGCGGGATGTCTGGCCTAAATCATGTGGGGAAGAGGAGAAAGGGAGAAAGTCTATTGGGTCATTTTTGCCATGGGGAAGAGAAGGGTCGCCGGGAAGCCATAGAGGGGACTTGGTGGGTGAGGGAACGATCTTTAAATTGAAAGTCATCTTCGGGAGAGATCCAAGGGTTTCTCCGTTGCGCGGAGGTTGTGATTAAGAGAGAGAACTTACTTAAAAGCAGAAAGAAAGAAGAAGCCTTTGGCACTTCTCCTTGGGGTCAAAGGGGGCAATCAGAAGGGATGTTCCACCCTTCAAAAGGGGGATCGATCATTACTCTGGAGGGGGGGGGATCAGCGTATTAAAAAAGAGAGCGTCCTGTAAACTCTAACTGATATCCAAATCGGGGGCAGAGAGTCATGCAGGGGGGGGCCATCGGTTGGCGAAGGAATGAGGACCTTGCCGAGGAGTGTAAAGAAAGGAGAAGGCGTCCCTGGTTTCAGTCAATACACATAGAGCAAAAGGAAAGTGAAAGGGCTGCAAGAAAGCTTCCAATCGTAGCCCTTAGGGGGTCCTCGGGTGCTTTCGCCCACAAGCTGTGACCAGAACAAACGCAGATACTTACAATCCCCTTTTCCAAACCATATTAATTAGGCCAAAGAAAGGAAAGGGGGGGGGACAGTAAAAGACTACCCCGAGGGAAATACCCCGAAGAAAATTTTAAATTAGGAGGAGGAGAAGTTTATTCGCAAAATGGGGAGCCCATTGGGGGGGGAAGAAGAAGAATTATCGGGGGACTCCTTCATGATCCCGGGAATCACCGGAAATCTGTACTCAGCTTTTCGAAGGGGGGGGGGGAATATTTAAACCGAAGGGGTGCGACTTTGTTACCAAAAGGGTGGAATCATAGGAGAAGGTCCTTTTCCGACGTTCTCTGGGGGGGGGAAAAGGATTTTTGGAATGAAAAAGTGGAGCGTCATCGCTGGTAACCGCGTCAGGAAGGAGAAGGCTTCAAGGGGGATCCTAGTTTGCCGCCTAGGAAAATTTTGACCCTTTGTCGGGGGAGGGCAAAAAGACGAAGGAAGGGGGGTCGTATATGCAACTTCCACCTGCCCCGGCAATGCCCATCCTGAAAGGGGGGAATCTCAAGAGAATCGCGAAAGGGATCGTTTCCAAAACCGAAGAAGGAAGGTCGGAAAAAAAAACTTCGACCGCAGGACTTCGAAAAGGGGAGCCTTGCAAAAGAAATTCGGCGCAGCGCAAAAAGGGGAAAAGGGGTGAGTCAATATAATGGGGGGTATCCCGCGCTCAAAACTTCTTACTCCCGTCATGGGGAAAATCCTATACAGGAAAAGGAAAAGGAACTGGGCGACTTCGGGTGTTGGACAAGGGAGAAGCTCGTAAAGGGGAAGTGTCTTGTGTCGAGGGATGATCCCTAAGGGAAAGAAATGCTGCTAACGGGAGCACGGAATCCTATGGAGGAAAGCCCATGAAAGAGGTTGTTACAGACCCTTGCGAAAGTCTTAAAGTACTTGGTGGGAAAGGAGGCCGGACAAAAAACATCGCAACTCACATAGTGAAATCAAAAAAAGGGGGTGGTTGTAGAACGAAGAAATGCCTGCTTCAAATCGCGTACCAGCACGGTAAGATGTCTAATGGAACGACCAGGAGAGAGAAAATACTTTACTCAGGACTAGGAGAAAGTGAAAGGAAAAAAAAGGGGGGGGAAGTGCATGAACAAGTCTTATTTGTCTTTCGAGGGGAGACAAAATAGAGGCCGAACTAGGGGATGCCCATTGGGCAGATGGGAGAAACACCAACAACAACGAGGATAGAAATAGAACATCAGGGAAGAGCGTTCTGCCCTGAAGGAACATCTATTTCTTCGATTCCAAGAAAAATAAGAAAATCATTGCCTTGAAAAAAAAGAAAATGGTCCGAAGAAATTTCTGAGAGGCTCCGAGACTTCGTAATTCTTAATTAGGTTCCTGGAAAATCAAGAGAACGTTACAAAACGCTTGGCCGGCGCAAAGGAAGCAATCTCGTCTCTCTAAAAGAGGGTTGGACCTGCACGAAAGGGGGGAGGGTGTGGATGTGGGCGATCTTTTTAAAAAAAGAAAGTAGGGAGAAAAAGCCGTGGAGTAGGGTAAAAGGAAGAGACAGGAGGCGAATCATTCCATCGGATAAAGGAAGAGGGGAAGATTCATCGAGGGAAAGGTTCATCCCATCTCGACAAAAGCCAAAAAAAGGGAAGAGAAGAGGGAAAGGTCCCGGTTTCCATGCCCAAAGGTCAGAGGGAGGGGAGGGTATCGGGAGGAGAACTTCCTGTAGTTGAAGAAGAGAGAGCGCGGATCCACAAGGGGGAAGGACTCATCGGAAGCGAAGAATGGAGGATCCAAGAAAAAGTGTGCGGGAAAGTTATCTGGTCCGTTCGAAGGAGTCGATAGAGCCGGCTTGGAAAAGAGAAAGGGGGGGGGGGAAAAGGGTGAAGTTTTCTTCCCCGCGAGCTTTGAGATAAAAAAAGGAGGAAAAGGGGGGTCAATAATTATTCTGGAATGTTCGCCACAGATACGGGAAGAGAGAACTCACTTCAGTTCTGCGGTCTCGGGGAAAACGGAAGTCAAACCCAGAGGCGAAGGTCTAAATTTACGACGTCGAGTGAGTTGGATCACGGGGACGTGGAAACTTCAGCTTAAGAAGGGGGGAAACCTCTGGGTTGGGGTGGGTGGGGCACAAAGAAGAAAGGAAAGGGGCACTGAAAAAAAGTATTATTCAAGGGAAACGGTAGTCTAAACACTGAGGGAAAAATCTCAACTGCTGACGTAGAGAGAAAGGGAAGGAAGAAAAGCGCACCGGCGCAGCTTCAAAAATGATCTTGGTCAAAAAATTGGAATCGGACGCCTAAGTCGATCGCAGAGAAAACACAACATCGCGACAATTAGAAAAAAACGGTTACTTTCCTTAGGGGGGGAGAAGAAAAGTAGGAGGCAAAATATTTCCCGGAGCAGGGAAAAAACACTAATGAAATATGGTGGGGGGGCACAGGGGATTTGGAAGAAAGGAAGGGAAAGTTGGGTACGAAAGAAGAAAACCCGCGGAAAACTCAGGTGAAAGAAGGGAAGACATCTGACGGCAAGTAGTCCGGATAGGTTTTCTGAAAGAACCAGGGTCCTTCTCCCTCTACGTAGAGGGGGGAGGATCGCTCCGGCAAAGGGACGAAGGTCGCCCACGCCAACAGATGGGAAGGGAGATCTTCAAGAAACAGGGGCGAGATTATCCCTCGATAGTGGAATAAGGTGGAAAGAATACCTGCAAAAAAAAAAGGGAAATCGAGCCCTGAATCTAAGGATGAAGGGGAAAAAAGCAAAAAAGGATAAAGTTAAACGGCGAGAAAGGTGAGGGCTGAGAGACATCAAAAAAGGAAAAAAGGGGCAACTGCTTCCGCTAGGGTCTGGCTAAGAAAGGTACGAAACTGGAACTGGGGAAAAAGACTATCCCACCAATTCCCCGGGGATGAATACACTGCGACAGAGGAGGGAAAAGGGGACATGAGGAAGAGGTAAAACTCTCCTTATCGGGGCTCAGAAAAGCTAAAGGGAGAGAAGTCCAGAAAAAAAAAGAGGAGGGTCCTTTTATCCCATAGAAGACAAGGAGGAGACAAGAGGGGGTCTATCCGAAAGGGAAGTCCACCGATCGAAAAACTGTGAAAAAGGGCGGGGGGGAAAAGCTCGGCTTGAAGGGGGATAATCTCTATTCTGCTTTGCAAAAGGAGGGAGAGGCGCGCCTAACCGCACAGATATAAAAAAGTCAAAAAAAGGGGGGAGCATTCTCATGGGGGGGGGCGTCTATGAAACTCCCTGCACTTGTTTTCGAGGGGATAGAGAGGGGACATGGCGATGCCTGTCCAGGTCCCAAAGAAAGGTCGAGGGGAAAAAAGGATTCCCAGGCGTAAGCTCACACACCAACTGATTATTATTAAAAAGTGATGAAATCCTACGGAAGGAACACATTCTCTCCAAAAGGAAGAAAAAAAGGGGGGGGACGGCTGGCTGCATCTCCATACAGATAAAAAAGCCACGGGGAAGTTAAATGCCACGGCTCTCGCCACCAGTAGGAGAAGAAAAAAAGGAAGGAATTTTCAAGGGTCTTTGTGTTAGGAGGAAAGAGCGCCTCGGCCAGCTTTTAAAAAACAAAGGAAGAAATAAAGTAAAAATAAACACACTTCTCGAGGTCCTAACACAAAGAAGGGTCTTTAGAGCAAGGAGCGAGATCCTCATAATGAACCCCCAAAAAAACGGGAAGGACTATTTCGGATATTTAAGACATTCTTATGTTCTTCACGAAGGTAGAGAGGAATCGCGAAGAAAAAAGATATTTTACCGGAGGAGGAGGGAAATGGGACCATTGTCGCAGCATCTGCCGGAATCAAAAAGGTTGGAGGAGGGAAAAGATCTTAATTGGGGGAAGGGACATCTGTCGATTCTCAGAAGAGGGAAAGCATTTGCTAAGTTGTGAAAGAGCCAGGTAGAAGGACTTCCAGCCTAACTCCTGGAATAGGAAAAGGATAAAAAGGGGGTGCCTCCTATTAGGAAGTGAACCCTTCACGCGTAGGGGAGAAAACAGTTTTCAGGTTGAGAAAAAGAAAAAACTGAAAGCGTCTGGAAACTCTCGCTTCTCGGGTAGGAGGGAGAGTGCAATTATTGGGGAAAAGGAGAGGTCTATGAGGACCTTGCCGGCGAGAACAAAAATCAAAAGAGATAAGGCGAAAAGGGGGGGGGTTCAATAAACACCCCAAGTGAACAAAGAAGGGGGGAGAATTTCTCTAAAAAAAAAGCGATGCCTTCTCGTGTTCAAGAGTGGCCCATCATGAAGGAGGAAGAAAAGACGCACGAGAGACCTAAAGAAAGGGGGGAAAAATTTCATTTCGTGGTTTCAACCTCAACATATCGGGGGTGAAGAAGGGAAGGAGAAAGAAGACCACGAAGGAAATTACCCCTCTTTCTGAGGGGGAGAAGGGTAGCGTTTTGATGAGGAAGGGAGGAGGAGGGGGAAGCCCCTGATCCTGTGTGGCGATCGAAGGATTGAGAAAAAATCACCGGAAGACGAGAGATCTCTATGAGTTCCTATGGGAAAGGTATCCGACGGGGAAAGAAGGAAACTCGCTCACTGCTGGGGGAGGCCGGGAAGGAGGGAGGAGATTTGTGACCACACATTTATCGCATCGAGGCAGGAAGCGGCCGCCCGTAAAAAGAACCTCAGGCCTGGAAGCGTCAATTTATCCAGGGAAAGAGGGGGGGGACGCCTGTGATGGGACATTTTCTCCAGTAAAGGCGCGAAAAGGAGATCATCGAATATGTTCTTAGGGGTGGAGGGGGAAAAACACCGCCGACTCGCGGACTTCGCGACACCTGATCGCAAGCATCGCGGTTAAAAAGAAGGATAGGGAAACCCTTCCGGGGGAAAAGGAAGGAGGGTCGAATCCATTCTAGCACTATGGAAATCGAAAAAAGAGGAAGAGATCGCAACGGAGGAGGCGCGATTCGTTCAATAGGGGGAGAACGGTGGTATAAGACACTGCGGAAAAAGGGCAGTGGAACTGCAAAAAATCAAAAAGGAAAAAGTTCGTCGTGATGTTGTTGGCAGGGGGGAAAAGGGGTGCAGAGGTTTTCTGGGGGGGAGGGGGGGAGGGCGGGAGATTGATGTACTGATTTGAAAAAAGTCAGATAGCCGAGCAGAGCAAAGCTCTCCCATTAGCATTTCAAAGTTGGACTAACGGTCGCAAAAAAGAAAGTACTTTTGGGGAGGGAAGAAACAACATCTCCCACAGAACAGATTCAGGAAAGACGCAAAAAAGGGGGGGGTAGTGGGGAGGACGAATTCCCTGCGGGCCAAATCTCGTAAAGGAGGTGTCAGAAGGAGAATGGAAAAAAGACGCCGACTTTACGCACGGAGAGAGGAAGAAAAAGAAGGTATGGATTCCGGCTCATTGCAATGAAGAAGAGGGAGGGGTCTTCGATGAGAAAAAGGGGAACTCTTTTCCGCGGCGCACTGGATGGGTAGAATGGGGAAAAGATCTCGAAAAAAAAATTAAACGAGAGGGGGCTATTCCCATACCAAGAAGGGGGCGTCGATTCCATCAAGACAAGTAAGGGGGGAAACGCGGGAAGAAAAAAAATCATACCTTTATGGGGGGAAAAGAAAAGAAAAGACGAGACGTTGCGGATTAGCGGGGGGAAGAAAGGGCGTTAATGCAGAAGGTACCACCTACCGGTGCTACGCTTTGGAAAGGAAAATTCCGCCCGCATCTAGGAGAGAGACCACTTACAAACATAAACTTCGAGAAGGGACAGAAGGGAAGGTGGGCGAGGCAGGGGGAACGGCTACATTACAAAAAGTGATACGGAAGCCGTGGAGGAGAATCGGCAAAGAGAAAGGGGGGGCGGCGATCATTCACGGTGAGCAAAGGAGGCAGTGAACAAATCGGGCTCATCCTCTAGAGACACAAAACCAGAAAAAGAAGGAAAATCATGACACCGTAATGTAAAAGAACCAAAAAGGGGGGTAAAAGGTGCAGGTCGGGATCGGCGATGGAGACAAAGAAGTGAGGAAGCTTTATCACAAGGGTTCTCAAGACAGGATATTGGAACGAAGGGGAATGGAAGACAAGACTCTCGGGGGAAAAGAAGCGCTTCCTCATTGTTATCTGTCGGGAGGAAGAGGGGGGAAACCTCTTTGTCCAAAGGGAAAATGGCCCGATCCATGTGGAGGTTCTTGCAAACCGGGATTGAAGGGAAAAAGGGAGCGAGGGGCGGGGTGGAAGTTTAGAATATCCGACAAAAAGGAGGAAAAGGTGCTCGCCCATGGTCTAGGAGGGAAGCAAAAACATGAAAAAATCTGCCGTCCAACATCAAGGAAGTGAGAAAGGGACGCGGAATTTTCTAACGGGGAAGGGCGGGCCGTGGAATCGCAGGAAGGAAAACAGTACAAGGGAAGGAAGCGCACGTTTCCAAGGAGGACCTACCCGTGAGCGAGGAAAGGAAAAAACTTCGGAAAGGACGGGGTCACTATGTCCGTCCCGGCTAAAAAAAAAGAAGAGGGGTTATTCACACAAGGGGCTCCCTACTCTATACTGAACGGGAAGCAGCCACCACAGATCAGGGGACGATCGCAACCCGAAAAAGAACAGGATGGGGACGAGCCATCGGTGTAGGGGGGGAAGAATAAGGAAAGGACTCAAAAATATTTACCCCCGAGAGAGGCATGAGGGGGGTGAAAAAAGTCAGGGTGTTGGGAAACAGGGAATGGTAGGAGCTTCTTTTGGTGAATCTGGAAAGGAACGGACGAACGAACATCGAAAACAAAAAATTTCAAGCAAAAGAGCGAAAAGGGGGAAGATCTCAAGGAAAATACGTCTATGTTGAGGGAAAAAAAAGGCGCCTTCTCTCTAAAGAAATAGAAAAGGGAAAGAGCCCTGCAGGTAAAAATCCAACGCCTCTGTGATACATATGACCGTGCCTGACAGAGAGGGAAATCCTTGTCGAGAGGGGAAAGAGAGGGGGAAAAAAAAGCGCTTACTTTTTCCATACGAAAAAGGAATTACGGGGACATTATCTATCCCTTACTCAGGGGTGAAACATACATTGGAACTGCTGAAAAAGGCCAAGGAGAACAGTGACGGCGTCTTTTGAAAGTGAAGAAAAAAAGGCTACATCACCAACGAAGAAAGGGGAGAAAATGCTTAAGAAAATGTCTACTACTAAAAGAAGGGAAGAAGCCACTTCATTTTCATTGCATAGTCAAGAAGAACCCACAGAGTCCAGGCCCGGCTACATATTCTTTCGAAATGGTAAAAAGAAACTAGCCTGGGAAGGGAGAGAGGGGGGCGCGATTCATCCCGGCTGGAAGAGGAAGGAAATACCGCCGGAAAAAAAAATATAAGACATCGTCATTCTTGAACATCTTGGGATTAGAGAACATGCTCTCAGCCTCGAAATAGGGTGTTCGAAAGACGTTGTGAGAATAGAAAGCTCTTGACTTTAGGCAGAATCGCGAGGGGGACACCCCCGCGGGAAGAGGAGGCGCCGGCATCCCATACACAAAGGACGAAAAGACGTTGGGGGTGGACAGTCGCCGACGTGGTTGGAGGAATGGAGGAGCTTGGCTTAAGAAGACTCGCCTCCTAGGGGCAAAGGGATGGAAAAGCCACCGCGCACAAAGTTAATAGAAGAAAGTGTTGGGAAGATCTTGGACGTCCAGGGGGGGAGGGGGGAAGGACAATCGATCTCAATAAAAGAGAAAGCATTAGGAAATCCGACGTAAAAAAAGGCCA
>Ga0179593_1379937_pt1 | contig 13823 bp, 15 predicted proteins | sample CZODoug2_1_08_16_FD_185931 | JGI IMG/M metagenome (GOLD analysis project Ga0179593, IMG submission 185931) | Vadose zone soil fungal communities from Angelo Coast Range Reserve, California, USA - CZODoug2_1_08_16fungal (PacBio error correction) | ecosystem: Environmental > Terrestrial > Soil >...
AAGGCGGTGACGAAGCAAGGTTTTCACATATCGGACGCTAAATAAAAACCAACAAAAAAAGAAAAAACGCATGGCTTTACGCAGGGCAAATGAAAAATCATTCCTCAACTCACGACTCTCTCTCTAACACATATCGGGTTAAAGGTCTTCCAGGAGACTAAATTTACAAGACCCTAAGCCAAACACCGTACAGAATAGCGCAACTTCTAGACAGATTCTCTTAAGACGTCTCCAGGCTGAGGAGGGGGTGTTGCAGCACTACCAACAATAGCTAAATCAGGCACGGGAAAACACAAAAGGGGGAGAAAGGAAAGAAGGAAATTTTTACGGACGGCAAAAGGAATGGTAGATAACGCTCAACCTGGGGGGGAATGCATTAGAAGCAAGAAAGAAAGACATCCGAGTCACGTGACCAGAGCTCCTCGGTAGGCCAGCCCCATCACGCGGAGACATCGTTTCCCGACGGGCATAAACTTTGCAAGGATGAAAAAAGTGAAAAGATCTCACCAGGAGACATGACAGTATTCCAAAAAGAATCAGCCATCTGCACATATCCACTGGGGGGTCCACAAGACGCCTCCGTCTAGAGCCGCCGTCTTAAGCCAAAACGGGCTTCCATAAGTAAGGGTCAGATCTCACTGCCGGGAGGGGGGGACGCTTCACTAACACACGACGCAGGTCGTGCGACAGAAATTCGAAAGACGCTCACGTTACATCGACGCACGGGCGTCGCCAGAAACCATCGATAGTGGAGCCGTCGAGGTGTCCAAAATGGTCCAGGGAAGAGGACTTCGGAACCTGGCCCTCAAAAGCTCACAAACCCGGGGGATAGTAAGGGGAGAGGGGGAGGGCTGCAGGCGCCTGCAGTCGGATCGAAGAAGTCTCCGTGGGACAACAGTCGGAAAGAAAGAGTTTCTCTTAGCAAAGAGGATTTAAAAGCCAGACTACGAAAGCAAGCAAAGCCCGTGGGGGGGTGTGGGGTCCAGGGGACCTCCCGGTATCAAAATCGCGGTCAGAAAGGAGACAAACACACAACCCGGCCGCTGGGCAAAACAGGGAAGAACGACGACCAGGGGGGATCGGGCACTAAATCAGTGATGGGAAGAAGAGGGGCACAGAGGACAGGACCCCCCCGACGGCTGTAGGTGCGCCAAAAAAAAAAAGACCTTGGATCAAAACTGGTTGTCTAAAAAAAAAATCAACAGACAGCTATCGTGCACCCTGATGGAAAATGGCATGAGAAAGACAAACAAGCTATCGGCCCGCCAGGCTGACGAGGCGCCATAAAAACGCGCAACAACCGTTGAAAACAAAGCTCCGGTTCCAAGTGCGTCACAGGAACTACCGGAGCTGGAGGAATGGGGGAGGCCAACAAAAACGAGCGCGAACGGCAACCGACATCTTTGGTCAGACCACCATAAACAGGGGGAAATGTGAGGAAGAAGTCACAAAAAGGAACATAAAAGGAAGAATCCACCCCATCCCAGCCGTCTTTGTCGGTCCTCTCGATAGGAACCTCAAAGACTGAGAGAAAACATAGACCTGGGATTGAAAAACCGAGAAAGGGATGGAGAAATAGCGCGGCTGAAAACTCCACCGAATTTCCCAACGGGCACCTCCGGGAGTGAAAACAAACAATCGTCAAGAACAGGGCATCCTGGAAAGGTGACCAGGGGAATTGGGGAGTGGGAATCAGGGCCTAAAGAAACTGAGGCGTATGGGGGGGGACGCAAGTGGTCTTACGGATGGTCACGAATAGCCCCCGAGGGGGCGAATCCTCAAGAGGCCCTGCCTGGCCAAGCTGACAAATCCATAGAAAGGGGAAGGAGAAAACACCGTGGGGGGTGTGGGTTGAATATGGAACGACAAAGTGTCTGGTAGGGAGGGTCTTCCGCAAACACGGCTCGACCTAAAAGAAAATAATCGTAGGGGAGGCCCGAAAAGAGGAGAATCTCGGGGAAAGATTAATGGGCCTATTAGCACTCACAAAAAAGGGGGAGGAAGGGAAAAGTAGATCCATGCGCATCCAATCGCAAAAGTTTATTGGAAGTCGGCCTGGGAGGGGAAAAACAGAAGAAGGTAAAAAAAATGGACTACACATGGACCCACACGGGTACTCAAACACATAAAAAAAAAACACACCAGAACACCAACGTCCATTACCTAAGCACAGTCATCAAAATCAAAGAAGAAAAACACAACGGAAAAGAAAAAAAGATGACACATGGTTCAAGAAACGGACAACATAAGGCCTCGCGAGTGCCTTGCGGGGGCACGTGGCTGTAAGAAAAGTACAGCAGAACCTTGACGAACCCCAAGAAAGTTGCTTTCTCGGCGGGGGGGCTCATCGAACAACGAGCCCTTCCACAGGGGCAACAAAACATGTTTCACATAGGGAGCTGGAAGATTTTTGAAAGGCGGAAAGATTGAACCGAGGGGGGGGGGGGGGGGGGTAGGAAAAGGGGTCATGACTACCCAAAAAGTCTAATTGGCGCAAATCAAACCGGGCAATTAACAACTTCAGCGCAACACATGTTATGGAACCAGCCCTGTCAGGGAAATTGGTATAGGCCGTTGACTCAAATAAGGTCAGGGCTTCGGATGGATGGTCATCCTCCAATCCTAGGGAGTACAGATATGGATTCAAAAAGGGAATTACCGAACATTCCACCATTGAGTTGGCGAAAATAGTAAACTGTAAGAGTATTGGAGAACTGAGCGCTGGAGTCGCGCAATTCCTCGGACAAAAGGGCGGATTAATTGTTTAATGTAACCGGAGCTGTCAACAAGGTCGCGGGGGGGGGGGGGGGTAAAAAATTGGCAGTTCGCTGTTTGGTCCTGGAGTGGGGGGGAGGGAGTAGGTGGAAATGGAGGGTGAATTATGTGGTTGGATGTGAGTAGGGAGGTGAGTTAAGAAACCGTTGGACGTGGAAAGGGACACTTGGTTGGTAGCATGTCCGTCGCGAATGCGGAGATCTGTGGAAACAGGGCGGTAGGGTGGTCCCGGGGCATGTCCGTCTGTGACACACGAGTTGTGACAATGGGTTGAACTGCTTGAGGCTTCGAAAAGGCGGAGCGGGGGAGATTGGAGGGTAGTAGAGGGATAGGGCAGACGGAAGACATGGAAGGGAAAGAGTAGGGAGTAGAGGTAAGGGAGTGAGTGTGTAGAGTGAACAAATACGTGCTGAGGGGTCGGGGAGTACGTAGGGAGGGGTGGCGTGGGTAGTGCGGACAGAAGAGCCTCGTTGGAGGTGATTGAGGGGAAGGGGGAAATATAGAAAGGGTGGAGTAGGGGGTGGGAAAGGGGAGATGTACAAGGGGTATGGAGGGAGGGAGAGGACTGGAGATGGGTAGGGAGGCGGGTGAACGGACACACAAGGAGGCGAGGGGCGAGGGTGTTTGTATGTGGGTTTAGAGTCGGGGTGGCAGGTAGAGGTGAAAGAGTGGCCCGAGGGGAGGACGAGGATCTTGCACAGATGGCTCTAGGGGGAGAGCGGCGTAGGGGGGAAGCGTCGAGGGGGGTAAGTAGATAATGCGGTTGGCGGGGAGGAAGGTTATTAGGGGGAATGACCGGCATGGGGAGCGGGAACGTAGAGGGGGGGGTATAATCAATAGGGTCAGGGGTTTGAAGGTAATAGGGGCGCGAATAGGGTCGTAGAAGTGGGGGTAAGAGGATGTGAGAGAAAGGTAAGAGGGGCTAAGGGGGGAGGTGTGGGAGTGGGGTCGCGAGTTACCGGTGAGAGTGACTTCGGATTGGGAACTGGTATCGTTGAGTCTTTGATATACGGGGTTGGTTGCGTGGGGCAAGGAGGGGGATTAGAGCTACCTAAGAGGGGCGCGCCTCGTCGTCAGTGAAGACGTATTTGGCTGTTCGGATCTAAGGTGGTCAGGCATAGCCTTCTGTCGCTAGGATACCGAGATCCCGGAGCGTGTGGCGATGTGTGGAAGTGAGGTAATTCAGGGGCAAGAGGAGCCGGGTTCCGGGGAAGAAAAAACATGGAACGGGAGAGAGCGGGGAAGACTACGAGAAAAGGGAAACGGAGAGAAAGGGGAACAACAAAGTGGGGGACGGAGGGAATGAAAAGGTGTGGTTATGTAAGGACGCGTGATCGAAAGTCCTCAGGGCAGGTAATGGAAAGAGGAGGGAGTAGGTTCGTTAGAGAAAAGGGAAGGGCGGAGGGGAAGAAGAAGTAGGAAAGGAGGGAGGGAAAGAGTAGGCGAGAGGGGGCGGGGAAGTTAGGAAGTGAGTAGGGGCTGGGGAAGAGGAGAGGATGGGGGGCTGAAAAAAGGAGAGAGGGAAAGAGTGGCAGGCTGGGAGGGAGGTAAGAGGGAGATCACGGGGGGGAGAAAGGGAGGAGGATCCGTGGGGGAAGAGGGGTGAGGCGGAGGTTGGTCGCCACGGGGTGGGTGGGGGGGGGTATAGGAGGTGTCATGGTACAGTGGATGAGGTGGACGTGAACGCCGAAGGGCGAGGGGAGGAGGGTAGGGTGAATTCCACAGTGTGTTGAGAAGACAGTTGGGCGGGAGGAGAGAGATGGTTAGGAATGGACAGTGGATGTGGAGAAAGGAGGTGCATTTGTCAGCATGGCTTGAGGGAAAGGAAGCATCTGGCCTTTCATATGCTTCTTCCCGTTAACGCGGCTGATGTAGGGCCGCGAAAAGAAGGAGCTTGGAGGTATGAGAGGGGGAGGACGTCTTCTCCAGGCTCGGAGGGTTTCCCCCCGTATCAACTACGGGATTGGGCTTGAGATGGGGCAGCTTCAACAGTTCGGCTGGGGGGAGATGGGGGATCGCGATGGAGAACTGGGCAGCTTAATCAAAGGAGGCTGAAGGAAAGGGAGATCATCTTCTTGCATTCGACTAAACCGCGGAACCTTCCTAAAAAAGTCAGTGTGAAAACCGATACTTTCTAACAAGATTGCCGATGGGAAGAGGAAACTAAGAACGACTAACTAACGTGACTAGACGTGAAAAGTGTCGACGCGGTCATTTTGGTGACGAAATCACTTGTTTATAGGAGCGAACGTGAGAAAAATCCGTCAGTGGTTGTGGGGAGGGGACCAGAGGGTGTAACTCAAGAGTCAACTTTGCAAGACTGTGTCGTTATCCCGGGTGCTAGTGGTACTGGAGGAAATGTTTAAAGCTGGGGTAGAAGAAACAAGGCCTAGTGAAAAGGGTTGCCTCCGGGAACAGAAGAGCGCCTTTGTTGAGTTGCTACTAGAAGCACGTGGGTAAACTGGCCGCGGATCTTATTATTTCAAAAAATTGGGGAGTTCTCAATGGGCAAAGGGGTTTAAAGTCTCTAAAGAGGGGGGGCGGTATTTCAAACGTTTGAGTGGAAGTTTACCACCCCCAAGTTGTGGATGAGGCTGGAAAAGGATATCTTTTTTTGGGGGGCGCCGAAATCAAGTGCTGGGGAAGGCGTGAATCCCTGGAGGCGACTGATGCGACAGAAAGAAAACGTTGAAAGTGAGGGAGATGGTCCATTGCAAAGACTGATTTCCCTCCGAAAACCGGCAAAGGACTGATTGGTAGTTTGAGTAAGTAAGGACTCGACCGAGCGTGTGGGTTGATTGGAAAGCGCCATCAAAAGCGTAGAAGGGGGGGGGGGGGATGGGACAAGAAATTGAATTCGCAGAAGGGTGGACACGCCGGACCATGAAGAATACATAACCATCATCCATCTCGATCAATAAACAACAACGAGGAGGGAACTCTGGATTATCTTACAGCCATTGCAGGGGAAAAGAGCACGCCGCTAACCGCTCCAAAAACCAAACATTGATACAAGCTGGGATTTGAGGAGGTGCCTTAAAACAAACGCTAAAAGGCCGGGACTCGCAAAGACAAAAACAATAGGGATAGTAACTTTCACTTGGCGTCCCGGAGGGAATCAGAGAATAGGGAAAACAATCCCACCCTGCACTGAACAGGAAAGCAGCCGAATTTCGGGAGGAAAGCAGGTCCAAGAAAGGATCGAGTTCAAAACCAAACAATATCTGGAGTCCTAAAGTCAGAAAAAAAAAAAAAAGGGTTCTAACGTAAGTAAAAAAGGGTTCATCAAGCAAATGCCTCGAGATAAACGGACTACCTTGGGGATTGGAAAAAACGACGCAGACAAAAAAAAAAAAACATACTAGAGAGGAGGCCCTGGGACAGAGTATCTCTGAGGGCCCAATCAAAAACACCCATAGAGTTTAAAAAAAAACAACTGTACTTAGATCAAGGTTGGACAAATACACGAAATGATAAATGGGAAAAGATACTTAAAGTACCAATAGCCCCACTTTCTCAGGCCCCAGCGAAGTCAGGACAAATATCCTACTCCGCACGACACCTCGCCGCCAACAATGTTCGTAAAGAGATAGAAAAAAGAGCCCCCTTTCTGAGAGGGAGGGGGACTCATTACAAGCTTCAATAAACCCAAAAACGGCACGGCTGAGGGACTATTAGGGACAACTAGGGAAAGCTAAAGACACTTGACCGCATCCGGCGTGAAAAGAAAACTCAACAAACGTGTGCCAACATAACAAGAGGACGAACGAGAGGTGCCAAAAAGGTTCCCTCCCAGTGGAGTACTGGGCACAATAAACTCAGGACTGACCGTGATCTTCACTTAAGGCGCGATCTGCATAGGGAGATTCCGTAACCGCTAAAAGCGCAAAGTAGAAAATTGGGGTCACAACGACGGCAATGTTCTCTGTACAGGACCACTAAAAACAGAAACCACAAAGTCGTATAAGAAGAAGGTCAAAACACATCTAACAACGAAAAAATAAAGGATAATAATGGGGGTAATAACCAAACGAAGCCCGTTGGGGCATAGAAGCCGTGTACAAAACACAAAAACGCAAAAAAAAACAGAAAAAAAAGGAACGAGAGGGATGTCTTAGTCGTCCATGGCCGCACGAGGGTCACCGAGCTCACCCATGGGGCAGAGATTGGGCTTCTCAGAAAAAAAGCCTGGGCTACCAAACTTTTCCGCGAAAAAGGCCGGGTCAGGGAGTGACAGGGAGCAAGGCACCACTAAAATCTATCGGCCAGCAAGGGGACAGTGCGACAAGGGAACAAACCGAGCCCCGCCCCTCCGATCCCCTGGGAGCTAAGGACCATGTTCAATAAAATTTGCTGGGAACGTATGGAGGTCTTGATTTGGAGGGGCAGCAAAAGTAAAGTAGGAGTAGGAAATATCGGGGACAGAAAAACTTTCGAGAAACGATCGGGGAAATTGGGTTATGGAATAATTGAGACTGAAGTAAACAACGAGGGAGAGGCTCCAAACACTACAAACGCGTTTGCTGAAGATATACTCCCAAGTACCGAATGGCCAGGGGTTACATAAAAAAGATCTAGGGGAAGGTGGAGCAGTTCCAGGATTTCGAAGGATGCGGCGGGGGGAAAACTCGACCTGCAAAACTACGTAGGCCACCACCGTCCCCTCCGCATGATTGGGAAAACAGAGATTACCGGAAGGCCTAGTGCGCCAGGGGGGGAATGTTAGGTTGTCTCTCGAAGCGAGAGAACTGATCGGGATGGGGGGAGAAAGGGGTGGGATGGGAGAAAATCACAGATAAGAAGCGCCTCCGACGAGAAATGGGAAATCAAAGCTAACCATCCCATGGTAACGGCTAAAGTGGGATACAAAACCACACACCCCACGGGACATATGTGAAAAAGGAGGAAGAAATTCAAAACGCTCGAAAGGAAAAGTCTATGCTGGACTCTAAAAAGAAAAGGAAGATCGAGGGGCAATGCAGGTAATGGGGATATAACTAAACAAAAGTAAAAGGAGGAGGGGATCCAGCCATACAGACTTGCATACAAATATTTCTGTTTTAGGAGAGCACCGCCGATAGAAGGGGCAGAAACGTGTGACACGTCGTGACTCCCATCAAACGCAAGAAAAACTACGTAAGGATGATATTAGACCGTTCTATTGGTATTCAGCGTGAAAGGGAGGCCTGACTTTTAAATTGAAGGGAATGCTGAGGAATCGTTGACGTAGAAAAATGACGGAGAAAAACAATCAATCAAGGTACTTCTAGCGGTGAGCTGATAGACCACCAAGATCAAAGTCCCCGGGCCCGAACCTTTGTGTCAAAGATGAGTAATGGACTTGGGGGGCCAATCAGCGGGTCCATAGAATTGTGGGGGCTTAGTGGTGGCGCTGTTAGAAAAGAAGTCAAGTCAGTGCGCCCAAGACTAGCTAAAAGAAAATCCAAGATGTAGGGTGAGTATGGCAACGGGAATGGATGGTTGGAGAGAGCAGAGTAGACAAGTCTGGGGGGGGGGTTCGTGAGGTGGTGGAGTGTAAGCCGAAATCCCTCGGAGGGGAAGGATACAAAGGATGGCCAAGGGCCAGATTCGTGAGGAGCAAAGATGTCTGGAAGGGGCGAAAGGAAGCGCTGGGGACTGAAGACAGGGATCAACATACTAATTGGGGGAAATAAGATTATTGAAATGGGGTACCGGAGAGCTGGACACTTGTTCGTGCACTTCACCGGTGGCAGATTGGGGGTCAAATGGAATAGTTGGCTTTGCGTGGACGTAGAAGGCAGTGTTGCAAACCTGGGGAACGGAGAGTCATGCTTTATGGGCAAAAAGGTGGGGGGTATAAGACCGGTTTTTTGGGTGAGCCGGTACGGGGAAGCCGCGAAAGCCTATTGTGGAAATCTGGGGAACATAGGGATGATCACTGGAGAAGACAGAAAAATAAAAAAGGAGCGGGGTGCGTTCGCATGGAACGGGTAGTACACACTTTGTGCACAATTTTCTTTCTAAAGCTAGACTGTGCTAAAAACGACGTGGATTTGACGTAAGTCCGACATGAGGGGGAAACCGGGGAGACTTAAGATATTCAGTGAAATTGGAAGGGTTTGGGATACGGAGGAAAAAGGGTCCGCGGCATCTTTGGGGGGCTGTAGAAAAGTCGGAGAACAGTGATGCGCGGTCATTTCTTGCACGAGCGTGCCACCGAGTAATAAATGCTTGGGGGGAGACCGAAGGGAAAATAGTGCACCAGACTGGATGGGGACATTGAGACTAACTCCTTATTGGACTAAAAGGGGCTCAGAATGGAAGACTTGTCGACGACGTGGGCTTTGTTTAATCTTGATGCTCTAGAGCGAAAAGTTATAAGGCTGTAAGGAAAAGTTTGGGGGCTGAGCAGGGACTGGTGGGGCTGAGGGGAAACACGGCTCAAGTTAAATCCATTGGGCAGTGGTCTAGCAACTGTGCTATTAACTTAGGCCAATGTACATTCTCAAGGTAGTTAGTACACGTCAGACAAGTCAAAAACGACGGAAGAAGAGCGGTGTTTTGGTATGGTCGGACGATCATCAGTGGCCAACATTGGCTTGTGAGTTTCGGTGCGTGAATGCCGTAATGTAGGTAGACTACCCGAGGCATGGGGAGGGGGAACCCTCGTTTTGAGCCAAAAGGTAACACATTGGGGGGTAAGGGAAGGAAGAACGGAGACACGAGGGGGGGGGGGTCGGAGAACTAAGTCATGGTCAATCCTTGAAGAGAAGTGACAGGATGATTGGGGTAGGAGTCTATGGAAGTCTGTAAAGGATGGTCCGTTGAACAGAAGAGGGGAGTCGAAGGGACTCAAAGAATTAAAATTTGTGGGGGGGTAGATGGCGAGGATGAAAGGTGATCAACTGATGCGTATTGGTTGGGGGAAAGAACGGACCATCCTGAAAGCGTAGAATGTTTTTTGGTCTGGCGATGCAGGATGATAGGGGGCCAAACAGAAGGGCTTACCTCAATAAGCCTTCAGATGAAAAAAGAACAAAGAGGAGCCGGAGGGGCTGATGAATTGGATCACCCATTGCAAGCGTTGCACCAGAAGAGCCTCTTAAGAACTTAGAAAAAAAAACCCAACAAGCAGGCATTGGCTTGGGGGTCAAAAAATGGAACCGAAAACTAAACACACAAGCGTCTGTATGTGCTAGAGATATACCATAGGGAACTTTACTCGGAAATGAGGGATCCTTCATTAAAGACATAGTACCTTCAACAACCTCCAAGAAAACCCTAGGAAAAACATGAGAACAAGGGAAGTTAGTGGGAAATCCGCCAGGCCTCTGAGGCATCTCAAAAAAAGGAAAAAAAATTCAGGCAAGGGGTTAGTGCCTAAAAAATTGGGGAAGCAAAGTAAAAAATAGCTGGTAAATACAGGGAATGACAATCGGGTAGACATCTACAGGGTAAAGGCATTTCGGACAAAATCCAAAGCCGGGAACGCCTGGGGGAGTCTTCTCACAAAAAACCGTCAAAGGAGGACGTTTACCGTACCTGATTTCAGGAGGGGGAGTTGGATGCATTCTCAGAATTGTGGACTCCTGAGTAAAAAGAGAACCATGATTCCCAGCCACACTGGATCAAAAGGAAGAACGTTGAGAGCCGCCCCACCGCCTACTCCTCTTTTTCGTAACCAACTTCGTTGGAGAGCCGAAAATTGATCCTGCAATAAACACAAAAACGTCGGACGACGATTCGGGGTAACACAGACAGAAGTTCCCCTTAGTTAGCACTCCAGGAAGAGGGTAAAAGCTTGTGTGAAGGGCGCGGGCAAACAACAGAACTTTGGGGGGGGGGGGGGGCTTCCAAAACAATTATAGGAGCCGTTGGCCGCAGCCCAGCCATGAACGCTGAAGGGACTTAACGGTCGTCTAAAAAATCGCGGAGAAGCTGACCGCAGCGATCATCGCCGAAAAAAAAAAAAGACAAAAAGACGGCCTGTCTCGGGAAGCGGCACGATTCACAGCCGAGGGGCTTCCCGTGAAGCATCCAAAGGTGTAAAGTCTGGAGAAAAGGCCCACAGGACGGAGGGGCAGAAAATGTGACGTCGAAAAATGTACCGACGCGAGCCTTTCCGTGAGAAGAATATGGGTCCGCCCACAAGGTCTGCAGAATCGCTGTAGGGCTTTCGTGCAAACGGACATGGGAAAAATCCGCCTTGCACCAGGTGTTTTTCCTCATGAAACAGAAGCAACGTGAGGTTCACAATCTTCAAGAACCAAGGTCCATCAATATCTTACCGCCAGTCACTCTACTGCACCGACGATGCCGCAAAGACCCCGAAAAAGTAAACGCTGTCCGGTTAGAATTAAAGGAAAACGTTTCTGGGGGAAAGGAGGCTCTTAGGGAAGGGCGAGCCACAGCCGGAGGACGCCTACTTACCAAAAAAGTTGGCGAATCAAGAAACTTCGGGGGGATAAGAAAAACCTGGAACAGAAGGATGCTTGAATCACTCCCTCAGGGCAGCCGCCGCTGTTGCAAAAGAAAAGCCATAGCCAAGGTCAATGAAAAATTTTTCGCAACAGGACTCAGGGTTTTGCCGAGGCCAGGGAAGAACTAGAGGAACTGTTGACGAAGGCGACCGAGCAAAAACCGAATATTACACTGGAAAGCCCACATGCCAACAGAGGGAAAAAAGGGGGGGGGGGGGGGCAGCGGTGAGAAGGTGGAATGGTCGTGTGAGGGAGGCGCTAGAGAAGCACTTGTCTATGTGATGGGGCGCTAGGCCAGTCTGGGCGCCTAAAACGATGCCGAAAGGAAGTAAATTAAGAAACTATCCCTTGCAAGGCCAACATTCAAAAGAATGCAACGGAGTGGATAAGAAAGCCGTGAGTAGGGTCGGGAGGGGCGTCCCGGCAAAAAAAGAGCCGAAGTGGGGGGGGGGGGGGGCGATAATCTGTGGAAAATCCAACGAAAAAGAAAATCTCATACATGGAATGCAGATTTCCGAATGGGGAGAGAGAGCCACCAAAAAATGGGATTAAGGGGAGGAAGGAAGAGATGCAAGGGCGGCCGCTCATGATCCAGATATAGTGACTGTGGACCGGAGCGCACACAGACAGATCTGAGAATTAGGAAGTTTTTTAACAAGGCTACTCCAGCCCACAAAGCCGTCACCACTATATAAAGACAGGGAAAAAGTTCAAGATTTTCCTTTGGCTTGGCCAGTGCCAGGAAGAGTTTAGACGTATGTCAAACCATGCGGGAGGTGCGTTTGCTTCCGGGAAACCAAACATACAAAAAGGGCAATGAAGGCCACAGCAAAATCAATTTGAAGTCCGCGGGGGAAGACGACCACGCCTTCAAAAAGGCAACACTTTGCGAAAAAAGATAGGGGGGTAAAAATGCCGAGTGGGGGGGGGCAAAAGGGAAAGGCTCATGGTGCAAGGGTGGCAACTGAGGGGACTAAAGGGAAGCCAACCCGGGAGAAGTGGCTAAAAAACAATCCCGAGCGCCCCCTAAGTAGTAGGGGGCCGGAAAGGGAAGAGATGGTAGGGGCGAGTAGCCTCCCCGCGGCGGGTCGCGAGGGGATGGATGAATCAACGGGCAGGAGGACTGTCCCTTCCTTATAAGAAAAATTTCCACGATGTTGTAGGGCAGCAAAGAATTTGATAGTATGTCGCCGGAGAAAAAGATATGAGGGCGCTCCTCAGAACTACCGTGAAGTGCACGTTGAGAATTTTGGGGAAATTGATGACCGAACGTGAATCTATTGAAGAGCAGGGGGTCCTCGTGGGAAGAAATATGTTCCTTGGCCGGGGGCAGAAGGAGGTGGAGTGGCTGGAAATAAAGAAGAGGCAGGGGCTTCTCTTCTGCCAAACATTTTGTAATCAGCCAGGAGTGTTCTTCGTGTCAAGAAAGGCATCCGCTAACTCGGGAGCCTCGTTCCCCAGATGGCAATCACGGGAAGAGCAACCGCGACCGGGCGGTCTTAGTGTACAAAAGGAGGCGGGGGGGGGAAATATTAGTCATCCGGGGGGGGACGTGTTCATCCCAGACACAACCGAAGAAGTTCCTGAAAGTACAGAAAAGAGTTGCTGAATCAGGTAGCATCTAACCATCCCAAGGACAGGTTTTTGGGCGGAGGGGGGTAGAGGGGGAGCTGATTCGCTGGGATATCTGCAATAAAGCAAGAAGATTGCGACGCAGTGAAGTCAAGGGGTTGTCTTCATGTACTCAACGAGGCGTACTAAAGGGAACTTATGGGGAATCAAAGATCGTGTCAACCGGGGGAAGAAAAGGGGTTGCCGGAGGAGGGTATAAAGACGCTTCGGGGAATAAATGCGCTAAATTGAAAGGACTCATGGGTCGACGAATTTCGTGGTTGGTGACGAGCAAGTTGCTTCTAGGGCGCAAAAGTAAGAAAAGACGTGCGTTCAGAACCCGGGTTGGGGGGTCTGCTCCTAGGGCGGCGGCACGAGGCGCTTTCATCCAGTGGCGAGTGCTAAAGAACAGTGGGATAGTGGTAAAACTGAGCCAATGTGAAAGGGCAGTATAATCAAATGAACCACGAAGGAAAAAAGGGGGGGGCAGTAGAGATCATCGGGCGGGTGGGGGGCTTTCTACGGTCGTCAAGGGTACAATTCAGAGGAGTCGGGTCGTTGGCATGCGGCAGAATTAAAGGTTTAAAGGGGGGATAGGTACTACCGGGGTGAGGAAAAGGGTTACCCAGCAGATGTTTTTCGGGAATCAGACCAACCGGGGTTTGGGGAAAAAAGAAGACTAGATAGGGGGGTTGGGACGTGCTCCCTAAGGGAATGGAGGGGGAGTCTGGGCACGAGAATCCCGGGAGCGCATGTTGGAGGCTAGGGCGAAGGGAGGGGGGAAAGGGGCCAATGCACAGAAAGGAATAAAGGCAAACCCAGACGAGCAAACGGAAAGTCCTCTCTGGTGTAGTTCGCATCCGCTCGACGCTATTGAGTTGTTGTGGGGGGAAGGAACAAAAAGCCATGAAGCGTAGGTGGTTGGGGGAGCTGTTATCGTAGAGGGGCTATACTCCTGCACTGTGATAAAATCAG
>Ga0179593_1402286_pt1 | contig 13823 bp, 17 predicted proteins | sample CZODoug2_1_08_16_FD_185931 | JGI IMG/M metagenome (GOLD analysis project Ga0179593, IMG submission 185931) | Vadose zone soil fungal communities from Angelo Coast Range Reserve, California, USA - CZODoug2_1_08_16fungal (PacBio error correction) | ecosystem: Environmental > Terrestrial > Soil >...
CAACGTAAGGCCTGAGGGAAGGGTTGCGTCTGTGAAATGCCTTCTCCGAAGGATGCGCCTTCGGTGAACTTACACGAGCGTGAAGAAAGGAAAAAAGGTAAAAAGTTTGTTCTTTTTCGAACAGGAGCGAGGAAGGGTAAACGGCAAGGGAGGTGGGGGGGGGTGTTTCAAAGATTGTGTCACTCTTTCATCAAGAAATGTCAAAACGAGCGTTGCAGGAATAGAGTGAGAAAAACCACATTGAAATACGAGACGGGGGAAGTAGGGGAGGGAATGGTAAAAATAGTGAAATGTGAAGAAGGCTCCAGGTCTGTTGGAGAGATGGACGGCGTGCAGTAGGAGACGTGGAACACAAGTTAAGGGGGGAAGGAGGGTGAGATGGAAGGGGGGTGGACGAAAATTCCAAAAATAAGGGTTGGTTGGGATAAACAATTCGTTGCTGAAAAAAAAAACGGGTCTTTCACGATGTTGAGAATGGAAGGTAAGGGATCAAGAGTGAAAAAAGAGAGCTGACGTGGGGGAAAGGGGGTTTTCGGGGAAGGAATGGCGTAGAATATTCTTAATAAAAGGTGGCTCATCTCGTTTTCTCTGGGCAAAGGAGGCTGCTTTCTTGGGGGGGGGGACGCGGAAAAATAAAAAGAGAATACGATGTTTTTCCTGAGGAACCAAAGAGTAGTGGGGGGAATACGGAAAGGTAAGGGGAGAAGTCATGGGAAAAGGACTGAGGTGTAATGGGGTGATCAAAATTTTCAGAGCTCTAATCTCGGGAAAAGCCAGGGGGGTGGGGGTAAAAAAGAAGAACTTAAAACAACCAAATAGTCGAATTTTTATCCTCCTTGAGCCGCACCATGGGACAAAATTTTAAAGCTAGTAGTTCATTTGAAAAAAGGGGGATGGGAGGGCACAAAATGAGGAAAAAAGGAAGGGAAGTACATCCGGGGAAAGAAGGCCTAGGCGGGGACAATATACATTTACGGACACCCCAGGGGGCGCTCTTATTTGCTGTGGAGACGGGGGAAGGAAAAAGTTTGAAGGGGTACCTTTAAGGATTGGCGAGGGGGTTGCCAGTTGAGAGGGGTGTAGGGAGGGGGGAGTCTTACTTATTTAACGAGTAAGGATCACGTAAGGGGAACTTAAAAATAGGAAGCCTAGGGAACGAAGGAAAGACTGTGGCACCTCACTAGATGGAGCAATCCGCAATGCTATCATCTTACAAACTGGTGGGTTAATGAAACAGTAACTAGAGAAAGGAGCGAAGAAAAGGGGAGACAAAAGTCTGGGTCTTACATAAAGCGAATATGAGGTCTTCAAGCTATCTGCATCATTCGACAACAGATCACCTTGAAGCTGGCGAAACCCACAACTCTTTAGACGTAAAAACGGACAGGAAGTCGGTAAGAATACGGGCAGATCGACTCCCGGAGTTGTGTTGACGGGGTTGGAATGTGAGAGTGAAACCAAGGGCCGCGACCTGAATCGGAAGAGAGAAGGGTAAAGAAGACGGTGGGCATGGGCTTTCAATTCGGGGGAAGACGGAAGGGAAGTCTCGAAGATCTATACCTTCTCCCGTATTGGAATGGGGGGGGGGTAAGCCGGTAAAGTTAATTCCGCAAGAGGTTCTTTAGTATCCCAAGGAACGGAAAAAAGACCATTACCGGGGTTTTTTACGAGAGAGGGGGGGGTTTCCGGGGAACGACGGAAAAAAATGGGATTAACCAAAGGATCGTTCACTTCCTCCTGGGAGGTAAAAGTTAGAGCCAACGCACAGAAAAGAGGAAGGAAAAAAGCAACAAGTAAAAGGGGGAAAAAGGAGGGGGAAAGGAAGTACGACCAAGCAGGCAGGGGGGAATGAAACCGAAATTCCTAGATTGGGGATCTCTGAACGGGGAAGGAGGGGGGATTAAAGGGGACAAAAAGAAGGAATAGAAGATGTGTGTACTGAAGTAGAATTCTATTCAAGCGGCAAACGATACGCTAGGTTAAAGAAGGGAAGCAATGGGGAAAAGAAAGTGTGCAGGTTGGAAACGCAAAAGCCCCGACTATCTTTTTAAATGGGGGGGGGCACACATTTCGCTTTGAAGTCGAAGAGAAAACGTGGATGGCGGAAACATATTGAAGGAATGAGGGAGGAAGGTCGGCGAAGACGAATAAGAAAAGAACTCTGGGCGTCAAAATCTAACCGGGAGTTCTTGAGTGGACGGGTGGGGTAGAGCGAGGGTGGAATTGAACAGGGGGAGAGGCAAAACAAAAAGAGGTAGGTAAAATAGAAAGACTGAAGAAATGAGCACGATACTAGACAAGGCCAAAAGCTCCCTTGTCTCTCTCCGCGCCAAAAGCCACTTCTATTCGTTCGAAATGGAAGTAAACCCTAGGGGGAAAAGCAACACGGGAAAAGAAAGGGTCTAGGGGGGAAAAGAAGGAAGACAGCGAGAGGAAAAGTCAATCTCCATGTGTTCATTTCAGGGGAACAACCCCGCTCGTCGGCAAAAACAAAGATCGGAACACGAACTCTTAAAAAAAGAGAACAAAGGAGGAACCATTGAGTACAACAGGAGGGGAGAAAAAAGGAAGCGCTTTCAGACTCTTAAAGGACAAGGGAGGAGACGTCGATAGGAGGGGTTGACGAGGAGGAGGGAAACTTCATCAGGTGAAATTGAAAGAGAGAAAAAAGAAAGCATTGACGAAATCACACGAATTTCGAAAGTTGGGCACAAATCTCCTTAATGGAGAAACGGGGTCAGCCCCGACTCAAGAAGGGCGATCAACTCTGTACCGCGAAAGTCTTTTGGGGGAGGGGAGAGACTGGTAACAGGGTTAAAGATCCCCGTCTTAAGGGGTGAAACTCGGGCCTTTTTGCGGGGTCGGCACGGAAAAAAAAAAAAGAAGGGAATAAAAAAAGGAGGGGCCAAAAGGGAGGGGCTTGGGGACTCAAAGTAAAGATCAGGTGAATCTTATTCCAGTGAAAATCTCCTCCAGAAAAGGGTAATGAAGGGAAAGGTACTAGAGAGGAAAATCTATTGAAAAGGGGATATGAGAACCGAGTAAGGCACCACCACGAAGACATCTTCTTATCTTTTCGGAAGTCGGCGGTGGAAAAGCAAAAAAAGAAAAAAAAAAGTCACAAGTACTATTGACTAGCCTGAAAAATACGCGGAGGTCGCCGACAAAGCGTAACAAGGGGGCACTTCTGAAAGAGGGTGGCGGTGCAATCCGCAAGGTGAGACGCGGTTCTGATGGTGGGCCTGATCATATATCTCTGCGAACGGAAGTGCGCGCGTCAGAAAAGTTAGTGAGGAGAATAAGGTTATAAAGCAGGCCGAGTGACGGGACTTTTCAAGGAAAAAACATTAGAAAAAGTGCGGGGCTTCCAAAAGAGGAAAAAGGAGGAACGTATCGAGAGCACGTCTTACGAAGATAAAGACTTATCATTCATATCGGGGACCGAGAAACACCAGAAAAAAGAACGTACACGAGAAAAACCAAGAGAGGAAAAAAATCGAGGAAGAAAAGAAAAAGGCCCGGGAACAAACAGGTAACAAATGGCGAAAGCTATCAGGAAAGGAAAAAAAGTAGACCGTCTAAATATTTGCGTAAAAGTCTCCGAGGAAATTCTGTGGGTATGCTGGGGGGGAAAGATAGGGAAAAAGCCGCTGGGGGGAATCCGCTAATTTTCAAGTTGAAAATAATCGGGGTTTTCAAACGGGCAGTAGAAAGGAGGGAGAGAGGTCAAAAGAGGGGGGGGGGTCCGCTGGGGTGGGGAGGGCGATGAGGGAAAACAGGCATAAAGGAGTAAACCGATTATCGTCACATGAGGGAGCCAAAAGCGACAAAAGGGTGAACTCGGTCCACCCCCGAACCGCATTATAGGACGGGAAAGTTAAAATGGGGACGGCCCTGAAAAATGAGTGGTGAGAGAACCCGCCGGCAAAAAAAAGAAAGAAGAGAATAAACAGCCGATGTTGCCAAAAGACGACGGAGGGGGAGTTATCTGACTAAGAGGGAAGGGAAAACCATTCCCTTCCGGAACAATTAAAAATTATTGGAGGTGAAGGAGGGGGGGAAACTCAGATGAATTAAATCCAGCAGGTCACGGGAAAAAAATAGGAGAAGAGGGTGTAGGATAAAGGGAAGGCACCTCCGTGATCCACCGAAATTGGGCATTTTCTGACCACACATGATCAGACCAACCATAAAGATTCAAAAAAGAGGAAAAAAGAACATGACTCGGAAGAATCAAAGATCGTAAACAGCGATCCTTCTTCAGAAACACACGAACGGAAGTTTCAAAAACCGATCCGTGGCGTCCTGGGGAAGTAGGAAAGTAAAATGTGTTTACAATGCGACTTGATGGGAGCCCATAAGAGCCTTCGTAATTACAAGAGGGGAGACACGAGAAACGAAAAACTACTCCATGTAACGGACCATTCCCGTAGGGGTCAGCTGGGCGATAAACTCAACACCTGAGCATGTCACAGGGGAAAAGGTAAGTTCCAATGCAAGACAGAGCGAGCATTGATGGGCAATACATAAAAAGTGTGCCCAGCACAATGCACTGGCATTTGGTTCTTCGCAGAAGGAAACAAAAACAAAGAGATGAGAAAAATTTCTGATATTAGAGATCCACGCCAATGTTCTGGGACACGTTTGCGTAGGAATTTAAGAAAGAGGGAAAGAGGAGGGCAAGAATGCGGGATACTAACAGCTCGTTACGAAAGGGAGAAGAGTATGGTGGAAAAACAGAAAACTAATTTGGGACTACATTTAGGTCTTGTGTGGGTTCAGGCGGGGCGCAGGGTGCGAAAAATGGGGCCATTTAGCAAGGGGACTCTTCGTGGAAATTAGGAGATGCAGGCGAAAACGAGTCGCAGGAGAAAAAGGCACCGGATCGTGGAGGGGGACACGTTAGGGAGGGGGAGGGCGACGATGTGAGTGTCTTGAAAAGTCACCAAGTTCCGGAGTGTGAGAGAGAAACGAATAAGGGAGGGAGGGGATAATATAAGGGGTGGGCCCGCAAAAAAGATTGGGTTTGGGTTTGGGGAGACAAGGGGCCGAGAAGAGACGAAAAAAGGGATCAGCTTTGAACGGAAAGGGATTGAAGGAAGAGGAATAACAAGGCAAGTAGTGGTTGAAAAGGGGGACAGGAAGTGGGGAAATGCTGAGGGATTAGGAGAGACAGGTGGAAAGAGCAAAAAAAAAAAGTTCTATTGGTCAAGATTGTAAATTCTTTTGTAGGGAGCGTTGAAAAAAATAAAAGAGGTGGCAAGTTCCTTACACAAAGAGAATGGGAAGGACTATCGAACTAGGTTTCGAGAATGGGAGAACTCTGGGGTAAGAGGTGGATCATTCATTCGCGATACTATACGTAGAAACGAGAGTTGGGGGAAGAACGCTAAGATAAAATTCAAAGGAAACCAGGGATAAATTTGAGAAACCGAATACGCCATTCCTTGGTGGGAACCGCGTGGTTCCGAAGGGGAAAAAATGGGGGTGGGTTTTAAACCAAGTCTGGGTGCTGATTACATACTTGCATAAGAAAAGGGGAAAAAGAGGGAACACTGTAAAAAGTCAATAAAAAAGAAACTTCGTGGAAATCAGACGATGGTTAAGGTTGGGGTCTTAAAAAGGGTGGATGTGGCAAAAATGTCCAAGGGGGGGAAAGGTGGAGAGGTGCTAGAGGGGGGGGGGTGCAATTGCACTATTGTTCTTTTCTGGAAAGGAGTCTGGAACGTATGCATAAGAAAAGGTTTTAATTACGGCACGGAGTAACCTCTCTATAACGTTCAACCCGTGGGTTAAAGTCATCCTGCATCGGATATGGCACAAGGGGGTTTGGGAATGGGGATTAAGAGAGGAGACGGCTAAAAATAACAGGGAAACTGAAAAGGCCCTGGTGTGGGTGACTCATGAACCTCATATTAAGGGACAAGGGACTGCAACTTGGACATAACAAAAAGGGAAATAACCTTGCTATATAAAAAAAAAAAGAGTGAAGCTAGGAGGACGCATGGTGAGACTAAAATCTTCAGGGGTTTCCCTCGCCGCCACGTATTGTGAATTAGGGGGGGGAAGGGTGGAAAAGGAAAAAACCCGAAAGTCGAAAAAACGGCTAAAAAGGAAGAATCAAGAGTCCGTTGTTGCATGACGTACATTAGGGGAAAGGGGAACGAATATCAAAGCGATACCGGCTCTCCGTACAGGTGAAAAGGGGGTAGGAGAGAGGAAGAAAGGCAATTCCAGCTCAAGAGCAAGGTAAGGAGTATCCAAGAGAAAGGAAATCGAGGGGGGAAACGACATCTTTGGTCCGCGATTTGAGGTTGAGTAGAAATTGGGAGAAAGGAGTCCCGGAGAAGGGGATTGGGGAAAGAGGGAAAGAGAAGATAGACGAGAAGGGAGGAACCGGAAATGCAACAGTTGCCATTTGTCTCGCGGGCTCTAAAAAAAACTGCCATGGGATTTGTGCAATACAAAGGAAACGGGGAAGGAGTTAATTCGTCGTTTCGAGGAACGTGGGACAGGAAGTGTATTAATCACGACTGACAAAAACTTGCCTATAAAAATGGGGGAGAGTAAAGAAAAGAGTCGGCATGAAAGACTTCAGAATAAGACTGCACGGGGTGATAAAGACGGGGGGTGTCGAGCACAATTTGACGGTTTTTTTGGGGAGAGGGAAGGTTCGGGAAGTTGGGGTAAACGGAAAAAAACAAAGGGCTTAGAATGATCAAACTGCGTTGTGAAGAGGGGGGAGGGGCGAAAGGAGAGAGGGGTATGGAGGGGCGTTAATGAAAAAAAGATAACCTAACTTAAGCTCGAAGGGGTGGGAAGGGCCCGGGCGCGGGGTGCGGTGGCCTTGGGGGGGGTGTGGAGGAGAGAGAAAGACAGGATGAATTAAGGAACAGTCTAAAACACCAACAAGGAGGGGGGTGGGTAAAAAAAAAAAAAAATTAAAATCTAAACTCACTCTCTCAAAAGAAAAAAAAAAACGCAAAGGAAAACCAACAGGTTGCACTCAATTGAAAGAGACACACAGGACGATGTAGGTGGCGTAGCGGGACCGATGAGTCTGAGGGTGCATGAACAGGACTAAATACACCAAAACTCCACCCTAGCAAATGAACACTCTCCATCCACGGACAGACAGGCCATCAATAGAATCTTCTCTTCACAGAAGGGGAACGTTCACACACCCAAAACGGCAAAGAGAGGAACTAAAAACCGCTAAGAAAGAAAGCAACGAAAACAGGGTACCCAAAGGAATAAAAGTAAGTAGTAACTGAGAAAAGGATAGCGATCTGTAGAGGGGGAAAGACTCAGAATCGCATAATATTTCATTAAAGTAAACAGTCTCCTTGACTTGAGAAGTCGATTTGTGGTCCGTGTCTTCGAAAAACTTCCGTGGAGACAGGACCGTAGAGCCCCAGCTGAAAAGGAATACTCGGGAAAGTGAACGGCCTGGAAAGGCAAAAATCGACCTGCTTGGCATGATCTCGGCTCGCAAGATAGCATCTATGGGGCAATAGTAATGATGTGGATGGCGTGGAGAGACAGGGTGAAAAGTATACAATCTCACACTCGAAGTGGGAACGCCCAGGAACAGTTGGGGTTAGGTCTTCAAAAGAAGGGCGGAAAAGAAAAATTGAGTTGTTAGGGGAAAAACAAGAGGCAAGGATGCTTTCGCCGGTAAGAGAATCAGCTTAATTAAAAGGCAAGTAAAGGGAAAGGGGGGGTAGACGGGAGGAAGCCGGTATCCGAACTTGAATATTCCGCAGGTGAAGTAAGGAAGGAATAACCCAAAGATTGAGATGTCTGAAGAGGGGTCGGTCGTCGCCGTGGCGTATAATCGGGTTGAACGCATCAGCAACGTCAAAAAAAAAGGGAAAAACAAAGCCGCTCTTAGATCGAAAAAGAAGGACTGGTAGGTCGTCTGCATTCCTTATAGACCTAGATCCCTGGCTCAAAAGCTGGGGGCGTAACTCAAACAGAAAGGTGGTTCACCGGGGGAGGAGGTTGCCTGGCCACTTGTCCGATGAAGGAAAAAAGAAGTCTCGCATGGGCATAACCAAAATGAAGTAAACTTAATTTTGAGAAAAACGGACGGCGCAACGGGAAAAGGGTTGATCAAAAAACGCTCCGGCCGTGAGGCGGGAAAAAAACTGGGAACGGGCTTGAACGTTAATAGGTCGGCATATCTGAAGGGACAACAGAGCGAGGAAAAGTTCATCAAACCATCGCAAAAAGATGGGAAACCAAAAAACTAGCCAAAAACCCAATAGACCAAAAGAAATGAGGATACGCTTGGCACCCAGCCAGGTTCACTTAAATACAATAGAAATCAGTAAGCACGATAATTCTGGTGTAAGGCTCGATTGGATCTTAAAAGGGAACCTAGGGACTTCGAAAACAATTCTGTAATCAGAATTTGGGCAGTCCCACCTGTTAAAGAAATCATCTGACTGGGAAAAAGAGCTGTTCCGTGATGGGCTCGGAAAAACCTTCGAGATAGGGTCAGTCGTGTGGTCTCGGGGATTTCGCGGAGAGGGGTGACGCCACAATTTCATACCCGACGTGTCTCGTCAGGTAGAAAGGATATTCGAAAGAGCTGAGAAAACATCGCAACAAATCTAGTCAAGGCGGGGCGAAAACCAGGAAAAGCGTATAGTGTGAAAATTATCGTCTGGGGACAAGCCCTAAATGGTTGAGAGAAGCCCATCAAGAGAACAAACGATGGGTGGAAAGGAGAAGAAGCTAGATGGAGGGGGAAAGGAAGAGAAGAAGTGAATGGATCCATTCCTCTCCTTAACCAAGGGGGGAAAGGAATGATTGTAGAGAAGAAAATGTTTATCGATCTCTTGAAAAAAGGATCCACATTATGGTAACGGGAGAATGAGTCTGTGTGTTCTCAAAAAAAAAAAAGACCTCAGCGGGGGAATTTTCAATAGAAAGATCTGCCACCAGTCGAGGGATGAACAGGTACCAAAGAAAAGAAAAACAGGAAGCATAAAAAAGGACGGGGCATTAGGACACAAGATCAAGGTCCAGGAACCTTAACACCGAAGCACGCGCGTACTTCAGCTGCACGTCGGGGTGCATGCGAAGTACGATCACCGGCCAACAAGGGATTAAAGAATGCCCAGCTGGCTCCAACGAGAAACAAAACCCGAAAAGGGGGAGGAAAAAGGAAGGACGGGTTTCCTGAAAAGAGAAAAGCGCAATTTCGTCACGAGAGGCATCCATATATTGCAAAGCAACTAGGAGGGAAAAAGCAAGACGGAATCAATCAAACAGACAACAAGGCACTTCCTGGTTTCTAGCAGTCTAATGATCAAACACAAAACTGAGGTGGGGAAAGGATAAGAGGGTTTATAGAATAACAAGGACGTTTGTCTTGCACGGTGTGCTTACCAGCAGTTACATTCCTTCTCTGGGGAAATGTGCACAAGTGAAGGGGGTCGAGATCGAATGGTGAAAAAGGTTTTTTGAAGGGGGGACGACGCAGAAAAACTAAGGAAGGGTAAAAGGGGTTCGTTTTTGTTAAACCGGACGGAAACAATTTGTGGGGAGCAAATCATTAGGTGGGATATGCGAAGTAACCCGAGAGAGAGGTGAGGTTAAGCTTGAGAACAGTAGGGTTAGGGTTTAAGAAGGGATCCAGAGGGTTATCGGAGTGAGGGTGCGTGTGAATGTCGGACGTGGCGCCGGGGAGGTGGGCATGAAATGTGCGAAAAGAAGGATGGGTGAATAATGCCCCGCGAAAGAATTGATTGGGGGGTGTACAATTGCCGGTAATCTCCGAACGTTCGTGGTCATAGGTGGACGGACGAATTGGAGGGGCAATCGAGTGAAAAAAAAAGAGCAAGGCAAGAGTTGGTAGGGTTCCAGTAGGGGTCTTGAGAACCTTCGTAAATTGTAGAAGCTCGTGGCAGGTGCTTGTTACTATTCGTGGGGGAGCGGCGGGGAGAGAACTAAAGTTTTCAGGAAAAACAAAGAAGAAGGGGGGGTAGAATAAATTGGGCGGCCCGCAGTCGCCGCCTGGGCGCTGGTTATAGTCGGGGGGAGATACCAAATACTTGATAAAAGAAGGTGAAATTGTGGGGAGAGACAGAGAGATACAAGACAAGAAAACCATATTGGGTAAGACATTGAGGAAGCACGCTAACATTCACGTTTAAAAGAGAGGGTTGTTGAAAAAAAATTATGGATAACTGGGGATCACACGGATGAGGATTCCTTGGAAAAGCGGAGGACGTTGGACAGAAAAAAAGAGAATGAAAATTAATATATCGCGAGGTTGTTCGTTATTGGTGGACGTTGTGCCTTAAGTGGGAAATGAGGGGAAGGAAGAACTGAGTAGGGTGCGAGTTTTACAGTATTTTGGAACTTCGGGGGGAAGGAAATATGAATATATGGGGGGGATGACCGCCCAGACGATGAAAAAATGGAAGAAGGAAAAAACGCACAGGAAAGAATCAGCATTCGGAAGTTAACAATGTTTTTGGAATGGAAAACTGAAGACTTAAGAAAAATTACAGGAAAGGGGGTGGGGACTGACGGAAGAGCACATCGGAGACTATATGGGTCAAAAAAAGGACGACAACAGCAGCCCTTGAAAAACCTATGAGAAGACACAACTACTGGAACGGTCTGTACTACGCAGGGGGACAGAACATCGGGCTTTCCTGGCGCGCCGAACTTGGTTTAACGAGGTGGGGGGGGCCGATTACCGTCTAAACAAAAAAAAAAAAAAATCTTCATAGTCAAACTTGGGGCATGGCGCTTTACTGAGGCAGACTGCTGAAAGGGTCAGGGAGGATAAAGTGAATTGAAAAGGGGTGGAGAGGAACAGAAAGTGAATTGACCTCGAAGCGGCGCTGGATTATCCCAAAGAAGACGTAATCGGCCACGCATGATTTTATTTGGTCAAGGTGTGAAAGAATGAAAGAAAAGGAACTGAGCAGGGCCACGGGAAGAAGGAAAGTTGGGTACGTGATAACCTCAGCATCAGAGAAGAGGAAGACTTAGAAGAGCGCAAACAGATTCCTCTCGTAGGGGAAAAAGACGCAAATTCATGCTATAACTACAAACCTCTAAAGGAGGAGTTAAAGAGGTTTTATATAGGAAGTTGCAACGAGGGGGAGAGGGAAGAAAACACACATTAGGAAAAGAAGCGATGTGTAATCATGAAAAGGGCATGCCATCGCGGCTAAAACTACTAATCAAGGTTTGGAAAACTTGAATGTGGTACACAGAGTGAAGAAAACAGGTGAGTCTTTTCCGAAGCGTTGGGAACTAATCACACATGGATCTTTCCGAGAAAGGAAGGGACTACGGTTACGAGGGGAAGGGATGGCGAAAATTGATAAATGTTCGTAGTAAGGGCGTTCATCTGGAGGGCAAAGACTGCGGCTTGCTCGTAAAGGGAAAAAACAAGAGAGGGGGGAGGGGGGCCTTTGCGGGGCCTAGAGAGGGAATGATGGATACGACTCTAAACAACAACGGAAAATAATATTGCCGCCGAAGGAGGAAGACTAACCGCAAGCACCGCCGCAAAGTTGGGCCGCTACAGCGAGGAGAATAGGTCTGGTCGCGCAAAAATTGGGAAACGCTTAATAAGAAGACTCCTACCACGAAGGAAAAAATGAAGGAAACATCAAAACAACGAAAAAGCATTAGACTCACAGACTCCATGTGTGAATTTAACATTGAAAAACACCAGACACGCTCTAACAAAAGAAAAGACAAAAACAATCATTGCGCGACGAAAAGCCACTTTGGAGTTAACACAAACGTAGAGCGGCAAAGGGAAACTCAAAGAGATGCTGTTCGTAACAAATCGCCCGGTTAGGGGGCTAGGGGGGTGCCGGTAGGCTTCATAACAAACTTCCGGGGAAAAATTTTTCCTAGAGAAAGAAAAAACACGTCAATTACAAAGAAGCAAGACAGGTTGGTATTGCAACATCAACTGCGCGCTGTCCCGCCGCAAAAAAAGGCTGTGGCAGCGCTGGGGAACAGCGACGCTTTGCTGGGCTGCTTGCTCTAGGAAAGGTCAGGGAATCTCCCGGGTAGAGGGCAGCTCGGATCTTTTCGAAAAGAAAAAAAGGCACAAAAAGCAAAAAAGGCGGAAAAAAAGGGGAATGGCCACAACGAGGAGGCCGTCTACTGATAACTCCAGCTCAAAATGGGCATGAGTCGGGTCCCTTTACGGAGAGGGGGAGAACCCCGTTTTGGGTTTGGTAGGTGCAAAACTTATAGAGGTAAAGGATGGGGGAATCATGTAACGGGCCCATGAAGTGCACAACGGCCGCTTGATCTGCCTCTTAGTGGGGGTCAATAAAGGGGGGAAAAGCTCCCACTTCAACAAGCAGTCAACAATCCAAACGGGCCTCAATCCGCCGAAGGAAGCAAGAACTGCGTAGAGGAGTTCTCAAATGCTCAAAAGGGGGTGGGGTGGCTCGCCAGGTTTGATCCATTTGCTGCTGTTGGGAACAATGCCAGGGAATGCCGAGGGTAGAAAAGGAAAGGTGCGGCGCATCAAGAACAAGGGAAAAGTCCTTCTCAGGGGTAAAGCAGAAGAACGTCCCAAGAGAGTTGTCCAATCCAAAACATTGTGATCACGAATGAGAGGCTTCCAACACCATCTAGGGCGGTGACGGTAATAGGGAGGAACCTCCTTCGTCGAGGGGGAGGGGGAAAAGTTCAGGATCTCGTGCAAAAAAAGGAAAACAGGCCGAAAAAATCAAAATTGTGAAAAAAACTCGCCAACAACAATCTAGTACCAATGCGGAATGTAAAATCCGGCACACGCATGGACAACAAAACGCCAAAAAGAGGGGGGGGAAAAAAACACCGCGGCAACAATATAGGGTTCGGGACCGGCGCCTTACCCGTGTGCAATCTCTCTTGATATTCAAGTATTTAAACTATCGGGGGGGCATTGCCCACGGGGGAAGAAAATCATGTTGTCAATTGAGGAAAATAGAACATCTTCACCGTGAATGGGAAAAAAGAATGCTGAAATGTCGAAATAGGATGTTTTCAGCAGAGGTAGCTTGAGGGAGGGGAGGTAAGTGTAAAATGAAGACACGCGTTTCTAAAGGGGAGTAGGTTCGTCTATAACAAGGAAGATCAAGGAAACTGCGTACGTCCCACGATATTTCTCTCACAAAGGAAGATGGGGCAAAATCGTATAGTGGACACCCAGAAGGGTCCTCAAACCTATGCACGACGCGGGGCACCAAAGAAACGTTCGCCAAGGGTATACGAAGAAATTCCTAAGCCATTTCCGAAAACACATAAGGAACTTTCTCGAAGGGGGGAAAACGAGTCCTTGGGACGCCTCCGGTATTCAACAGAGGGGACGATTCGGCGATTCATCGAACTCCTGTAAGGAAAAAAACAAAATAAAAACGGCGGTGGAAATTTCGTCCAAAACATATCATAAAGAACGACAGTCGGTGTCGAGCAAACTCGAATTCACCGGGGCCGACATTAAAAGAGAACAGAGCCTGACTGAAAAAGAACAAAAATATCACGTTTCCGACATCTTTAACCTTCAACCGCTCCACGTCTTCGATCTTCAAGAAAAAAACGAATGGCATTGATAACTGAAACGAAGATCCTGCTCAAAAAATTCACAAAGGAGACTCTCACAAAAAAAAAAAAACCAGCCGAAATTCATTGACCCGGACTATGGGGTTTTTCCGAGAGAAAAAGGAACCCACATTGGAAGGACGAGATGGATCCCGATGCATGCCAACTGTCTCGAAGGAAAAGTAACGTGCAGAAAAAAAAAAAGGGAACCCACGTTGTTACTTAGAAGCGGACAGGGA
>Ga0179593_1696104_pt1 | contig 13822 bp, 25 predicted proteins | sample CZODoug2_1_08_16_FD_185931 | JGI IMG/M metagenome (GOLD analysis project Ga0179593, IMG submission 185931) | Vadose zone soil fungal communities from Angelo Coast Range Reserve, California, USA - CZODoug2_1_08_16fungal (PacBio error correction) | ecosystem: Environmental > Terrestrial > Soil >...
AGAGGAAGAAACATTCATGCGGGGCATCAGAGTTAGGCAGTTTCAAGGAAGTGGCAAGGTTGCTTGGATCTGTTGGTGTCAAATGCGTAATTTTTGAGGGGGTGGGCGGAAGTCAGGCGTCGAGTAGGGTCGGATTTATACCAGTTTGTAAACCGGGGGGGGATCGCGAAGAAAGACTCGTTGAGCAGTAACGTTGGAATACAAAGTCGTGGTTGTCATTTCAGCAAAGGGAAAAAAATTGACGAACATGCAAAGGCGAGGGTGACTCTATGGACGTTAAAGGGGAGGTGTCACGGAAAGAAAAAAGGGGGAAAGAGGAAAAGAGGGGGGGGGTAATAAAATTGAGGGTTGCGCCGCGTGTGTATCGCAATCTCGGGCGGTCTGTATAGGGGAGGGGGGGGGGGGACAAAAGAAGGTGGGAAAAAAGATCTACCAAGTTTGGCTCACGGGGGGGTCACAATCTTTATCGGGTGAAGGAAGGGGGCGAGAGGGAATGTCGAAGAAGGACCGCTTGAATGACGCTGAAGCATTAAGGGGAAGAAAGGAAACAGGTAAAGGGCTTCGCTGGACTGTTGAATATGTGCAATCATGAAAGTTCGCCAGGGGATGTAAGTAAGAAAGTCATAATGGAACTCAACAAAAAATCCTTGACACATGAATTCCAAATAAAGGAACTTAATGAAAATCTTTGTTGGATTTACTCTTCTCAAGGGAATGGTAGGAAGAAGGAAGAAGAAAGGGATCAGGGGGGGTCGTGACGAATTGTTGGCTGGTCGGAGTTCTTAAAAAGGGGGGGAAATGAATATCAAAAAGTGGGTGGAAAGGGAGGGAAAGGGGGAAAGAAAAGGGGTTTTTCCTCTCGAAGGAATTATTCAAAGAAGAAAAAGGGAGAGGAAGGGGTATATTTGTAAATTATTGGTCGATTCTCGGGGGTGTCTAGGAATGGGGAGAAAATGAGAAGGGGCAGGGGCAAATGAACATGGGGGGCAGAAGGGGTGTCAGAAAGCAGTCGGCTATTCTCTATGGAAAAGAGAAGAAAGGCCAAAGGAGGGCCACGTTTCGACCCTGAAGTTCGGCGTGGGGGAAAACCTGGTGGAAAAAGGGAGAGCAATGTTCTTTTGTTTTAAGGCAGCGAAAAAACAGGCCATCGAGGGGGCAACTTTCGCGAGTGGGGCTGCGAAAAAAAAAAAGAAGAGGTTGGGACAGGAAGATTGTTCAGCAAGATGATGTACTTGCCGTTGGAGGAAAAGAGAGGGATAGGAAAAGGGGAATCGCCCATGAGGCTCGAGATTGTCGTCAGACCGGGAGGGGGTCCGGTCGGTTACCTCGAAGTCCTTCACGCATGTAGACTAAGGGAAGGGGACTGCACTATTGGGGAGGGGATCCAAATGAGGGAATTCGTTCTCGCAAGGAGGATGAAGAGCGAGGATCATTGGTTAGATCGAGTTGTAAACAGAAAAGTGCAAAGTACGAAGCTTGTAACGAAAAAGAAGGAAGGGAGGGTTGAACGACTTCCGTGCTTACGAAAGTGCCTCATTTACGATGGGAGAAAAGGAAAGAGAAAGAACTCGGCCAAAATCCACATTGGAAAATTTATCGGGGCAAGGCAACATTCGTAGAGGGGGAATTGTCAAAAAAGAGAACTCCATAAGGCAGTTCTCCCAGCTAGGACTAGGGGAGGGAAGAAAGGGGGGGAATGCAATCAGGGAAAAAAGAACCTATTCATCCAGGGTGAAAAAAGTTTTTGGTCCCCCGCGGCGGAAAACAGCCACCGGACGCCGGCAGGGGGGGGGGGACACCTAAGGGCAAGGGGAAGGAGCCCATGGTTTAGGCGAATCCGAAACTGTCTCGCCAAAAAAATGTTCATTTTGCGGGAAAGTCTATTGGGGGAAGGCCCGAGAAACAACGATCACGACAGGGAATAGGAAATATTTTACAATATAAACGCTTGTAAATGTGTTGCTGAGAAGGGTACAGCGAAAAAACGGGAATAGTCGGGGAGAGGAAATCACGGTCATAAAGACGGGTGGATATTGCATTCCACAGGAGTCGGAGGAAACACAGGGAAGGCAAGCAAAACATGGGAGACTGCGACCAGAAACGTCCCTTACGCCGAGAAAAAAACAAGAAAGAGAAGGAAAAAGTTCGTCCGATTGTCAGGGGAGCGAAGGTGGTTTAGGAAACCGGAGAATGAAAACGCAGGAGGAAGGGGGAAACAAATCGTAACTCGCCTGCCATGGAACATCAGTAGAGGGGAATGAGAAATCCTTGGCGTACTCGATGGTCGGGACATGTCATTCACTAGGGAATTCGAAAAAAAGGGGAAATCAAAAGAAATCATCCTTCACTATCACAGCTTTGTCGAGGGAAGAAACTTATATGGGGATTCCACCTGCCACTATCTGCCAAAAGAGTTAAATCAAACAAGGCACCAAGGCCTGCTACACACGAAAAAAAGAATAGATTAGTGGAGTCTACCATGGAAAGCTGAGCTGTCCGTAAAACAGGGACCAGGATCCGAAAAAAGGGGCATGTTCACAACATTTGGTTGAAAAACAACAAGGATTGAGGAAACCTAAACAAGTTTTTTCACCGGGTGCAAAAAGCGGCTAGGATGAAGCCAGCTCACCGGTTTAAAAGGACGAAGAAATCGCGAACCACATCCGATAAAAAAAACGACGGAATGATCAACTCGAAATACAAGGACAAGTCCGTCAAACATTCTCAGGAAAGCTCTAGAGGAATGGAAAAGAACGTCATCAAGGCTTAAAATAATTTGGCCTCTAAGAGCTCACAAACGGGAGGAAAGAGAGGTAACACATTATTAGGCCTGAGAAAGCGGGGGGGGCGGAAGGACTAGAGCTCTTGGGATTTTGGGGGGATGGGAGGGAGACAAAGGACTGGGGTTATCGTTTTATAGCGAGGCGCGGGTTCAGGGGAAGGGGAGGGTAATGCTGTGAAAGATGTTGAAACCAAACCCTTACTCGCCGCGGGGCAAAGTGAAACAAAACAAAAAAGGGTGGGGGGACTTCCAAATTGTTTCCCCAATGTGGTCGAAACGATGGGGGGGAAAAAGGGGACGTAGGAGAGACAAGCCAGAAAAATTTTCAAGACGGGAGCTGGTGGGGAGACCGCGACGGCAATATAAGGACTCGTGCGGATTTTCAGATTGTGGCTATCGGGGGGGAAAAATTCTACCGAGATGGGAGAGGGTGGGCAAGTATCGGGGGGGAAGGGATATTCATTATTGGGGGGAAAAGGAGGAGCTTGAAAGTGAACTCTTGACGTAAGAAAAACTCCAAAAAGAGTTCGCCTTCACGTTAAAAAAAGAAATTGAGAATGAGCTTTCGAGGGGGAGTTAGAATTGTCGGGGAAGGTCGAGGGGCGAACTCGAACTCACAAAGATACTTAAGAGAGGCTTGGGAATTTTCCGCTGCAAGAGGCGGAAAAAAGGTCGAAATGGAGTTTCACCCCTGGTTGTTGCTGTACCGAAGGGGGGGGGAGGTCAAAAGGAGGGATTTTCGAGGGGGGTGAAAATGCGATATCCACAAGTATGTGTAGGGGAGAAAAAGGAATATTCTCGGGTGGCTACGACCGACGTCTACGGAAATAAAACAAACGGCGACTTTAAGAAAGGAGTGTGGAGAAGGGTTCGGAGATGGGTTCGAGGCACGTCTAAATGCCTGCAAAAATGTGAGAGGTGGACGCAGGGGGGAAGAACAGCAAAATATTAAGAACAGATTGGAACTTACCATCGGAACGCAGAGGTGGCAGGAAAAAAGGCGGCGGGTGCTGTGCATACAACAAAACCGGTTTCACCCTGGATTGCGGGGATCTGTTTGCAAAAGCTAGGGAGAGGGGTGGCAACTTTCGCGGAAAAGAAAGAGGTTTGAGAGGAATAAGACAATGCGGCTATTTTGGACAAGATGATGAATGAAAGAAAAGACTTTGGAACTGGTTATAGGAAAACAGGGGAACCGGGTGAATCCTGCACCATAGTGTCAAACTAAGAAAGAGAGGAGTGGAACGGGCGGAGACGTAATTACTCCGGTAGATTAAAAAAAGGCTATGGGGTTACAATAGAGAGTTTATCCGAGGGAAGAAGAACAAAAAAAGGAGAAAAGAGAAAGTTCCCTCATGACTCTCTATTGGAAAAAAGGCTAAAAGATGAAAGGGGAACAGTGCGTGAGAAGCGGAACCGACGGTACTGAGCGGAAGTTGGGATTCGACGCCTCATGGGGGAGAAAAAAAAAACGGCGACACTGAGGTCGAGCAAAAAAGGTCAAGGTATCGCACGGGCACATGTCATAAAAGCCTCATTTGACGAGAAAGAAAAATCGTCGTTTAAAACACGTTTGACCTCCGCTAAAGGGGGTGCAACGAACGGAGAATAAAAAAAGAACAGATTTCCGCATCCGTTAAACCGTGCCGCTCTGTTGTAAAAGAGTGGTAGGGGCGACATCCACCTATGCGGGCCGAAATGATCTGTCGGGAAAGCGAATCTCCCTACTAGAACTTCGAACCAAAAGAAAAAAGGGGAGGAATGACATTTATAGACTATTCCTCTAACACTAAAAAGGCAAAAGGAAAGAAGGTACAAATAAGCTTGCCTTAAGTCGGGTAATTTTAAGGTGCTGGGGAGAATGGGGGGAAAGAAAAGGATATCAAGGGGTCCGAGAAGAACTGTCACATAGGTTGAGGGACCCACAGGGGAAAGGCATAGGAGTCCACCAACAAGTGCGGCAAAAAAAAGAGTTCTTAGAAAACCGTCAACCGACGGCAAGTAAAAAAAAAGGGCAAAGCATTACTGATGTGTGAACAGGAAGGAGGATGAAGGTTCGAGGGGGTAAAGACCCGTCTAGAGTGTTGGGGCCCCGGGAACGAAGGTTAACAAAAAGCAGGAAATTATTTACTCAGTCGGACTGTAACGCGAGGGGAAAAAAACAGACTGGAATGGGAGAGGGAGAAGTTCAGTCAACAAGGAATGATTCAAGAACGCTGAATATCCAAACTCATCCGGGAGCTATCCCAAAAAGGGAAAACAAGAACACTTATCCTTAGGGGGATATTTCCGGCAGTGAAACAATCCTTAAAAGAAGAAACACTTCAAAACGAGGGGGAAGGCTACAAGAACGCGGCAATCATATTACCCCGTCTTCGCTGGGGAAGGAGGGGAGGGCAAAGAATCAGAAAGAGATCCATCCAACACGTCCGGCATTTTAAAGGGTGGGAGAGCGGGGAGAAAGAAAAAAGCCACGAGGAGGGTGATTCCACTGTTCAACATCGAAAAGAGACACAGAGGCGCTTCGTTCATCAACCTGCTTCGCAAAGAGAGAAAGCGAAAACAAAAAAAGGTAACAGAGAAAAAAAATGGGAATCACCCCCTTCAGAAAAGATTTGAAAAAGGATTAAAGCGCTATCGTTCATGCCCAGGATCCGTATCAAAAGGGATAAGTCCTGCAAAGATACTATCGTATCTCAAAACACACAACAAAAAAAGGAGGTAGGGGGGAGGAAGAGTGGCCACATTCCCTTCATGCCTTTGGTGAAAAATTTATGGAAGGGGACGATCGCGCTGAGGGGGAAGAACTTGATGGGGGTGAGGGTTGATCCAATGGGAAGTGTGATGGGTTAGGAGAGGGTGCGCAAATTGTCGCGGTTGGCAGTTTGTAGGAGTGCTGAATACACTCCGAAAGTGCACGCAGCAAAGGTTCGGGGATTGCTTACAGCAGGGTTAAAAATTACATGCCCGCGATTGTGGGGAGTCAGAGGAGGGAATGCTGGACAAATCAAAAAGGGAGCGAACTCATCAGGGGAGCTGACGCGTAAAAGGGAGGCGAATAGAAGGAGGAGGGCCGGGCGATCTTGTCCCTGTAATGTCTCCGGGATAGTTTCAGGGTGAAGCTTAAGAGGGTAGGGGACGTGGGGAAGAGAAGGGATGTCCATGGAGAAATTACGGAGGAGGTGCGGTCTCAAGGAGAAAGCAAATTTGAGTGTACAGGACGAAAGGAAAGAGGACAGCGAGTTTAGGGGAGGTCATTAGGGAAGGAACTGCGAAGGGGAAAGGGGGACGAAACAGGCAACAAGAAGGCCCAATACGGAAAACGTACTGACTGTTGAAAAATTCTGTGTAATTGAAGCAGCTCCTTGAAGGCACGGTCGATAGATTGGAAGGGTTTGTTGCGGGGTCATCTTGTTTTGATGGGCAGCAAGAAGGGGAAAAAAAAAGGAATGCTCATACCCACAAGGGGACAGTGAGTGCGACGATCATGAATAGATAATTTTTCCAAAGGAAAGCATAATCACGAAGGAAAAGGTCTGGACGGCCAGTGGGTTGTGTACAATTTAGGGACGAGTCGCTGCGTGAGGTTGGCAGATGGGTTAGAAAAGAAGAAAAAAGAATGAATATACAAATTAACTGGGGCTCAGGGAGGGGAGAAGTCTAGGTAATAAGGACGACATATGAGAGTCAAACAAAGGGGTGGCCAGCGTCCAGTTCGACCCTGCAGTGAGAAAGGCTTGGAAAGGGAAAGGTAAAAAACTGGATGAGTGCGGGAAGCGTCTTTTGGGAAAAGCTCAAGGCATGAAAGGGGAAAAAACTCGAGGAGGACTGGAGAAAATAATGAGGGCAGTAAGGAAAGAATTGTTCACAGTGATTTGACAGGGCCGTTGCGGCCGGAAGGGGGCGGGAAAGGAGGGTAAGACGGGTGAAATCCCCTGCCCCGAGAAAATAGATTGTCTGGCGGGTGAAAGTCAGGGGTTACCTGCAGATCAAAGAAGGAAGAGAAAGCTTCGTCCTGGGGAGGGGGTAAAAAGAGATCAGTTTCTAAAAAAAGGAAGAAAAGAAGATATCAAAAAAAAATAAGAGAAGAAGCGCCTTCTCATGTAAACTCAGTAGGCAAAATGACGAGGGGAAAGTGCAGGCGCAGGTAAACCCAAATTGAAACAAGGGATGCGAAGGCACAGTGTCTAAAGAAGAGGGGAGGGGTTCACTCCTTAAAAAGCCAGCGAGGAAGATGCCAATCAAAAAGGTATCTGCAGGCAACATCATCGGGGGGAAAAGAAAGGTTCCTTCTCTAAACCGAGGTGCCGAAAAGTTTTTGCAAACGCAAAGCAAGATGAATGACAAATAACAGCTCCCGTTCATCCGGGGGAAAGCAATGGGCAGAAAAGACAATATGCAGGTCCTAACGGAGCCTGGCCAAAACTGAGGGAACAGGGGCATGGGAGAGGGGGGGGAGTAAGCGGAAGCAACCCCTATAGTCAGACAGGTCGCGCCAAACTCATAATTGGAATTTGCTGCATAAGAAAAAGATAATGAAAAAGGAAAAACTGCCAGGGGAACGAAGTCGAATCACAATATTTTACAAATGAGGGAAAAAAAGGGGGGCACAAAACTGTTTTTTTGGGGGTTAAGTGCTTAGGAGATAATGTTTCGCACGGAAGAGGAAGTTCCTGAAGAAAAAAATTTAGTTGATATGCTTTCCAAAAGGGGGAACTCACAGAGAAAAAACAAATGCGGGAACAACAAACCAGAACAGGAGGCTTCGACCTCAAGCACCGACCCCTAGGAAGCTAACAACAAGAAAGCGGAGCATACTTCCGTATTTGAGTTCCTGAGGGAGAAGTGGGGGTTATTATGGCAACGTCGTAATTACCAGAAAGTACCGAATTCCCAATTGACGTCACAGGCTGCTTCTGCCCATTGACATATATGAAGGAAAACGAGAGTGGGGGGGGAACTTGTGCGAACAGGTAGTATGTGTGTCGTAAAGCGGTAAAGCACCTCCAAAGGTAGGGAAGAGACCTCGGAGCACATATCCCACTGATCAATGGACATAGATTATCAGCAATCATACACGATTCGGCCAGCTTGAAGTACACGCAAGGGGGCCCGATAGACTCGAAACCTGAATCCCCCTTCAATTCCCTTGAAGGATAACAAGTTTGAGGTCTGGCGAACCGGAGCTAAAGAACAATAAGAAAAAAAAAAATCGCCGGCGACATTTTGGGAAACTTTGGACGAGGAAGAAGGGGTTAATTCCAACCGTGCAGGCTCCCCAAGGTATGAAGGACGTTCAACCTCGAAGAGGGCCCAAAGACGCTAACGCACACTCCACGGGGAGAGAAGACATAAGCCCCATGGTATCACCACCTCAAAGAGGCATTCGCCCAACATTACAGAGGGGGAAATGGCCACGATAGAAGGAAAGAAAAATAAGAATGATTGAATGACTCTATCGAAAAAAAAAGGTGAATGATATAGGTCTGGGAAATTCATTCAGGTGATAAGAAGGGAAGTTATGAAACAAGGCACGCAGGGCGAGGGAATTTTTGTAAGACTTGGACTATTTGGGGAAAGGAAGGTGGGGGTTGGGGGGAAATGTTGTGTATCTGCGAGGGCTTCTATATGAAAACGTGGGAAGGGGAGCAGGGAAACCTTATCAGGGCTGAAGAACTAGGCGCTGGGCGCTCCTTTCACGGAATGAAGTTCGGAAAGGAAGAAATTGGACACCAAATTTCGAACCTGCCCTTCCAGTGGGTATTTATACCATGGGAAGGGGAAGGGCACAAGAAAGAATGAAATTGGACAGGAAATAGGTAATAATTGGCTTCCGCGTGCGAGGGTCAGAGAGAAGGAACCGTGGGACGGGGCAGATTTTTTCTACGGCAAGGGCTGAATCTCGGAGTTTTCCACTTGAGTGGGACCGGGTTGCTAAAGCAAAGTTTGACGGGAAAAAAGGGAAAGGAAGCTTCTTTAGAAATCTCTTCCCGTACGCCAGGAAACACCTGCCCGGGATACCTGTTAAAAAAGAAAATAAGCAGGCGAAGGGAGTGAATGGAAATGCCTGGTAATTCACGGGAAGGAAGGGAACGAAAAATAAACTGAAAATAGGAACGAAAATGCTTTGCCGAGTTCCTTGTTGAGAAAAAACCTCCGTCAATTAGGGAGAAGGAGGGGGGAGGATGGTTTGGTTGAAGGGAGGGGTGCGGAAATCCGCCTTGGTTCTGAAAAAAACAATTTGGGACACAAGGTGACGATCAGGAATATTCTCAAAAGTGTTTTTCCAATACATTAGCAGGAAACAGGTAAATCCCTAAGCAGCGTATATGTGGAGAGGCGCTGGGGAAAATCGGGGTCGAGGGGGGACGAGGCAGAGGGAAAGGTTCAAGAAAAAGGTGGAGAAGGGTTGGACTTCAGCCGGCGATTCGAGATGGAATAGGAGAAAAGGAAGAAGGTGTCCGTCGTTAGCGAGAGTACCAGGGGGACTGTGATCCAACAGGCGCGGCAAAAAAATTTCCCTAGGGGTTGGTGAGACAGCTCCCGGCATAGAAACGTTGGCAAAAACTTTCTTGAACTTGTCGCTCAGGGACATATAAGGGGAGGGGGAAAAGAGGTCAGTTGGGACGCGATACCGTACCAATTTGAAAGTGGCAACCGTACGGTGGTCCAAAAGGCGTCGGGGAAGAGTCAAGGGGGGAAGGGTGTTCCCAAGCGGAAGGACCTCACTCATTGTCATTAGAGGAAGGTGCTGACAGGGGGTTACAGTTTACCGACAGTACTTTTTCAGAAGAAACAAACACAACTGATGTAGAGAAAGATTGAAGAGGGAAAAAGAGGGGATAAAATATAGCAGAAAGAGGCCGGAGGGCTCATTTCGAAAAGAAGTCCGGGCTGACTGGAAAAAAAAAGTGGCCAGTGCTAACATTTCACTTTTGCCGACCTCTTCAAATATACAAAGGGAAATATCAGGGGAAAAACAGTAAATACGGAACCAAATCGCCGGTCCTTGAAAGGGCCAGACTCCCTTTAAGGGGGGGGTTGCCAACAGAGAGAGTAAGGAGCTGCATAGGGAAACTGACATCCATGGTGAAACCGGTTGGCGCCGTGGGGGAGAAAGGAAAAAGGCATGGTCGACGAAGATGAAAGGTTCGGGATATTCATTACGATAGAGAGGAAATAACGCGAGCAGAAGATGTCATTTGCTGGGGGAAAAGTATTCGAAGGGGGGGCTATGAAAGGGGCGAAAAGCGAATCGACAAGTTTACCATGAACCTGGCCTTGAATGGTTAAGGATGAGGAGAATGAAGGAAGGGAAACAAGAGAATATCCTGAAGAGTCGCACGAGGGAAAAGGGGGGGGAGGAAGTTTCCAACATTGTGAATACTCAGGGACTGCCATGCAGAGTACACAACAAAGTTCGTCGGTGGAAAGAAACCTGAAAAATCAAGAAAAAGGAAAAAAATCGGCAAAGCATTAACGGAATCAGTGGGAAGAGAAGGCGAGTTTGATTTCAATGACCCTTGGAACCGGGGGGGGGGGACGGGATTAAATCTGAGAGAAAACGCGACCAGTTGGACCTCAGTATTCACTGGTAACCGGAGAAGAATTAAGTGATAGGGCGTAAAGCAGTTCATTAATTGATTCAAGAGGGGGGGAGAAGAGCCCGTCACTAACAAACTTGGCCAAAGGAGCAAACTTAAGGGCGCTATTAAAGACGAAGGGCAAGCGAGAGACATAGTTTAAAACTTAACGGGAAATACAAGCAGCGGAAGAAGGGGAAAAAGAGTAAACGGCTAAACCATTTCATGGGAGAAACTGAGTCCCACTAGAGATCCATCACAATCTCGGGGGAAACTTTTTTAAAGGGGCTAAGACAACGGGGGTGGAGTCAAATTGCAAGCGCTTATAAGAGGGGGGAAGAAGCGGGGAGCGGAAAAAAGAAACCTCTCCGCGAAAACTCTGAACAGAGAAAGCCGAAACAACGATAAAAATACCGCCAAAAGGGGTCACCACCATCATGCAAAGTCTAACAAGTCCATCGCTCTCGACGCCATAACAAGGGAGAAAATGAAGGAGTGTCTGAATACTACAGAAAAAAAACAAAAGTAGAGGAAAAAGAGATAGGTGAGGGAAAGGATTCAGGACGAATGGTGCAATTGCACGATATCGTCTGAATTTGTTAAGAAGGGAAGTTAGTTTTTGGGGGGAAAGGAACTGACTGTTTCGGGTGGCTCGCGATGGAAGCGCGGATGGAGAGGTAGGGGAGGGTTGGCTTCAGAGGTTGAAAGCTCCGAGGGAAAGAAGCGCGCCGTGCACGGAAGAGCAAACCGTAAGTGCTTTTGTCATGGACATAAAAAAAAAAAAACATAAAAAGGTGGATCAACAAAAGAAATGCCCGTGTTTGTGATGGGGGTATCTCGGGTGACTGGACGGGGGGCAAGAAATGGAATGGTAGCAAGGGGGGGGAATCTGTCATGGAGTTTTCGGGGAGCTCGTATAAATGCAGGAAGTGGGGATCGGGGGAAAGGAGATAGTGGGACGGATCGACCTCGATTTTCGAAAGATGGGAAAGGAGGAGTGACGGATTATTTGCTAAATCTTTGGTGTGGATGAAGAGAGCTTTGGCGACCAAGGTCTTCACCGTAATAGGTTGTATTCGCGTTCCATGAATACTGGGGGAGGAGGCAGAAGTCGAGGGGAAGTGAGTCAAGGGCGCTTGTATTCGTAAGGGTCAGAAAGAAAACGCTACGCGGGGGAAGAAAATAAACGGAAGAAAACGTGCTTTGCTAGTTGGGGACGTACGCAGGGAAAAGCGTCGGCGGTTGCGGTCGGGAGAATGGAGGTCAGGGGGGGTGGCTTGGACGGGTGGCTGGGATCCGCAGAGGGGAGAAACAATTTGGGAAAAGCATATCACAAGTAGGGAATTGGCTGAATAGAGAAAACGGGGGTTCCTCCGCGCGGAGTACAGCACCTGACAAGGGGTCGACTTCGGCAAGCTTTTAGGATTTGTAGGGGGTCGAGGGGAAAAGGAGAGGTTGGGCATAGTCCTCAAATGGAAAGTGCGCTAAATACATTTCAGACCAAGAAGGGGAAGATTCGTAACGAGAGTTAAAAGTAAAGTTGGCCGCGTCGTCCTACCCTGAAGGGTTTACAGGGGGTGGGAGAGGCAAACCTTTTTAGGGGGGAGTGCGTGAGCGTTTTTGGTTTAGAAACGGCATCTCTCTGGGGAAAGAGGGAGAAAGAGGAACTGTCACTCGATTGGCGGGCCAGAGGGAGGGAGATGAGGGGTTTCGTTGCGATACCTTGGACAAAAAGAGTGAGTTGAGGAAGGGGCAAGGGAAGTCCTGCAAATGAGGCGTCGAACTGGGCACTATAAGTGGGAAAGGAAGTGAGTGAGAGGGGAGAGCGTCACAGGTGACTCTTAATGTAGATAGGAATAGAAAGCGTTTATCCACAATAATCGAGGAGAGGAGAGGAGACGACATTGATAACTTCTCTATTGTAACAATAGCAGCCAAAAATAAAGAAGCCTTGATAGAGAGAAGTATCGTAAAAAGGAAAAAAACACTGTGAACAGCGAGGTGCAAGGCGACGAAGAGGGGGGTATGTAAGAAACGGAAAGAGGGGGAACAACTATCAAACATTTGTCCAAGTTATCGCACTCACATCACTTGTGAACAATCGAAATTGCACTTAAACAACTCCTCGTTTCCGGTCAAACGAAACGAAACGCGAGACAGGAGCTGAAATCCAAAAAGAACAGCTTCCCGCACGGTCCCAGGTGCAAACTGTTTACGCCTTGGCTAGTAGGCGGGGGAAGTAAAGGGCAATGGCCACCGTGAGGAGGGGGAGCTGATGAGTTCAGTAATAGCGAATTCGCAGGGGGGGGGAGGAAAAGGAGTCAGAAAGGAAGGTGGCGCCATATCTTTATAACAAGGGAAAAAGGCGCACCGAAGGAGAGCGAATGTACAATAGAAAAAAAAGAATAGGAAAACTTTAAGTTGTAAGAAGGCAGCGGGAGGAAAAGATAAAAGGAGAATATTCAGGATCGCAAGACACTGTCCCATACTGGGGGATAAAAAAAAAAGTGGTTAAAAAGCGGAAGGGAAACAGGAGGGAAAACACAAACCACGTCGTCCATCACCGCCTGTACTCCGGGATAACAGGGTATTGCGCCTTGGGGCATTCAGGAGTGAGTGAACGGTTGGTAAAGAGGAATCAAAATTCCGTACACTAGACGCGCCTGACCATTGCCTTAAGAGAGAGGACTGGGGAGAGAGAGGGGGGCGTCTCACTGGAATATGATTGTAAATCAGTTCATAAAAAATGGAAAAAAGAGGGGGAAGTCAACGCATGTCCTAAGCCCAAATCTGAGCAAACATTATCAGGTAGGATATTCCAAACGCAGGGAAAGAGAAAGCAAGGGCACCGCCCTATATAGCTGTACCAATCGCACAGCAAGACACAAATTCATACCATTTTCGGACTGAAAAAGCTGGGAACACCCCTCGAGGAAATCAAAAGGGAGGGGGATTTTTGGGAACCCCTTGCTGCTAGAAAATCACTACAGGGAAATGCCCGCGCAGGAAAAAAGGGAGGAACACAGCTCTCGAAGGGTAATGCCTCAAATTACAGTCCCGCAGAGCGTAGAACCCCATCCTGCTAGAAAAAACAAATACGCCGATGGATCACCACCGTCATCAAAATGCATGAAAAATCTAGCCAAACACACAAAAAGAAAAAAAGAGCCATAACTGCGTATCATCAGGTGGCCGAATAAGTGTCACATATAAATTAGAGACCATTACATTAAGAATTTGGGGATGATCCGGACCTTGAGTCTTTCAAAGAGGGAGAATGGGGTGGGGGGGGCTGGCGTTTTGTATCCCTCATTGTCTGACTGTATGGGGGTCGCGGCTTCTGATCAAGGAGGCCGAGGTAGTAGACGGCAGGGAACGTAGCCGCTGGCGTCATCCAATAGACAGAACGTTCAGGGAGCAAAAAATTCGTGAAATTCAAGCAAAATGGTGTTTCCCC
>Ga0179593_1810960_pt1 | contig 13822 bp, 16 predicted proteins | sample CZODoug2_1_08_16_FD_185931 | JGI IMG/M metagenome (GOLD analysis project Ga0179593, IMG submission 185931) | Vadose zone soil fungal communities from Angelo Coast Range Reserve, California, USA - CZODoug2_1_08_16fungal (PacBio error correction) | ecosystem: Environmental > Terrestrial > Soil >...
GTGGTCGGCAACCAATAGGTCTGTGCTTCCAAAAGCGGATCTCTCCGCTTCTTGGTCGGCACGGAAGATTGGTAGGAAAAAGAAAAAAGCGGTAGTCTCGCAAGTCCAGTGGACCGGGGGTTAAAGCGAAAACAAGAAAGCGTCCGGGGGGGGGAAAACAAAGAAAAAGAAAGGGGACGAAAAAACGCCAAAGGAAAAAGACGAAAACGAGCGAAAGAAAAAGAAAAGGAAGACCGGCAAGGAATCAAAAGTACATCACAAAAGGTGATCGTCGCAAGGGAAAATTAACACATCACATACTCTCCGTAGGAGGCACAAAGGGAAAAGGAAGATGCTGGCAAATCTAGGAGAGAAGGAGGGAAGTCCGCGGAAAGGGAATTGTTGGTTACCAGGACACAATCGTGGGGGGAAGGGGAGGAGGAAGGTGAATACCGATTCCCTCCAAGGGGGGGGGGCAAAGTGGTGTCGGGCATTGAACAAGAGGAAGAAGAGCCCGTGGGGAAAAGAAGGATTTCCCACGACTTCTCGAAGGGAGGGTATGTCTTAAAAAAAGGCGATTATAGTCAGGAAAGGATTGACGCGGTCCAGAGAAGAGGCGAAAGAAGGGCATAAAAAAAAAGCAACCGGATCATCTTCGTGGAAGAGGAGCGATTTATTTGAGAAAAGACTGACGGAGGGTTCGGGAAACCGAGTGACCCTAAAAAAAACCTGACAGGGAAAAGAGAGAATCTGACGGCCAAGGGACTGACCAATTCCCCCCGTCTCGACGGAGAAGACAATGCTCAGGGAAAAGGGGAAAGAGTGTCGCTCCTCGACGATCCGAAATTTGGCGACGCTAAGTTGAAGTAAAAGAAAAAAGAGAAAGAAGATCGAAGAAAACTCGTTTAACCAAGAAAACACAAGGGAAGAAAGGAGGAATCTGTATCAAATAAAAGTGTCCACTGTCCAGAAACTTCATCGGGAGGAAGAGCTTCAAGGAAAACCCCACCACGAAAGATCGGTCGTCAGAAAGAAGGATATATTGGGGGATTAGACACTCCGCAAGCGCATGTTATGGAGGCGTAAGGGGAATCTGGAGTCGACTACGCAAACTCAGGGAGGAAGCGTGCACTCTGAGGATGCTTCTTTCTGGTGGGAAACAGACCAGCTAACAAAGGACGGTGCGCTCGTGAAAAAGCGGAAGGGAAAAAACAAGCTTTTGAAAATGGGGAAAGAAAAATTGCATCACTAAGACTTGGGACAGGAACAAGGGCAGGAATCGTTGGGGGGCTGGTCCCGTTGGCCGTAAAGACAGAAGACCACGTAGGAAGAGGAGGGGGCTATGTTCGGAAAAAAATCGATATTTCTGCGCCGAATGACGATGAGCACATTAAAAAGGGGAGGGGGACTTATACAGGTGGCGGTGGGCGCGCTGGGGTGAGGGAAGCGGGCAGGCTTCATGGGGAAAGTGTGACCGTGTGCTCCGTTGAGCGGAGGGACAGATCTGAATACCAAGATCCCCCGACGGAAGAAGGGTTTGGAAGAACACCGATGCCTGCCAGGCAGGGAAGGGGGGGGGACCGCGGCGGAACAACATGTCATTATTTGTACCGAGCTGGGAAAGAGCGCATGACGAAGCTTCGCGCGCAGGAGGGGGGGAAAAGAAGGACAGACCGTCGATTAAAGAGGAAGGACCACTCTGAGTGGGAGCGGTCCTAATCTTGCGAAAAGCAAGGACAGATCAGGAAGAAATCCGAGTCCCGGGATAAAACGATTGGTGACCGGTGGAGAAAGAGGTTCCTTAAAGAAGGGGGGAAGAGGAAGAATCCCACTTCACGCCAAGGGGGGTCGACTGCAGGGACCAATGTGGGTCCGGGCGTCCAAATCAATGGGGGTACAGATGGAACACCCTAGCATGTAAATCTCTAGGGGGGAAGATTGGAAAAAACGTGACAGACCAAACGGATGTTGGAAAGGAGGACAGCTCTCTCAAAAAAAGATGTTTCTAAAAAAAAACCGTTTTGGTTCGGTCATGCGGGAAGAAGGAGGGGGAGGAAATCTCTTACCACGGGGGGGGGAAAGGAAGACACATATGATACCCAGTGGGCGAGAGGAACTGAAAAGGAAAGGGGGGGCTTGAAGGTCTTGACGACTACTGGAGAACAAGACGTCGAAGGCACTTCTTTAGAAACTCAGAACAGTGGCCTAGGCAGGACGTCTAAACTGTAGGGAATAAGAAAGAAGGGGGCCGCGCCATATCACAGTCACTCCGGGCCTGCATTAGAGGTACATGAAGGGAAACTCTCCCGAAAAGGGGAAAGAAAGAAAAAGCCGGTGGCGACAAAAGGGAAAAGAGCAAGGACATGTGGGCAAAAAGGAGAGCAGCTTCCGAGAAACACTTCATAGAGGTATTCTGCATTTCTCGAGGAAATTAGGGGGTATTCCATCTTTCACCGCGAAAGGAAGAAAGGGCACCCCGAGGGTCAAGAGAAAAGCGTCTCCTTACGGGGTGGGGACACCGCCAATGGGTCCGACCAAAGTGGGGGAAAGAAGGGGAAAACGCAAAGTGTATAAACGGCGGTCGTCCTAAGAGGGGGGGTTTTCGGCAGAAAAAAGCAGATTCCCATATCAAAACGGGGGGAGAATTAGGGGGCTGACGGGCCATCCTGGACAAGGGAACGTCACAAAACGAGGAGGGAGCACTTTCCCCCTTTCTTCGTTCTGCAAGGCCAGGCAAAGCGGGGTTTCAGGGTCAAATGCAAAGGGAGGGAAGCTTTTGTAAGAAAAAAAAGGAGGTGCCACAGCCAGCAGAAAGAGAGGAGCCATCAAAGGGCCTCTTGGGGAAAAGGGGGGGAGTATTCCGAATCAGGCATGAAAAAAAAAATCCCAAAAAGATAAAGCACCCTTCTTGCGCGAAACTGTCAGGAAGGATGGTAGGGAAACGACCATACGGAGGGAGGACCGCCCTATGGTGACAATGGGAAGTGTTCGCCCGAGGAAAAGCAGGGAAAAAAAGGGGAAGAAGTCAGTGGGAAAAGAGGGGGTAGTATCGTCTGACCTACTTGGCTTAAAGGAGTCCTTTCCGTGGGGGAGGGGAGGGGTGCTTTCGAGAGAGAGGGGAAGCCTTACTTAGGACTCAAATTATCGTCAGGAGAAGGGAAGAGGGAAGTATCTTAAGAAGAGGACGGCTCAATTGATCTACGAAGAGAGAAGGTTTGGGGAAGGGCTATTAAAAGAAATGTTTTACTCGAAACAAGACGTTGGAGGAGGAGCCGGTTTTTCGTTGACAGAAGAAAAAAACAAATACAGGGCCGGGTGATAAATTGAGGAGGGGAGGGACCCTTCTTAACACGAAGGAATAGAGTGGGACTCCGCTTTAGAATTGCTCGGCGGCGCGTAAACGAGGGTTCCGCTATCAACGCCTAAAAAAAGGGGAAGCTGCCAGGGAAGGGAATTCCTGATTTATGAATTCCTCACACAAGGAGGAGGGGAGCGAACGAGAAAGGCAAGAGACCATCTCAAATGGAGCGGAGAGTGGGATCACTTAAAAAAACAAGGGGAATAAAAAAGAAAATTGCCGAAAGGAAAAGGCTTAAACTAGAACTCCACCCCTGGTTTGGGAAGGACCAAAAGGTGCCACTCGATTTCAGCAGCGGCAAAGCGCCGAATAAGAAGAAGGGGTAAGGTGGATACTAAAAAAAGAGGGGAGGTGGGGGAGCCGCCTCCCACACCTAGGAGGAAGGTTGGGGTTAAATTCCGTCGAAATAAGATCAGGTTGGTCAGCGGAAGGGAAGAGACTACCTGCGCATTTCTGGGTACAACTGAAAAAAATGCGGACTACGCGCCGAAGCCAAGAAAGAAGGAAGATGAGACGTCAGCACAGAAGGGAAAAGGACGACCCACTCCTCTCAGGGGAGGGGAAGGAAGAAAAGAGAGAGATAGTTGGAAAAGGTGTCTTTCTGAAAGAAATACAAGCGGGACGCGCATTCTGGGGTGGTCTGAGAAGGGGGAGCTCCTCAGTGGAGAACACCCATAAATGAGGGGGGAGAGAAGGAAAGTAGTAGCACCATACAAAAGGGGACAAGAGAGAAAAACGAGTCCACGCCCTTAATTTCAGAAAAAGGCAGCCGGTTCTTCCGCATATTCGTGTGGGGGGACAAAAGGAATCCCAACATCAAGGCTAATACCTGATAACAGCTCGAGAGGGTAGAGGCACATAGCGCTGGGACGGCTTCAAAAGGAGAGGAAAACCTTTGTGGAGTGAAAAAAGACGGCTGAAGTCGTCGGCATGGGGGAAAAAAGAGACCGAATCGTGTGCAGGATCCATGAGAGACAAATATCCGACAGCCAAGGGTGAGATGGCAAGTGTGAAAAAACGGAAGAGGAGAAAGGGAAAGCACGAGACGGGGGAGGAGATCAATCAGAATTTTCATCGAAGGAAAGGAGGGCAGACAGAAGGCGCTTCGCGGAAGAGCGGAAAGAAGGACCGCTGCCCGCGCGCAGAGAAGAGGAAAAAGAACTTGCGGGAAGGGACTCCTTTGTTGCTCCTCAGTAGGGGCACAGGAGGGAAAGACCGCAAAAAGATCCTATGCACCGAAACAAAATCACAGGCCGAAGAAAGGGGCAAAACAACAAAAGAGAAAATTGAAACGAAAAAAGAAATCTCCTTCCAAATTCCCGGTACAAAGGCGTGAGAGCAATTGCCAAGGAAATATTTTCTTCGATACGAGATAAAAGACGTCCGAACAAAGGAGAAAAAAAGAAGAGACATCTTTCACGAGAAAAAGGAGAAGAATTAGCTCCATCAAAGAAAAAAATCCTAGAAGAACGGGGCAAAAAAACGTCTCCGATGGTATCTTAATGGGAGGGAAGGGGCCTTCAATAAAAAAGCCGCTTGAGATGAAGCAACCGCCAGAAGAACGCCTGTGGGCGTGAACGTAAAAAAGGAAGCAGAAACGAGAGGGGGGGAAAAAGTCTACCGAAAAAGGGAAAAGGACCTTTTTTTGCGTTAGGAAGGGGGGGAATCGTGAAAAATCTAAAAGAAGGGAAGACTACGGAAAAGAATACACATCGAGGAAGTCCTGGGGCACACGGAACAAGGAAGGTCTTCTTCGGCGTAAAAAAAAGAGCAGCATACTACAACTAGGAAGGCAGCTACTTGCACTTGTATTACATGTGCAACCCCGAATTTTGACAGAAGCCCGGAGCAAAAAAGGGGAAACGAATCCCAAAGAAAGAAGGTTTTTTTTACGGACCCCGGGAGGAGGGCAACGTAGGCCGACAGAACCGGTGCATCTATTGGGCGAGACTAGGCAGAGTCGGAACAAGAGAGGAGGTCTTCGAAAAAAAAAGGGGAGGGGTCTATACACTTGAAAGGAAAGAAAAATTGTCAGGCCTCGAAAAAAGGCGCGTTGCTGGTTCAGCACACCAACGAAGTCATGAAAGAAGATCTGTGAGAGGGCCTCCGTTTGCCGGGCGCGAAAATAGAAGAAAGACTTTTTAAGTCTGCGGAAACAGAGGCCTCTGCAAAGCAGAATCGAAAGTGGTGAAAGGAAGGAGTTCGTGCTTGGGGGAGAGAACATCTCAGGAATTGGGAACCGAGCTGGGGAGGCGCAAGAAAAGGCTCGAAACTCTGAGCGGGGATGGCAACGGAGCGGACAGGAGGGGCAAGAGGGAGGCGGAAAAAAGACAGAAAAGCAAGAAAGGTGGATCTCGATGGAAAAGCTCAGTCGGGTCAGCTCAGAAAGAAACGAGACTATTTTAAGAAAGTCGTGTTAGTAGGCGAGTAGGAAGGGGGATTGCCACTGATGGAATCCCTATTCAAGAAAAAAAGGAAGGCAATCAGAAGGGGGGTCAGGAAAGGCCAATCCAGGGTATAAGAGACAAAGGCGCCTAGAAGGGGAAGCAGAGAGAGCTCGTCTTGGGCCTGGTGCAGGAAAACGGGGAGGTTACGCCACTCGAGGGGGGGACAAAAACGGAAGGAAGGGATTTTTAGAACGAAAAATGCCGTTTTGGGATGTCGGAATTAAAGGGATCTTCTCTATAGAGAAGGACGACGGGGGGGGTCCATAAGATGGGCCGACACCCTCACAAACGTGACACAGGATGAAAGGTGGGGGGGTGAGGAGAATCTACTAAGAAGGTGCCTCTTCTCGCCTACGGAAAAGATCGTAAGGATCCATTGCCTCGGCGAGGTGGGTCAAAACAGAAGGAGAGAGTGTAAGGGGAACGGCCGCTCCAGCTCAAAAAAAGAGTGGCGGGAATTCGAAAAAAGAGCTGTCACGAGCGTGCAAAGAAGGAAGCAGAATAGTTGAGCAACGGAATTAAAAACCAAAGAAGGGGGGAAAAAGGACTGAAAATGGGGAAAACTCAAGCTCTCATCTGCCGAGAAAAGATATTCATATATGTCCTGCAATCTTCGGAGTCGAGACTTAAAAAGGGAGGAAGGAGTCAATCTTGATAAAAAAAGGAAGACACCCTAGTCACAGATCCGGAATGAGCGAGCCGGGACAAACATGCTCCTTACAAAGCCACAGAGAGATGAACTGGAACTCACGAGGGTCGAAATCGAGGGAGAAACTCGCCAATCGTTCCAAAGGCAGACGCGGGGTACTCGTGGGAAAAACTTTTCCCGTCCCCGGAGACAGGGGATTTGGCACCTAAAAAGGAGGAAAGGGGCTTCAAAAAAAGGGGGGGAAATCGGCATGCGCAAAGGGGGGAACGTCGCGGTTTTAGAGGCTGCGGAGACAAAAACCGAAGAGAAGTCCAAATAAGAAGACTCTCATGGGGAGGGGGTCGCTCCAGAGGGGGAAACAGGAAAAAGTTCCGGGCAAAAAAAAAAGAAAAACTGTCACCAATATATAATCGCCAGACGGGGAGGAGGGGACCGGACCGCTGAACCCTGCTGAGCGGCCGAATTACGGAGTAAATTGAAGTGGAAAACAACAAATGAGAAAAAAGGAAGGGCGGCCCGTGTGAAGGAAGGAAGCGTGGCGGTTTTGCTGTCGAAATGAGGCAGGAGAAGTCGTCCAGAAAAACAGCCTGTTTCGCGGATAGCCGATGAAAAGAGGAAGCATCTTACAAAGGTGAAGAAGAAAAAAAAAAGGGAATTGGAAGGGAGCGGCTACGTCAGCTTCGAGGAGGGGAACTAGGACAAAAGAAAAAGGGGGGAAAGCCGGTTGTTTCGGGGGGGATCCGGACCCTCGTAAAAAGGTCAGGGAAGGGAGGAGAAAAGGAGATCTAGAAGGAGAAGAAGGTTGGCGCCGCTTTATTCGGCCGAAGGGACGCGGCGCCCGCGGAAAAAAAAGCCGAATCGCATTGTCACGAACAGCCGACTGCGAAGTCATGAAAAAATTCCTGGGAGCGAGAAGGGGTGGGAAACGAGCACGGCCATTATGACAACTTTTCTTGCCTCTGAGATTGGGGAAGTACGCGAATGGGACTAGACAAAAAGAAAAGAAGAAAGCCTTTACGCGGAAAATGGGGGATATTGATCCACGTTTCCATCTGAAGAAAGGAGGGAAAAAGGCTCAGGAAGGTAATCATTTATTAGAGGTGGGATAAGGGAGAAGGGGGGAGGGACTTTTTACCTGCCCCTCCCCGACGGGCCCGGAAGACGGGGGGGGGAAAGAGTTTGTCAGCGGAGGAAAGAAACTCGCATTTCTGGTTGTGGGGGAAAGGAGGGAACTAGCGCGACTAGTCGTAACGCCGCTTGAGATTTTAGGGCAGCACCGAAAAGGAAGAGGTGGAGAAAAAAAAATCCTATCAACAACAAGAGAAAGAAAAGGAACGCTTTCTTTCGGCAGGAAGGGATCTCGCACTCCTTCTGGCTGTTACCGGATAGGTCGGCGCGAGGCGCCGAAAGGAAACGTAGTCTCGCAAGGCCAGTAGTACCTTGGAGTGGGGAACTTACCACGAGCGAGTAACGAAAGGAAAAAAAAACCCGTTACCTGGGGTCTTCAGTAAAGGGGGGAAAGAATACATCACAACAGAGGAAGGAGAAACCTCTAATACCTTATTACATTCTCTCCGTATTGGGAGAAAAAAGCCGAGTGAAAAGCCGCGGAGGCAAAAATAAAGATCACACAAGGGTTGGATTGTCAAAAGGACAGAAGGCGTAAGTCGAAACTCATGTTTGGGAAGTGGGGGGAAGAAAAAATCCCAATCTACCAGGAAAAGGGGGAGGAACGTTGTTCGACTCTTTCCGTGAAAGGGAAAAAGAAGACCGTTGTGAGTGGAATTTCCGAATTCGCAGGGGGCGGGAGAACAAGGGAGGGAGTCCTTGTGGGAAAGTCCCTCTAAGAGAAAAGGGAGCGGCCAGGAAGAAAACGTGTTATAGCTCTCCTTTGAGAGGATGAAGACAGTACCAGGTATTACTCGAGGGGGGAAAGAAGGTTCCCAAGAAAGAAAACACCTCCTACAAGGGGTGTTAGAGTCAAAAAGTTCTAGAGAGGCGACAGAGAGAAAAATCCCGCGCGGAAAAACAATAAAAAGAAGGCTTCAAGAAGAGAGAGGACTATCCTAACACTTTCTCCGCTAAGAAAGGACGACGCGAGGAGAAAAACAACCTCAAAGCGGGAAAGGGACCCACAATCGGAGAAGGGATCAATTTAGTGGGGAATTGCCTTCATTTCATCTCAAAGATTCCTCGAAACCACGCCTGTCCATCGGTGAAGTCCTTCTGGAGAAGAGGGGGGGGATCCTCAATCATTTGGAGGAGAAGGGGGGGGGCGTGAGTAAAAAGTTATCTACCTACGCAAAACTTAAATCCCCATCGACGGACTCTTGAGGAGGAGTCTTGGCAAATAGCACATCAAGGAGGACTCATCACGTGAACGGTATTCTGAAGAGAAGTAAAAGCTTTGAAAAGGGGGAAAGCCTCGGGGGGGGAAGTCCTAACGAAAAACCCGTCTCCTTCGTTTTTTGACAGGGGAAAAGGTAAACCGGACTGGCCGGAACAAGCGTCGGATAGGTTGGGGAGATTGGAGAGGTAGCCTTGAAAAAGAAAGAGGGGAGCGCGAGGGAAAGGTGCTTTAGCCCAATTGTCATAAGAGGGGGGGGTTGAGGGTCAGTCAGACTTGGCGGAAAACGGACAAGGGCGCCGCTTCGAGAAAAGGATTTTCGCGGGAAAGGAGGACTACCCAAAAGAAATTCAGACTGTTTGTAAAGGGAATAGGAATTCCTCTGCAAAAGTGCAGAATAAAAAGTGAAGTGTTAGATACGACGCGGCAAAAGGGGGAAAAAAGAGTATGGGAAGAGTGCTGCCTCTTCAGAAGAAGGGGGGAGCGGAACTCTGGAAAAAGGGCTTGCAAAATGGCTCTTTACTACCGGCTAGGGGACGCAATGGCAGAAAAGTGTGTCTGTCGCGGGCCGTAATAGAAAGGCAAAGGAAGACATGAGGAAGGAAACTTTATAAGAAGGGAAAAAAAAACCGAGTGTCGTGGGGAAGGAAGGAGGGGGAGGGAGGTTTGAAGTCGAATCACACGAAGCGAACGCCGAAAGCCTGAGGGATTGTGTCGGAAAAGCTCTGACCACCCGATCATTTTTCATGAAAAAGCAGGGAGACTCGGGGCTGACTTCCCTTGAAAGACCAAAGGGGGACTGAGTGAAAACAAAAAACAAAAGGAGGAGTATTCAAAGGAAGAGAAACGAAGTCCACCCTCCGTTGGAGGCAGGGCCGTGCAGTCAGGCCAAAGGAGTATTACCACTTCTCTTGTTGTCGAGAACCATGATTTGGCGGACACCGAACAACAGGGGAAGGTTTCGTTAAAGAGGAGGATCGGTACTCTTTGAAAACGGGGACAGGCGTCTCCGAAAACTTCTTTAGGTAACCTAAGGATCCGGGGGCCTCGGCTGCTTCGCAAGAGGGAAAGGGCAGTCGGGAAAAAGGGACAAGAGCCAGTTTCTTCATCTCGAAGTTCCGAGGAAGTGCTTGCCAAGACGGAAGGAGATTGGGAAGGAAAAGGTCTTAATCCGGCGCACGACGAGGTAAAAAACCTGAAAGGAAAAGCACTCCATCCGCCAGAGGAGAACCTTGACATCTGCTATCAGCATTGAAAAAAAGTCGGAAAATTCTGATAGGGGAGGGGGGGTCAGATCTTGCACCTGCAAAAAGAGAACCACGTCAAAGAGAAAAAAAAATCTGCGCCTGACGGTGGGGACAAAGCCAAGCGCTAAAACACAAAAGAAAAAGGTCCTCGAAAAAAACCTAATATCTATGCTGGAAGAGAAAATAGACGTCCACAAATGAGGGGGTGTGTCTTCTAATGCAAGAAGAGGTAAGGACCACAACGCCGTATACTTGGCGTGGAAAACCCCGGGAAAGGGTCTTTCAGAGGGAAGACTTCCTGCTCAAAATTGCAAAGGGAAAGGGGGGGATACTCGTTTGGGGGGCCACAGCCAGAATAATATCCGCACAAAGTGCAAGAAGACTGATTATGGGGAAGGGGGGGGGGCAAAGAAAGAAAAAAGGGGATTAGAAAAAAAAAAAAACCAGTCTCCTCACAAAAAGCATGGCAGAAGAAAAAGGAAAAAATGAGAAAATCAAGATTCACTGACCTATGACAGCCGGGGCGGGGGTTTCCCAGCGGAAAAAATAAGAAGGGGAGGGGGAGTTAACCAACGCCTGGAAGGGGGAGAAAGAAACCGACTTTCTTCCTTTGTTGAGGGGGGTAAAAGGAGTGCGGTTTGCTTGCTCTCAGAAGGAAAGTCCTCTTTCCCGATGAAGCGGCTGAGGGTCCGTATTTCGAGGGCAACTTAATCAAAGAAAAAGGATCTACGAAGACAAAAAGGGGGCTATTTCGCGGCTAAGAAAAACGGGGTGGAATCGAAAAAAAAAGGGTTAGCTTTTTTTCGGGAGGACAATACAAGAACGAAAAAAAAGGGGGGAGGTTCTACGAGCTCTCCCCGTCCTTACACGCCATATGAAGGGACAGCTGGGGATGACTCGGGCGGCCGCGAGTTCCGTATACGCCGAAGACGAAATGGGGGTCACCGATGAAAGGAGGAAAAGTCCTGATTGAGGAAAGAGGTGCGTTTCTTCTAACTATCAAAGGTCAAAAAGGCAAGTCCTACAAAGGGGATATCACGACCTAGGAAAATTGTGTCCCCCTGGGCACACTACCGAGAAAGAAAACTGGACAAAACGGGTTTTGTGGAGGGGAAAAGGGAAAAAAAGGGCAGATCGGCTGTTCACATCTTCTCTGGAAGGAGGAGAGCCTGTAATTAAGAAAAAGAATATTTTGTTAAATGGGACATGAATGCCCTATCGAAGTGGGGGAAATTCCGTCGGGAGGGTCCAGCGGCGGTATCTACTTTACTTGCGAAAAAGAGATGGCGGGGGGGGTTTCCCAGGAAAAAAACCAAAAGCGGCAGATCGCTGGAGTTTACAGCAACCGAAAGGAAAAAGGAGAGGTGACCTCGGAAAAAAAAAGCTCCAAGGAGAAAAGGAAAGGAGGGTTGTCGCAAAAAAGAGAAACGCACGCTTTCTTTCGGTGCGAGAAAGGAGACGGAAAGCGTCTTGGGTCAAACGCCGCATTTTTAGGGGACAACCAGAGAGGCTAGAAGAAAGGGGTAACCTCCAAAAGAGAAAAGAAAACCCACCGTCAAATAGAAGCGGTGGTCAGTGCAAGGTCACAAGAAGAGGCGCAGGAGAGCACACCTCTAATAAAGGCGGCGATCTTCACCAGAGCCTCTGTGAAGGCAGGCAACAGAGTGGGAACTTGGAAAAACTTCAAAAAGGTGAAAGAAAACTGGAGGGGAGGACGGCGTCATTTTTTTGACCCCGAAAGAGGGGGGAAAGAGCGTAGAAAGACCTCTCCCTCCAAGTTGAGATGGGATGGTTGTCGACTCATGGCCTAGAAAAAAAAAAAAAGAAAAGGGGGGCGTTATACAGGAAGGTCACGACTTCGTCTTCGAGGAAGACGGGTTCGTACATGCGAGTGAGGAACGTTTTGGATTGCCGGAGGGGGGGGGGGGTCCCGAAAGGGGGAGAAAAAGAAAAACCGAAATACATAAAAAGGGAGAGCTCTCCTTTAGTTTCTCCTCGGAAGAAGGCAAGAACGCGACGGGGGAAGGGTCCGCTTTCCCGAAAACCGCTCACCGACGGGAGGGTTTCGAGGCCCAAGTGGCTCAGAAGAAAAAAGAAGCTCTTCAACGGAGGGGAGGAGATCCCCTTGGAATATGCTTGATAGGAGAGAAAGCGACTAGAAGGAAAAAGACGGTCACTAGTAATGAAGGAGAAAGAAGATCAAAGAAAAAACGAAAAAAAAAAAACTAAAAAAGGAGACTCTACAAATATCAGGGAAGAAGGGTGGGCTTTTTTTCACTGAGGAGGGCACAGAAGGGAAATGCGGGCTTCCTCAGGTCTGAACAACCGCAAGAATGGAAAGACGGATCCAGGAGAGATCCGAAGGGGGATTCAGTTCGACGGAAAGGGGGGGGCGTGCTACTTTTTTGGCGTAGGGAGCAGAGAAGATGGAGCGGGGAAGGAAAGCAGGCTCGCGTTCACTCTGAGGAGAGGATGTCTGCTTGGACTGGGTCACAAAGCAGCTCCAGGAAAACGAGTACTCCTTGCGCGGGAAGGGTAAAAAAACCCCTCTTTTGGCAAGGCAACTGGGGGAAAGAGCCGAAGAGGGGGCATTCGGAGAACCAGAGGGGGGGTTGGAAATCCCTTAGGGGGGAGAGAAAGGGGGAAACGAAGTACCGAGGTCGAAAAACAAATCTTGTTGGGGAAAGTGGGGTCGATTTTAGCGAACTCCAGAGGAGCGAAGAGCGTTAGGCAAACCTCTTATACAGGTTGTCTTTTGTAAAGAGAGGGGGAGGGGGCCACCAAGGCGCCGCTTCAGGACAAAAGGGGGTGAAAGAGGGGGTGTCGTTAAACGCGGGGGACCCAAAAAAGAGAACTTCGACTGTTTGAAGTCCCCCTCGGAACCTACTTTCCCGCAGGAAGGGCATAGGAGGGAATCACTGCGCGGCGGATTAAAGCCTGACAACATTTGATGTAGGGGGAGGAGGAGCCTGCGTCAAAAAGGGCTCGAACTCTTGACGGCTGGCACGGCTCGGACGAAAGAGCTAATTACGGACGAGAAACGCCACTTGAGTACTGTGGAGGGATAGGGGGAGAACCACAAAAAAAAAAAACCTTCGACTTCAATTAAGGACAAACAATCAGAGGATTTAATACGACGATTTTAAAGGAAGTGTCGTGTTAGATGTGGGTAAAAGTAGTGAGGAAAAATCCCTCCAAAGGCGGAATGCATGTGAAAAATTTTTTCGGCCAAATCATGGAAGGGAACCCACCCGATAGTTGTCGGAAGAAACTCCGAGCTCGTTTTCTGCTGAGGGGGAGCTGCCACTAGATAACCTAAAAACAAAGGGAGAAAAGAGCTCAACAAACAAAGGGGAGGGAAGAGGAGATGGGCTAAACGAATGGAAGGGGTGTGGTCTAACTGTCCTGTTCAGAGACGAAAAAAAAGAAAGTCGCTAGAAAGGCGAAAGAAAGAAGAAAACATTATTGGGAAGAATCACGACCACATTCATCGGGGGGAGGTGAGTCAGGGCCGGAGGGGATACTTTCGAAACGACCTGCTGCAATACTAAAGGGAAAAAAAGTCTTTAAACAAGAAGTTCTTCGCCGCTAAGCTGGAAAAAATTCGCAGATTACGGCAAAGAGCAAAGGGCAATCATTTCGCCCTGAGGAGGTAACGTTCTGTAAAAAGAGAAGCAAGCCCTCGCCGAAAAGTAGAGGAAGGATGAAAGTCGCCCTCTTCCCATTCAAAGACAGGGGGGAAGAAAGCCGTCGAGAGGAAGAGGAACTTTCATCTGTCATTATTTGGGGGGGGGG
>Ga0179593_1491521_pt1 | contig 13821 bp, 17 predicted proteins | sample CZODoug2_1_08_16_FD_185931 | JGI IMG/M metagenome (GOLD analysis project Ga0179593, IMG submission 185931) | Vadose zone soil fungal communities from Angelo Coast Range Reserve, California, USA - CZODoug2_1_08_16fungal (PacBio error correction) | ecosystem: Environmental > Terrestrial > Soil >...
GGGTACAGGAATTCTGCGGTCTGAAGAAGGGACTATCGCAAACGCCGAAAACTGGAAGAGAAGATGGTGACCGTAAGGAGGAGGAGGTCCAAGACATGAAGTGGACAAGTAACGGTCTAGAAAGTTTGGGAAGGACAAAGAAGATTGTGGGGTCATCCCAGAGGTGGGACGAACGGTGGCAAGAAGGGGGTGAAGAAAGTGGGATGAAAGAGCGACACTGCGACCGGGGAGAACTTGGAAACCTATCTTCCAGATAAGGAGCAATTGGGAAGGGACAGACTCGAGGCACCAAGAAAGTTTTGAATTACAGATCGGTCACTCCCCCGAGTCGGAAGAGTGAAGGTATTGGGGTGCAGGGGGGGGACGCATAGGGACGGATCTTGGTGGAAGAACTGGGTGGTGCTTTTAAAAAGGAAGAGGCGACTCCTCCTAGTGAAAGTGTTGAAGTAAGAGGAAGCCCTCAGGAGGTGTTCCAGCACGAGTGAGAAAGTCAGGACGAGGGAGGAGTGTGGTGGAAATTGCGCAGAATGCCTTCACCTGTCGTTGAGGGAGTGCTAAAGCGACGTAAGATGAGGGGTTCGTCGGTCGGAAAAAGGAAAAGAAGTGATCACCTCGCAAAAGGAAAAGGGGGGGGGCAGAGAAACAGGTCAGGGTCGACTTAAGGAAAAGGGGCCATCATCTCGATGGGGAGCCGCCGGAAGGCCTAAATCGTGGAAAATTGGAAGAAAGGCCGGTGGTCGCCGGAGATCTTAACCGAGAGGGCTAAAAAGACGCGACGTGCGGATTATTGCATCAGGAAGCCAAGGGGAGGTTCAAACGTCCCGAAGGTGGGAAGTACTGAGAAAGGGGAAAACGGCTATCAATCTGGTTTCAATCTAGGGGGACTCGTAAAAAGACTGACTCGAGCAATGGAGAGAAGCAAGAGGGCATTCATATATGTGGAAAAGCGGTCCTTCCTCAAAAGGGGAGGATATTTTTGAGAGGCCGGGGGGGTGGGGCATTGCAATGAGAGTCTGATCATTATCCACGAAGCCCTAAAGAAAACAACCATTCGTCCAGTATATCGAGGGTGACGGTACGGACACAAAAAGTATATGTCATGTAAGAAGAGAAAGACTCCTGAAAGGCAAAACGTAGAGCATGAGAGATTAGGGAGTGTGGCAAGAATAGTCGTCAGAGGAAGGGGAGGAAAGTGAAGACACAGAAAGATAGGGAACGCGGATAAGGAATCTGACGTGCGAGAAAAAGAGGGGGAACTGGGAGGAAAGGGGGGGGCAGGTTTAATCCAAGGAGCAGAGAAAAAGAAAAGCGTTTAGCGCCACTGGAGGGGGGTGAAGCGAACGTCCTAAAAAACCAAAAAAAAATGGGGAAATTTACGGAAAGGAAGGAAATGGGCATGTGGAAGTAATGGCCTAAGAAGCCCTTAGCACCGAGTATCAGCTCGGACCAGAGAGAACAAAACAGTGGGGGAGGGTACGGGGAGATTTGCCATTACTTGGGGCTAAGATGAGATCGTCCGTCGTCAGGCAAAAACACAGTAAGCCGCCGCGAAAAGGAGGGGGAATAAAGAATAGAGGGAAACTTCCACGGAGATGTCCAATTTGATGGAGACACGCCACATAGAGGATTTCCTAGGGGCCTGGGGACGTTTTGTTTCGAACGTGGCGGGCGGCAGCATCAAAGGGGGGGTTTTAAAAACGCCCGATGTGGGGTAAGTAGGGGAACCATGGGAAGCTGTCCGGCCCACATCAATGATGATGGAAAAGTTGCAGAGGGTCGACCGGAGTTAAAAGAGGGAAAATTTTTATACTGAGTTAGGGGTGGAGACTGACGTCAAAGGAAACAACGTCTCTTGCACTAGGCAGGGTGGGGGACATTTGTGGAGGGGAGGGAGAAAATTTTCCCAGTTGTGGGAGTGGGTCGAGAACACCTACTAAACTCGTAGGGACTTGAGGGCCAGTTTGAGTACAAAAGGAGAACCCGGGAAGTTCTTAAGGGAAGTCCTTCAAGGTCTGGAAAAAGGTGGAACGAGTTACTCAGGCGGATTCTCGCAAAAAACGAAACGTTCAGTAGAGGGGGGAATATAAGAAAAGGCAGTGAGAAAACTGTGAGAGAAACTTTACGGAATTAGTACAGAAAGCCGAGGGGGAGGAATCCCGTTGTTACCTCTCAGGTGACGACGGCACAAGAAAGGAGACGAAAACTTGGGGGGAAGCACACGAAAAAACCAAAATTTCCAACACATAAGAAAGCCATTTCAAGTCAGCGGGGGGTCTCGCCTTTGGGTTTGCGTTTAGACTTCTCGCATAAACTCCAAAAGCTCACCAATGGCAGTGTGTAAAGAGGGTAGAGCAGACATTCCAAACACACCCCCCCCCCGGGGACCATCACAATTGGGGGGGCATACTATGCCAGGTGAGAAGAAAAACACTCTTAGAAAAAAAAGGGAGAATGGATGCCGCGGTCCAGAGAGGAGAACGTCCCACCCTGGAAGGGGATAATAAGCTTATTGGCGTGACTTAAGGAAAGGGGGGGACAGATTGGGGAACGGGTGGCCGGTCAGATGGAGGGAGGGGAAGAGGAGGTCGCGGGCCAAGGGTGGGCGCATACAAGGCGGATCTCCCTCGCGCAACGTAGGAAGGGGGGGACAGAAATGAAAAGACAACCCGGAGGGTTGCGCAGCGTCGAGATGGACGAATAGGGGAGACGGAGATGAAGATGACGGGAATTCTAAAAAAAAGAACTTAAGACCCAGCTCAAGAGTGGGGAGGTGTTGGTCGCTGTAAAAGGGAGGGGACAAGAAGGTGGGCGCTCAAGAGGGCTTTAGAGCAGGGGGGAATGGGGAGAACGTGCCAGCCGGGAGAAGTAGAAAAAGGCTGGGCGAACGGAAGGAATTAATCGTGATCATGAGATGAAAAGGCGATCTTGTTCGACCACAAAAAAATCCGGGATCGGGGGGAAAGGATGACAGGCCGCGCGAAGAAAAAAAGGCACCACCAAAAAAGGAAGAGCGCACTGGGGCGGGTTGGGGAAAAAGGGGGGGGGAGGGAGGCGTCTGGAGGACAAATGAAGGATTGGGGGGGGGGGGGGAAATATGTAAACGTCGCAAACGGAGGAGAAGAAGAGGGCGAATGGGGGGTCTGGTCGCCGGAGGGGGGGAGCAAGGCCCTACGAAAGAAAAGAAGGAAATGCTCCACACAGGAGGAACGCGCGAACACGGGTGACAAATCCTGAAGGGGCGGGTGTCCAAGGTAACCGGGGGATATGGGGGGAATCGCCTGAGAACAAGATTAAAGGCGGATTTGCGACTATCGGGGATATTTCAAAAAAGAGGGAAGAAAGCATCGTTTATCGTACAGGGGGAGAATAGAGTCTAAGTTATCCTACCTTGTCCGTTAGAGGGAGGAAGACGCAAACTGAGGGAGAGGGGAGACTATTTTGGGTAGCGTCACAGGCCGCCAAACTGGTTAGGGGAGCTAACTTCCAGAGGTCAGGCGGACAGGTAGGGAGGAAGAGGGGGAATGTCGGGGGAACAGGGGGAAAGGGAGCGGCGCTACTGGTAAGAGGGCCCTCACCACCCTCAATATTTGTAACATCGAGGGGTAAGGGGCAGACGCGCCCGAAGCTCTCGTCGAAAAAGAATCCCATCAAGCCACGGCCTTGTGGGGGGGACAAAGGCAGACTCCAATAACACCACCAAGGATGGGAAGGGATACGAAGAGACCAGAGGGTAGGAAAAAATGAATGCTACTCAAAGGGGGACTAAAAATCGCCCGCGGGTAAGGGAAAAAGGGCTCCCTGTGGAAAAGGGGGAGGCTTCGCTCCACCATATAAGAAAAGCAAATACTTCACACCCACAGGAAAAAAACCTGGGCCTACCTCGGGCGAGGGAGTGACGGAAGGTAAGACCAAGCTTCGGGAATCAGGCTTTAGGGAGGCCCCTGTCGTGTGTGCTGTGTGTGGGGGGGAGGATGCATGCAAGAGAGGAGTGGTGTGCCCACCCTGCTCTCTTCCTCTTTTCTCCGGAGAAGCCCGGGGTTCGTGAACGGCGCGAAGCCCCATCCAACTCTGGCATGGAACGGTATAGTTGATACCACCCTGGAAAGGGCCCTCCCAGGCGGGGTTCAATGGTAGCCAACGAAAGGGGGTGGGCATCTAAAAGAGGCAGAGGACCATGAGGAGCGGGCTGAGCCACTGGAAAGAACACTAAGAAGAGGACGCCTCTTTGAAACAAGGGGGAGAAGAGGACGCCACGCGGCGGGGAACGATGGGGAGAGACGTCTTCCTCCCACTTCGCCGCGGCGGAAAAGGAGAAGGGTCGGGGGGAGAGAGCTACGTCATCAGTTGGCAGGCATCGTTCTCGAACGTAAAGAAAATCTGGAAGGCCCGCCTGATGGATTCAGGAAATGGCTTCATCAGGCAGGAAAGCGTAAAAGGAAAACTCGGGAGGGTTTGGAGCAAACTCAAGGGAGGTGACATCCCGCCCAGTTCGCAATCAAATCAAGGGGGGTGGGTCGAGGCGATTCATGAAGGAAAAGAGGAAAGAATGGAAGAACCTCGAGAGCATAGTCCGACTACCAGGGATCCTGTACGAAAGGTGGTGTGTCGCGGTAAAATGAGGGTAGTTACTTCCAGCCCGATTAGACAAGCCAGAGCGCAGGGAGGGCTACGAAAAGTCTGGTAAGGAGGTTGCCAATTCAAGTAAAGGAAGAGGAGGGTTCAGGCAACCGGCTGGAGGAGTGTCAAGTGGGAACATAAAAATCACCGCCAGACTTAGATGGCGTCGATGTCCTCGACAGGACTGAAAAAATGCAAAAAAGGGAACATGGGGATGGTTGGGCTTTAGTCGAACCAGGGAGGGGTGGGCCAGGGGTTTTGGAAAAACCATTATCCAACGGGAATGGCACTGCGCAAGGAGGATCATTACGACCTCCGAGGACGGGTACATAGGAGGGAAAGAACACCTGACACATAGTGAAATGAGGGGGTGAGATAGCCGGGTCACCTAGTCAACGAACAAATCTCGTAGGGGGCAGAGGGGGGGCGGCATGTCTCTCCGAGACAAAAAGATAAAAAGGAGAGTCCGGCTGAGAAAAAGGGGAACGGAAAAGTGCAAGAAAGGGCACGCAGATCTTCAAGAATCCGGGGCCGGGGAACGGCCCTTGCTGAGCATTCGAAATGGAAGACTTTGGAAACCAAAGAGAGGGAAGACTAGCTTTGACAAGAAAGACAGGGAATGGAGCCCACAAACTAAGTCGTAGGGGGAAGCAGTTGTCAATGTATAGAGCTGGGGAGGGGGGAACCAATTTTCTGAGGGGACCAGGGCCGCGATCGAGTATACACAGTGGGTGGTGGCTAGATCGGAGGGGGGGGGAAGGGCGATGAGAGCAGGGGGGGGAAGGAGAAAGGGTGAAAACTCAGCCGATACCGCGCGGCGTTTTGAAGTGAGGACTGAGGGGAGATCGGCAACGAGGCCGAAGGGCGAGGACAATTCTTCGTCGGATCCTCGACCAAACCGGCGAAGACGAAGCCAAACCGCAGGGAAAGGGGGAAAAACTTCTCTAACCCAAAAAGGAAAGAAAAGCTGGAATCCATCATCGTTGGAAATAGTACGTGTTTAAAATGTCCAAGATTGCTGATTCCTATCTGGAAATCAGCATCACCACCGGGGAGGGAGGACAATATCGCTCTAGGACGTTCCTCTGCAGTGGAATAAGGAGCTGCTTGGGACTGAGGGGAAAGCTAGGAAGAGAAGTGTTGGTCGGGGAAAGAGCTCACCTATACTCACCTAGGAGAGGCAACAATCTGCGTCGCAAAAAGGAGAGGGAAAAACATAGAGGGGGAAATCCGAATGGGGGCTCTTTTCTACGATTCCAGCAGCCGGGAACAGGGGGTAAAGGGGAGGGTAAGGAGCTGATGTCTGGTTCAGGACCTGAGGAAGGAAGTGGCATGCCCTACTGGTCGTCAAGGAGGGCACCGGATTGACGGAGTGACCGGAGAATGACTTGGAAGGGAAGGAAAAAAAAGATGAAGACTTTCTGGTAAGAGCTCTCAGAGAGAAAAAATAAAGGAAGGAAGGAGGAAAGAGAGGGAGGGAGCGGCGGAAAAAGTCCGGACATCTTTTGCCCGGCCGGCACAAGGAAGAGGAAGGGGGGGGGCCGTAAAAGAAGTAATGCACGCAGAATTGAATAAGTCGGGCCGTTGAAAGGGGATAAAGGGAGAATGACCCAGCATCAGCCGGCAATTCCAGGAACATTACAAAATAGGGCCTGAGGGGGGCGGAAGGATCGAACAGAAAACAAAGTTATGCTCTCAGAGGGGTGGCGATATCGGTTAAAAACGGGTCGGAGATGGTTTTCCTGTAGAGGTGAGGAAATCGGTGTCGCGACCAAACCGCAACATCAAGCCGCCGCTCTCTAGTAAAAAAGAAGGATATTTGTTGACTAGTTCGAGTCAGCATCTCTAGAGAGGGGGGATAAATGCCAGTGGGAACTTGAAGGGGAAAAAAGGATGGAGAGATCGTCAATACAAGAATCAGGGGTCAGAGTAAGAGTTGTCCACATAGAGTTCAAAGGAGGGGAAGGGGAAAGAGTTCTCGAAATGTTTTCACCTGGAGGCGGGGTCATCTGGAGCCGGCATTTGGCGAGGGGGTCTTGGAGAAGGAAACGGGGGACAGGCCGCCATAAAAAGTAACGGCACCGGTGCCCGAGACATAGAGATCAGGAAAGGAACATAAAAGACCTCGATATCTACGGGAAAGTCGAACTGATTTACGCGATAGAAAGAAAATCATCTCTAAAAAAAAAAAAAAAACCAAGGATACTCTCTCAGAGGAGGGGGAAAGAAAAATTGGGGGAACAATCGACCAATAAAGGGGGGGGAAAAGGTCGGCAACCGACGCTAGTTGTCTCAGGTTCAGTAGAGTGTTGACAATCTTGGGGAAGTCAAGGGGGGTGGGCTGGGTTCACAAATAGTTGACATCGGAAGAAGGGCCGAGGAAACAAAGGGAGAGATGCCGATGGCGATGCAAAGCTATTTAGCGGGGAATGAAGTGCTAGCAAGGACGGAGTAGGGAAGGTTTAGGAGGATCATAATCCGGAAGGAACAGAAGCCGTCAATCATGCTTGGACGGTAAAGTTTTACCCGTCGTAAAAACACGGAAAAAAGACAGAAGATGTCCGGGTATCGCGTCGGCGGTTCTCGAATATGAAGAAACTGGAGGCGTCCAATTAAAGGGGAGCCGGGTATGCAACAAGGAAAAATAAAGGCTAGGACAGAAGGACCTCAACCACATTTTACAGAGGGAGGGGAAGTTTGAAAATTGCATCTGAGGCATAGACGCTCTCACTAGAGGAGGGGAGGGGGAAAAACGGAGCCACTGGCACGAAGGCACGGGGGGGGCGCATTTGAACTCTCCATCTTAATGGGTTCGACTTTTCAACACTTCCTAAAAAAACTTAAGAAAGGGACTCGTATTCTGGCGGGGGGGGGGGAGCTGAGACCTATCTGCACTAGAGAAGAAACACACACGTAAATAATTCACATTGGGAGAGCTGGCCACTTCTCGGAAAAGGTTGCGGAAATTTTCCCAGCGTCCACTGACTTGAAAAGAAGAGAAAAAAAACCAGGGAGTTGAGCGTAATTGGGAAGGATGAACCAGTGGGGGTATCAAAAAAGAACAAACCGAGTTTCAGTGTCAATAGGGGAACGCCCTGGACGGGGGGAGGAGATTTCGGCGTCTGTCTGTCAGGGCAGCTGGCTGCAAGTGCTATAAAGGAGACGCGGCTCAAATAATGGAAAAAAAAAATAAAGGAGCGGCGCTCAAAAAAAAGACCACTGGGGGATTCTTAAGACCCAATTAGAGATCTTTGGGGTAGGCAGAGGAGAGAGGTGTTGCCAAAGGTTTGGCGAGAGGGGAAACGTGGGTGAAACCGGGGGAAGAAGTTTAGAGTCCCCTTTGTTCAACAGCTCGTCCAGAGAAACGGGGGTAAGGCCACTGGGGTTTCATAAAAAACTGGGATTGGGACATTGATTTGGGTGGGAAGCGGTGGTCAGGAGTGGCTGGAAAAGGAGAGACGGCGAAGGTTCTAAAGGGGGCGAACCCCCGGGGATAGTACAGGGCGCCGCCCGACATTGAACGGGAGAAAAGAGGGCACCCTAGGGGGATCCCCACGTAAGAAAAAATCAGGAAAGGAGGGAGCACGATGTCGAGGTAAGAGGTTCGTGGGGGGGGGGGAGGGATTCTGGGATCTTGTGGAAGAGAAGGGTGAAAGCTTTTTCCACCTTAAAGAGGGGAGAATTCCTACGGACTCAGATGGGGGGAGACAAAATTGTCTGCTCCCGAAGAGGTGGACAAAACTTAGCTTCGGGAGCCGTGCGTAATTCATGGTGGTTATTTCTAACAAGCGGCAGGTGTTCAAACCTACGGGTCTGGCGCTGTCAGAGGAACTCCGACGTAAGAGTCTTCGTTCTACCACTGCAAAGAGAAGTCGGCAACTCTTAGCAAAGGGTATCTTTGAAACAGTCGGAAGGAGGGACAAGCCCCCTGGAGCAGCATAGGCATGAGGAGTCCTCCCGAAAGAAGCGAGGGGGAAAATTTAGCCCGGTAAGGGTGCGGCCGTGAACTAAAAAAACCTATTTAGGCGCGACGACGTTCGGGAGTCGAGAGAGAGTCCTTTTCTTATAAAACGAGAATCCAATGGTTCCTTGAGAGAACTGAACTGCTGATCAGACTGGGGGTGGGGAGATGAGCGCTCAGTAAAAAACATGAAGGGAGAGCATGGAGGAAAAATGCTGAAGTTAAGAGGGTTGGAGAGGGGGAAAACCCTGTAGGCCTGAAGTACTTGTCAACGACGTGGTGGGGCGCCGCTGTTGGGGACAGGTCCGTGGATCTTGCAAAAGGGGAAGTGATTCTACGCAAGATCCAACGGAACAAGAAAAACAGACCAGAAAACAAGCGCGGGTTAAAGGGGGAGATAGTCTTGTTGGAGAAGGGTACTATCAATCTCTTCATTGTAGAAGAACTCAAAGCACTTCAAGCCCCATAAAACTTCAAAATGAAAAGGTCGCGAATTCTTGGCGTGGGGAAGATCGGGTGCAGGGGGAAAGGCAAGGTCATCCTTGAAAAGAAAAAACCGGAAAAAGATCGCTGGGGAGGGGGGAATGCTCACGCTAAATCTTAGGGAGACCACCGAAAGGTGGCGGGAGGAAAAAGCTGGCCCTTTAAGCAGAAAAGGCAAGCCCCGTTGAATCGGAAAAACTTTATGGTTGTTCCGCTACTTAAAGGAAACACGAAACAAAATCTTGAGCAAAGTGCAAGATGCGACTGATAGTTTAACCGGTTGGGAAGAGGATAAATCAAATGCGCAACGAGTAGCATCAAAAAAAAACCGGCGAAAATCAGGCTTGGAAGTTGCGCTGCAAAAAAATCCGAATTGAGCTGGGGAAGAAATCGCCTTCGGTTAGGAAAAACTCCAACTAAGCGGGGTTCAGCAGCTAAATCTCTTCAAACGGCCCTAGACTGGCAATGTTCGTACCTCCAACGGCCAGCTAGCTAGGAGGGTTTGCTCAAGCAGGTTGAAAGGGGGTGCGGGCCAGGGAAGCGGGCGAAATCTGGAAAGCATGCACTTTTTGGTTCGCTCCGCGGGGTATGGAAAGAGGCACAGTGGAATCGTCGTAACCCAAAATGCTGGGGGGGGGAAAAAAAGTCGCGCGGGAACGGGTTAGAAAGGGGGACTTTCCAAATCGGAACCTTTGAGCAGGGGGGAGGATTTGCGACGGAGAAAAGCAAACAGGTAGGCCGTTCCAAAAGAGCTTGGAAGAAGGGGGAGGACTATCTGTAATGGAAGGGGGTGTTCGTTTATATAACAACCATACGCGACGGAGGGTGGGACCGTAGGACAAGTTGCAGGTTAACAAGGGAGTTTCATCAACCTTTATTGCAGAAAGACGGCATGGGAAATCAGAAGGAGGGCAGAGGTACGATGTTCAATCGGAGGAAAGAATCGTCAACCCCCAAAAGAGGGAGTAGAATATAGGATCACGAGCCCAGACTTGTACCACGAAAGGGACGCAGAAGGGACTTCCCTAAAAAAAAGTGCCCCACTGTGCGGGAGAACGGTTACACGCAAACGGGAAAGAAAAGGACACCTCCGAAGACGGAAAGTGGTGTTTCTCGCAAAAACAAGAAGGGTGAAAAACAGATCGGGGGCGCCATGTGAAAAAGCAGAAAAGTTGGTGTGCTGCCTTCCTCCAAAGGACTCCAACTCTCCACATGCAGAGGGGGGGGAAGTCGGTACTCATAAAAATCCCAAGAAGAAAAGGACTGGGCCGCTAGGAGGTGAAAAGATAGGAAAACCTAGGCGAACGGCATTCTGGGAGGGGCGAACGGGCCTCCAGAAAAAAACTGCCGAGCAACTCGCGTAGCTCGGGGTCGTCACAAATTGGCCATCGCGTGGGGAAAAGGCAGGTGCTTGAAGAAAAATTCGTCTTCGTAGCAGGTGGGAGCAAAGACGCCGAGGCGGGAAATCGACTCTTCGAAAAAGAGAGGGCAAAAGAAGGGGGACAAATCAAAATGGTCTGGTGGGCGCTTGCGTCTGCTCCTAGGTGCGCCGGAGAATTGAGAGTGAAAAAAAGGTACAGCTCAGACCAACGCTGCGGAAGCGAGAAGAAGTTGGGGGGGGGAGGGTGGGTGGGAAGGACGTTAGATTCAAAAAAAGAAAGGGCGCGCCCCCCCCCCCAACATTGAAGGAGGAGGGAGAAAAGGGTTCAAGAAGGGGGCGCAAGTCAGTGTGTCAAGTTCAGAACGCGTATGAGTCAAAGAAGGGCACCAACCAGCGAGTTGAGTCTATAGTAAATGCCGGAAGGGAGAGACGTATTCGTATTACAACGCAAATGCGGAAATGGGGCCGGTTGAACGGGTAACGTGGGGCGTCGTGGGGGCGTACGCAAGAAGAGGGGTGAGCGTAAAGCGACCAACGAGAAAATCCTCGGGCCGAATGTTGGACGGGAGAAAGAGGCTGGAGAAAAAAAGGCTGGAGAAAACTCCGGGCAATGGCTGCACGTAACAGTAAAAAACCGAAAAAAAGCACAAATGGCCAGCAGGCCGGAGCTTTGGGGAAAAAACGGATACAGATATGGAACCGGAAAAACCTATCAAGAAGGGGTAGCGAGGTTACTAGCGCGATTTAACTCAGCTGAGCAGCAGGCATTTTAAGGGAGGGGAAAAATCGTCGCTGCAAAGGGGCAACGACCTGGCCGGCGCTGAAAAAAGGAAGAACGGGGTACTTCTCGTTTCACCTTTGTTTAAGGTAAAGGGGCACGCCACGGTAGTTTCGCGAAAAAGTCCAAACTAGTTTCGGCGGGGCAAGGAAAATCGAGCATGCGACGGAAAAAGGAAGACTTGGGAGCGACCTCAACCATCTTCCTAGTGGCAGAGTAATTGGGTTTAAGGGTAGCCGAAGCCCGCAAAATAATCGCGTTGATAATCAGACAAGAACGGGAGTAAATCGGATGGCGAATAAAAAAAACCGAAAGCACCTTCAGCCCGACTCCTATCCAAAAAAAGTGGCTGGCCACCCTGCCGGCGGGAGCCCTGTGGGGATTACAAAGTCGGCCTGCGGAGGGGTCGCATCTTCAATGTGGGAAAAACCGCTTCCTACAAGGCCTCAGACATCTACTCCCAGCAGAGTCCCCACCGAAAGGAGACTTAAGAAAAACGAAAAAAAAAAGGGACGAGATGTAAAGGAAAAAACATGGGTGAAAAAGGGCTATAGGGACCCACCCTTTCCGGGGGTTGGATCCAAGAAGAAGAGTTTAAAGGAAGCCCATTCGACCCAGGCGAATTCACCGCTTACCACGCGGCCACGCTGCCCCCCTTCGGTAGAAAAAGAAGATCATGCAAACTTCATTGGCCATACAAATGTAAAGAAGAGATAAAAGAGAATTTACCACTCAGTCTGACGGAAGGCCCTGCAGGAGCTGGAACCAAGGAGATATCTCCACGCGGTCTGAACCTTAAAGGAGAGGAAGAGTTCCTACCAGCATCAGGAGAGCATGTCAGAATCACGTTGTGGGGGGGGTGGGAAATAGCTTAAGGGGATCATTTTGAAAGCGGAAGCGAAGATAGGACGTACTCATCCAATCAGTCCAGGCCGATGACGATCGCGATCAGGACCGAGTCACATAGGGAAACCTTACTCGGACCACTTAACCTGAGTGTAGGGTATTTCAACGAGCACTGGCTTTCAGAAAGGGAAAACCGGTCTTCTAAAATAAAAAGCAGTTGGTGGGTGATAGGAAAGGGCAGCTTACAGTTGGAAGAGGGAAATGGCCAAGAGCAATAACGCGTTCCAACCCTAACAGTATAGATGAAGGGGGGGGGTCGTGGGTGGTGCTAGAGGCCGCAAAGGTATTGGGTATCGTACTACACCACTGTCCCAAGAGACTCCTGGATGCTGACGAAGCAGGCCGATGTGCCTGACCGAACAGGCATCTCAAAAGGTGGGGCCTTCAACACTGCGTCGAAAGCGGGAGCAACGTGACGTGTACCAGCAGCCCGATCGGAGCAAAAGTCTATGTCCGCCAAGAAACCTGTCTTCAACATCGCAAAGTTCAAGGCGTGGTTTCGAGACTTCGGACGAACAGTAGTGTCCGGGGGGGAACACACGGGGAATGCCAGTGTTCCGGACTCAAGTGTCGATGCGACGGCCGATGCAGGGAAGAAAAGCATCACCCGACGCGTCGGCTTTCAGAGGCAGAGGCCGGGTCAAGTCACCACAAAAGTCAAACGACAGGCACTGAGAAAGGGGATCGGCAGGAAGCAAGGAAGAGACTCTCTACGGCCTATCCTCGGAGCACAGACGTGGGCCGAGAGGAAGACAAAGACGCAATACCGCTGGCATCCAGCGAGAAAGGACTCGAAAGGCATTGTCCCGGCCTTGAGGGATGAGTCGTGACGACTGAAAAAAACATCCAAGAAACCCTGCATTCAAAAACAATATTTTTCCATACTAGACAGGACGGACACCCACACGGGGTTGGAAAAAAGACGTGTCAATGTTATATGATGGGGGGGGGGAGAGGATTGTCAACAAGTGTAGGCAAGGTGCATAAACAAGAAAGAAAATCCAGCGGCGTGGGGTTGGTTTCTCAAAATCGGGGGGGGGAGGGCCTAGGAGTCAGCCAGTCAAAGAGGGGGGAACGTTTCGATCATCGCCGCGGCGGTTCCGGGGGAAGGTCGAGGCGTCGCGAAAGCAAAAAAGGGCGGCCTCCTGGCGACTGGGAAAAAAGTCGTCGGGGCCAGACAGCAGCAACGCCGGCGCAGAGGAAAACCGGTCCGCGCCGGTAAGCGCTGAGCCCGTGAAAAAGTCCCGAATCGGAAAAAAAGAAGATTTTAAAGCGGGACTTCGGCCCAGGAGGAGGATTTCAGATGAGGAAAAGCTCAGCCAGGGGAAACAATGGCAGGATAAAAATCGAGAGACTAATCGCAGATGGACTCAAAAGTCTCTTCTGTCCATCGAGATCGGGAGGGCGCTGAGGGGGAGGATGCTCGAAACCCATCAAAACTCTACTTGAAAAAAAAGAAATCCGATATCGCCCACAAGCTCGAGGAAAAAGTCCGGGAAGGCTGTTTCGACGTAAACAATCAAGTGACCGTCGGCAGTACAATTTCAATTTGTACGCTGGAGGCCTGGGCAGGCCCGCTGCCTAAAAGGGGCACAGACTTATTAAAACAAGTCGCCAGGAGGGCTTTGGTTCCCGTATCCCTTCTATTGAGAAAAGGGAGGAGACAAAAGAGGAGGACGGGACAAAGGTAGCCCG
>Ga0179593_1271281_pt1 | contig 13820 bp, 24 predicted proteins | sample CZODoug2_1_08_16_FD_185931 | JGI IMG/M metagenome (GOLD analysis project Ga0179593, IMG submission 185931) | Vadose zone soil fungal communities from Angelo Coast Range Reserve, California, USA - CZODoug2_1_08_16fungal (PacBio error correction) | ecosystem: Environmental > Terrestrial > Soil >...
CTAAGCCTCAAATGCACTGCATCGAAACAAAAAAACTCATGAACTAAAAGCACTACAAAAACAAAGACGCAACCCATAAGAGAGGGAACTATTAAACCATGCGGGACTCTTGGGGGGAAAAGAAACATCACCCGAAAAAACCGGAAGGGAGAGAACACTCAGAAATTCGACGCAGAAAATACTTGGGAAAAATCAGGGGTCCATAGTTACTACACTTGGAGAGTGGCCAGAATACAACGGAAGGAGGCGAAAACTAAGTGTCGGCCATGCGACAAAGGAAAAGAAAAGTACCCGACCACTTGACAAACCATACAAGAGGAAAAGGTCAAAAAAACAGGCAAAAAGTTACCATAACCGCTAAGTGGGAAGGGTTCTTACGTGTTCCACGCTAAGAAGAGACCGAACAAACAAAGAGATCAGGTTCCCCTGGGGGCAAGTGCCGATGTGAAACTGTCCGCGGGGTGTCAAAAGAGGAGCAAACAAGTCAGAGGTACAAAGTGACCACTTCTTCAATAGTAAAGGAAAGCTCAAAAAGTAAAAGAACGGCGCCATCCCAAAAAAAAAAGAGGGAGCACTGATTGGACACAGGGGTTAGCCGTGAAAAGGGCTAAAAAAACGGCGTGGGTAGGAGAGCCGACAAGGCCGCCAAAAAAGCGGGGAACGAGAACGTTGGTTGCCATTACAACTGGAACAAGAGGGCACACGCCAAAAGGAAACACAAAAGGCCACTCTTTTCGGCCGAGGAGCTCCAGCGCAGAGCAGGCCTCATGAAGCGGCTAAGTTGGGGGGGTGTGGGGGTGGGTGTTGGGGGGGCGATGTTTGGGGGGGTGTGGGGGGCCGGAGGCCAAGAGCCGAAGAAAGCCGTGGCAAAAGGGATTTTCAAGACTGACAAGGGGGAACTCCAAGGTGGCATGTGACGAGAAATACCCTACACCCCCCCCCGGAAAATGACCCCAAAGGAGCTTGAGGAGAAGGAAGCAGAATTGCGTCCCTTTGCAGCGTCAAGATTCTTCGGAAAGATAGGATAACGCCTCGCAAGAGAAGAACGAAAACGAATCTATCAAAACGGCGCCATCAGGAGAGGTGGACTTAACAAGGAAAAGCGCTTTTCGAGAAAGAAAAAAAGAAAAAAAAAAATAAGTATTTCCGGGAACACAGAAGGGTACATTCTGAACAGAGGGGAGAGACTAATAGAACACGGTCCGGCCTCAAATGGGAAAAAATCTCGTGTGGTGGGAAACGTAACGGCAAGGGATTCCATGGAAAGGCGACCTACCACCGGGGGAAAAAAGAAATCATGAAAAAAAAAAACCCTTTCTGGGAATGTCGAAACTTGGATAACATGATGAACAAGCGAAAACAGGGCACGGTGACCCGAAATCTCCATGAAAAAGACAATTTGAAGGCAATGAACTTGCGTGCAAGTGGGAACACAAAAAGTGGCCCAATTGTAAAAGGTCAGCCTGGTACCTTTTTGGGAGAGGGTGCCAAAAAACTCAAGTCTGGGAAAAAAACGCGACCACCCTCTTTTCCGGTCACCGGTAGGAAAGAAAAACTACCAGGTTACGACAGGGGATGCGCAAAAAAATTCGCAAAAACTCTGGGGCTCGCAGTCGTTCGAAGAAGGGAAAAAGAGAGGATCGGGTAACGTCCGCAAAAAACCCGGGCTCAAAAAGAGCTTAAAAATGAGGGATCGAGTACCAAGGACCATAAGAATACCTTGGGGTTAAAAAAGGAAAGTTGTTAAGAGAGAGCACTCCAACGCGCGGTGAAAGAAGGTCGGAAAAAAAAAACTGCGGAAGACTACGCCGATCATGCGCATGAGCAGGCAACGTCCAAGTGAAGTATCACATAGTGTCAAAGACGAAAATCCGGGGAGAAAAGCTCCAAGGAAAATGGAGCGTAAAAGAGGGTTTCCAACAGAAACGTTGTCATAAACAGAGGGGAAAAGGTTTGGTCAAACAAAATTAAGGGAGGCAGAAAAAGATGCCCCCCGTTAACAAAAAAACAAACGCAATTAGAGGTGGTGGGGGCAGCGCAAAAAAAAAGAATTTGGGGAGGGAAAAAGTAGTAATTAATGAACGGACCAAAGCCCAAACGAAGGAGAACGGTCCAAAAAAAGGACCATGAAAAAGTTTTGCTCCAGAAAAAAATCACTTAACGGAAAAAGAACAAAAAAGGGCACAGGAGTTCAGGAGACGGCCATAAGTTTGCCAAGAAAGGAAGTGTGACTTCAAAACACCCAGACGAAACAAAGGGGGAAAGAAAGTGCCCAAATATTGTTTGCCTTGGAAAAGGTTGTGGGGAAACTTGGGAGCCAACAAACGCAACGTGTTGTTTAATGGCCTGACCCGCAAAAAAGAGAATGCGCGAAAAACGGAAACGGGGGGGCAAAATGGAGGAATCAACATAAAAAAGGCTAGGAGGGTGTTCTCAAAAAAAAAAAAGTTCACCACAGGCGGAGGGCAGCCAAAAAAAGGAAAGGGATGCCACTAAAATCTCATTCACAAAGGAAAAAAACGGAGGGAGGGAAAGGATGAAAAAAATGAAAAGAGAATCTGGAGGACAGCCAGACTTTGGGGGCTGCCAAGAAGGTGGAGCCTAGGAAACCACCGCCTCGAAGAATTGAATTTCAAGAAAAGTTTGGGACCAGTGAAGAGAATGCAGAGAGATACGGCAGAAAGAACGTACGTGGACGGGGAGACACAAGAAAACCAAGAGGGAAAAAGGCAAAACATCGTTTGGAACATCGGGCAGACTTGGATTTAAAAAGAGGGGGGGACGTCACGGGGGGCGGCAAAGTGCCGTCGTAGAAAAAGCGGTGGAAAAATTGGGGGGGGTCTTAAGAGGGGGAGAAACGGAGCAAATGTGAGAATAGGCCGTGGAATAGGACGGGGGGGGAAAAAGGTAACTCAAAAGGGGGTGGACAGCACACGTAATTGGTGCCGGTGTGGGGGAGAAAAGGAAACCTTGGGTGAAGAGAGTTAATGACAAAAAAAGGGACTCCTTTGGAGAAAAAGGTGTGAGTTTGGAACGAATGGAACGATACAAGGGGTCAGGGGGAGATTTTAACAAGAAAAGTTGCGAGGGGAAACGATTGTGACGACGTAAAAAAGGAGCAGGCGAGAAGGGGAGTCGTCTTAAAGTGTTATTCTAAAAAATGGAAGAAACGGAGTGGATCCGGATATAAAACCGGGCTTAAAAAAGGGGGGAGGGAAATCCTCGAGAAAAGCTCGGAAAACCACGGGTTGGCGCAGTGACGAGGAAGGAAAGACTGTGTTTCAAGTCCCAAGAAGCACGAAACGCTTGTGGGGGCTAGTGTTGAAACATGGAAAGACCTTTCCACAGTGGTTGCAGGCGCCTGAAAGCCGCTGGGGGGGGCCGGTGGAAAGACGGGGAGTGGGGGAAAACAAAAATCGAAAAAACACAAGAAAAAAAAAATGTCAGAAAAAAAAATGGCAAATGAAAATCTTTTTTGTGTGGGGCCATTGGGCAGGACAATGTACGGAAGCCAGGACGAAGGAAAAGAGGTGACGGGTTCACCGCCACGCCGGGGAGAGGGAAATCAGAGGGTGAGACAGTCGAAATCCCGAAACTTTTTTTAAGAAGTGGACGTTTCACAGAGGGGGGGAGGGGGCAGGGAGGAAGAGCGGCATCCGGGCGTGCGTTTGGACAAAGAGCGTTGGGAAATGAAAAAAAGGTCCCGGACACACTGGACGTATGACGAGAGCGGGGTCCACGCGACAGCTGTGGTTTTTCCCCGAATGAACTGGCGGCGGTTTGGGCTTCGGGGAAAAGGACAAGCGGGATTTGCGGGGGTGACTGTTACTAGCCTGGGAAATGAGACGTTGGATGGGCTCGACAGAGGGGATTGACGGGACGGGAAGAAAGAGAAAAGAGGAGCCGAGCCGGCCGAAACAAGGTGCAGAAGAAGCGTCGTAGAGAAGAAAGAGAAGGGGGGCCAAATTGTGAAGGGTGGGGCGGGATGGGGAAAGAAAAAAGAAAGGTGGAGGGGGTCCAAAACGCCAAGATGCAACAACACGGCCGGAAGAGTGGAGGGGTTCCGGTGCAAAAAAAAGACGGGGAGCCATTAGAGCGCCGCGGTACGTATGAAAAAGCATAGGAAAGGGGGAAAGGGACCATTTTTGGGTGTGTTTTGGGAAATGGCGCATGAAGTTGGGGTGGAGGGTATGGAAAACAAAGCGAGACGGTCAAAAGCTTGGCGAAAACCGGGGGGAGGCGGAAAAAGCATAAAAAAAACGTTTAGAACACAACTCCCTTGAAGTCAACAAAGAGGGGGGAAGCGAGTTTGTTTGAATCGGGAGGAACCGATGGTGAGCTGGCCCGGGGGGAAAATAGAGACGGAAGGAAAAAGAGACCTTTAACGCGAATGAAAAGCGAAGGAAAACATCTGCCAAGTGCCAGGGGAAAAAAGAGGGGAAAGAAGATGGTTGGGGTGAAGCGGATAGAAGAACAGAAAACTTAAAAAGTGCGCAGTAGAAAACGAGGGCACCGTTTGGGAAAAAAAGGACAAGAAAAGTGAGGCTGAAAGGTGAGGAAAGAAAATTCCATGGCACTCCTAGGGTATAGGGAAAAGAGTAGAAGTGTATAAAAAAGGGAAATAGGTTCTGCGCGCCAATGGAGAGGCAGGGTTAAGAAAAATCCCGCGCCCACGAAAAAAACCCGAGGGGGGGTTAAGTCCCACAAAATACCACTTGGCTAACTATTGGCCCGAGACACTAGGGGCCGGGTTTTGAAGCAGAGGGAAGTGGGGACCCGTGGCGGTGGCGGGGGGGGGGGGGAGTGTTGGGCGCAAAAGGGGGGAAAAAAAATCGAATCTCTACAAAAAAAAAAGGGAGGGGAAAAAAAAAAGAGAAGAGATGGGCAGAAGGGAGACAAAGCCACCCCACGGCAACCGAAAGCAACCACGAAGAAGGCTCAAGCTCACACGCGAAATAAGGCTCGGCAAAATAGTTATAGCCCGTGGCGGGGGAGGACTGGGAGACAAGACATCAAAAAACCAAAGCGCCGTAGAGGACTCTAAAATAAAACCCAGGGGGGGGGCAGAAGAAGAAAAAAAATTAACTGGGAAAAGAATGAACTCTTGACTAAAAAAGAATAGAAGTCCGTGGGGTCCAGCCTAAAAGACGGGACACTCCCTAAAAGGCTCAATGAGAGGACATCAAAGGGGCCGAAAAAAAAGGTCACAAGAACAGCGTGCAGTCAAAAAAAAGACCGGAAGCGTTCAGAACAACGAAGGTTGACAGTTCGGTTGGATTTTCAGGAGGACAGGAAGCGTCCGAAAACAAAAAAGCAGTCTCTAGTACCCAAAACAGGTGCAAATTGTTTAAGGAGGGCTTTGGTAGAAGGGAGAGCACGGGGCCAGAGTTCCAAAGGCCCCCGGGGCTCTAGGAAGTCCAAAACAAAACAGAGTCGACCTTTCAAAGGTCAAACAAAAATCGATGTTTCCCAAAGAAAATTGGAGTGAAAAGCGGGAGAGCGGGGACAGTGGCGTGTAATAGCCGAAAGAAGGGTCGCAAACGGAAAAGAACGGACGCTTGGGTTATGTTACCCTGAAAAAAAAAAAAATACATCACGAACGAACAAAAAAAATGAGGGATCGGCGCGGGCAAGAACCTCAAATAGGCAACCAGGGGAGCCTCTAGAGGGACCGCCCTTGGGGGTGGGGGGGGGTTTTTGTAACCACGGAACTAAAGAATCGAGAAAAACCGTGGGGGCATAAAAGAAGGGTGGGGGATACTGAAACTGTCTTTTGTGCAGTCCATAAACCCAAAAAACAAAGATGGCAAAGGGCAGGAAAAAACACAAAAACCGATTCAAAAAGGCCAAACCCTCTCATCGCAGATCTTGAAGAAGAATATACTATCGCAGGCAAACGAAGTAAAAAAAGCAAGAAGAAGACAAATAAATGGAGAGAAAAAAAAGAAAAAATCTCTGACAAGACGCCTCCATAAAAGGAGGGGAAAAAAACAGATGGTGAATGACTAAAATATCGCCAGACAAAGAAAAAAAAAACAAAGAAACAAAGGGAAAAAGAAAAAACCACCCATAAAGGGGGACCAAGCTCAGTGTGAAAAAGAACTCAAGGATGGACGATAGCCGCCGAAAGGGGGTATGGAGTCAAACCCTCAGGGGAAAGAAAAAAAAAAAAGCCTGTTCGGGGGAGAAAATACAAGGGGAGAACTTGTATGACAAAGACCCTCTAAAACCCAGAGGGGCGGTGGGGAAACCCGAAAATCCGCTGATGCAAAAAGACATGGGGGCCTTTCAAGAAAGTAACCAAAAGCTATTGGCCAAGTGAACGTTCACGAAGAAGGGTGGGGGGGAAAGGTGGGGATCAACGACGTTCTGTACAAGCCACACCGAGTGACAGCCCAGCGAAAAACAGCAAAAAAAATATGAAAAAATGCCTGAAAATTAGCACCGCAAAAAAAGCGGGGGAAACGATGACTCGAAGGTAAAATCGTTTACTCGGGAACGCAAAAAAAAAAAAAAAAAAAAAAGAAACCGAGCGTAATCCGGTAAAAAGCATATTCAAAACAACCGGGGGGCGAAAGGTGATAGAAAACCACGTCCCGGAGCCAGGGTTCTTAGAATAAACACTGGGGGCGGGGGAAGACGAAGGAAAAAAAGGGGAAAAGCCGGATTCACATTTCAATTGCGAACCTCGTGGCCAAATGAGGAAAAATAGGAAAAAAAAAACAAGACCGAAACTTGGTGCAAAAAAGCGTTAAACAACACTGGACGAACAACGTTTTCTACCAGGATTTGGGTCCCATTACGACTCAGGGAAAGAAGGGAAACGGGGGAAAAACAACACCGCAAAAGCCGGGGCAAAAAACAGCAACGAAGAGGGAAAAAGGAAAAGACACAAGAAAAAAAACCAACAGAAGGACGCATCTGTGTCAGTGAAAGGTTATTCACAAGAAAGATGACCACATAAAAAGTTCCAAACACAAGGGCAATTCAAAGGAAGGCAGGTGAACGATAAACGGGGGAGGAAAAAAAATCCCTGGAAGAAAAAAAAGTTTGGAAGATGCAAAAAAAACGATGGGGGGGGCCTTTAAAACGAAAGTTTTGGTTGGGAAATTGGCACGGCCAAAAAAGGGACAAGGTTGAAGTAAAAACTGCCAACGCTAAGCCAGTAGGACTAAAGGCAAAAAATTGAGGGAAGCAAACATGTCTTTCGCGGTGTGAGCGAAGCCAAGGAAAAAAGAAGCCACAAGGTGGATGTCCCTGAAGAGATTCAGTGAGGCCAATCAAGAAGAAAAACCACAAGACACAATGAGAAAAGAGAATGAAGATCAGTACAGAAAGAATGTGATGCAACAACCGCCCTTTAAGAAGAAAAAAACACTCCGAATAAAACTGTTGATGTCTCAGGGGGGAAGGAGACAATGCGAGAGAAGGGCTAAACTTGGGGGGAGGTCCCGAAACAAAGAAAAAAGGCAAGTGGAAAAAAGGACAAAAGAGTGGGGACCCAAGAAAAAGCTTCAGAACAGGTGACGGCACGTAGCGGTGAACAAGAACTATAAAAGCGGGGGGGGGGGGGGAAAAAAGGACCAGTGTGCTAATCACTGAGCAAAAAGTTAGCAGCCGGTCGGCAATCTTAACGTGGTCCAGGAAAAAAGGAAAAGAACAATGATGGGGGAAGCAAAAACGTAGTTTGAGGGGTGGGGGGCGAAACCAAAAGATGGACGAGAAGAGACAAAAAAAAACACGTGTAAGGGTGGGGGGAACGAGGGCCTATCAAAGGTTGCCCTGGAAGCAAAATTACGGTCCGAATGGAAAAAACACGATGGTCGAACTTAAAAAAAGTAAAGCCGGAAGAAGAGGACGTCGGCTGGGGTCCTCATTAGGCAGAAGAGGTTCAAAACCGCACGGATGGGGAGCAGATATAAAACCTGGGCCGCCCAAGGGGGGAAGTGAGGTAGGATCGAAACTCGGTCGGAGCCGTGGGTTTTGCAAGTAAGAGGTGACGAAGATTTACGGATAAAAAAAAAATAGAAAAAACCGCTGTTGGGAGAATTTGGGACGCACAGCACCAGACCTTGCAATTGGTTAGTGGAACCGGGAAAAAGGGGATGGGGAGGGGGGGAAAACAGGAAAGGAGTTCAATGGCAAAACGAAAAAAAATGGGAAAAAGCAGGGGACCAGTTCATGTGCCAATCTTGGTGGGACCAAAACTTTGCAATCAAATTGGACCGTAAATCCAGGGGGGAGAAGAAGAGATTTGACAGGGTCACCAACCCAAGCTGGAGATTACATCAGATGAAGCACACAGTGTAGGAAAGAAAGAAAAGGGTTGTAAAAGGGCTTCCAGTCGGGTAGGAGGGCAAAATTTAGGGGCATCCTTGCGTTTAGTTTCAACGCAAAGAAAAAAAAAAAGTTGTCAAAGTTAGAAGAACCGCTGAGAGGCCGAAGAGAAAAAAATGAAAAAAAAAGCACAAGTTTGGTCCCGATACTGGCAGGGCGGGGTAAGGACAACAAGAGGTTTGACAGGGGGTGTTGGGAAAAGGTTCACTCAGAAGTGAGGCGCGGGGGATGATACAGACGGCAAGGATTGGCGGCCGAAGCCGTCTAAGAAAGCAGGGAGTCCAAAAAGAGAGAAAAAAAAGACCTAAAAACCCGCGGGCAAAGACCAACTCAAAAAGACGCCTTGGCCATTGTCAGGGGGGGCAGGTGGAAAAAAAAACAAAAAATGAAGTGGTCAACTCCAAGCATGCTACCAACGTCATTACGGAGAATTTTTAGCAGGGGGAAAAAACCGCTGGTTAGAGACGCAAGCTTACGAATAAACAACGCAGGCAGAAAGAAGAAAAAAAAGGTGGGGGATTGGGGGGGGGGGGGGGGGGGGGGGGGGGGGTGCAGCAGGTGGGGAATGACCAACTGAAAAGCGGCACTTGTGGGCAAAAAGTTCTGACGGATCAGGAATACACACAAAGGGGAAAGGGCTAAAAAGAAAAAGGCAAGAGGGAATCCAGCGTGGTTTTGTGGACGAGTAGAAGCAAAATGATTTGAGATGAAATGGGAAGAGAGAAAAAAGGGGGAACATGAAAGACGACCTGTGCTCAGGACAAGAAAAAAAGCCGGGGGAACATTCTTCAAAGGAAAAGGACAAAAAAGAGGAAACAGATTGTGTTGTTTTGGTGGAGCATGGAGTGAGAACCTGGAAAACCGGGAGAGGAGAAAACGCCGGGGGTGAAAAGAAGGGAAAGGGAAGGGGAAGGGCCAGTGGACGAAATGAAAACAAGTGGATCCTTAATGTATGCCGGGAAAGGGGAAAGAGGTAGAGAGAAAAAAAGGAATGTTTGGATTGCAGGGGCGGTCCATGGTGCTACACGGCTGTTAAAGTGCCGACAAACGGCCAGCTCGGGGTGATGAAAAAAAAAAAAAAATGTCCCTGGAACCCCCGCGAAAAGGGCACTGGGGCCATGAAACTAGTGAGAAAAAAAAAGGGCAAAGCATGGTTTGAAAGGAAGATATACGGTGGTAAAAGGGTTTGAGGGAGGGGGGGGGGTGAGGTTGGAAAAAAAACCGAAACGATGGGAGCACTTCAAGGCAAAAAAAACAAAAAGGAAAGGGGGAAAGATGAAAGGGAGGAGAGATGAAAGAAGTTTCCTACCGGAAGGAAAAAGAACAAAAAGAACTCCAAAAACGAAACAAGCAAAAAAAACAACAACGCAGACCACCGAGGCAAAAGAAACCCAAGACGCAAAGAAGCAAACCGACGGAACGAGGTTGAGCCAGTGCAGTTAGGCAGGGTTTGAAAGGGGGGAAACCAACCGAACCAAAAAGCCGAGGCTCGGACTCTAAAGCAAAAAAAAAAGGGCAAAAGAAAAAAAAAATTGGACCTAGTGGACCTACTACAAATATCGTGTCAACCATACACCGTAGTCATGTTCGCACATTGCGAGTAATCCCAAAAAAAAGCAACTCACCTGACTAAAAAGAAAAAAAAGTGGGAAACGGGCCGAGGGAATCACCGCGATTTTCAGGGAGGGCGGGGGCACTAGAGCAGAACCTTTCACACAACAAATCGAAGAGACTTCCCCCGCAGGAGGGGACTGACAAAACGGGAACTTTTACAGGAAGTTAGCACGGGTCGATTGTCAGGGAACGGGGACACAGAGGAAAGCAAAATCACCTAGGCAAATCTCAAGACGAGAGCCAAACCAGTCAGGGGACTGTACCCAGGAGCAACAGAAAGCGCAGTGTAGGAAGAGACCCGAATAACATCAAAGAGGGCAAAGAAGAGGGTTTCATCCTGCAAAACTAGCGCAACAAAACACAAAAATGGACGAGGAAGCAGAAAACGGAAAAGAGAGGAAAAGGCGGCAAAAAGCTGAAAGGAAAAAAACGTGTGGTGGGAGTTGTACGAAAGGGGAAAAGGCAACAAGAAAGCAGCGTGCGTACAGAAGTGGGAAGGGGGAATACTAAAACAATGGGGAAAATGGGGAGTGGGAAAGCCACGCCCCCAAAACCGGAATGGGAACAAGGCCGCTGTAAGTGGAAACGCACGAGCCACGGAAACGACCGCTCCGGACGAATAGGAAGGTACGACTCGACCCAATACTGGAAGAAAAAAACCAGAACAGGAGTCATCAAAAGAGGATGAACTTGAACCTTAAGACGCATGTAAAAAAACGCCCAGATTGATTCAAAAAAGCTGGAGGGAACATCTCGAAACACAAAAAAACACACAGGTAGCCCTCTGGGCAGCGGAGGGTGGGGAAAAACGCACGAAAAAAGGGGAAAGAAAGTCCCAGTCGCCCGTAAACCTTGAAAGTCACTACTGGGTAACCACAACACGTGTGGGGCGGAAGTCAGACTGGTACGACATGATAGAATACCAGCTTGCGAAACCGAATCTCATGGCGGCCAAATGAAGGGAAAAGGAAAGGCGCAGAGAGGGAAAATGGGAAAAAAACATTGAACCTTAGAAGAACTTGGGGGAACATACGGACCTTGATTCACCCACCGCAACCACAAAGAGAGGTCCGGCGTCAGAAAAAAAAGGCAAGGTGGAAGCATGGGACAATTTCGCAAAAAGCGGCTACGGCGCGGAGGGACCTGGGAAACAAAACGTGAATCAAAAAGGGACAAAAACGCAGAGCCGAATGGATTGAAATCTAGTGGGGGGGACAGGGGGGGAAATGTTGGTTATATCGTCGGAAAAGACGGCGGCAAGAAGGTGTACTTAAAGGGGGCGAAAAGAAAAAGGCAAGACGAAAGGCTCAAGCAAAGAGAAGGATCGCAAAATTGTTCCATCGAACGGGGAAAAAAAAAAGGAGACTGAAGACGGGGGGTTACCCGGACAACCAGAACAAAAAACAAAAAGAGGTTTTGACAGAACCAATAAAAAAACAGGGATTAAAACAAGATGGGGTAACCGTGGGGCAAAACACAAAAACCAACCTACAAATACGTTGGGGGGCGACGCAACCCAAGAAGGGAGGGTGACAAACACCAGGAAAATATGTAAACGGCAGAAAAAAAAAAATTCAACCTTGGAACCTCAAGCGCGTGAAAAAGAAAAAAAACAAAGCACAATCACGATAAGAAAGTTTAAAAAGAATACACCAGAAAAAATAAGGGAAAAGATTGCAACGTTGGTTGGGCCAGGTAAAAAACAAAGAAATTGTGGGGGTTTGGACCTTTGAGGACGCAAAAAGCCACGTTTATGTAAAGCTAAAGAAAGAAAAGGAAAGCACAATTAGGGGAGCTCTCAAAGGGGCAAGAAACAAAAGGGGAAAGTTTGGGGGGAAAAACGAGTCGGGTGTTCGCGACAAGAAGTGCAATGGAATCAGGATTGCCTCATCAAAGTAAAAAACAAGAAAAACGGAAGGGGAGAAAAAGGGAAAAGAGGGAAATAGCGAAGGACAGCACATCAATAACACACAAAATGGGGGGAGAAACAGGGGAACACAGCTCTGGAATGGATTACATCAAAGTTTTTACGTAAAATGAGAGAGACTGGGGGCAGAACGTCAGGTGTGGAAGGCAAGAAAAAAAAGTCTGGAAAGCAAAAAGTTGGCATCTTGAACGTGGCTTCTGCAGGGGGGGGGGAAAAAAAACAAACGGAAAGCGGTGACCGTAGAAAGGCTGGGGAAAGGTGTGGGGAAGGGCCGGATGCTGAGCAAGGGAGGAACCCGTCGACATCAGACGGGGAAAGGTTAAAGACAAAAAATAGTGCGCACAAAAATTTGCGGGTGGGCACAAGGCATCTGCAGAATAGAATGGACCAAAAGCGGGGAAAACGTGTAAGGGTCAATAGAAACGATAAGAAGGGGGGGAAAGGTGAAGCCGAATGTTAGATTGACAGCTGACAAATTGGGGAGCGTGAGAGGTAAGGCTGAAGTCTTCCGAAGAAGGGTATAGAGGAGGCCGTTAATTAGACGAATGAGGGCCTGGAAAACCAAAAGGGGGGTTGGGAATGGCAACTCGATAAGCTCGCTAAGGAAATGTGAAGGACGAAAGAACTTCTTTTAAGGAAACACAACCGAAAAAAAGGGGTGGGCACGAATGGGAACTGCAGACAACCTGGTTGGACTTTTCGAACCAAACGCCGGACGGCGGGGACAGGGAGGTGAGCAAAAAAAAGATAAAAAATCAACAGGAGAAAGGGTTCAATGTGCAAAAAGAGTTTTGGGCACTCCAATTAGGGGAAGGAACATGGGAAGAAGGGGTCGGGCACAAAAGCCACGCTGGGGGGAGATGGGAAAAAAAATCAAAGGTTCTAACAGTCGAAATCACAAAAAGTTTGTCAGAGTTAAAACTCCAAGTGTAGTCGGAGGGGGTGGAAAAGAGCCATCAAAATGAAAGCAAGACCGCATGCCTGCAACCGAAAAAAAGGGGGACCACGCAGCCAGCTGGGTGGGACGAAACGGAGGGAGTGTTGGTTCTGTAAAAAGACAAGGTTTCGTTGGGGTCAGTGGCATGGCGAAAAGGCTGTCCGGAAAAAAAGCCGTTATTGCCGGCACGAGGGAGCGGGAGGAAGAAGGCGCAGGCAAAGGAAAACCTCGCCTTCCTACGGCCAGAAACGCCGGGGGCCAGGTAAGGCCGATTGAAGCTAGGTGCAAAGATTTCATCCAACTGCGCAAACCAAGCGGTAGGGAAAAAAATTGGGAGGGCAAAAAAACAAAAGGCAAAAAAGGGGGGACGTGGCTCAGCCGGAGGAGACGAGAGCAGGACTTAGCCAATTGTTTTTGGGGGGGGGGAAAAAAACGTTGTGAGACCATGAGGTGGGCAAGGGCACCGCACTCTGTCAAAGAATTGAGAAAAAAAGCTGGCAGCGATACACTTGGTTTCGGAGAAGCAAGGAGTAAAAAAAAAAGTGGGAGCGAGTTGTTTGGGAAAGGAGACGCAAGTCTGAAAGGGATGAAGAACGACTGGGGGGGAAAAAATCGACATGCGAACAAACAGCAAAAAGGAAGAAGTACAGCGGCCACTGGCAAGGGGGGAAGAAAGGTGTTGGTGTTTCAGGATATAAGCGAATCTGAACAAATGAGACCGCCGGGGGGGGGGGGGGAAGACACAAAGGATTGGTGAAACGGGGAGGGGTGCGAAAGGGAAGAAGAAAAAAAAAGGGAATTTGCTGGGAATGTCCAAATTTATGAGAACTATGGTTTTTCTGCCGGAAAATGGCACGAGGAAGGACCTACGGCGCCGGGTGTTGTCGTTCCGTGACGACCAAATGTTCAGAAGAAAGTACACGAAAGAAATTTCGCTGTGTCTGGAAAAAGCTATGCGTGGGGCATGCGATGGGGTTGGAAAACTAGGAAAAAAAAAAGACTGTC
>Ga0179593_1284068_pt1 | contig 13820 bp, 12 predicted proteins | sample CZODoug2_1_08_16_FD_185931 | JGI IMG/M metagenome (GOLD analysis project Ga0179593, IMG submission 185931) | Vadose zone soil fungal communities from Angelo Coast Range Reserve, California, USA - CZODoug2_1_08_16fungal (PacBio error correction) | ecosystem: Environmental > Terrestrial > Soil >...
CAGGATTAAAAAAGCTAAAAAGCATCACGCTTTTGGTTCCAAAGAGCCGAGGATGTGCCAGAAGGAAAACCAGAACGACAAAAAAAAGAAGGGTCGGGAGAGTCGGCTGGAGGAGAATCTTAAGACTCCAAGTTCGCTGTCGGACTCCATTTCAGAAGCGACGCTGAAAATAACCAGGAGTTCCCATGAAAAACATTAGACCGGAACTGTTAGCAGGGCCGCCGCGGTCTAGGCTTCTTGAACAGATGTTTATCAGACCAGAAGGGGGGAAAGCACGTGCAAAGGAGTGGGGCCGACTAGGTCAAACGGGCCCGCAAAAAAAAAAAACCCAAAACACCCCCATGATTAGAATTGGCAAGTAAACGCAGTTGGAGAGGTGGCGGGGGGAGGGGGAGGGCGGGGAGAGAAAAGAGGGGGAAGCAGACCTGGAAAAAATGGAGACTAAAAAATCATTCCTAGGTGCATCAGTTCTCATCAAGAGATAAAAGAGCTAAAGAAGAGAGCGACGAGCGCTTAAGCGTGAAAACCGAGGCGAGACGGAATCCTGTGGACAGTCTCATAATAAGAAGAGGCTCATCATCAGGGCAGAAGATAGGATGATGATCTAACAACACCTTAGGGAAAAAGTATTAAAATAAGATCATCAGAGTAAAGAAGGCATCTCTTCTGTATCTGCTTATTCTTCTCAGGATGCTATCCGCACACTAAAGCGAGAGGAAACCAGCTGAGGCAGCGCCTCGCGGATCCTTACGCTGCTCGAGGAGTAAAGGAAACCTGATGGAAGCGAGGAAGGATTCGTGGGAAAACGGGACCAGGGTGAAGGGGGAAAAAAAAAGGGGTTCTCCAGTCTCTTCCTCCCGAAAAAAAGCCGACACACTCCACACTTCCAAAAAGTGGAAAAACGCAAAACAGGAGGGGATGCAGAGGGAGGCTAATGCGGAAGCGCCCAAGGGAAACACTAAGCAGCTTCGCGGACCGGAAAAATCGATCCGCGGCCAGTAAGAACCAGGGGAAATTGCATCAAAGAGCCGTTCGTAAAAGGAGGCCCTCGCGGGAAAACATGCGAGGCGCCAGGATTGGCCTGAGTCGAGGAAAAAAAACGACGCCACTGCCGAACGGCTGTGGCCTGACTTGTGGGGAGGGGGTCACAAGGGCAGGGGTGAAGGGAAGTCAGCTGGATTGGGAAAGGAGGCGCTGGGAATCCCATTTCTGTCTGGCAAAAAAGGGCTAAGCCCATACGCGCCTCAAGCACTGAGGCGAAGAAGAAGAGGCTCAAAAACGGAGGGAGGAGGACGATAGACAACGGCTGCTATGGCCAAAAAGAAAAAACTTCGGGAGCGTACAGGGACTTCCAAACGCAAGCTGAACTCTTCAGCGAGAGGAAAGGGGCAAAAAAAAAAGGAGGGTCGCATGCCACGGAAGGAGGTTAAGGTCCGCGCCGCTGTGGCATGACTAGTTAGTAAAGGAATGCAATCCAAGAGACCATAGGCGAAACACAAAGGAAAAAAGGACGACTCGGGGAGGGTCCTTAGTGTAAGGCGAACCTGCTTGATTGGGAGCACCGTGGGCGCAAGGTTCGTGCTTAGAGAAAGAGCGTAAGTCAAGGCGCCCGGATAGAAGCCGAAGGGTGGCCACCCTAGAAGATGATGTGATACAGCCCCCTAGGAATAGGGGCACAGGTGGCAAGCTCAGACGTAATTCTCGGGGAGGGCGAAAACGATCGAACCTTTCCTGGGACAATTCGCAAGGGAGACGAAAAAGAGTAGCCGCCGGCTCCAATAGTAAGCAAATGCCGTCACAGGTAGGGGATTCGGAAAGAGGAACGCGGGAAAAGTGGAGAAAAACGTTAATCCCTTTTAGACGACGCACCAAGCGACATAAGGACTCAGGAAATCACAGAACAAGAGGGAAGGGGGCGCAGGCGGGAAAACGATAAGAGAAGACTAGAACCAAGTAGCGCGGAAGGCAGTTTAATAAAAACTTCCGGGGGCAGTGAAATCCACCGGCGCCTTAATCAGGGATTAAAACTGGGACGGACAGTTAGGGGTGGATCACGAGTTAAAACGGTTCAGAAACCGGGGGGGGACGCCCAAAAATACCCCAAATGAAAAAACCTACAGCCAGAGCAATAAAGGCCGGGCCAACCGCAAAAAAGTGAGGAAAAAAAGGATGGGTCCCGCGGTGAAACTCGAGGGGGGGGAAAAAGAGCGAGCAGTCAATAAAAGAAAAATGCTCCAGCGAGTACGCATGGGAGGGTGGGGTGTACCCGGTGAAATTTCAGAGAGCGGACGAAAATCCCTTAAAACTGGTTGTCCGTGGAATGTGAGAGGAGGCGCCGAGGCAAACCCAGCAAAAAAGGGGAGACATCATCGCGATACAAACTCCAAGGAACAGCGCTGCGAAAGGCCTTTTGGAAAATAAGAGGGGGGAGTAGCACACCAATAGGAAAGGGGGAACGGCGAGGAGAGATCACGCTATCTTACGACCGCGTCCCGGCCACACTCGAATGCCTCCTCAAATGAACGATAACTAGATGAACAGGTCGGTTCAAGTCGAGGGAATACACAATTATGGGTCAAGGGGTAAACCTCCTCGGAGGATCACCATGACCATACAATATGAAGGGGCGTCTCATTAAAATGGCCTATCCACGGAGGAGCCAACCCTTACCTGAATTCCATGGCTCAATAGGCAATTACGCCCGATTTCAGGATAAGGAGGGGAAGTGAAAAAAAAAAAAACTCTCTAAAAAAAGCAGAGGGAGGACCGCTTCCGAGAAAAAAGCTCCGAAACAATAGGGACCGGCTTCCGTTAAAGAGAGACTAAAGAAATAGGAAGGACTCAAAAAAGCGTTATCCACTTAGGGGGGGGTGGGAAAGGGGGACACGGTCCACCAAACTATAACGACCTGGAAGCGGCCGCTTCGTCGCCCCATTCGATCTCTCTCCAAAAAGGGAGGAAGGGGAGAAAAAAAGGAGGGAAGAGAAATACTTGGAGGGGGAAAAAAGGAAGTGAAAGCGGAACACGGTACTCCACCGAAAGGGGCCGCAGGGGCATGGATGTACTCGAAGACCCTGCCGGAGCGGGAGCGTGAAAAGCAGCAGAATCCCAACGTTGAAAAAAGAAAATCGTGCGCGTTTGGGTCTTTTAAATCTCCTTAGTCGGGCCTCGATCTGGGAAGCGGCTGACTCCGGAAAGGGGAAGGGCGAGCCGGAAGACAGCGAAAAAAAATTGACATGTCAGGAGTTAGCTTCCGACTTCTGTGGGTTAGGGACACACTGAACGATAGGGAATTTGTCTGCATACACTTGAAGTTATGGAGACCAATTGGAATCTCATTTGGAGGGTGTGATAAGAAGGGGAAGACATGGACCGGTGGGACCGGGGTGAAAAAAAGGTATACATAGGGAAAGAGCGGCGAGTGGGGTTGTTCGCTGGCTCGGCGAGTGCTCAGAAGACGCGTCGCAAGGGCCTGGGGGGGAGAAAAGGGCCTAACCTTTCTGAGAAGAATGCTGAGCGCACGGCGCTGTCAATTGTGCTGCTGCCCGTGAGGAAGGCTGGGGTCCGGAAGGACGGTTAGAAGAGGCCTCGAAGCAAAATATGCGGAGAATTCAATTAGGCGACAGGCGGGTTCTAATGTTCTCCACAATAGGAGTCGATCATTTGCCCCAAATACGGAGAAAATGTTGCCGATCTGAACCAGGCGCGAAGCAGGAAAGACCAGGTGTAGTCGGTGTGCAAAGGGGGGATTTAATGGGGGAAAGGCAGGCTGGGGATGGGCAAGAAACTTCGGGTGTATGGCACTGCAAAGAATCTTGGAAAAAAACCAAGGCTGAGGAAGTTGTAACGACCATCGTTATCACCAGGCAACAGGGAAGGGGGGGGCAGGGGGAAAGAAGAAAAGTAAGAAAAACCAACGGGGATAGGCGGCGGGAATGTAGTTCGCCAGCAACGCTGCCTTTTTAGCCGCGAAAGGAGTAGAAAGAAGGAAAGTCAATCACTAAATTACAGGGGAGAACGGGGATACCAAAAGTCGATTATGTCTATTACTGGGGGCCAAGCGTACTGGCTAAATTTCAAGTTAAAGGGGGGAGCTCCCACAACAGTGAAAGATCGACCGCGGGACCTATAAAACTAAACGAGTGTCCTGAGCTGTGGATACACGGAGGGGCAAAATTTGCTAGGAGTGGAAGGATCCAACTGGGAAATGAGGGGGCAGGTTCCAGGAAGACAAGCAGCTGGGAACGAGTCATGGAAGTGAAGGGAAAGCGTGCTCCCGAACGTTCGGTCTAGGACGCATTTACCATCGTTCAAAAAGCGCGGTGGGGAGAAAGAATCCAGCAACTAATACGGAAGAAGGGGGAAGAACAGGAGAAAAGCCAAAGATCTCCGACCCACGGTTCATCAGGAAACGGGAAGGGAAAAAAACAAGGAAACACCGATCAGGAAGTCTAGGGGTCAGGGGGGGGGAAGCGGACATCGTAAACCATCAACCAACCTATTCAAACACAGAAAAGGCTACATATCTACAAAAAAAATCACAAGTAAAAAAAGAAAAAAAGGAAACAAAAATCGAAAAAAAACAAAAAAAAAAAAAAAAAAACAAAACAAAATAAAAAAAATGAAAAACTAAAAAAAAAGTACAAAAGAAAAAAAAGGGAAAATACTCAGGGGACTTTTTCAAGCTTGGCCTGGAAAACTATAATCACAAAAGAGAAAAAAATCGGGGAAAAAGAAAAAAGAATACTATTTCACAACGCGCATCGTTTAAAAAAAAAAAGAAGGAATAGCTGCAGTAGCGTCGCATGGGGGGGGTGTGGCGCAGGGGAAGACAAAACGGGGTTGCCCAAGCAAGGAAAGGTCACGAAGGGGAACGTAACCAGATCATACAAAGCAAAACCAAGGCCACATTAGGCGGCGGGTCTGGCAAGGAAAGGTGGCAATCGAAGGAAAAGGAAACACCAAAAAGGAAAAAGAGTGGGGCAACGGAGAAGGCGAGCGGAATGACGAACCGGTTTCGGGAGCAGATAACCAGTTAGGGGAGGGTGAGGGGTCAGAGGGGAAAAGAAGGAGGAGGGGGAAGGGACTGGGAAAAAAAACACCGCAGCGAAATGAATACCTTTTTGCGCAAATCCACGCCTTAAAGCATGGACGGGAGGGGGACGACAGGGGGCGGGGGGAATCGAGAAAAGATCTGGATACGCGTTCACCTCTCTGGATAGGAGAAACATACTAGAAGGGTGGGAATACTGGATCCAAAAGCCGTAAGAAGGGGGAGACTGGAGAGGCGCTCAAAGAGTGGAAGAAACTCGACCGCGATGACAGCTGTGGCGGCATCAAAAATCCATATCTCGAAATCATCGCTGTCAGAAGGGAATGAGAGTCACAACAACTTAGGAGGAAAAAGAAGGAGAAGGGGAAATCCGCTTCAGAGCTTCTTCTAGTAGGCTGGATTCTTTTCGCGGACGCGGCCAACCAGCGGAAGAGTTCAAAAAAAAAAATTCAGGGCCAGAGGGGAGAAGAAGTACCTGCACGGGGAAGGGAAGCACCTACCTGCTCTCTTTAGCTTTTCCCGGTACGTTCCATTGGGGGGAGAGCCAAAGGGCGGAAGCCCCCTCCAACACAAGAGGAAAAAAAAAACTTATCTTGCCTTAACTGACGAGGCGCGCAACTTTTGCTCCAGGGGTGGGGGAAGAAGTAAAAGGAGGCCGAGAAAAGATGCCGGACCCAATCGCATAAGGAAGAAAGGAGGAAAAAGTTTATTGGCAGCTGCTCCTTTGGTAGTCCCGGAAAAAAGCTCCGCTTCTCATAAAACTTACGACCAGCGAATTGAGGGGGGTCCCAAACGTATTTCATCCGGAAAAAGAGCCGCCTTGGAAGCCTTGTCGGGGGTGCCTTGTCTAAAGTAGAGGCGAGGATGATGAGCAACTTGGAAGCCCTGGACTGAGAAAAAAACACTCTCCTCCACCACCGGTCCCCGGATTGCGACTTGAGAAGTGAAGGAAAAAAAAAAATATGGAAGAGAGACTTACTCGCAGCCTTCGGCTGAGTACATGCCACCTACGGCCGGGCGCAATCAGGAACGAGAGCCGGGGCGAACGCGGATCATTGGATGCTGTAATCATGTTACGGTCCTCAGCCTCCTGAAAAAAACGGGAAGAGGGCGGGATAGTACGGAATCGGAATGGCACAGAAAAGTAAGGCCTCGATTCTTTGAACAGCGCTCCCCCGCTGAGTGGGAAGAACCGGGGGTTGGAGTGCAATGAAGGGTTAAGGTCGAAAGTAGATCAGAACTCACATCTTTCGCAAGGCCTGCTCAACAAAAAAAGGGAAGATAGGGTTGTGAAAAGGGAAAGGCTTCGAGAGGGGCAGGGGCCAGGCAGCTTTACGATTAAGAGCGTCAATGAAGTACGAGGGCTGAGGCTGAAGACGGGACGCGATCATGGAACTAAGAAACAAGGGAAGAAATCGCCGGGGGCTGAAAAACGGGCTGATCACTAAGGGTAGTGATAGGTTCACGGACGGCCGGACACCTGGGGGGACGCGAACCCTTAGTTGGGACCGTACTAAAGACAAGAAATCAATGAATAAATATAAATTCTTATTCGGCAAGGGCCGAGCGGAAGCCTCCTTAAGAGCGCGAGGTTGGGCGCCAAAAATTCCAAAAGTGCGCGCCGGATGAGCGGAATTCTTTGCAAAGCGTCAAAAGGGGGGTCACTATCGAAAAGGGAGGGAAAATAAAGCCCCTGGGACCGCTGGAGTGCAATCAAAAAACGGGGGACACCCAGCTAGTTAAAAAAACTTTTCCAAAACTCAACGGGCTAACCCAACATGGATTCAAGGTAAGAGAGAAGGGGGGGGGCATCATCGACGAGGGAATCCGCGGGGCAGCAGAGCAGAAACAGAACGACGCTATCGGGGGGAGAGCCGTGTGCCATCCTCTTGCTCAACCGGAACTTGGGGGCGTGTATCGGGAGATCCGTATTCAAACGGGCAAGCGCTGGCAAACAGCAAAACACTAAAACGCAAGGAGATTGCACTCGACTAGCTGAATTTTGGAAAAAGCAATGCGGTAGGGCAACCAGGATGTACCGTGAGAAGAGGCGACTGAAAAAGCTCGCGCCCCCAGACAAACTCTCAGCCTTCAAGATCGCAGATACGAGGGCGAAGGTCCAGGGTTTTAAGAGGTCACCGTGAGGTGACCAACTATTTTGACCAACCACCAGCTCTAGACAGGCAACTAAAAAAAACCAAAGAGGAGGAGCCGGACCCATCGAAGACAGCGTGCGCCCCTGTGTTAAATGCCAAGGTGAGTCGCCTTCAGGTGCAGGGTCGAAAAGAGAGGGAGGGTCAGATGGAACGAGGTGCAAACAGGACGAAATCTCTCACAATCTACTGGTAATCCAGCGAGGACCTGCAGCGATCGCGCCGTAAGAACAATAGGAAGTAAACTCCCAGAGAACTGGGGGACCAACCCATTTAAGACAAAAAGGGAAAAACCGGGCTTGACCAGAAGAAGACCATATGAAGTCTAGCAAACAAAAAAAAGAGAGAGGACTTGGCGTGCGACTGAATCGGGGGAGAAGACACGTCAGGGGAGAATGGATAAGTCCAAAAAGCAAAGGGAGTGGAATCGACACCGGGCACGAGGTTCGCTGCAGGAACCTACCAGCAGTTGGAAGGAAAAGAGGCGGTTACGCGGGTGGGAACGGTCGGCTATCTGTGTGCGAAAGCCCTCAGTAAAAGGAACCTGACTTACTCCGGGGGGAGGGAGAAAAAAATCCAATGGCAAAGAAGGTCAAGAAGGGAGGCCGCTGGGGCGAAATCAGACTATCCTGGTGGTATTTCTGCGGGGTCTATAGCTGGGAGGGGTGGCTGAGACAATAGGGGGGGGGAAGCATGTAGTTGATAAGGAAAACATAAAAAGGTGGGGGGTTGCGAGTATCTCACAGCATTGAAAAAGGCGGGCTTGTGGGGGGGAATGGAAACGGGCGCGGGCGGTCGAACAAAGGAGCCGGAGATGGTTTGAAAATACTTTACTAAACCTGGGGCAATCGCCAAAGGGGGCGATTCCTGTGAAAACATTACAGCAACTGCTAGCTTGGCGGGCGAAAGGGCGTCTGTGGAAGGGGGCCCAAGACTGGTCTTCGTCAAGGCGCGGCCCTTCTGCTTGCGGAAGACAAAAGAAAAGGAGAACAAAGGGGCCGGGATTCAAGGAAACCAATGCACGAGAGCCTCGGATCCTGGCGCCTGCGCGGCGATACGTATAAGGAGAGAGATGGAATGAAAAAGGAACGCGTAAACGTCATAATAAAACAAGGGGTGAGCCTCAGGGAAGGTTGGCAGTCTGCAGATGGCTGGGGGATCCCTCTAGGGGGGGGGGCAGAGTGAGGAGCCAGGGGCGGGACAACCCAAAGGCGTTGCAGAGGGATCCGTACCCTCACGTTAAAAGAGTCTAGCATCTACAGGGGGACGAGGGGTGGGGGCAAACTGGGAGGAAGGCTGCGCGTCTAACAAGAGCTAAGGGGAAAAGGGACTTCAAGGAACCTACATTGGAGGTAACGAATTCCTGGCAGAGGAATAGAAGCGAATATTGGGTGAAGGAGCGCGGGCAGAAAACGGGACAATACTTGTGGAGCTCCCCGCGGAGGGCATCCGCGTGACTATTACCCGCAGTTCCGGGAGGGACTACGGGGAAAAAAAAGGCAGGGGGGGACGTAGGAGATGATGAAGGTGGCGGTCCACAACGTAATAGGCCAACTGCGTCATATAGTACGACAGCAGCAAGTACGAGAAAGACGAGGGGGCCAAGGAAAAACGCGCAGTCGAGGAGAGGGAAATCACATCCAAGATCGACTGTTGTGGATCACGCATTCATAAAGGGGGAGGAAAGAGGGGAAGGGAAAGACTACTGAAGCCTCAAAAAGATTCGCGAAACGGGGAGAATGGAGAAATCACTATGACCCTATCTGGAGTTCCGGTCTAGGAAGATGGGAAGGAGTGAGCACCAAAGGAAAGAATGCCAATGAAGGCGTCTCTTGGAACAGAACAGTCGTGGCCGATATAAAGACCGCCGTTGGAGACCGTCCGAATCTATTGAAAATCTTGCGCAAAGGGAAGAAGAGGGGAAAAAATTAGGCGCTACCTCAAGTAAAAAATGAGACTAGGGAATTCATCGGCTCTCAAAAAATGAAAGGAATATCAGTAAACGCGGTGTGTAGGAAGGAGAAAGAGATAGCTTGGTCATCTAGAGGAAGCAATCTCCAAAAATTTCAACAGAAAGCAAGGGACAAAGCACGCCTTTAAAAAAACACGGCGAATTCTGCAAAAGGGCAATCGGGGAAGTGAAGGCCAAAGCCAGGAGAGAAGCAAAAAAACAAGCCGGGACAGATTCCATAATTAAAGGACCTTTGACGACTTCAGGGCGGATGGGGCAATGCCGGGGCAGGGGAAGGGAGCGGCATTAGGACCGAAGGAGCATGAAGCGTAAGAACGTGGTGCGAGTTCCCACTTTGAAGAGATCAGGGCTTCTGAAAAAGTTGGGGCAAAAAAGGGGGGGTGGGGGGAGATCGGACGAACATGTCAAGAAATGGAACTGGACGGAAAATCAGAAAGAATGCAGCATCATAGTATCAGGAGGGGAGATAGGCTGCTGTATCGGAATCGAGAACGGGCAGCAAGGAGTGGGGGGAGGAAGAGAGAAACAGCAGAGCACAGCAAGAAGTGACGATCCAAAACACCAGGATAGGAAAAGAAGAGCATCTCCTGCTGCCATCGAATGACCTCCTATAGAGAAAACAACTCCTAGGGGAAAAGAGGGACGAGTTGATAGTCATGGCCGCAATAGGAAAGAAACTTGGAGGCGGAGACACTGCCAAACTCGTAGTCAGAATTGCCGTAATCCACAGGTGAGAGGTTATATCGCGCCAGTAAGGGGCCGCCACCAAAGGCAAAACCCAGGGGACGAAAATAGAGAACTTTCAGACGGCACTGTTTAATGTATGCTCAAGACCTGAAAAAGACATACCCTAGGAGAAGAGGAAAACACCTCGAAGAGTCTAACTGAAGGACTTCACGCTTCGTCCCGGAAGGCTCTGCGTGAGTAGGCAAAAGCGGGCTGAGGAACTTCGATGAAACGGTCACTTAGCCGCCAGACGCTGGCAGAGAAGGTCCGGTTTTGAAATAAATAGAGGGGATGATTTCCTGCTCGCTTGGATACGTTCTGTAAATCACTCAAGAAGAACGGACAAGGAAAATACTGGGAAAAGATCCCGTGCCTTCGAAAACGAAAAAAACCTGCGAGGTTCGGCGCATCCTTAAGGTAGCCGGGAAGAGAAGCCAAAGGGATCTCATAGGGGCTTGACCGCGCTGCCGACCTATGTTACAGCGGTCTTTCTCCAAGCCGCAGGGGGGAAACGAAATAAGGAAGGGACTAAAGGTCAAGGCAGATCGGCGCCACCTGCACGCGGACTTCCAGAGCGGGGTTTTTAAAGGATCTCGCCCCGATTGTTGCGAAAAAAAAAAGGGGCGGACTCCAAGATGCGGGAGGAAGTAGTCTCAAAACTCACAGCAAGGATTCTAACGCCTATTATTGAAAAGACCACCGCGCTTGCGATACAGTAAGGAAAGGGCGTTGCACGGGAAAACTTGGGGAGGAGCGTGCTCGTAAGGGCTCAGTTAAGGAGGAGGGGGGTCGGTACCACCTTCATCAGTGAATAGAAAAGCGAGAAAAAACCGCCCCTTCCAAAACCCCCAGGCCGGTAATGCCACAATACTGGGAAGAGAACCGGGAAGTTTGGCTAGCCCTCCGAGGGAAATTTTTGAGACCGGCCGACAAGAGGGCGAGCGACTCAATGAAAAAAGGAGAAGGAATCGTGTCTCGGACGGGCCGAAAGACAGCCGAAGCTCACTGAGGACTTTGGGGTGAAGCACGCTGCGATAACCGGCATAGGAGCTGATCGAGTCTGGCCGGGAAAGGGTTGCTGGGCGTGCCCGCAACGTGGGACCGCAGGAGGGGACGAATCCTGGAAAAAACCAACAGAGTAAAGCCGAAAAAAGGGGAAAAGAAAAAAACAATAGGGAAGGATCGGGGGGGACGTTCATAACGAGGAATCCCAAGCGGAGAGGGTCTCCGAATCATAGGGGAGCGCTAGTGAGGCATCATAAGGAGATCAGACCAGGGGAAAATTGTTCTCAGACTGGCCTAAGATTCAGAAAAAGCAGAAACGAGCAGCGGACGACCACTAGGAAAACCAGAAAACAGCGCCGTCGCGAACGAGTAAACTAACGAAGGAGGGGGCGAATTTCAGGTAACCGCGCGAAAAAGGAGAACGATACCGCTCCCCGCTGTCCAACCAAACACGCTGAGAAGAAGAACGAAAGACGGGAACATGCCACAAAAAGGGACAGAAACTCACAAGAACGAAAAAATTGGAAATATTTTTCAACGCAAACCGCAACGTAGAGACAGCGCATGGAGAGATGTCGAAAAGGCGCGAAAATCGAAGGGACCGCCCAGGTTCTGCACCAGGGGTAGGTCCTCAAAACAGTGTACGAAAGGGTCGGACTCGCGGGGGGGTGCCGCTGGAACCACCACGAAAAGGAAGAAAGCGCAAAGAAAGAGACTGCGATGTCGGGCACGATTCCTTGCAATGAACGCGAAGACTCAGTCGGATAAGTGCGCAACAACCCATGCTGTGGGGGAAAAAGGCCAGGTAAAACCGTGGATCGCCGAAGGAAACCATCACACCGCCAGTACGATCTCTCAAAACGGAGGATGAGGAAAGAGAGCTGAGCTTCGTAAGATGGGGGAACGGCGCATGACAGGAGAATGGGAAAAAATGGGCTTCCAAACTCAGACTACGGGGTACTAAGATCCGGGGAAGGCGCGCATATAACCGCGAGTTCCCATACCATCGCGTTTGACTAAGAGGAAAGTACAGGGGGGAACCGCGATGAGACGAGGACTGGTAAGAATAAAAAAAAAAGCCCCCAAGAGAAAAGTCCTACCTGGACGTACTAGGCTGGACCCTCACCTTGAAATACGGGAAACGGGGCGTGCGGAAGGGTCCTGAGAGCGGTATAAAATTACTGCGGGTTGTGGCGAAGAGGCTATCGCTGGCTGATACAAGAGGGGTACCGGTATCGGTTATAAACGTGAACCCTTTCGGTGGATAAGACGGCGGGAACCTGAAAGAGGCTGCCTGGCGCGCGGTCGAAAAAACGGGGGGGTGGTCGGAAGAATCCTGGTTAATGAAAAAAGCCGCCTATGCCCGTGGCAAGTTACAACCACAACCTGCTTTCAACACGGGGTTTCGCAAGAATGGGCGGGCCAGGCTCCGGGAGTAAGAGGCGAACCGCCAGGCCAACGTAGAAAAAAAAACGGGAGGAGGGGAGAGGACAAAGACGGAAATGGGGGTAACTAGCTCGGAATCTCTTATCTGCGCGCGCTGTCGAATCGCCGAAACCTCAAGGGAAGAAGGGGGTCAGCTCAGACGGTTGGGCCACGGGGGAAAACTGGGGGGGATTCACTGCTGTGTTTGGGCTTCGCGGCCTGGGGCCACCCAGAGAGTGAACTCCTTTTAAAGACCTCGGGAAGAGGGGGAACCGCACAGGGTGCAGCAAAGTCCGAATCTCATGGAACGGAGACAGTTGGATTCACTGCACGGAGGAAACGCAGGCTGTCGCTCTTCAAGGAAAGGCGCTAGTTGGGAGGAGGAGAGGGACGTCAACTTACAGTCCGAAAAGAAAAAGTTCCGAGGGAGCCTTTCTCGAGAATATTATGTGAGGCGGGAGTAAGGAGGAAAAATGGGAAGAGAACCGCGGTAAGCATCACCATAGGGCCGGGACTACCCTTATGGGACATTTCTCAAAAGTTGGAAACCACTGAGGAAGGGGCCGCCCAGCGGGACCAGACAAACCCAAGTTTGAAGTAAGAACGCGAATCTCAATAAGAATGAAGGGTCATTTAAAAAGGGGGCAGAAGAAATTTAAAATCGTCAATCGATACCGGTGGGGTTATCAATCAGGCGGCAGTAAAAAAACGGGCGAACTACTTTGGACGGCACGAATGTCACGCATGGCGCAATACAATCCGCTCCGATGAAAACCGATCGTAGAAAAGCGGGGCTAGACGAGGGGGATTAAGAAAATGAGTATAAAAGGCGGTTTAACTGCATGCGCGAATGACCTTAAAAAAGTCTCTGGGTGCAAGTGTACAAGCGCCGGGGATTAGAGGTAGATTTCAATTGCTCGCTTACGCTACGGGCCGTAATACCGCGAGGGGAAGGAAAGAAGACGTAGTCTTCATCTAAAGAAGTTTTGGAACGCATGAGGGGGGCTGTCGTCGGGGAGGCAACGGGATGAAAAACAAAAAAGAAGAAGATCTAAATTTCCCAACGGACCAAGGGAGAAGCGGGCCACAAGAAGAGGCGAAGGGTCAGAGCAACGTCGGAGACGCCCGCGCGTCTTGCCGCATCTCCATCAGAGCTACAAAGATTTAACAGAAAGGGGGGGACAGGACAAATGACTGCAGCGTGGGACCCGGGATATTTCTGTTCTTAGGGGATCGGTCACGAAGGAAGAAGAATGAGAAAAGTGGGCAGCGCCCGATGCCAAAAAAAGCGTCTTTTCTGCGGTAGGGACAGGGGACGGTGTGGTGATATTCTTTCAAAAACTCAGTTAGGGGATACGGAAAAGAGATACGACGGGAAAAGGACGTGGTCAAAGAGGAAGGGGGAAAGATCGACAGGGAGATGACAGACACAATCGCTCTGTGGGGACGATCGAAAGTCATCTGACCTAAGGGCATGCAGAGATGC
>Ga0179593_1307786_pt1 | contig 13820 bp, 14 predicted proteins | sample CZODoug2_1_08_16_FD_185931 | JGI IMG/M metagenome (GOLD analysis project Ga0179593, IMG submission 185931) | Vadose zone soil fungal communities from Angelo Coast Range Reserve, California, USA - CZODoug2_1_08_16fungal (PacBio error correction) | ecosystem: Environmental > Terrestrial > Soil >...
GGCTTGCACACAAAAGGGTGGTTGACATGACCTAGATAAGGAGCAGAAAAAAAAGGATCACATACAATTTGATAAGAAGAAAGACCATCCCGACGAGAACCAGTCCAGCCACGGGGCAATGATATTAAAACGCTGAGATAGGGCCAAGAAGTTGGAGGTGGTGTGGACATGGGGGGGGCATTAGGTGAGTCATAACAGACCGGAAAAACTAAAAAGAAAATATAAACTGCAGAACTGAATATTTAAACGGCTTGACACGCGGGATGTTGTGGGGCTAGGTTGAAAATGAGCCGGTGGGCGAGGGTTTAGGTCGGGGCAAAAAAACAAAAGCAAAAAAAGGGTAAAGAGCAGCGGGGAACGACGCATTGGTGTTATGCCTTGAGGTAGGAAAGAGTGGTAGGGTATACGCCGTTGGTGGGGAAAAAAAAGCCTACAATTCCAGAACCTTCGATCAAAACGACACTGCGCGATTGGGTGCAGGCAGAGAAGGTGTGCTCAGCCAGGATTGGTAGAGGGGTGGCCCAGAGCCCCTGTTTGGGGGGTTGGTTTGGTGCAAGGAAAAAAGAAGTGGGAAAAGGCATTTTGGTGCAAAGGGAAGAAGCGACGGATATCTTTTCTGGAAGGTATCGAGACAAACAGAAAAAGACTGAGAAAGGAGGGGAAGTCTTGTTCCCGCCCTGCAAGGGAATTGACGGGGAGGAATATCATGCTGGACAGAAATGCGTCAGGAAAAGGTCGCCCCAGAGCAACCTGCCCGGAGTCAAGGGGACGTAACCGGCAGAGGGAGGTGAAGAGAGAGCCTTGAACGGCTAAAAAAAATCCCTCCTAAATCAAGGGAGTGCCGCGAGGTGAACAAAACTAAGGACGGTGCCCCCGAGAAAAATTGACCACGGGAAGGGGATGAAAAGCCGCCCTGCCATCTCCATTAAGGGAAAAGGCCATAGTGGGTGCGCGGCACCAATGGGAAGAGTGGGGAACTGGGGCCGGAGGGAGGTTGGGTGGCATGGAGGAACCTAAAGACCGCATGACAGGCCCAAACTTTGCCGGGGCAGGACTGTAGTTTGGGGGGGGAAAAAAAGTTTGTAGCGGGAACAAAGCCAGCAACGAACAGGGGGTCTAAATACAAGCAGAAGGAATTGACAGCATCAAGACAAATACAATAGGTGAAAGACAAAGCGCCAGAACCAAAAAGACGGGGGGTGTCACATCCTGGCCGTAGAAAAGAAGGTTCGTCGCGAGGGATGGGACATCCTAGCGGCAGCGTCGAACTGCTGCGAAAGGGCCCTCGCAAGATGGGGAACGGGTTCCCGAGAAAAAAGCCATGGGGGAGTCACAGCATGGGGGGAAACTCCCAATACGTGAGGTGGGTTTCTGATAGGATGGTTGCAGGGTCAACAAATCAAGGAATTTAATGAAGAAAAAACTTTGGGGACCGCCGAAAGCGCAGAAAAAGGGGTAATCAGGGGGGGAAATCGCTTCATTTTCCTAAAACGCCAAGGCCGAAAAACGGGACAAACCTGTCAAAAAAACAACAAGGTATAGTCCAGGTGTGGGGGGGAGATTGGGGGAAACCAAGAGGAAATTGCACGGGCCCCGGTTTTGTCCGGTGAACGTAAAAAAAGCAAAAAAATTGTCACAGGAAAACCGGGCCGCACGTGACGAAAAAGAGCTCGCTGATGGTCACTTCAGACAGGAGGGACCAGGGGCGCCCAAGAAGCTCCCGCACAATAACGTAGGTCGAGGGGGAACATCGGAAAAAGCAGGGATAGGGGGGATTAAACCTAACCGAGAAAAAACCCAAACAACTTGGCCTCAAAAAAAACTATCAGGACCAGGAAGGGGGGGGTAGTCCGTGCGCCCGGTGTGTTGAAAAACAAATAAACCATTAAAAGCAAAATCAAAGCGAAAAAAAAATGTGCAGGAAAAAGAGGGGGCGACAGACCGGCCCCCGGTGGGACAGAAAAAACGAACGCACAAACCGCTTGTCAACAGGGTGCGAAACCAGGAGCAAATGGAGGCGCGTGGGTGAAAAAGAATGGGTTGAAACTCAAAGGGGAAGAGATAAACTCAAAAACTGAATGGCAAAAACCGTAGGGCACTGGAGTGAAGAAAAAGGGCTTACCACTAGGTTCACCAAGGCAATTGAGACAAGACACGGGCTCGCCCGGGCAAGACAAGAGAAAGATTCACCCAGTATCAACCAACAAAGAGGGAAAGACAGGGGGGGGAAGAATCTGGGATTTTTGGAAAAGGCAAGGATTTAACAAAAACTTCTCTCAAAAAAAACACAAAAAAAAAAAGCTCAAAGAACGGTAGGTAAGAATGGGAGTCAGAAAACGAAATCACCCGGACACAAGTCGGAAAATTGTGCCCACGCGGAGACAGACAGACGGGCAAGAAGAAACGAACCGGCCTGGGGGCAACTTTAAACGCACATCAGAAGTTTGTCGGACGAAATGAGAAGCACAGGAGACAATTGACGAAGCGAAATGCAAACCCGTTTCACGGGCGATGGAAAAATTGAAATCCAGGGGGGAAAGGGGGGCCAAAAGGCGGTCCAAACGCAAATCCCCGCGCTTGCAAAGGAGAACTCGTTTGCGAAAAGACACTGGGTGACCACAATAAAAAGAGAATCAGAGAGACAACAACAACGTAGGATGGAAAAGGAGAGATGAAAAAATAATCGGTTAGAAAGTGTGGAGTTCCCCCAACCCGGCGAACACGGGGGGTTACGTTGTTGCACAAGAGAGACCTTTGGAGGCGGTTGTTGAAGGGAGATAGGGGGAACATGCAACGGCGGGGTCATCAGCAAGCAAATGGGGGGGTAACACCGCAGACAAGGCATTCAAAAAAAAAAAAAAAGTGGGGACGGACGACGGCCCATGGCGAGGGAGTACCGTTTCACCCCGAACGAAAAACCTTGAGGGAGGTTGGGCGGTCCGAATTGCAGTTCCGTTCCGTTGGGATCGTGCCCACTACTGGGAAAAAAGTGGGCACAGAACAAAGCGGCAAGACAATCCGTACGGACCTCATTTCCAGTATAGACCCGTCGGTAAAACCAGAAGGGGACTTTGAAAAGTTAAAGCCAAGAGGGGGGGGGGGGTTGGCCGAGGGCCGTGACCAACCAAGGAACCGGTTGTGGAACAGAAATCTATAATGGTGGGGACTCGAATGGGGGGGGGGGGGGGAAAAGATGCGGGGCGGCGGCCAGACGCTTGCACTCAATTCAAAAGCAAAGGGAACACTTGGGGACCAGCAATCCCCAGCATCAATGGGAAAATCCGATGGACGCAAGAAGACGAGTATCAAACTAAGGAACGAGGGACCCACAATGAAAGAGCTCGCTCTCTGGGGAGAGAAAGTACCCGGAGTAAAAAGGTGCAGGGGGCCGGCAACGTGGGTTGGGAGGCACGGAAGTGGGGGGTACGGCCCGAAAACCGTGGTTAGGTGAAAGTACGGGAAGGTGGGCATGGGGGGATTTTCGGGCGCGAACACACAGGCTGCAAGGGGGGCGGACTAAAGGGGCCGGGAAAGGGGTGGTGTGGGTCGGGGGCCAAGGGCACACTTTGGTGGGGGTGTGGATGAAGGGGGGGGGGGGGGGGAATTCAAAAAAAAAGAACCAAGCCCTGCACGTAAAGGCTCACCCAGATTCGATTGTGAGAATACGGACTTGGCTGGTAGCGCAGGAAGTCAGTCCCAGGTAAAAGACAGAGAGAGCTTTTGTGAGAAAGTTGCGGGGAGGTGGAAAGTTGAACAAAATGTGGGAAAAAAGACTTGCAAGGGGAAAAAGCGTCAAAAAAACTGGAATTTCTAAAGGGAAGGTCGGAAACACTTTTACAAGAGGAACAAGTAAAAACGGGGCGAACAGGTGGTGGGGGGTTTTTGGGTTCTTGTGGACCGGGTTGGGATGGGGAGGGAATGGTGGACTTGGAAAGCGGACGGAGAAAAAATAAACAAAATCATCAAAGGAAAGTTTTGACAGGGGCGTGCTATACTGGGGAGATGAGGCGCAAAATGAAAATACCTTAACTCGTAACGCCAAAGCTAAAAAAAAAAAAGAAAATAGGAAAAAAAAGAAAGGAAAAAAAAGAAAAGTGGCAAACTTTGGGAAGGGGGGGACACCCCATTAAATTACCGGGTGAAGTAAAAGAAGTTACTCCAGAAAAAATTCCGGAAAAACACGGAGAGAGGCATAAAAAGAAGGACCCTTAATAGGAATGTGAAAAAACGACAATTGCCCGCTCGGGTATCACGGCAGGATGAAAATCAAGGACTCAGTGTGGAACACGGCTGAAGACGGGAAATCTAGTGTGTTGGGGAAGGTTCATAAGCGATCTGAGCCAAGGTTACGAAAATAGTGTTAATGAATACACTTTCTTTGCATCGCCAAAAAAGGGAAAATAAAGAAAGAAAAGCAAAAGACACGTGGTGTAACCCCAGGGAAAAGGCCCTTCAAGGGGAATTGGGGGGGAGGATTGATGAAGGAACAAAAAAAAAGAAGGGACAACAACTAACGCCACGGTAAAAAGTTGAGCAGACCGTACCTTGGTTTTTCATTTCCTAAAAGTGGTTTGCGACCGCAAAAAAAAGGTGGTCCTTGGGGATTGTGAAAATCCATAGGGGTCATTCCAAAGAAAAGCCTTGCAAAGAAAGCGGGGGAGGTAACAAGTCGCGAACTCCTAGGGAATATGTCCTTGGCTAGACTTTGGCACGGCGGCCATAGCGCCGAAAAGGGGGGGGGGGGAGGTGTTCTCGGTGCGAAAGATATGCCGTGGAATACGTTCACGGCAAGAAATGTATAAGCACAGGAAGAATAATGAGGAACGTACTAGAAGGGGAGGGAAAATAACTTTTCGCACGTGACCTACGCATGTGCGGGACGAGAAAAAAAAAAAAAAATACTCGGAAGAAAAAGGCGGGCTGCGGGGCAAAAAATTTTTGCGAAAAAGACTGTGGGGCTGGTCCGTTGGAAGAAAAAGAAAAAGAAACGCCGGGAAAGGGTTCCCAGAGGTAAAAAAACCACGTAAGGCAAACTGGAGAGAGAGGGAAGACCGGGATTCTAATCAGACTCTCAATGTGGGAACGGGGAACGCGGAGGCGGGGGATTGAGGATTCAAGGGAAAGAGGGGCCACGGAAGAAGGAAACGGGCCCCCAGAATCATCACCGGAGGGGAGGGACAGTTTTCAAACGGGCGGAAAAAAGTCGGACGCCCCGAAATACAATCACGGAAAAAACCAGCTCACCACTGAGAAACCATAAAAAAACCATCGGAAAAAAAGGCCGAGCATGGAAAACCCTAATAGGGGTGAATTGCTGTGGAGGGAAGGCGGGAAGGGGGGGAACCCGGCTTAAATCGACAATGCTTACTAATGGCAAGCAAAAGCAACAACGAAGGAAGTATCGATCATAATGGTCAATGGCTGACACGTATGGTCCGGTCCCTGTGAGTCGGTACTGTAAGAAGAAAGGCAGAAAGAACCGTTTTTTGGGGGTATCTAACCCAAGATCGAGCTTACCAACAGGGGAAAAAAGAGCACTCGAGGAAAAAAACCAACAAACGAGGAAAGGAGAAAAAAGATATTGAGGTTGCCATTTGGGGGTCGAACAGATAGGTAAAAGACATAAAAAACGCTGCGGAGAAAGGGGTAAATCCCTAGAGAAGAGGGCGAAAATCAAGAAAAGATTCATAAAAAATTATAGAAAGGTAATTTGTAAAGGACCGGGGAGTGGGGGGGGCCCAATGTCCCGGGTGTAGCGCTGCACGGGGCAAGCAACAAGGAAAAAGACACGCCGCAGGAACTTGCCGCGACAACGAAAATGGAAGGGGGGGAGGGTTTATGGCTGAAAGTGGGGGGAAAAATGCCTCGGTTCCGGGTGGCCTTGTCTTTCTGTCAAGAGTAAACGTACCTCATAAGAACCCCGGGAAAGGCAAAGGTTCTGGTATGACGTATGCCGGGGGTCCATTTCTATAGCCGCCCAGGGGTGAAAGAACACAATGAAAAATCTTAGGATGGAAAGACAACTAAAAAAGAACGGGGGGGCTTGAAGAAGGCCACATCCTAGTGTCAGGAAAAAGAAGGGGTGGAACGAGGTACAAAAAGGGAACCCGTTTTGGGCAGCAGGGCCGGGGTAAAGAACAGCTTTGGGGGCGAAGGGAAAAAGAAAAAAGACTGGCTCTAGACTGGGCATAATGGAAACTCCTCTCAAAGGAACTACGTAAAAGAACTGATCTCGTAAAGTCGTTTTGGACTCCACAGGCACTCCATTATTGACGAGGCGAGTTCGGCCGAAAATAAAGGGTGAACACACTCAACGCCAAAGTACTGCCCTGAAAAAGATGCGGGCCATAGAAAAATGAGGAAAAAAAAAAAAAAGGCGAGAGCCGGGGAGGAGGAAATGTACATCGGAGATATCTGATAACGACTCAGAGAGAACATCTTCAAAAGGTTTGCGAAGATCATAATAGGGGGGAGTGAACCTCAAGAAAAAGGAGGGACAGCTCATTGCCCCGGAAGATAGTGAGCCTTCAACTGTGTACAAAGGGGTAGAACATTTCCCGGACGGCGTTGCAGTGTTTGGTGGTGTGCCTGGGTCACCGCCAAAATACCCACTTCATTGACCCGCCAAAGGGGGGGGGGCCGGTAACAATTCAATGGTTTTGCAGCAAAGAGGGGGGAAAATGAAAGCAAACAGCCGGGGACGATAAAAAGTTTAAAAGGGGCTAAAAGGAAAGGAAAAGAGACCACGGCCATCAAATAAAAATCCGGTCGGACAAATGTTTCAAAAAAAAAAAACAGACAAGAAAAAACGTGTTCCAGCCCGCCGGGCTCCCCGGGAAATTTGTCGTTCCAAAGGAAGTCCGGACGCTTCCTGCATACCTCCCGAAAGAGGGGGGGTCTTGGGGGAACGTTCCGAGGAATAAAGCTGTCCGTCACGTGGGGGAAAAAAAAAGGTGGGGGCACGCACGGGGGAAAAAATAGGTGGGGTTTTTAGGATAAGGAGTTTGTTTTACGGAATAAACTCACACTTTTTGCAGAGGAAGGGAATGGGGGATCACTACAGGAAGTGGCGAGGTGTCTTCACAAGTAAAACCGCCAAACAGCCCAGCCCTCCCAAAAGCGCCCTTTAGAAAAAAGGTTACGGGGGGGAGGGCTACTGTGGCGTCCAAAAGAAGAATTACACTGTCAGATGGTTTTGTCAGGGGGCAAAGCGGCTTAACGGGAACAAAAAGGGGAACCGAACCCACTTGACGCAAATTCTCGGGGATGATGTGTCTCAGCAACTGACGCAAAGTCAGACGCTCCGAAGAAAAAAAATCTAGATGGGGATGCTAAACCATCGTCCGGAATTTAGGGCTTTGAAAGGAACAAGCCGGGTAACACACCCACTAAAAGGGAACAAAAGGAAAAAAATACGGGGGAAGTTGAAGTAATGGTAGGGGGAGGCACGTTGCAACGGCCCGGTTGTTGGAACGAAACCAGGAAAAAAAAAAGGACATGCACCTCCAAAACTTAACGGTTAGGGAGGGGAAGGAACAAACAAACCGGGAAAGGGGGTGCACATCAACTAAAAATAAAATCCTGAAATGAACATCACATCCTGCATTTGGGGCTTGGGTCCATGTGAAAGAACTCGAATAAACGGAGGATGGAAAAGGCCACTTCCAGCAGCTAATTAACCGAAGGTCTTCCACTGGGGGAGAAAAGAATGGGATTGAGGGCAAGGCCGTGGAATTTACGATAAAATAAAAATTCACCCATAGAAGAAAGGAAGAAGCGTTCGGGGGGAAATCCACGTCAGTTGGAAGCCTTCTGAATCTGCTCACTGTCACATGAAGGTCGGGTACCGTACGGAAAACAGGGTATTTAAGGAAAACAGCAGCCCCATTGGAGTAGGGGATGGTTCAGAGAGACGCACGGAAAAAGAAAAAAGCCTGCCGAGAACCGACACACTTTCATTCAAAACTGGACCAAAACCTAGAAAGGTTCGTATCTCAAAAAGAAACGAACATACAACCTAGTTCCGTGGAGAAGGAAACGACCTGCGGTTCAAGTTTGACGAGAACGGCTACACTTTGAAATGGGAACGTGGAAAGGGAAAGAAAATCTAACGCTTGCCACGTAGACGGCGCGCCCCAGGGGGACAAGAACGACATCTAGAAGAAAAAAAAAGAAACTGGGGAAGTAAGGGGGGGAAAAGAGAGAGATGAAAAGTCTAGTGCGGGGGTGGCAAAATACGGCGCAAAAGAGAATGAGGGTAATCCGGCCTACCAACGGGCAGTGACGAATCAACGGAACAGAACCCCAAACTTTATCAAAAAAAAAAAAAAAAAAAAAGGTATAAAGCGCACACTGAACCAAGGCGCTGCGGGACAGTCCAACTTCACACTGAGAAGGGGGAAGGATGTAGACGCAACTTCTATGTGGGAGGTCCAGGGTAGTTCAAAAGGTTCACTTGGATGGTGGAACGAGGGGTATGCTTGAAGAAAAGGGAAGAAGGCACAAAAAGAACAAGGAAAAATCTAAAGGCGCCGGAAAAAGCAGGAGATAGCCCTGGAAGTCCTGAAGTGAGGGGCCTTCCAAATATCAAATATGGTGGGGGAAAAAGATAAAATCTAACACACAATTCCACGTAAAGTTAAAAAAAGAACCAGAATTTTGGGGGGGGAGGACAGAATAAAAAGATGGTTGCCCAGACGGGCCTGAAAGGGTTCAGCGAACTCTTTTGGTGTTCCCTAAAGGCCCAAGTAAGATTTACAGAACTACCGAATCCACGAAGGGAGTCCAGGGACAGTGGGACAAATCCAGTATTGGTCTATCTAGGGAAATGGGAAAAAAAGCTGCGTGCGGGAGCAAGTAAAAAGTTGTGGGGGGGGCGTGTCAGGGGACTTCGTTGTGACTGGAAAAAGGAAGTGGGGTCGACAAAAAAGAAAGGGGTTGTCGGGAATTGTGGGGGGGGGGTCCTGTGCCAGCCCGTTGCAAAAAGGTGTTCAAAACAAAAAAATGCAGCATGGAGTAGAAAGCCTTTGAAGACATTTTGTCACGCGTGGGGGTGGATGAGAAAACTGGCTCAAACCTATCCATGCCTGAAGGATGGGGGAGCCAAAAATATGTTAGAGGAAGACAAACTTCTGGGGTTCTGCGCCCTCCGTCCGAACATGCTTGATCACATCATAGAATCTGGGGGCAGAATTCCAAAAAGGGAAGGGGGACAAGGGAGGGGTGGTATGGACGCACGGTTGTGGTTGACGACACAAGAAGGCACGGGGGGGGGCAAAAGAAGTGGCCTGAAAAAGTTTCAAAACAAAAATGGTGGAGCATAGGAGGTACCTTGTTTTGGCGCAAGGGGGTTTGTGGGGTTTTTGGTTGGTTGTTCAAGTTATGTAGGAGGTTCCATTTGCAACGGTTGTTTCGAGGGGGGGTTGGAACGGGAAGAGAGAGCACGAAAGTCCGGGGCTGCCCGCTCAGCGTCCCTCAAAAACGTCGTCAACTGGTGGGGGGGGGGGGGGCAAAGTTAAAATAAGCTACTAAAGGGAAGAGACATAAGAATCCACCATCTGGAACGGGGGTCCCAGGTTTTGGAACACCTAAACTTCCATCTTTGGGGGAAAAGCAGTGATAGAGAAACAAAAAATAGGAGACTGCCGCGTGATCCACAATTTGGGGTAAAAGAAAGGGAACATTAGTGGTACTGAAAAAGTTAAGGCGTAGAAAAAAAAAAATTCTCCAATGAAAGGCTGTTAGCACGTCGGTTACGGAAGGGAGGGAGTGTATGGGATATTGTACATTGGATGTTTGACATGAAAGAAGAAACGGACGCTTAAAAAAGCAAGAGGACTAAGTGTTAATCCGAAAGGGGGGGGTGTAAAAGGGAATGGACAGAAACCAAACGGACAATACTCAGTGAGGCCAAAAAATAATGAACGTGGAAACCCCTATAAAGCAAATGAAGGGGGGTAGGTAGGGAACGGGATGGGAAAACAAATAAACCTCAACGGACATCTTAATCTACAATAGCACGGGGGTGAGAAGGGGGGGAGAGAAAAAAGAATCGGGTCCAAAGGACCTAACATTGACGCTTCAAATACTTCAGGGGAAGGGTGGGAAATCACATCAAAAAAGTTTGTCAATGAGAAGAGCAAACACGGACGAACGGAAAAAAAGGTCACTTCGCCAGCGGGAGTCGGGACCAAGTGGTTCTCTTATCTCAATCGGGGCACATAAGGGACGGAACGTGTGCGGAGGCAGGGAAGGGGACGGGGGAATGAGATTGGGATTAGGGGATTTCCCTAAAAGATTTCAGACTATCCTAAAAAGGTGATAAATACGTCCCTCATTCTTCCGTAACTACGTGAAGGGAAAAAGAATCAAGTTGGGGGGCCCGAAGAGCAGAGAGGGGGGCTGAGGGAAGAAAAAATCCTCTGGCAAGAGCCTTTGCCGATGGCGGGGGTTCAACAAAAATGGGAAAAAAAAAAAAAGCCTGTGTGGGCTTCCATCAGTTGCACCACGACAAAGACGGCGTGGCTACAAGAAGTCAACATGGGCAGCCTGAACTGGCATAAACACAAACTTATCTGTAACCAGACGTCAATCCATGAGTGGAAACCTGGCAGTAGAAGGTGTTTTTATGGGGGGGGAGTTACAAAAACTGAAACTCTCTGAAAGTGACCCTGGCCCAGAAAAGGAAGAGGGGAAAAAAAAGAAAAAAGTAAATTGGGGGGGGAGGGTGAACCTTTTTCCAAAGGACACATGTACTCCTAAGAAGCAAAAAAAGACAAGCAGGAAACGAGCATCAAAAAAGCAATCACAAACCAAAAATTGATCGGATCTGGTCAAAAGGAACACGGAGAAAATGTCCCGGCTTCGTGGCCGTTTAACCTGTGTTAAAAGAAAAAAGGTAGTGGGAATCTCTAAAGAAAATAACAGACAGGGCATACACAACGGACGGAGGGGATAATAGAACTCAGCAGATAATGAAATGTGCAATAGGAAAGGATTTTCGCACGAAGAGTAGGGAAAGCCTACCTTCACTGGGGGCAGAAGAATGTTTGAGAAATATCGAGGGCCATGAAAAATCATATCTCTGAAAAAACACAACGGATCGAGGGGAGGGTAAGTTACAAGTGTGGTTGACGTCCAAGAGGTATAGCCTGAAAAAACCATTGGATCGACCGGAAAGCGCAATTATTGATTGCACCCGAGCGTCAAACCAGGGGGAAGGAAATGAGGGTATGCGACTTAGATAATCCTCCCCTAAAAATGAATTTTATTTCCTGGGAGGGGTATGGGAGACGCAGCAATGGCAAACAGAGCCAGCAGCGACCCATAAAAATGAGATTTGCACTGGGAAAGTGGGGGAAGGGGAGGATCGCCCGGTGAATGGTTGTTCTCAGTGGTGAGTCAAGGTGTGACGGGAAGTGTTGTGTCTGTCGGGTGAGAGCGTACCCACAGCCCGGGGGACGACGCAATGAAAGGTTGATTCCGGGATAGGCAGGGTGTCTTTGGCAACTAGAGAGTGGTGGGAACCGAAATGACCCTCTTCCTGCGAAAAACATGAGACGGAGGGGGTGACTGGAGACTCATTGGTGCGCGAAAGACAATTAACAAGGGGGTTACTTGGTGCCCTATAATTTGGGGTCACCAAAAAAAAAAAAAAAAATATCCAACAACCTTTTACCAGGGTGGGGGGCGGCGGGGGGGGGATTTTCGAAAGAAGAAAGAGGGGACTGGGTAGGCGTGGCTCAAAATATCTGGGAACGGGACACTAAGGGAAAGTAGACATGGCGTAAAAGGCTTGGGGGGGTGAAAAACACGTATCAAAAGAGGGAGGGGGACTAGGAGAAAATTCAAAGAACTAAAGCTGAACGGCCATGGATAGTACCACCACAAATAATCAGTCCCGGTCTTGAGAAAACTCCACGGATCGGGAGGGGGGACTAGAGGGTACAGCGAAAGGTTGACTCTAAAGTCGGCCGACAAAAATATTTTATCCACGGCAAAAAACAATCTAAAGGTTCGCACTGGGGTGCGAAGGGTAAAAATTTATGTTCCACGAAAACCCTCTAAAAAGGTAAAACCGTGCAAAGATAGGTGGGGGGCTCCCCCTTCAACAAAGGGGGTAACGAGTGCGTGGGGGGGTTCCAGGTTTTCGGGGGGTGGGGGGGTGCACCATTGGACAAAGGGTTCCACCGCACCAATACATGCTGGAAAAGGGAAGGGGGGGGACCGGGGGGTAACGAAAAGGGGGATGTAGGGGTTGCAGCAAGTGGGAATGGTCCTAAGAAAGAAAACAACAGGAAAACAGTTTTCTGAATGTGACAGAAGAGAGCAAATCCTAACAAAGAAAACTTTACAAATAAGAGTGACCAACACGTACTCCCCGCCTCCACCGCCTACGGGAGGTGGAAAGGTCAAGACAAATGGACAAAAAAACGCTATGGGGGGGATTTTTCAAAAAAACAGTGGATAAGGGAACAGTCGGCTCCTTGCACTCGAGAAAAGGATGGGGGAAAAGGTTCTTGTACTCTGGTCACTCTTCAAAACAACGGAAGAAGGGGGGGGGGCAAATCGTGGGCCCTTATTTTTAATTTGGTGACAAGGGGGGGGGAAGAAAAAGCACAAGTGGCCCAAAAAAAAAAAAAAATGTGGTGACCCAAGCCGAGACGAAAACGACATCGCCGGGGTCGCTAACCGTAAAAGCAAAAAAGAACGGAAAAAGAACAAATCAACGGTAAAAAAAACGGGTCTAAAAAAAATTGAAGGACGGGAGAAGAAACGTGCGGCATAGGAATTGCCCACAAAGGTGGTGTTGGGCTGGACAGAGGCTATCAAGAAAAAGTTACCACACCCCGGAACTCAACGTCGAACTATCTCAGGAAGGGTTGCAAGCCCTACGCCCGAGAAAAAAACCTGCCCCAGACCCACCTAACTTTAGGAACCCAAATATAGGTGGGGGGACAATAAAAAAGGAGATGGGGAACAGGGGGAACTCCATCGGTGGGCCAACACGAATTGGCCAAAGAAAATAGCCGTGGGTGTCAAGGCGAAGCCAAAAGAAAAATTTTTGGGGGGGGCGAAAAAAACATGAGAAACAATCAAACATTAAGGCCCAATTCGGGGTAAAAGGGGGGGGCTCTACGACAAAACCCTAAGGGAAGAGGAAAAAGGGGGACCGAACAAAAAACTAAAGGCACTTACTTCCGCCAAACACCAAGCGGGAGGAGTTCCCATGTCTCTGAGAGAAGAAGTAACTCTATATTGACACGAGACAAACAAGATTTCACAATGAGTGGAAGGGAAGGGGGGGAAACTGGTATTCAAGGTATCTGACAGTGGGAAAATGGGGCACCAAGAGTCTCGCACGAAACTCTCTGGTCAACAAATGAGAGGCACGGAAAAAGCGTCCGGGGAAATCACTGGCATTTGGTGGGGGGGAATGCCCTTACACACCAACGACCTAAGCAACTTGGAACTAACTGAGTTAAAAAAAAGAAGAAGGCGGTTACATGCAAGTCGTCCGGAGGATTTGAGAATCGCAGAAGGAAAAGTAAAAAGAACCGCCGGCAACTAAATCAACCCAAAGTCATTCACATGGGGGGGTAAAAGCCAATACGGGAAAGAAAAAGGGGGCTAAGCATTGTCCCAATTCTCAAAAGTCCTGGGTAATAAGACGAAGTAAAAGTGAGTTCAAAAAAGGGACTCGTGGAGGGACCGGGAACGGTGAGGTAGGATCGGCCAAAAAGAAGAAACCAAGCGCGTAAAAACACTTTAAAGTTTGTTTCAAGCGAGAAAAAAAAAAAAGGGACTCAAAAGACCTATAT
>Ga0179593_1309321_pt1 | contig 13820 bp, 15 predicted proteins | sample CZODoug2_1_08_16_FD_185931 | JGI IMG/M metagenome (GOLD analysis project Ga0179593, IMG submission 185931) | Vadose zone soil fungal communities from Angelo Coast Range Reserve, California, USA - CZODoug2_1_08_16fungal (PacBio error correction) | ecosystem: Environmental > Terrestrial > Soil >...
TGTCGGGAAGAGGGGGCCATAGGGATGGAACAAACGGGCGCCTGTTTTATGAACTGGGAAGGTAAGAAAAAAAGACTGCGGAAAGGGAGGAGAGGGCCAAAGGAAGTGGCATTTTAGTGTGCAGGATTCGTTAGAAGAGAGAAACTAAAAATCTTGAAGGAACGCGCAGGGCTACCAACGGACGAACATGAGAGAGTCAGCACGGAAGGGGAGGGAGGCCGTCAAAACTCTATAACCGCGTTCACGCGAAAACAAGACGCTTACAGACGAGGGGAAGAAACAGAGAGCGGGACCAGGGATAGGCATACGCTTGCAGAAAGCGGGGACCCAGAAAGATGGATTACTAAACTACACATGAAAAAGACTTGTATCAAGGGAAAATGAAAAAACAAACCAGTAAAAGTCCACGCTAAACCCAGGGTCACGACGACGTCGAGAAGAAGGGAAGAAATATGACGATAATGTGGGCTACCCCTGACCTCGGTAGAATGCGCGCGCGAGGGGGAAAAGAAATCATCGCTCAGCCACCAAGGGGGGGGGAGGGGGATATTTGAGGGTAGGGGTCATAAAAGAGCAGCGAGCAAACCATGGACACATCTATTTCAGTGAGACAAAAAGATCAAGCTGGAAGCCAGGGAATAGGAAGGAGGCAGTGCACATCGGATGTACTTTTTACTACTTGCCGGGGATGAGGGGCACTCCAGAGCCCCCGCTGATACGAAAGGAGTGATACCAAGTGCGGAATCTCGGCGAATTTCTGGACTGCTCTTGACAAAAGTACAGGGGCCTATAGAAAAAAACCCGAGGCGCGGATTACACGCTGCAAAAAATAGTCCGGGGACTCTTAGGAGCGTTCTAGAGGGTGAGCGGGCCGACCACCACAGAAGGGGCAGTCATGTCTGGAAAAAGAAAAAAGACCGCGTTTAGACTGGAAGACGTGTAAACGAGGTGAGGGCGGTTGAGCTCGATCAACGCTACAGTAAGGCCAAAAGCAGAAATTGGGAAAGCATGGAAAGCGATCAACCCGGGGAAAGCCTTATGGATTGGACCATGGGGCCAAGAAAAACCAACACAACTAGAAGGGGGGAAATCAGACTAGGACTAAAGAAGTACAAGAACTCGAGAAAGTTGCCAACCTTCGAGGGACAAGCAACCCAAAAGACGGACTTGCAACCAGCAACGAAAAGAAAAGGTTCTCGTGCGAAAGGTCAGGCCATGACCCGCAACCGCCCTGAGAGTGGGGCAGTAGGGAGGGGAAGCTTCTCACGAATACCGTAATGAAGGATTTCTCAAAGGTGCAAAAACGAAGAAACCCTAACGACAACAGAGGATAACCTGTCTCCAAAGGGACGAGCGTAGCCGGACCATCAAGAAAGAAAAAAAAAGCTATCGTCCTACTGAGAGGCGAATGAAGTGGCAAAAAGAGGGGGTGGAAGGGCTTGGGGAAGGGAAACAGCAAAAAAAGCAAAGGTGCCCATTCGCAAGACCATGTCAGGGGGGGGAGCGAATACTCATTAAATGGGCGATGACGACAAAAGAGAAAGCAGTTCATCCCACAGCGGGGGAAAAATGAGCGAGAGCAACTCTCCGGAAGAAGAACATATCGTGCGCGAAGAAAGCCGGGAGGGGGGAAGCATACAGCTCGGACAACACGGCAAGTCTTCGGAGGGGTTCATGGGGGTGGAGAAGACCAGGTAAATGGGATCCGGGGGGGAAAACGGTGGCTGAGACGACATACAGGGGTCAAAATCTCGGAATCCCAAGAAAGGAGAATTATGGACATCGACAGGGTGGAACCCCGAATTCGATGGGAACGAATCTCAAAAAAGACTGAGCGATTGGAATGCAAGGAAAGACTTGCAAGGGAAGAAAATAGTGGGAGACAGGCTAAGGGCGATGGACGAGAAACATCAGTCGTGAAAAAATTCTTTCCAAACGCACGGGGCACATTCACGTGTATAGACACGACAGACAAATCCAGCAAGCGCCGGAAGGGAGGGAAAACAAGTGCGCTCTGCGGCCCTCTTATGGGCATGGACAAAGGAACACAGCAACACCTAACTGCGGATATCGTTCAAACGTTTCAGGGGATTGAGGTAAGCCTACGCCTGGGAAGGTAAGGCGGGAAGGGGGGGACGGAATCTCCTGCGAAGGAGAAAAAAAAGGGAAACGCGTTAAAAATCAGATCTGGGTACAAAAAGCCGGAACAAGGGATGGCGACATCCGAATCCACAAAGTGTTCGGGGGATCAAGAAAGGATTGGGGCCGAACGATGCAGGGGGGGCAGTGAAACGCTTTCATTTTTAATTCAACTTGGACGCGGTAGGGGGATTGACTTCGACACCAGAAAGAAAAAGACGGAAAGGCCGTTTCAAAGGGTCAAAAATAGCTACCACATGTCAACGGCGGGGGAGGATTTCATAGTATAAATGGGATGTAAGGGAAGAGTCCGGATAACGTGGGCTAGAGATGGTCAAAGATCTTCGCCTACAGGTTTGGAGAAGGCATGGAAGAGGGGGGCGGGTTCGACAGATCGACACACGATATGCAGACGGAGAGCAAACCCTCAGAACAGTGACTGCATGAACCGCAGGTGAATGAAAAGTAGCGCTGGGTAAATGGGTCCGGGGCCCAGATACTCAGTGGGCTTCCAGAATCGAACACGAAGGAAGGAAAGTAAAAAAGGAAAAAAGACATCTGATCGAATGGGGGGGAGGGGGCGTCGACACCAAGGCAAACCCCCCCACTGGGGGGGGATACATGGCTCGCGGAGAGAAAGGACTCACGCAAGAGGGAACGAACGCATTTGTGTGAGAAGAGTCCGGGCTATCGGATACCATTGTGAGACTCGAAGACAACAAAAACACAATAGGGGATGGGGGAAAAAGAGGAGCTAGCGAACGGAAAAAATACACCGATCCAGCCATAAAAACTAGGACGCAAACAAATTCATAAGTGTTGAAAAAGGGAGGGTGAGGAGAGGGGGGGGAAAGCTCCGGCCGAGAAACACCGTTCGACGCAGGATTAACACAACAATCGGCAGTATTTTTAGGGGAAACTGGAGGTCTGCTGTTACAAAAGGGAGAGAAGTTAACCCAAGAAGTTCCTCCTGGGGGCCAAAAAGGAAAAAAAAACGGCGCGGACGTATGAAGGGGACAAATAAGGGGGGAAGGCGCACGCATCAGGAGGTTTTTGCTCCGGAACAACGCGCTGAGCGCAGGGGGAGAGTTACCGAGAGGTCGAAAAATCCATGCACTTAGACACTGGAAAAAGGGGGACCGCATAGAGACGAAGGGAAAGGTTCATAAAAGCCCCGAAATCTTAACGACGGGCCTGATTCCGGTGACGCATGTGGGAGAAGTTCCTGTCAACCCAGCGCAACCCAGGGGAGAGGGGGGCCGGCGTCAAGGGCAAGCCTGACGCGGCCCGAGGCGGAACCAAGAGCTTGGTCGAGAAGGTGGCCCCGTGCTAAGAGGGACGCACATGTCTAGTTGCAGAGCAACGGAAACATGGGAAGTTAAGAGGATCGGATAGCAGAATTCCGGGTGACAAATAGGGGGAGCAAAATAAAGCTTTGACCAGGGGGGAGAATAAACGACCTATATCAAGGAGGAAAATATACGACGCGGTCAAGATACCAGGAGGCTGTCATTCCTCCTCAAAAGAACGGTGGGGGAGAGAAGCCGAGCGGGAGTCAAGGGGAAAATGCCGAGATGGGCAAAGGAGAGACTGGGGGGGGAAAGTAAGTCAGTCTCACCTGGTGCGGGGCGTCCGTCAGAACACGGAATTCCACATCCGTCGTGGAAAGAAAAGACATCTAACTGGAATCGCCAGAGAGCAACACACCCCGAAAAACGGAAAAAAAGGAACAGAGTTGCGTCAAGGACGATCATTGAGAAGGCGCGGAGCTCATCAGGAAAGCTAGGGGGAATGAAAAAAGGCCGGAAGGTCCGGGAGGGGGGGTCGGGGGAGACTCGGAGCGCGGGGCGGAAAAGGGGAAATGAAATAGAGGCGAGCAAAAAAAACACTGGAAAATCACGAAGAACCACGCGCCGTTGTATTATACCGGACGGGGGAAGAAAGGCAGGAAAGGGACGGGAACAGCAAAAAGGTCGCAGACGTGATAACAGGAGAGGGGAAACAGAAGTAGGAAAAGTCGGCCGAGAAGTCTTCTTGGAACAAAAACGCCAGGCATATCCCAGGCAGCCGGACTCTAGAAAATGGTCATAGAAGGAATGGGCAGTCAGGGCGCGCCGAAAAGAAAAATTAAACCATGAGGATTCCCAACCTTCGAGAGTCCTTGGGGGCAGCATGAGGCCTGGCAGGATTTTAGATTAGGCTTGAAAGAGACGTGAGCTTAACCAGGGGGAAGAAAGACGATCACACCTTCCTCAGTGAGGAAGGGGAAATCGGGGACAAAAGGGAGCGACTACTGTAACGAGGTAGGTCGAAGACTCGTCACAAAGTTCAAAATAAGAATTCAATCAGAAGCGGGGGGAAAAAAAGTCGGTGGGGAATGGCAGCAGGATAGATGGCACCAAAGGGTGTATCGTATCTTAGGAAGAGGAAAAAAAAAAGGAAGAAAAATATGTGGAGAGGGAGTGCGATAAAGGTAAAAGCAAAAAGCCTGCGGCCCAGGTCGGACTTCAACTAAGGGATACAGGGAGTGGGGGGGGAGGAGTAGGTAGCTCTATTCTCCACACAATCTTTAAAACCGCGGCAAGGCCACGCAAGGGGGCCGCCGCATCGGGAAAGAGTCAAAATTACTGGGGGAGGTCGCGTGTACACTATAGCCCATGATCTGGAAAAGCGACAAGACGCTGTAGGGAGGGCAGGGTGAAGCAAAGGGAGAACGTGCAGGAGAAAGGGGAGATGACAGACGTCTTGCAGAAGGGTCAGTTCAAATGGAAAAATCTTCGGCGAGAGAAAGAGACTGGTTCGAAAATTGAACGAACATGCCGGGAGCAGGCGGGGTAGAGGAGAGAACAGCCATTCAGGACCACGCAACCCAGGGTCACGCCTAACTAATCAAAAAAAAGAGGAGAAAAACCAGACGATAATGGTTTGCGACTAACCTGAACAAATGGAGCCTCGACGAGGAATTTCATCAAGAGGTAGGGGAGGAAAGGGGAAAGAAAGGGCTCTGCTCAAACACAGAAACGAAGGGAGGAGCCACTTGATTGTGGGGGTAGAAGGGGTGGAGGGGGGTTCTCTCCTCTTTTACTGTCTTTGCCATCCCGGACGCAGGCATACCCAAAAAAATCAAGGCCGATCGGGACAACTGGGAGAAAGAAACGGACAGGCGTCAGAGTTGCCTCTGTTCGGGATCCTACGGGCCGCACACGTGACCCTGGGGAAATTGGGGACGTACAAATTGCAGGGGGGGGGGGGGGGAGGAGAGGAATGGTATCAGCGCCCCCGAGGAGACCCGACTTAAAAGGAACATTAGCCAAAGGTCTATTCGCAGTAGCCGGACGAGGTAGGGAACAAGGCGAGGGACCCAACAATGGGGAACTATTCCTAATCGGAGGTCCACGCCCGAGGGCTTGTCTCACCAAGGCAAAAAAAAACGAGCCGGGGGGGAGGGGGGGAGGGACGCTCGTTGATTAGATTTAACTAAAGGGCAAAGCCAAAGTCTTCCGGGAGGCGAAACGATTACCCTTTGGCGAACTCTGAGGGAAAAGTCAAGCTACGGTGAAGGAGGGGGGCCGGTTTAAGGTGGGGAGCGAACAGAACTAAGGAAAAGACAAAAAAAAAAGGAACCTAAAAAAAAGGGGGGACAGGGCAATGGGCAAGCTTTAATACCAAACTGGGGAAGAAGGTGCTCGTGCACAGATCCGAAGACCCACGCCAAAAACGGCACGAGGCAAGCCATAGGATGAAAGACAGACAAAAAACAGCGAAGACTGAAGGCACATAACACACATGGGGCAGGAGCAGAGGGAGTTAGGAAAACGCTCCCTTATACTTGACGAGCGGGTGACGGAGACGTGCACAAATACCGCCAGGGGGGGGGGAAAAAGTAGTGGATCATGAAATATTCACAATCCGAAGGAAAGGGGGGGAAGACGGCTCTAAAGTCTCACCGAAGAGAGTAGACGAATGAACGCCCGAGATAAATTACAGCAGACTCCGCGGGAACAAAAAAAGAATGGGCCAGAAAAAAGACTTGGGGCGGGGGGGGTAAGGCTCGCGACCCGCATTGGTTGGCCTTAAAAAAACGGGAAAATTGCCAGGTGACATGATCGAGCGGACAGTAAAAGGAGTTCCTTAAATACACGCTCACTGAGAAAGGAAAGAGAACAATACCGCCGCAGATCCAGAGCGTCGAACAGCGGCTGTGACGAAATGGAGTACGGAGAAAGAAAAAATGGGCTATGACTTCGGTCAGTTTGTTGGGGGGGATCTACAAAAATGATTACTGAGTAACGAGGCGAGAAAAACGAAGGAACCATTACGTGCATACCAAGTGGTGAAGAAAAAGGGGTGGGCACTGCGGCGAAATGGTGCGGTAAGAGCAGGTGAGAAAAAGTTATCTGTTGGTGAGGCACTCAATACGGTATGGGTGCCCTATAGACGGAAAAACTTCAGTAGGGCATGGAAGAGAAAAGGGGGCGCGGAGGGGGGGTTCTTGGAACGCCTTTATGCCACAGGAAAGTTTATATAAACAGACACAGGGAAGCATCAGAAAAAAGAACCAATGGCAAGAGAGCAATAGGAATGGGGAATGGACAATGCAAAGAAGGAGCGATATCGGGGGTGTGAACACATCGTTCGGAGGAGGAACTGAATCCTTACGAAAGCACCGGGTACGGAGAGAGGGACGCATGGCGAGAAAACGACATGGCTAGAAAGCGGAGAGAAGATATTGTCACCAAAGTAGGGCGCTCAAGATAAAGCTTCACGTGGCCAGTGGGTTTGAAAGTTAAGCGAAGGGGAATGGGCCCGAGAAAAAGTTGCCGTAAGCCATGAGGGTGCAAGAGGGGGCAGCACAGGGGGTTGTGAAAAAAAGTCGACGGACAATCCGTGGAGAAAAATGTGACTCTTGACAAGGGCCAAGAGCTCCCGACATTTTCACCTCAGGAGACGGAAGTGCAATAGAAGGGATTGGGGGAGGGGAAAGGTACAGCTTGAAAAATATCAATAGGGTGAAAAAAAAGAGGTCTCCTAGTTTAGAGAGGCATTGATCTTTTAGGGTAGGGGAAGCTAGAAAATACCAGCTAATATCGAGGGGAGGGGAGAAAAGGAAAAACGACTAGGAATGAAGGCCGGCAAGGTGAAAGAAACAGGAGCATCCTTTTGGAAGGGTTTGTTTGCCGGGCCAAAAGGAAGCAGTGGGGCTTCAATCGCGGAAAAGGCAATCTAAGAAAGAAAACATAAGGCTCAGATTGGGGGGTGGTTAGAGGCTAAACATTCTTCTTTCATGATCGGGAGAGAAGACAAAACCGCAAGTGACACAGTACAAAGTGGGGGGGAGGGGACTCGTCAACTGGCGGATCGTAGAACCATTTAACGGATAATCTCTCAAAAAAAAAACCTGAGGGGAAAGAAAGGAGAGCTGAACGGGTGGGGGGACAATCCCTACCTACGAAAATGAGCACCAAAAAGCAACTCTTAATTGGAAAGGGGTGCGGACGGAGGTACTCTCCTGAATATAATGCAATCAAGAAGGGTCTGCGCAGGATGACAACACACAAAAATGGAGCGGTAGGTGGGACGTTAGGGCTGGCCGTTCGAGAATGAACCAAAGAAGGGCGGCCACTGTGAAAAGGAAAACACCCCACACGCGCCGGTGAATTTCACAAGCACGGACCAAAGAAAGAACACAGAAAGGGGGGTGGGTGAGCTAAGACCGCATATGAGAAAAGAAAAGGAACGAGAGTCGACGAAAAGATAAAGGCACTTAAAAATGTATAAAAAGCTAGTTGCACTAGAGACGGGGAAACCGGAAAGGGGATGAAAAATCCACCTGCTATCTGAAACACCGGCTCAGAACTGTTACCGGGTATAGAGGGGGGACGGGGCACGGAAGGAGCCCGGATTGTCGATGCTCGGCAATCCGTCTGAGGGGAGCCCTCGGAAAACAGAACGCGTGCGACACGGCCAAACTAGAGGAACATCAATGACATCAAAGTGGAACCTGTCAAGATGGATAGGCTGCGCCATAAGTGTGGGGCGGGGGACCAGGATCGATACTCTAATCAGGTTGGGAAAGGGTGTTTAGCAGGAGAGGGAAGATACAGCAACAAAAAACGCCGTGAAAGAAAAAGGAGTAAGGATTCAAAAAAGCAAAAAAAAAGCAATAACAGGGGGTGGAACGATTTATCAGAAAAGCGTGGCGGCATGGGGGGACAATGAAAAAGGATGGACCGAAAAAGGGGGGGGGCGACGACGGCCGAGTCTTGCAGCTGTCGTCTATCAACACGTGCCCAAGCGGTAAAAAAGGACCGGAACTCTCTGAAATCACCCTCTATCCAGAGCAAGAACGGTCAAGACAAGCTGCGGAAATCTATCACAGAAGGCTATGCAAGTCCATCGGGTAAGGACGAAACGGTGTGCCAATAAATGGTAACCAACTGAAATGTCCGCTGTCGCGACAAAAACGCAGGGCCGATCAATTTAAACTAAAATGGAAGAGAAAAAAAAAAGAATACGAAAGTGAAGCGCAAAACGTTGATTCAACAGGCTAAAGGCCCGGACCTTCGAGAAAGAACACTCCTTCAAGAGTTCTCGGGAGAGGAGCGAGGAAAGCGTCGAGGGGGGTAAATCATTCAGCATCCCAGTTTACATGGGAAGAGCGATCCGGACATGGTCATTCACCGAATGGGAAATGCGGGTCGAGAAAAACAAAAAGGGCATTATTGAAAAAAATTCAAAAGCGTAGGCATGGAGCTGAGGCCTGCTCAGAGTTGGAGCTATAAGGTGTAGGGGACAAGCAGCTACGACTCAAAAGCGGTGGAAAGGCCTTAAAAAACGAAATGTTACGGGAAGGGTTCCTTCGGGGCAACTTAGCACACTTCCGGACTGGTTCGTTAATGGCAGAAAACAGTGGAACGCTAAGCGTGTAATAATCAGACCGAGGAGAATGAGGGCAAACTGGGGAGAGGCAAAAAGATGGGTTCCGGGTTCTTATAGGTCATAGGGGTAACTGGGGGGCTGTCCGTTGGTGCGAGGCAGGGTCGGACCAGGGAATAAAGAAGCGTCCAGGGAGAAAAGATCCAAGAAATACAAGTGTGCGTGTGCAGGGATGCGTTATCGAGAACACTCGACATCAGTTCAACACGCGGCAAAAACGCCGGGACTCCCCGGGACTGTCAGCCTGAGAAGTTGGGGCCTGTCAAGCAGTAAACCTCTACAGCTTGAACGCGAAAAAACGCTCAGGACCATGTTACCAAACGATCGCGGGGAAAATATTACCTACATTGAAGAAAGAGGGACAGGGGCAGAAATCGGCGGGGACGTAGAGTACTTGCTCTGGACTCACGAACTTCGTCCAGAAGGGGGGCGAAAAAAGGCTAACATCAAAAAGCATGGACCAACGCGCAAATAAAAAGGGTCCCGAAGGCCTATCACTAAACGGCGTCATAACAGGACTAACTGTTGCTAGAACTGAGAAGAATGAGGAATGTGCCCAAGTCTTGGATGAAACCAGAAATAACACAACAAAACAACGGAGAGGGAGGGGGGAAAAGAGTTTGGTACTGTGCTGGACAACACCGAAGCGCGCGAATCATTCCGGGACGAGGGTCAAAGTGATATCCAAAAATCATCCTAGTTCAGCCGCTGCGTGAGACGAACGTAAGGGACACTGGTCTTGAGGGACTTGGAAGGAGGCCAGGTTTCTCCATCCAACACCGAGGGACGGGATGAGAAAGAGAAGGAGGTCAAAATCTAAAGAAAGACCGATGGGGTCAATGGGTCACGCGAAAAAAATTGAGGACAGCGTACGGCCGCTTTTTGAAAAAACAAAACACCGCCTCTGGAGTCATGGAGCCGAAGCGGCTTGGTCAGAGGGGAAGCTCCGTGCCAAAGGTGAACGCCAACGAAAACAAAAAGGGGAGGAAAGGCTGACGGTCAACGAGTTCAGTCCCAGCGTTATCAATGTGCCGGAGGTGAAACGATTTCGCGGGGGAGCTCTCTACGAATCACTTAAAAGCAAATGTACACAAGGGGCAGGGCAGAGGAGCCAGGGAAACAGGGGATTTCCCTGAACGCAGACCAATCCTATCCAAAAAATCTACAGTTCAAGCAATGACTACGCTCCGACACATGAAAATAAGGATGCATCAACAATACGGAGAAAAAGGCAGTTCGAAAAAGTCTAGACCACAAGTAAATTCAGAGCTTGGCAGAGATTCACGAAGAAAACCAGGCAAGTCTTGCTACATTGCCCGAATTCAAAGAAGAAAAGGGAGGAGTATAAAGGGATCAAAGAAAGAAAAGGCCGCGGCCAGAAAGCGGGGCGAAAAAAACAAAAAATGAGACAGGCCTCAAGGGGACAAGGACGACTAGAAGGTGCCGGGACAACGCATTGTGCATTTCCTAGGGAGGAATAAACAAAAACGGACCAGAATTTGGAACAGGAAGGAGGAACGTCATCACATGATACTGAAGGAAGGGTTCATACGACTCTTTCCGAGAGGCGGGAAATAGGCCGAATATCGTGCGCAGTAGAAGCGGAGGGGTAGGCAATAACTGCTCGTAGCAGAAAAAGGCGCGGCTACGCCAGTGTGGTGGGAAAGCACTACAGAATGTCACTTGAGAAGAACAAAGGGGTCGGGCACAAAAAATGAACTGGAGAATGCAGAAAGTGTCCCGCTTGCGAGGGGAGCAGCGCCCTCAAAGACATCCTTATCATGTTAAAACCAGGGGCTTCCGAGGAGGGCGAGGGATAGTATGTCGATGTACCAGCGGCATCAGGGTGAAAAAAAGAGGGCAACATTCGGGAGAGACACGCAAGGAAATCCGCGGAAAAGCGGTCGAAATACGAAACAGGGCCCCTCTTAGGGGGGAATTGGAACAACGGCAAGAAAAAAAAGTATCTGGACCCCTCTTTAGGGGCGAGGAATGAATCCTGACGCCTTTCCTGGGGGAAAGAGCGTATTGGGTCAAAGGGGCTCGGACGCAAAGGCTAAAAAGGAACAACGGGGAAGCGATCTTGTCAACCAAAAAAACTTATGACGAATACCTTCCTAAGTAACGAAGTTTGTCCAGGAAGGAAATTGGTTACAAAGTGCCAAAGGGGCCCTGGGCGCACACCGTGCGGGTGACGATTGACTAGGACGATGGGGCCTTGAGAGACTGACACACGTGTAAAGGGGTGAAGGGGGGAAAAACTTGAAAATCTGATAAAAAAGTGGAACAGCATGAGGGACGGATTCAGCTATCAGTTAATGGTCCATTTAAACGGCACGCGTGCAAGGGGCGACGAGCTGGGGCGGAGGACTACATTCAGGACTTTGAGTATTGAGTAAAGAATCTGAAAAGAAGCCATGCGCTATACGCCGTAGCACAACCTCACGATGTATTTCAATGCATTGACCGGAAAAGGAAAGGAAACGTAGACAACAGGGTGGGGGGGGGTGCCCGTGGGACCCACCGGCAATGACAGGGCCTGTGGCTCCATGATCGAACGGGACCGATCGAAAGTCCCAGGACCAGACCGCTCGTAGGGGAGGAGCGACGGACGTCTTGGCTTCTCGGAAGAGACCCGACGCCGCAAGACCGTCACCGTACGCCGCATTTGGACGAGTCCCTGGGGATCATCACAATGGGAAGGTATCTCAGACACACAACCAAAAAGTGTAATGAGGGGGGGAGAAAAAAGTGGGATCCAGAAGAACGCAAGACGAGGCGCACCCAATTCACGGGAACTGGAATGGAAGGCGGGGGATCCAGAGGGGGTAATAAACCTCAGTGCACGCAATGAGGGAAAAAAAATAGAGCGGGTTATTGGTTGGGACTGGCGATCCCTTAGATAAAGGAAGACCACGGGAGGCATCCTGGGGAACAGCAAACAAACCAAGGAAAAAGGGGTCAGGTCACCTGCAAGGGGTCAATGCAGGCACTTCCAAAGGGTTGGAGCCTAAAGCTCTATCAAGAAGGGGAGGAAAAGAGAGTCAAAAAAGATAAGTGCCAGGAAAAAAGGGAGTCAAGATTCTTTGACCAGCTAGAAAGACGGAACGACCGTTAAATTACACAAAAACAAGGATATCTGAAACGCCTAGAAAAAAGCCGTTGACCAGTGGTATAGATTGGGCCAGAAAAGGCCATCGGAAAGAGTACTTCATGTCAAATGCAACCTGGCGGGCCCATCGGGAATCAGAAACGGTGTCGGCGTGAAGCAACCAGAAGCGGGAGCAGATGCGTCACCTAAAGGAAGTTAGGGGCTGGGATCAAACATAAATTTTGCGTTGACAAGATCGATCTCGACGCGTTTAAAAAGGTGGGCATGAGAGGGGAGAGAAAAGGCATGCCAGGAAAAAAGCAAAACCAAGAAGAGGGATCAGGGTCAAGACCCCAGTAACGATTTTGTTAACTAGAGCCCCGAGCGGGGACGGCAGTGGTGAAAAAAGCCAGATGTGTCCTCGAGCAAAGGGGGGAACGGCCGCGGACTTGCGGGAGACGACTATCAAGAGAATGGGGCCCAACCGCGTGGCAGATGAGGCCCGGTCTCGCTAAGACAGTAAGATAGACCGAAAAAGGAAATCTGAACAGGCAAGAGGACGGCGAAATCAAGTACGGGGGTATAGGCTCTGGGGGGAAAAAGGCGCAAAGCGGGAAAACGGTGGGCTCGTGAACACGGGAAAGGAAGGTCAGAGTTCGCTACAGCGACGGAGGCCGAATGTCGATCCCACTTCTCGATAAACAAAGTTGATGACAGGAGTGGAGAACGCAAGCGTTAGGAGAGAACTAGAAGAGAGCAAAAAAACGAAACATGACGATAGAAGCATGAAGGGTAAAAGTCATTAAGATCCTTTGGCATGACTCTCGATCCTGAAGGGGGAAAGAAAGTCAGGGAAAGTCGAGCATCCGGGGACATCACAAACCAGAGAGTCACGTTAACATTCGAAAACGGCGTAATTGAAAGCTGAGGATGCTACATGAACTGGTGCATCTATAGTTTTCAAGAAGCGAGAATCGTCTGGAGATAAAGGGGGGGGGGAGATCAAGCAGAAGTTGAAGTTGAATAGTGCAACATGCACGACTTCCGTGTCAGTGGTGTAAGACTCAGGAACGGCTAGGCCAAGCAGGGTGGGGCGTCATCATACTCCGGCGCCGTTCTTAGTGGGAGGGAATCCAGTGAAGGAAGTATGATAGGGAAAGCATGGGTGACTGCGCAAGTTGGTGAAGCGGGGTCCTGCGGAACAAGTTAGCCGAGAAAAAAAAAAAAAAGTTAGGAAGCTGACAATGACATGGGACAAGTTGAGGAAGGAGGTTGATCGGAGATCCACGCAAATCGTGCACCCATTCAAAAGGCAACCCGGGAACAGCCCAGAAGACCCTCAAAAGAAGGAAGACGTTGTAGGGTTCTATGGAAACGGAAACGCGCGTGATAAAAAAGACCAGAGATTCCATCCGTGGAAGAAAGAGAAGGCTTTGAGATATGCAGTACGAGGCATCAAGAACCATCAAAGAGGCTTAGACGATTGACCAGGTCAGCTCAGTCGTATCAGCTTGTTCTAAGAACAGAAGAAATCCATACAGCAAACCATGGGTCACCAAAAAAACTCAAGAAAACCAAAAAATCTGAAGAGAAGGGGTTATAACCCTCCCACGATAGGATATGGCGAGGAGCGGAGATGGGCCACACCACAAAG
>Ga0179593_1350179_pt1 | contig 13820 bp, 25 predicted proteins | sample CZODoug2_1_08_16_FD_185931 | JGI IMG/M metagenome (GOLD analysis project Ga0179593, IMG submission 185931) | Vadose zone soil fungal communities from Angelo Coast Range Reserve, California, USA - CZODoug2_1_08_16fungal (PacBio error correction) | ecosystem: Environmental > Terrestrial > Soil >...
GAAGAGGAAGAGCACTTACTAAATTGATGCGCGAATTGGGCTGGGGAAACACGAAACACAGAGTAAAGGAGCAGGGAACGATACTTCTGTCGACTTGGAGGATGTAGTTAAAAAAGAAAACCTTCTACTCCCGTACCAGGAACGGCCCTAAGAAGGAATATCGAGTACCTCGATGGAGGATAAAATGCAAGCATCATCGGGGAAAGAGAGGAGTAAGAGGACGACCACCGGTAGAACATTAATAAGAAGAAAATGGAAATCTAATGCAAGCGACGAAAACCTGCAGTCGTTTACGCAGGATTACAATCGAGAGATTAAAGAATACCGCGAAGAAACATCTAACATGACGAAGGGAAAGACGACCATCACGGTATTCTTAGCTGAGGAGGAATAAACAGTCAAAGAGATGAAAACGGTCAAGATGTAGTTTTTGGATTGGCTAAAGAGAGGGAGAGGAAAAGGACGGTCCGCTGTCCCGAACACGGTAGGGAGGTAGACCATCACGACTGCTGCGAAGATTCAGTGGAAGGAAAAAGTGAAGAAGAACAACAAAGAAAAAACCCCAGAGAATCAAAGGACGGAACATTCTCGTTTGGTTGTGGTGAGTGAACAAAGAAATCGCGAAAAAGAGAAAGGGAGCAAAATGAGTAATCGTGCCAGCTATGGACGGGGGGAAGATAGCGGTCTAAGACTGGAAGAGGCACTCCCGGAACGGAGAGAATCATTTGGGATGGTAGTCAGTTCTCGAAAAACGAGGGAAGAAAAAAAGAACATGGTGAAAAAAGTTCCCGCCTGAAAGAGGAACGAAAAAGGACTGCGCGGGGGAGGAGAAGGGAAGAACGAAAAAACACCTATCGGGGATCAGTTGCACTTGACGGATACAAAGGAAATTACAATCCCCCTCGACGATCAAGAGAAGATTGGCAAAGGAGAAGAACAACGGGAGTGGCAAGAATGGCTTGTTCAGCAAAAAAAAAGGGGGATAGGGAAAGGTCAAGCGCCAACATTACGGAAGGATAAAGGCGGCGAAGAGGGCAGAAGAATCCGAATTTCTCTGAACCGTCGGGAAGCAGGGAAGACTTTGATACCCGTTTGGAAATAAGAAACGAAGGGCTTCTGAGGAAAAAGAGAATGGAGGAAAAATCCTTAAAAAAATGCCCCAGAAGAGGGAAGAGAGGCTTCCACTTCCCCCACGAAACATAGAACCATATCGATGCGACGGCGTCTCTTAAAAAAAGGAAAAAGACAAACAGCGGCAGAAAAGTGAGGATAGTCTAACAAGGATGCCGAAGAGAGGAGAAAAGGGGGAAATTGAAAACGCTAGTGCGGAGTGAAAAGCGCAACGTCGGTCAAAAGTCACGACTGTTATTCTCAGCAGGTTGGGGCAAAAATCCTTCGCGCGAGCATCGCATCTTCTTCCTCAAAAAGGAAAAGAAAGGGATGAAAAAAGGGAATCACAGAGTCTTCAGGGAGGAAAGCAACAAGAGAAATAAAGGAGGAAAAGAATCTCACTAAAAGCTTGACTGCTACTTTGGGAAACAGAAAATTGTAGAAACCTGCTGAGCAACATGCATAAGAACCAAGGTCAATGCCGAGGAGGGAGGTATTGGACAAACTGCCGGGAGCAAAAAGAACGAAGGGAATAAATCACTCGGAGGAAGAGGAAAAGAAAAGGGGACAATGAAACCGCTTCTCCTCTATCGCAGGCGCTGTAGCACAGGTACGTAAATGTCTTGTATGGAATCCAACCGGTAGGCAGTTGAGAAAAGACGAAGGGTTGTAAGCTAGGGGGGGGGGGGAAGATAGTTGGATAGTTCAGGGGGGGAAAGTGGAAAGAAAAGGGTCTTAATCGCGCTGGGTGCGAGGGTGCTAACTCGCATCGGAGGGAAATAACTATCTCAGAAAGGAGACAGGGTAACCACGAATCGAAAGGAAAGGAAAAAGTTTCATCCAGGAAAATTCCGCGACGGTAAAAAAGGAGGATCAGGAAGCTGCAGGGAAACAGGACTTTGTGGGAGACCGGTGAACATGGGGGAGCGTAAGGAGGCGAAAAGTAATTATAAGGAAAAAGGGAAAGAGGAGGATGATGCTTTTCAACAAAGAAAGAAAGTCGCGGAAACTATGGGGGGGTTCCATTCTCACCAAAAACACAACAACCCCAAAAAAAAAACAAGATAAAGAAACAGTCGAGTGCACGTAAAAAGCAAGGAGGAAAAAAACGCAAACGCCGTTTGGAAAAAGGGCGCCACATGCACGGCGGGCAAAAAGGTTGGGGGGCGCGCGAAAGCAAAAATAGAAAAAGCAAGCCACGGGCAATGAGGGAAGGGAGAAGGACATGGGGGGAACCCGCAGCAGTCGTCGGACGCGACAGGAAAAGAAAAAAACAAGAAGTTAGCTGGGCCCGCTTACTGGGAAAAAAAAAACCTTGAGCAACTAGACTTAAAACCGGCGGGCTAAAGAAACCCAACGCTTACAGTGGACGGGAACGGAAGATGAAAGAAGAGGGGGGGAAAAGGGAAGCGCAGGTCCTCGGCGCATCCAAGCAAAAGGGAGGAATAGAAAAAATCGTAATCCTCCAGACAATAAAGACACGAGGAACAGCGTTCTGGACAGATTCAGAAAACGGCAGAAATAGGGTAGAATAAAACAAACAAATCGGAAAAAAACGAAGATAACAGATGAAGGAAAGTGACAGAAACTCAGCATTACCGGGATGCCGGGATCGCATGGCAAAGATCACTTTATGTGATGTTCAACGGAGGGGAGAGAGGGGAAAGCAGTTCGAAAGCCTCGCCACGGGGAACCGCGGTGGTGGTGCAACGCTGAAAGGCGGCGATGTATAAACGGGGAACATCGCGGTTAGTACTGGGCTGAACCGTGGGCAGAAGAGGGACGAAGAAGAGGATGAAGTCATGCCGGGCTGAAGACAGGGCGCCAGAAGCTATTTCGAAAGGAGAGACCCAGGATCAAAAGGAAACTTTTGGAAGCCAAACGCGGAGTAGAGAAAAAAAAACACAAGACGAAAACACAAGAATCCGTGGTAACAGGAAAGGAAAAAAAAAAAAAGTTGGATGAGAACCGCAAATTAGAGACTCAACGGGTAAAACCTTGGGGAGCGGGGGACCGGGAGGAAAGAAGAGGGCGTATAGAAGGGGACGAGAGAAAAAAAAATGAGGGAAAAGAGAGAGATCCATAGAAAGGACACCGCGTCTTTAAGACTAGGGTAATTCCGCGGGCGGTAAAGGGTGCTCTGCCTCTATTTGCGTGCGAAAGACACGGGGGGTGGTGGCCGGGCTCAAAGAAAAATAAGGGAGTTCCGCGAGTGCGAGGGAAAATAGGGGAAAACAAAGGTCTGGAAATAACAGTTCGAAGAGGGATCAGCGGGAGAAGCCTGCGACCGAATATGCGGCGGAAAGAAAGGGGAGAAATGTGCTCAGGGCAAACAGAGGCGAGTAGGCCGATGACTCCCACCTTTAGAACAAGGCAAGCCGAGCGAAATTTCTAAATCTAATTGGCCCGCACGGGGGTCACGGGGCACAACCGAGGGAAAAAGGGGGGGGGAAGAACCCGGTCGCTCACAAGCTGAAAAGACGTAGCAAAAGAAATAAAAACACTCTTCTTCAAAGAAAGGAAAAAAAAAAACAACGGAAAATTGCAAAACTCTCAATGCTCTGTTAAAACGAGATTACAACGGGTTGGGGGGGAGTTGTGAAAGGAAGAACGCGGACGAAGAGAGAAAACTGTCAACGAAAATGTTCTTAGGACGCCTCAAACGACCAAAGAAGAGGAGAGGGCTCGCGGCTAGGGGAAAGCACGAACAAGAAGAAAAAAAAAACCCGGAGGAGTCAGGTTTCCTTATTAACGAAACAAAGGGAGGTCTTCAGAAGCAACTAAAGAGTCGAATGATAATGAGGAGGCAAGATAATCGTGCCAAGAGGGAAGGGGAAGGGTAGCCTAAGAAACAGAAAAATAAAAAAAACCCGATACAAAAGCAAGAAGGCCGCTGTGGGCAGGATATCTACAAAAAGACAAAGACAACAGGGTTGGGAACCAAGGTGAACGAGCGGGGTCGAATCGGACAACCATCAAGTCGGAGGACTTTTTATCTCATGAGGGAGAAGAGAAAAAGATCAGGACATGGGGGCTTCAGGGAAGAGGACTAAGCAGAAAGAAAAAAGCAAAATCGCGAGAAAAAAAGAAGCAACAAAACCATTCTTGATTTTTTCCTCAAATACCCCCGGGAAGGGAACGGAAAAAAGTACTGGAAGTGAACTTGTGAGAGAAAAAAGTGGCTCTTAGAAGACTGGGCTTAGGGTTAAGAAGGGGGGGGCAAGGCGAGGACTTTGACATATCCAAGGGCGTGAAGAGGGACGCAATAGAGATAAACTACCGGGGGAAAAAAAGGAAAATCGTGAGAAAAAGTGGGTCTGGAAAATGAAAGAAAAAGGACATACTGACAACCGTCCGAAAGGAGACAGAAAGAGATCAGGGTAAAAAAAAAAAAAACAATAAGTGAGATCGCTACAAAACAAAGAGAGATAGTTTTAATTGAACACGCTCGGGAGAGGAAAAAGAAACATCCTCAGCGTCCGACGGGGGATCAAGCAGGGGGGGGAAAGACTTCGCGCGAGGGGACAAAAGACTGGCTTTCTTAGCAGAAAAAATTGGGCAGGCCAATTTTCAGCAGTCACGTCTGAAGATCTCTCAGACGGGAGGATGTCACGATCGGGACTTGGGGGAGGGAAAAAAGTGGAAGCAAGGGAAGAGAAGACAAGAAAAAAAAAAAAGAGAGACACCGCGGAAGATTTTGGAAAAAAAGAAACAAAGTCGGAACGCTGGACAGAGACTAAGCAACGGGAAAAGAATCGTTGTTCATGAACCTGAGAGAGAAGAGAGAGGAGACCTGGGAGAGCAGAAGAAGGGAGGAGAGGACACGGTTCAGAAGACGCTTTGGCGGGGAGGGGGAAATAGAGTCGGTCCATGGCAAAGAAAAAAGAGGGATCTGGAAGTGGGTTGGGGAAGAAAAGACTGAGAGGAGAAGCTCGTGCGCGGGAGGAAGAAGATGGAAGCTGAACACGACGTTGGGAGTTCCAGGAGAAACTAGGCGGTATCATAACAACGGTTCACCTCGAATGCAGCTACCGACACAAGGGAATACCAAACTGCAGGAAAATAGTGGTGGGACTGACCTTAAGGCAGGGGGGAAGTTCGGAAAATGAAAATTCAGAAAAAAAAGGAAAGATGGAGGATTCTATTTCAACATAGGGGGGTCCTTAAAGTTGTAGGAAAAGAAAAAAGGAAATCAAAGAAAAGAGACCGATCGAAAAGATTATAAAAAAACTTCAGGAGCAACGCGGCATAAACGCCAGGGGGGGGACAATTTGACAAAGCGGAACGGCCGAAAAAGGTTTTACGCACCAAGAGGGAAGATATCCCTGACATACAAAAAAAGAGTCTCCGGATCGGGGAGGGGAACAAGTTCTTCTACAAGTCTCAAATCCAAAAACGCCGGAAGAAAAAAGTGAAAACACCGCATCCTCTATCAAGGAGAAGGCGCGTTCTGAGAAAAAAAACAAAAAAACGCGGAAAAGGGAGGGGTGAAAGGGAATCTATCTGGTCAGGAAAGAGGGAGAAGAAAAGAAAATAGCTTCGCATAACAATCAGAGAAAGAGGAAAGGCATAGACCATCTGAACGATTAGGGAAAGAGGATACAGCCGCGACCTGCAGATGGAAGAAATCGGAAAATTCACAACCCACAAACCGTCACGAAAGCCGACGGGGGAAAAACTCACTGACAGGTCCAACCGAAGGTTTAAAAGATCGAAGGGCAGACGAGTGGAGAAGAGAAGACTGGGAAATCTAGGGGGAGGGGGAAAGAATCTGAGACATCGCCCACCGGGGGAACAATTGTACCTAAGGCAATTCAAGTCGGGAAGGGGACCATAGACGTTACGGTTTGGAGACAGGGGTACGTCAGAGGGTCGAAAGAAGAGGGTCCACAATGCTAGTCAGGCAGTCATGGACAAAAGCAGATTAGGCACTGATGCAAGAAGATCCAGTGGTCATAAAGGGTTGAAAAGACAAAGGACGCCGAGCAACAGCGAATAGAAGGTCACAAATATCATGTGGGACCGTGATCCTTAAAAAAAGGGGCTGCACGAATAAAGCAGAACTTAAACAAAAATTGATGGGACATTAAGCGCTTTCAATCTCCGGATGTAGCTCTACGAAAAAAAGAAAACCTAATCGATATCAGAAGAAGAAAAGATGAAAAAAAGGAAACTCTTGAAAAGTTATGTCTCGCGAATGGGGGGAGTTAAATCAAACGTTTTCCGTCTCAAACGTCAAAAAACGGAAAAAAGAGGCGAGGGACTGGGTTAAAATGCTAAGAGGAGATGGAATGGCAAAAGGGATCGCAGGATACGATTACCGAAAAAGAGAGGAAATGCCCGTCAAAGAATGCAGGTAACGATCGTCTAAGGCGGGGGAAAAAACCCCGAAAGTACTCGAGTCGAACCAGGTACATTGCAAGGCGAAGGAACAAGTGCGGTACGGTGCGTAAGAAAAAAAAAAAAAAGTCAGTGAAAGCGAGCCAAAGAAGAAGATCCCATAAACTCGTAAACGCAAGGAAAAAGAAAACACGGTCCTTAATTAGCAGGTGGAACCAGAAAGTCAGGGGATAGGGGCGGGGCCCGGTTTGGGGGGCTTTGCATGACTCAGAGTGAGAAGGAAGGAGGACTTATCCGCTGTCCCGAACGCTTTCGATGGTCGGTAGGTAAAGAAAGCCGAAGCTGAGAGACGAGGTCTAAGCAAATTGGTACGCATCAATGGAACAGCAAAAAGATTCAAGGAATCTGGCCGATGAAAGAAAAGGAAAGCGGGGTTGTTTGCTGGAAAGACGGGCACGGAAAGAAAAGCGGGTGGGTTCAAGAGGAAAACCAGCTCTTGAAGGGGGGAAGATTGGTGCGAGGGAAAGGGCTAGCCTCCGATCCCGTAAAAAATCATTGGGGAAGAAGGTAGATCTACCAAACGAGGAAAGCAAAACAAGAGCCGCATGTCCGAAAAGAGGCTTTCAACACACCTGCGTCTGGGGTTGAAAAGGATTGTAATCACCAAAAAATAAAGAAATGTGCCTTACTGCTAGCAAGAAGAGAAAAAAAATCGAGATTACGACGATGTTGGGGGAGCAAAAGCACAGAAAGGGGATGCAGTTAGGGAAATTTCAGGGGAAACCAGAAGGGAAGAAATACCAAGCAAACAGGAAAAAGTGAAAAACAGAGGGGGCGCGCTCCTACTGTGGAGAGGAGGGAAAGGGGGGGGGGGGGGGAGGGGAACAGGTTTTATAGGACGAAGGGAAGTGGAAGGAAAAGAGCAAGCGGGATCTGATGTCAGAAAGCTAGGCCTCGCTCAGAAAAAAACGGTTCTCCCAGCGCGAGAAAAGGGAGGAAACGGAAAAAAAAAAGGGAAACAAAAAAAAGGGAAAGTGCTGACAACCAAGGGGAAAGAAGGGAACGAAATCCCCGTCGACCAGAAGGGATCTCTAAAAAACAGAAAAGAAAGGGAAGTTGACTTTAACAAGCACATGGGGCTGCAAATCGGCGGAGCACTCTAATAACCGAAAGGGCGACCGGAGGGGGGCAGACCTTCGCGCGTGGCGGGGGGGGAAAGAGGGCTTGGTCCAGGCTCATCATTGCAGAAGGGAAAAAAAGAACAAGGGGCAGAAAGATCTTCTATCAGAAAAACAAACAAAGGAAAGGGATTAGGAGACGAAGAACGGGGGAAGGGGGGGAGAAAAGTCTAGAATGAAAAAAAAAGAAGGGACGAAATCGAGCACACGAGAAAAAAAAAAGAAGAGTTTCAACATCCGGATCAACAGTCGTAAAGGAGGCAGGCGCTGGTTGACCGCTTGCGGAACAAAGGTAAATTCGACCAATCTATCTTCGTCTCTTTGTCAGGAGATGCAAAGGGGGAGGGGAGAGCCGTCATAATCGCTTGCCTGAAAAAAGGGCATCATAGGGCCGGTTGGGAGTAAAGACAAGCTGAAGAAACTGGAATTGGGGAAGGAAAACATCTGCGGTCGGGGGACGCAGAGAAAAGCAAGTCTATGCCCTGCCGTCGTCAGGAAAAACGTGGCAACAAAAATCAAGGGATCAGACAGAGAGAAAAAGGAAAAAAGCAAAGCTGCATTCCCAGTAGGTGGGAGGGGGGACCGGTACAGGGCACGGGGGAAGAGGGATGAAAGGGGAATAGAAAAAAAAACTGCATCTGATGGAAAAGGGGGGAAGGGTTCGTCGCCTGCATCAGCGATTTTGGGATGAATAAAGGAAGGGCAGGATGGACAAGACCTCGTGAAACTTTGGGATTGGGAGGCAAACGACGGGCAAACAAACGAGCAGACAGGAAGGGGTGAAAGTCTCAAGTGGGGAGGTAAAATGGGGGTAAAGTCTCAGTGTCGATATACAGAGAAATATCGGCAAAAGTAAGGAAAAGAAGGGGATAGAGGGGGAGCAGTCCAGAAAAAGGGAGGAGAAGATAACAACCTCAACCCGTCAATATCTTGCAAAATGGTTACAAACCAAGAATCGAGAGGGACTCTACGAACCGAATAATGGGCAAAAAGAAATAAACAAACCCCCGAGGAAAGTTGTCGTACTAAAGTGGAAAAAAAGGGAAGCGTTGGGCTCTGGTGAAGCCTCGCAGTTTGGGGGGGGCAGCGGGGCGGGAAAAACGGTCAATCTTACAGAAGAGAAAAAAAAAAAAACAGGCAATGAGTTGGAAAAGCAAGTAATCGACGCTAAACGATGACAGCCCTCAGGCATGAAATAGGGATTAGAGAAAAAAAAAAAAAAAAAGAGACCGCACTCAATCAAGGCATGAGAGGAAAGCTCATCAGACCGTCTGGCATCAAGTGCAACGATTACAGCTAGATGGGGCGCTTGTGACGAGGGAAAGAAAAAGGTATACAAAAAATGACCCAAACGAACGAAAGGGTTAAAAAAGGCGCCGGCAAAATGCGAAGGGTAAAAATGCGACAGATTAGTTAGTGCAACTGTCAGAATCGTCCCGTGTGATCATCACGGGCGAGAAGAGAGGGAAGGGGGACTGCTGAGAAAAGTTACGAAAAAGAGATAACTGGTCACGCTATCAAAAAAAGCCATAATAGTGTAAGGTTCACATAAGTCATCCCAAACAAAAGAAAAATGGCCGCGCAGTCAAAGGTAAGTCCGGGCACTGGACCGGAACCACCGGGTGGGGGCGCACCAAAAAGGCGCGACATCACCTTTTCAACAGAACCAGAATGGACATCTGCCAGATTTGGAGGGAGAGAAGGAGAGACTCCAAAAAAACGGAGTAAGGAAAGAAAAAAATCTTCTAGAATAGCGTCTTAAAGAGGGGAAAACAGGTGAAAATTTTCTAGAATTGAAGGGTGAAAAAAAGGGGGCCTCTCAGGACACCCGATGACTAGGGAGAGGAAAATTGGGTTTCCGCGAACGCGCTCAGGGGGAAGGAAAAAAGACTGCTATCGCACCGGTAAATAGGGAAAGCTGAAAAGCCAAAAATGAAACTTCGTCGTGCCGAAGACTAAAACACCGGAAAAGAAAAAGCCTATATCTTCAACAGTTAGAAAGAGAAAGGGGAAGAGAAACTGCACAAAAAGTGAGGAAGTGAGAGGGAGAAAGAAGGGTCAACAAACCGCGAAATCTCGCCAGAAAGAAAACAATGAACCCGAAAATAAGAGGTGAAACTATAAAAATTGGTAGAGTCGGAAAACGCCGGGGTTGGAGGGGGGAAGAAAATTGTCAGAGAAAAATCCGGCTGTGAAAAAGGAGGAAGGTGATTAGCAAAATCAGCGCCTGCTTCGAGATTCGAGGAAGCGAGAAGAGAAACAACTGCGAGGAAAGCAAAAGAGGAAGATCTTTTTGAAAACCGTAGGACGCAAGGAAAATGGGTGTTGTAGGGAGAAAAGAAAAAAAAGAGACGTCGAGAGCATATCATTGGTCCGGGAAAAAGGAAAGAGGGGAAAACAGGTTTTGCTGATTGAGAGTCGTCGAACTAACGAGGAGGGAAAAAAGAGAATATTTGGAACTCGGGAAGGGAGCGTACACTCTGGAAGAAAAAATTGGGAACCTAATTCACGGCAAAGGAGAGTCAAAAACAACTGCGGAGAGGAGTTGGAAACAGTGAGTGGTCTAAAAAAGAGCGTGAGGAACCAGGAGGAAACAGGGCAGAATGAAATAGAAAAAAGAGCATGCGACGGGGGATCCATCATAAGAATAGGAGGGGCACGGGGAGTTCTTTCAAAAAGAAGAAAAAAAGTAAAAGGGAAACGCCAACAAGGTGTAAGGGGCCAACAGGGGAACGAGAAAAGGGTATCGTCGAACCTAATTTAGCTTGGGAAAGGGGAGTTACACGGGGCTAGGGACGGAAAGCACAAGGAGAGGAGGGTCGAAAAGCACCGCAATCAAAAAAACAAAACGGCCCGCTATTCCGGAAGGTGTAGGTGAACACGGACAAAAAGAAGTAACGGAGACAAAAAAGCCGGAGGACAACTACAGAAAAGGGGGAGAGCGAAAAGACATTTCGTATCGCGACACCTGCCGCCGACGAAGGAAAGCAGGGACGCTAGGCTTCTTCAAGACAGGCAGGGAAAAAAGAAAGCAAGGGTTGAGAGGAATTGGCAAATAAGACTTGAGAGGGAAAAATAAAGGACTTCTGAAGAATGTCAAAAGGAGGCAAAAAAGTTAGCAGTCACGTCTCGGAAGAAAAACACAGAAAAGAAAGGGGGGAAAACAGAAATCAGTTGAGAAGGAAACGGGGGGGAATCATAAAAGAAGCTGAGCCAAGAAAAAAAAAAAAGCTATTTAAAAACATGACGATCAAAAAAGACGAAAAAGCGACCTCTTCAGGAAAAAGAGGGTTAAATAACCCAAAACGATATAAGGACGAGAGGGGAGAGGAGGAAATGTTCGAAAAAGTTCTGGCATAAAAAACGAAGTTCCAGGGGGTAAGGAGAAGTCCAGCATGAAAAAAGGTAGGAAATCTGCGCTTGGCAGTTTTGGAAGGAGCAGGAATCCAATCTGTCAGGGGGAAAGAATATAAGGCAGCTAACGGGAGGATTGAGAAAAGAACAAAACCATCCACCGGTTCACACCTCGCAAGTCCGGCATAACGGCCAAGGACTGATCGAAAAAAGAACAATTCCCAGAATTTTTTGGCCTGGGACGGTATAAAAACGAATTCTGAGGAAAGAACAAGCATCTCGATGAGCTTTCACCTAGGAGGAAAGAGTTTGGATAAGAAGTCATGCTAAAATGAGAAGGAAGGCTCAAAGGATTGCTGGGCTTTCAAAACGAAAATGAGAAAAAAAAGCAGAAACCCTTGGTGTAACAGCGGAACTTCGGGACACAAAGGGGGGGAAGATAAGAAGCCTGCACTCACAGCGATTCCGACTGGATAGGGATCAAAAAGCGGGCTTTCTACTCTCCTCAGAATCCGCAAAAAAAAAGGAGAGAGATAAAAAAATGACTTAAAAAAAGAGCGCTATGAAAAAGAAAAAGTTCTACAAGGCTGAGCTCAAACAAAAAAAAAGGGGGGAACGGTACATAAAAGGGAAAAAAGATCTCAGACGGGTGCTCTTTCAAGAATCGGCGGCTCAAAGAAAAAAAGTAGGAGAGAAGGAAAGACAAAAAACTGATGGAGGCATAAGAAGAGAAAAAAATGGGAACAGAAATCCCTCCGGCATGAGAAAATCTGAAAAGCAAAAACAACCGGACCGACCAAAGGTCAAGAAGAAAAGAAAACAGGGGGAAAAGAGAAAAAAGTGCAGGCGATACTCATGGAAAAAAACAGGGTAGTAGAACTGGGGGGAGTGTCTGCTAGGACGAAGAAGGAAAAAAAAACAAGGGAAAACCGCACGTTACAGGCTAGCCTAACCTGAAGTGAGAAAAACAAAACCCCCGATCGAGATGAGGGGGAGAAGGTGCTAGCGGCGACAGAACTCAGCGGGGGCACCGCGAAAGGAGTAAAATGCATTTGCGCAAAGCAGGGGCGAAGAGGAGAAGAAGAAGGAAAAAAGGGGGGCCTTAAAAACCAACTCAGAGGGCCTTAACCAACGAAACTCTAGGCGAAAGGCCTCCCGGTGTAACCTTGGAAAGAAAAGTTTAAATCGCAACGGAAAGGAAAAAGCTATGAAAAGTTGAAGGAAGCGTGTTGGGGAATGAAAAAACTCGGAAAAGATCTCGTTAATGGGAAGGAGCTCAAAAAAGTAGGATGAAGAAAGAAGAAGAGAAAGAGGAGATCATCAAAGACTGTCTGAAGCGCTTACCTATAAAAGGGTCGAAGGGATGTGGAGAATTTGCTCTCAACTGGGTGAAAGAGAGAAAAGTCAACCCGGTACTTTCATGGGCGACTCGAGGGAGTAAGTCAAAAGAAAAAAGGGGGGACATTGGCAAAGGACAGGGAAATGCTTATAGACTGAAACGAAATATGCAAATTCTAAAAAAAAAAAAGGCCCCACTCACGTGAGAAAAAATGAAACCACCGCACATAACCAGCCATAAAAATGTTATAAAATCGCGTACGGAAAAAAAACCAAGGGTGGCAGCAGATAATACCAAAACCAGAGCCAAGAAATCAGAAAAAGAAGAAACTCTTCTGAAAGGAACAGAAACCGCACGGTGCGGACAGGGGGAACAGATCAAGAAAGGAAGGAAAGGTCTGATTGCCGGTGGTGGAGGGGGGAGAAACGAGAATCAAGGATCCGCTGTACTAACGAGGGAGAGGGGGGGAGGGATGGTCCCATCAGCAGAAACTGCTGCAGGATTCGTTGGAAGAAGCAAAGAGGAGACTAAACAGACGGAAATGAAAAATTAAGATCGGTTGGTCAGAAACCAGGATAAGGAATTGTTTGTTGGAGAGGACAAGCACCGGGAGGAAGGGGCTACTGAAAGATGGGTACCGGAAAAGAAAGAGGGAAGAGCACGGGTTGAGATTTGAGAGCTCGACGAGAGAAAAAAAAAAAAAGAATGGTGGGGTCCTCTGAGGGCAAATAAAAATCTCTCAGGAAAAAAATTTTTGGGAAAAAAAAAAGGAAAAAGGGGCCTAAGAAGCAACACAAGAGAGGGTTTAGGACATGAGTGGGCAAAAACAAAAAAAAAACCGATCGTATGACAGGGGCCTTCGGGATCTTCCCAGAAACAATCCGGCGATGGGGAAAAAAGAAAGGGGAGCCAAATCCAAGAAGGGGCGGAATTGAGGGGAAAAGAAAAGAAAACATCAGCGCCCACAATTACTGGTACTGGTTCAAGGGTGGACACTCAGAAAGGGACGTCGAAAGAATTGCGCGATGGGGGGGACGACGGCTATGGGGGAAAAGTAAATAAGCCCTTATCCTCTTGAGGGATGTCAGAAGATGAAGGAAAAGATCCGGGAAAGCCCCAGCAGGAGAAAGAAGAAAGGGAAAAAGGCCCCACAAAGAATATTCCCTATGCTAAAGAAGGAAGAAAACGAGAAAAACTGAAAAGACAAGGGAGTATCGAAAAGTCTCCGAAGGGGTTCAGTCCGCTCTCGGGGACTGCGGAAAGAGGGGAGCCGGAGCGTAAAAGAAAGGCACTCATTGGCAAAAAGAAGGAGAGCGGCTGGACCACTTCAGAGGGAGACTGCAAATTCTCCAGAGAATTGCTGGACAAAGTGAAGAGGAAAGAGGAGAGTCAAAACAAGCGGAGGAAAGAAACGAGGGTGACTTTAGTCAAACTTTGGGACAAGAAAAGGGAGAGAAAGGAGCGAAAACTAGACCGGAAGAAGTGGAAAAACGGGGTCT
>Ga0179593_1385325_pt1 | contig 13820 bp, 8 predicted proteins | sample CZODoug2_1_08_16_FD_185931 | JGI IMG/M metagenome (GOLD analysis project Ga0179593, IMG submission 185931) | Vadose zone soil fungal communities from Angelo Coast Range Reserve, California, USA - CZODoug2_1_08_16fungal (PacBio error correction) | ecosystem: Environmental > Terrestrial > Soil >...
ACCTTTCACTGTAAGAAATTATGGAAAGTGGCTTCTACCTCTCAGTAAAAACACAATCTACGGGGTTAACCCTCGGGATCGACATTCCAACAAAAAAACGGAGCTTCTCTCCTTGGGTCGGTGGAGGTCCGACACTGCATAGCTCTCTACCGGGAGGGTTCGAAGTAACGTTCCAGCTCTGCTGTTAAAAAAGCAATTAAGACGTAGAACGCCCGCTCCACAAAGGGAAAGTCAGAAGTGGTAGCGGGATTCCCACCTGGACTTTCAAAGATCTACTGGCTAGGGTTCCGTTGATTAGTAGGTATTCGTTGAATATCTAGCATGGGGGGTGGATGTGCGCGTTTTTGTCAGAAAATCGGTCCGGGAGTTCACTTCCTCTCACAGCACGAACGGGATGGCGAAAGCTCCACTAACGGGGGTTTCGACTCGGGAGCAATGCCATAAGACAATATAATTTGGAGGACAAGTCCGACGAATACACTTGATTGAAAAGAAAAGGAGATCCATGTGACGCGTCGGAGAAGTGCCGGCAAGAAGAAATAAAACCATGGTCGGAAAAGGGGATAAAGCTTACGGGCCAGAGGGGGTCCCAAAGACTCCTCTTCAAGAGAGAAGAAAGAAAGTTGGCGAGGGCCCGCCAATAGGCAAAAAGACGGGGCAATACGGGTCAGGCATGCAGGAAGGAACCTCGGGTCCAGAAAAGGGGGGAATGATACTTTAATCATCACGACACTGAAAACCGGGGGAGAAAGGGGGAAGGAGTACCCTAGTCGAACTGGAGTCAGGAAACGGAACCTGTGTGGAGGGAGTTAAAGAAAAAAGAGCGATCGAGCCTATAGAGAGTTCAGCAGCGCGGCGATTTGAGCAATAAGGGGAGCACACCGGGGAAGTACTGACAAACAAGATGCAACTGCGTTAGCAACTGCAGCAACCATAAAAAGCGTCACTGCATACGGCTAGGGGTCACCGAGATTTCCATCTGACCGAAAACTTCTTCCTTGCTCTGAAAAAAAATGGGACCGGAAGCCATGGTATTGGCCGAGCGGGCACGGTAGAGGGTGGAGGGTGTTGGCGACAATTCCGCCTGGACCGCGTGGGAACCGGAAAAACCCTGAGGGGAGGAACTGTATCAGGGCTGCATTGTATTAGCAACTTCATGTAGGGATAAGATGGGAAAAGGCAAGGACCCTCTTACCACATAGGAATTGAAACTTTGAAAAAAGCAAAGGGGGGGTTCATTAAGAAGAGGCTATAGGGAAAAGGGGGGCCACATATACTCTGTGGGACTCAGGAGGATGATAACCCCACGGAGGGAAACGGGCGAGCACGGATAGTGGGTAGAGGGGAAGAGCCGAATGAGTTCCCATTCTGAAGCCTTTTTTACTCCTAAGAGAGGGCCGACCGTAACTTTAACTCAGCGTTAGAGATGCAAGACCGGGATGTTAGCCCGTGACGGGGTAGGGAGGAAAAGTTTTTAGAGACTTCGGAAAACCCAACTGTACTACTAAGGGGAAGGTAGGATGAAACAAACCACCCTGATCGGATCCGGGGGGGAAATCTCTCATCAAAAAAAAAAAGGGATGGAGAGAGAGAGCGCCAATGGTGAGAAGGCATGGGAAAGGGAACTTTTCTTTGGTACAACGCCGAGCATTGACATGGGGTCAACAGCAGTCGAGAAGGCATACATACAAGAGAGGAATGCTCACATCTCCTGTGATTACTAGAGAAAGGTACGGAGGAATCTCGTCATGTGACAAAAAGGCGGGGGGGGCGCTCTCGCATTGACTCCGACCACGAAAAACCAGCGGCCCAAACGAGACCTGGAAAGTGCAAGGAGAAGCGTTGGTCTCGCTACTGGAAGAAATTCAAGGAAGACGCCTTTCGGGATGGGTACCCCCAGCCAAGCATGGGCGGGAGAAGATCGAGGGCATAAGAGGAGATTAAAAAGGATCAAAGTTCAGGACATTAAGTGGGGGGAAAAAAAGGAGCGAGGGAAATGTGCAACCGGGACATCTCTGCGGGAAAGGAGGGAACATCTGGGCCAAGGCGGTGCGCCCGCGAGAAAGTGGGAACTCTCTGCACGCTATGGAGGCATGCAAGCTAGCATCTCTACCAAAAATCCCAGTGAGGAAGCCCGTACCTGGCGGCTTGGTAAAAGGGGTGGGAATGCATGCGTGCAAGTGGGGGGGGGCTGCTTGGTGGTGCTAAAGACAGGGGCATCTTGAAGGAACCCGTTGGTTAACTTCTAAAAAGAAGTCGCCGCGCCGCGAAGGGATACAGTCGCTCATTGAACGAGGAGCTCGGTGAGGCGATGACCTCTGAAAAAGAGGTAAAAGTGGCGCTAAATGGATAGGAAAGACCTCGTGCCGGGCCACCAGCAGCGACTAGGGGGGTCATTAATGAAGGACTGTTTCCTGGAAAGTCGAAAACGAAGGAAAATGCAGATGTGACCCGGAGAAGACCTTACAGGCTTGCAAGGGGCAGAGGGGTTTCTAAGACAAAAGTACCGCCCCCACATGATATATGAATGAGCTGGGGGGGGGGCGGAGCTCGTGGAAACGCTCCTAAAAATCCGAATCAAAATAGGAAAAAAAAAGGAAAATGGGCTCATTAGATTTGGCGCCCACTGTGGGAGGTCCGGAACGCACAGTGAGAAGCTCGGGGTCTTCTAACGAACTTTAAAGAAAAGTTAAGGGGGGAATAAAAAGGGGTTAGGGGTGTACCAACACATGTTGGAAAGAATCGCACTATTTCTTTTCTTTATGTTGGGAATTTCTCTCCGCGGGAAATCTGCCAAAACTTGATTCATAACCACAAAAGGACTCTACTGCGGCGCCTCGGGAGCATCACGGGAACCCATCTTAGCTGAAGAAGTCTGACAGGATAGGGCTAGGGTATGACCACCGACTGCAAAAAAGCGAACTAGGACTAGACTGATATGGGCATCACGGGCTGGAACAAAAAAGTATTCACTTCAGGGAGGGAGTCAAGACACATCGGCTCAGGGAAAAAAGAGCATTGCAGTATGACGCAAAAACAGCCCCCAAACGGAGGGAGACACTAACATTCTCGACATGTACAGAAAGGGGGAGAAGAGTCCCGGGGGGTCCAAGGGGGCAGCGGCAACGAAGGGAGGTCCAATCCCGGGTCCAGGAAGAACATCCGAAGTCCACAAGGTCATGGCGAATTCTGGAGTTTCATTTGGGGGGGGCTAAAAGTTGTTGATACTAAAAAGGTTGTCCCGCAAAAGGGGTGTTCTTAAGGTCAGAGTCCAGCGATCCCTGGGGGTGAAAAAGAGGGGCGAGGCTCCGCCAAGACCCAACAGTTTCAAGAGACTGCCTGGGTCCTCATACTGTGAGACTTCCGAGAAAAAAATACTAAAGAAAGGAGGCCTGGGAAGGCCACCCGTTCCGAGGGCACTGTGTGTGGAACCCGGGATGGCCAGGGGTTGGGTCAATAAAAAGGTTAACTCAAGTCGGGTTGGTGGCACCGGACGCGTGGGGAGGAATCCAATGATCCGACGAGACCGAATTTAGCAATTTGTAGCGTGCGGACCATCTAAAGCAAACGTCCCGAAGGCTAGGGGCAGAATGTCATGAAATCGACAAAAAAAAGGTGGAAAAAAGAAGAGAGACAAGAAAGTTATTGAACAGCCTGTCAGAGGAGGGGCGGGTGTTCGGTTGAAAATAACTGCCATTGACCTCGAGGGGCAAGGGGAGAGAAATCTGCAGGACCACAATGCAAAGGGGTCTCCCGTTGACACACCCCGCGAGGAGCTCCCTTATTTTGGGATAACCGAACTTGCCCACCCAGTGGACGGTTTTCCCAAAAGGGAAACGGGAACGGAAGCTATCACAGACCTCCAAGGTGGAATCAGTACGCAGTCTACTACTGGGAAACCTTAAGGAGAGTTCAAAGGGGTTAAATTTAGATTTCGCCAGACGTAGGAAACACATGGCGGTCTCTGGGGGGAATAAGCAAACTGGGAAAAGATGAACGAGTCAAAGTTCGTCAAGGCAGGGACAAGGTCGCTGGCACCGCACCTTTTGTCTAGGGATTCGACTGTAAGGCAAAAAAAACCAACAGAAGGACCAGCCCCGGAAAATGGAAGGGGAACCGGAAACAAAAGTTCTTCTAGAAGGTACCACCAGTCGAAAAACCTTCTCCGGCTACGGAAAAGTGGTCAGTCGTGCCTTTCCAAACTGAGAAAAGAAACTGGAAAGGTAGATTTGGCCGTATCACAGGTACTGACGGTGACATCGCCTGGGGGGGGCATTATTACCGAAAAAAGCAGGAAAAGGCCCAGAAAAAAAGTAGGGTAGTATGTAACAGAGCGAATCACGGGGACGTAGACTTCTGTACGTATCTTTAAAAACTAAATGATGCTTGAATCTGGGGAAGCCGTAGAAATGAAGGCTGGTGGGGGGTACTAAAGATCATTGGGGACCTCTGGGGGAGCAGACCCGGAGCAAGCCGCCCAAATAAAAGAATTAAAAACGGAAAAGTTTTTAGACCCGTACCTAGACCGGGGATTTCCGGAAGAGTGACAGGTACCGGTGGAACAACCGCCGCAGGATAATGAAAAAAAGATTCTGGTTGGGGACGACCAACTCAATACAAAAACCCGTAAGAAACCGGGGCACAGAAGTTGGAAAAAAAAAAGCCAAGCAAAAACACTAGGCGAAGACCAATGATCAGGTAAAACTCATCATGCGAAAGTTGGCTAGGCCAAGTCTACAAAACCAAGTAATAAAAGGTCTCATGGAATACCCCGAAAAAGTGAAGTACATCGGGGGTCTGGTAAAAAGATAATGAATTACCAACCATGTGAAAGGAGGAGGAGGCCGTAACGATTTACGAAGATCAACGCGTACATGGGAACCTCTTTAACATGGTATTCGGACTCCTCCTCCCCTCTGATAAGGAGGAAGAATAAAAGGTGTTCACGCGTCTCGAATCCGACTATTTAATGTCATTGGTGGGCGAAACACGGGGGCCCTACTTTCCCAGCAAAAGCGCTTAGAATTAGCAGCCAACACTTCGCCAAAATAATCGAACCGGAAATGCGGGAAACCACTTTGGGCCAAACACAGGTACGAATCGTCTAGATCGAAAAGCGTGCTTATAAGAGTCCTTCGGCCTGCGGCAAGGGAGTTTGGAATTAAAACGGGTGTCTGCGCCAGGTAAAAAGGAAAGCTGGTTGACAGAAGGGGAATAAAAGGGATGCTGGGGCACGTGAAAAAGCAGAAAAGAAGCGCCATGAGTCTAACAATCAGGGTAGAATCGCGTTCATAGAACAGGAAAGACATACAAAGCTAAGCCGGGGGGGTGCGCGGGACGTATAAAAGGCAAGCCGTTCGGTGCAGAGAGCTCGACCAACAAGGAGGAAAAGTTCACAAAAATGAAGTCAGCACGGCAAAAAGACTAGACTGTGACCGATGGGCCTCTGTGGAGATGGAGGGCAAAGGTAAGAAAAACTCCTTTTTGATACAGCGCGAAGGGCTGCCCGATGCTCTGAGTTAACAATCAAAAGGACTGTGCGTCGGGTTCGGGGATTTCTTGGAAAGGGGGGTCTTCATAACAGTACCAGAGAGGTATTAGAGGGGGGAAAACAAAGCAGGCATTTACTTATACCATGGGGGTTAATAACCCCAACGGATTATGGTAAGAGAAAGGGAAAGGAACCTTATACTATAAATGAAGGATTCTGGGTGGGTTTCCGGTACCTCGGGAGGAGGTTGTTCAATACATCAATTCGAAAAAAAAGCGGCAGAATCTATACGGGTGACGAAAGCAAGGAAGGGATCTACAGGCATTTGGTCCGGGGAAGTAGTCGAGCGAGTAAAAAATTCTTGTGTGCACTACTACTCTCGGGGTTAAGAATCACGAGACGTTGAAAAATCGATATCGAAGGCAGTAAAAAGAATCGTTTTCTGGAGGAGCTAGACTTGGAGCCTCTGTGGTGTAAAAAGTGCGAATACGCGATGGAGAAGACCCAAAAAGGTAAAAGGAAGGCTGGGCTTCAGAGGGTCATATGAAGGGAGTCTCCAGATGGTTATAATCAGCAAGGGGCAACCAAATCCGCGAGAAAACTTATACTCGTGTAGAAACACGCACAATAAGTCGTCTTACTTGAGACATAAAAGGTACTTGTACGAGAAGTTGTAAGGAATCAGTCACTATGGTGGCGGCCGAGCGGAAGGAGGGAGAATAGGCCGACCGCTTTCGTAGAAAATCCTAGTAAATTACCTATGGGAATGTTGCTCCAATTGATGGACTGTCTGGGATTCAGTTTCGGGGAATAGAAGAATGAAGGAACCCGGGTTGGGTAGGCCCGAGGAGGTTACTACCCTCGCCAGAGAGACTAAAGTCGATCTTCGCTTATCTCGATGCAGGGCAGCACAGAAATGGACCGGGGGTCGCGAAAAATTGATGTAAGGGGGGCTCGCTCGAATTACATCATTGGAACGTGTTCAATGTATTATGGGGGGGGGTTCGGGTAAATTCCATCCTGGGGGAACACGGGCTTATGGCACGACTAAGAGAAAGGAAAAAATTTTCTCTCGAAGTGCACGCACTCTCAGGTCCGAGAGTGACGATGAGGATTCGGGGGTCGCCCAGAACTGGCTGAAACCGGGCGGGGGGCGAAGCTTCGGGAGAACTTTTTAACCGCACGGACTCAGTTTTCCCTCATCTTGACTCTTTTATTAAGCACCTTTCTAGGGGAGGTGGCGACAAGCCAAACCTAGTTCGGGCATGGACTTTGGTGCGAAAAAGGGGGGGGCAAGAAGCATGTCGGCTTGTGAACGACGCAAAAGCCTGAATTCTTACAAGGCCCTAAACTCAAAACCAGAGACGAGTAAATCGGAAAGTTATATTGAGGGGAATGGCATCCAGTCCCAAATACTGGGGAAGGCGCCGGAGAGTACCGGTCCTAAGGGAAGAGAGTCACTTAAACGTAACGAGAAAAAAGATCTAAGTTTCAAGACCTCCTGGTATTGAGGAAAGGCCAAAAAGGGTAAACGTCGTAGCATCGGAAGGTGAAGAGTTTAATGCAAATAAGGGAGACGTTTCCTCCGACTCCTTTTTTCGGGAACGCCTGATCACCACCGTCACTTAAACCGCCTACCCTCCCAAAAAGTGCTGCAGGGAGTTCGGATTGGAATGCGAAGTAGACCTCCAAGGGGTTCGGCGGCGGCTGTAAAGAAAAAACGAGGTAGAGGGGGGGGCCACTAAAAGGGGAGGAAAAGGGAACGAAAGTCAGAAATTCACCTCTTACTACTTGGGATCACTACTATCAACGTCGGGAATAAGAGGGAAAGAGTGGAAACCAAGGGGAAGGAAACGTATTTTTCCCTAGTGACGTTTGTTGGTCGCCCAGGAGGGGGGCCGGGGGGGGGGGGTGTGGCGTGGGGTGCGGGTTAGGAAAAAATCATTTACTCAAGGAGGGGGGACAAAGGGAACTAATTGGTATGTTCAGAAAAAGGAGGGAACTCTACACCGATTTCTCAAGGAAGGGATAAAAAAAATGCCCTTTCCGAAAGGGTCGCGCCTGACGCGAATCATCAGAAGGGGAATCTCTAGAAACAACACAACAGGAAAGGGTAAAGAAAAAAGATTCAGAGGGGAATACGAGGTAGGAGGGTTCTTTGGTCGGGTTGCTGGAGATCTACACATAGAGGGGCAGGAGGAGTCTATCGGCTTTGCCTTGAGGCCCCACCAGTGCAGTCCAGGGGCAGAACGACACAGGGGAAGCAAAAGGGGCCCACAACGGCGTTAAGTAAAGAATACTCTCGTGAAAGGAGGCGGTTAGTCGTGGGGTCACGGGGGCTCAAAATTCCAAGGTCGGACTCGTTCCCAAAACTGGATGACAGGAATTCGAAAGTCCCGTAGGACCCCAGTAAAAGGGAACACGATTTTAGCCGACATAACCCGCACGGTGAGGGGAACTCAGTCTAATGGTCCCTGCCCATCCGAATTCGGAAAAGGGAAAGGTTAAAAGTGGTTCAGGGGATTAGGGTGAATTGCTCGGGGACAAACATCTGGGTTTCTCCCAAGGACTGTTACCTAAGAGGAAGACTTCAGCTTAAAAGACGTCGCCATGGGGGGGGGTCACCCCACAGCTTCTTGGGGTTCGTGGTAAAGATGACGATCAGGGGGTTAAAAGGGCTGTTTAGTAGTCCTTACTTAAATGAAGATCCTTTCCTTGTGCCAGAAAGTAGGGACCGGAACTCATGGCGCCCAAAAGTAGTAAGGGGGTCGTAAAGAATCGATCTCTCCAATGAAAAGGGTCCGATAACTGTATAAAGAAAGATGTTTCCTTTGATCGTGAGGAGGGACATAGAGAACGTTTTTTGTTCTAATCACACACCCGGGGGGAGATTCGACATTTCATAAACAAAAGAACGGGAACTGCGAAACGGGTCTTCTATACTAGCACAGAAAGCAATAAAAAGGAATCAAGACAGTAAAGAGTCAGGATATTGCATGACCCTAATCGAAAAAGTCTAGCACGTTTTAGGCCTAACGTTTCTAATCAAAGAAAAGGGAAGAAACAAGGTAAAAGATGCGTGTTGGGGTGTCTTCAGGAAAAAGAACAGAGGCGAAACCCAGGACACCACTCACCTCTTGAACAAAATCTCAGGGGGGGAGGAGGGATCGCAACCGGAAAAACGCAGGGGAAAGGATGGAAATCGCGAACTCGGCAAAATTGGAATAGAGGGGTCAACAACACACTACTGCCAGGAACAGGCGCGTCGAAATGAGGGAATTCTCTCCAAGGACAGAACTGGAAAACCTTGCTGTTCCGGCTATTTAGAAAAATAAGGCCTCGAATACGATTTATCTCGTCTCAGCGCCGGGGATGTGTTTCCGGGGGGGGGAAGCCAACAAAGGGTGAATGCCCTATTGCGAGTATATCCAAACTTTCATCCAGCATGGCGGAAAACCTCATTGGAGGATCCAACTTTGTCCCACAACATGCGATCGGATAACGTAATCGTAAGGGCGGGAAAGGGCGGGGTCTCTTATCGTTGTAGGAAAAATGATTTAAGGGTAGCAGGTCTTTTCGTCAACCTCCTCCTTGGAGCGAGGGGGAAGACATTAAACAGGAGAGAGGGGTTGGGATGGGGAAAAGGATCAAGAAAAGAGGGCAGGTCTCTAGGTCTGGGGGATCACGGAGGGAAGACAAATAACCAGAAATCGTGGAGAGTAACAGGGGCCCTCTAAAAACTTCTAATGTGTCCGGGGAGAATCTGCTTAAGAATCCGGAGAGATAAGAAGTGAAACACATATACGGGGGAAGGACTACAGCGTAAAAAAAGAATTAAAACTGCCCGTTTACCAATACTTATCGTAATTTGGTCGTGGGGGCGGAAGTGAGAAAAGGAGTGAAAGGGAGCAACATCCTTTGTTACACCAAGAGACAAATCGGACCGACCACTTTCCCCAGAGGGGTCCCACAAGGGTAGGGGTGGATACAGTGTCTATAAGTTGGGGGAAAGAAACTTTGGGGATCCTGCGCAGTGACACCTTTAGCTCGCGCGGGGAGGATTCCAACAAAAAAAACCGGCAGGGTATCCTTGGTGTCATCCGTCGAAAAAAAAACACACGCGGGGGGGAGAAAAAAAGGTAGACAATTAATGGATAAAAGGGGGTACGTGCTTCTTGGGGGTTTCAGCTGACGCTCTATCGTACAGGGTGTCAAAAAAGCCTAAAATCGTGCCAAAGAACAAAGAGATGACGGGAAGAATGACTCATGATGACGAAGAGACGTGGGAGTAGGGCAAGCAGGAGTGCCAAAACGTCTGTTCGATCATGTGAAGACGTAGCACGCTCGGCACACACACAGAAAAGATCTTACGGAAATAGAAAAGCTGTGGAGTCAACTGGAGATACCTTCAAATATGGTCGAGGGAGGATATAGGCTTATTCCAAGCCCGAAAGAAGGCCTCGATGAAAAAAAAATTTCATAGGAGGGAGTGAAATACTTTCTCCTCCGCCTAATTATTGGAAATAGACCCCCACGGCTCTTGAATCCGACATGCACCTAAATCAGAAAGTACTGGTTCCCTTCTTGATGAGGTCATCGGCACGGGATCAACAATAACGTTTAAGAGTCGACGCTGGTTAGGCAGGAACTAGAAAGGACGGAAGTCCAATGGTCCGCTCGGAATCCTGGATGGGGTACTTCGGTTGGAACCTTGGGTCTCAAAATAGGGGTAAAATCTGGACTTATGAAAGGAAGTTGAGAATGCTCATCAATAAGGAGGACGGGGTGTTTGACTTATAGGGAAACACTTAACATAGACCTCCGCTGCCAGCGAATTCTCTCTTCGGAGGGGGATTCAAAAGTATTAATCAACTCTCCCCGAATAGGGGAAAGGGGTGGGCCTCTATTGCTAAGGGCTGCTCGCTATGCTTACATCATGGGAAAAGGGGGGGGTTAATTCCGGAGTGGGGAATTACGTGGGTCAAAGGACGAAAACAATGCCGATTTCCTGCCTGAGGACCTTCGCCACGCGGGTAGTTTTTGTGGAGAAACGGGGTGGGAAGGACATTGTTCCGCCAATGAGATCGTGGAAAAGAGGCTTTGGGGGGGTCTCTCTGTTCGCCAGACTGTCCGCACACTAAGAACGAAGTGGATCCTTCACCTTTCATAGGGGTTAGACCGGAGAAGCACGAAAGTTCTTTTAAGCAACGAAAGAGGTGGAAGCGTTCCACTGTTTCATGCACGAGAAAAAGGGAAGGGGGGGGTCTTGCTAAGGAAGCGAAAGGTTCTCAGGGAAGGGGAATGGGGGGGGAAGAGAGGCATAGAGCTGGGGAAGCTTTGCCCACAAAAGGCAAAACCATGCCTCATCAGATCATGCCAGCGACCGATACAGGAAAAAGAGGCGCTGACTTCTATCTGAAACAGAATTAAAAAAAGTAGCGAACGGGAAGGGGGGAGACTGTAGAAGGGGGAGAAGAGAGGAGACTCAGGATCACAGAAAAACGATGAAAAAAGGTCAAGTGATAAAGAGACAAACATCGAATAACACTCCTACAGGTCATCGCGGGGGTCCCTCCCCTGCTCCCCACGAGACATGAGGCTGGATGAAAAGATGCTCGGATTTCCCCCTCGTAGCGTCCGACCCGCGGTTGTGAAAGGGGGACCCCGCAAGAACACAGAATAATAAAAAAACCCCCGTCAAACAAGGACTGTGGCGCATTCTGGAGGGGAGAAAAATTTCTACGATTTGACCGGGAAAAGGGGGACGGCCTTAACAACAGCGTACCTAAGTAGGGCACGCACGACGAAAGGGCGAAAACAGAGCATAAAGGGTTAGGTCAGTGTGGGGGGGGGGGAAGAAAAAGGTCAGCCTTCTTACTAAAAGAAAAAAAAAAGGATTCCGAGAATTAAGACATTCCCAACCTGCGCGCAGTTGTGGGTCACCGGTCCAATTGGGGCACAGGGGGGGTGGTCTGGGTTCAAACTCAGGTACCCAAGAGAAAGGGGGGGAAAAGAAACATTGTAGGAAAAAGGAGAGGAGGAAAAGAAAAATTACAAACCCAGTGTATGTTGCGGGGGTCGTGTGTGGGGGGGGGGGGGGGTGGGGGGGGGGGAGCGGGCCAGGAAAAGAAAAAACTAATCCTGACGCAAAATAGACGGCAATAGTGGGTTCGCTTCAACACCAACAACTTATTATTGGGAAAGTCAGAGCAGGCCGTTTATACTTCGCATTCATTGAGGAACTGGGGAGGGGGGTATTTGGGATAGGCCAGGGATAGAGGGGCTCTGTCTATGAAGAGCGGGTGACTACTACTTCCTGGGGAGAAGTGCTCACACCCTCCGCTGCAACTTAGTGCCCTGCACCATTCACGTCCCCAACTTGGACTGTGCAACAACAGGGGGGGCATCCAGTGAGGTGAAAGCTACTTCTAAAAACCCACAAGGGGAGAGGGTAGGACATACGGGCACAAGTACGTTGGATGAACACGGGAAAGATCGGGGACAACTTTATGCCGGTTGGCCGGGGAGACATGGTATGGTGCAACACTTTAACATGCGGTTCACCGGGGCCTCCTCCCCCTTACACTTGGTTCCACGGTCTAGCTAAATGGTTAGACATGCCCCATAGTAATTCTCCCTGCAGCAGGTGCTTTTTCCGCGCGGTTTAGGTAGGTTAAAAAGACGGGTACGAGGGAACAGTGACGGAACGCTTAGATTAGACTCAAACTATCCGAACCACGGCTTCCTTGGGGGGCGGATGGGTGGTTTGCTTTCCGACATGATATTCGATCTGATGAATAGGTTGAGGATTATTAGGTCATCGAAAAAAGTGGAGTTTGACGACCTTATTTACCTGTGTAACAAGCTCTGCAGAAGTACGCGTTCAAATGGGGGGGGGGGGCAGGATGAGCGAATTAAATCGCCACTGGATTTACACGGAAGGATATGGGGGGAAGGGGGGTTAGGTAAAAAAGACCTACTGTCTCGGCTTATTATGGGGTGCTTTTTTCTCAATCGGTTTTGGGGAAACCACCGATTCACCTTTCGTGGCTCAGGCACTACTCCCAATAAACTAAGAGGGCTACTTTCCTTTTACTCACTTTCGATTCCTAGATGCCAAGTCTTGATCCCGTTTCTCAGGCCCTAACGCTTCCATATAGGGGAAAAACGCATGATCTCTGGAAGGCTACTTTTTTTGACAACGTTGATCGAGAGGCAAAGTGAATATCCCTTGATTCCTTGTTAAGTTAAAAACTTTTGAAAAGGATCAAAAGGAAACAAGGCACTCTAACGGACTGGGATGGGGAAATTTGAGCGCAAACGGAGACCCAACCAACTCAACGGAAAAGGTCGCGGTACTCTTATGGCCCTCTTCCATCTCAGTGTTCCGTGGAGGGGGGATAAAAAGGAAAGAAGCGCCATTACAACTTAGTAGATTGTAATGTGCCGGAACCAGGCTCGCCTCATCCTCAAGGAAATTCAGGGTGCTGGTAAAGAGGGAGAGTAACCCCCGATATATATCGTAATATACTATTCTACCTAGGGCCGGGAGTGAGTCCTTTAAATCCCCAAAAAAACACGTATACGTAAAAAAGAAAGTCTCGTATAATGAAAACTCAGCATCAGGGAAAACACCTAGTCGGGTATCAAACTTCCCACAAAACTAAAGAGGGGATCGAAAGAAGAGGAGCCTTCTAGATTCACATGACGTACTTTTATTCCTTCAAAAGTAATCGTAGGGGTCAAAACAGGGAAATTGGAAACGCGGCCTCCCGGGTACCTGGGTCGGGCAGGAAATACACGCGTGCAGGGATTGGCCTAAAACTCGGTCTCAGAAAGGATCTCTTGGGAATGAGGGGTCTTAACTTACATGGAAAGGTGGAACTCTCTTCATAGGAAAACACCCAAGTAGTGCCGATTGGCAACGTGAAATCTAGGACATGATGAAATAGAGTCAATCTGTAGGCAGGTAGCGATGAAGAAAACACATAGCTGAGTGGGGGGGTCTCTCCGAAGGGTTCACAGGAGGAAGGGTTACAGTGAAGAGGATACATGCTGTGCACCGTCGCACGACCGAGGTAAGGCGGTATAGCGAAGGTTAATTCTTGAGGGCGACTGATAAACTACCTTGGAAGTGAATCAATGAAGAGCTGCGAACAGAAGCCAAAGTCAACGGACCAGTAACTCATCGTCACCAGGAGGGAGGCAGGGGAAGTAAAAGTATGTGGGTCTGGCTGCACAGGGGAAGGGGGGGGAGGAAGGGAAAACCTTGGACCTCTCGAGACGGAGTAAGAGCCAACAAACCCGAAGGAATCGTAAGAAGTTGGGG
>Ga0179593_1600698_pt1 | contig 13820 bp, 26 predicted proteins | sample CZODoug2_1_08_16_FD_185931 | JGI IMG/M metagenome (GOLD analysis project Ga0179593, IMG submission 185931) | Vadose zone soil fungal communities from Angelo Coast Range Reserve, California, USA - CZODoug2_1_08_16fungal (PacBio error correction) | ecosystem: Environmental > Terrestrial > Soil >...
GGGAAAGGGAGGAAAGGATCCTTGGGGAAAGGAAAAGGAAGCAACGGCGGAAGAAAAAAAAAAAAGGAGAGGGGCCAGTAGGCATCGCACCTTTTTCACACCATCCTCTTCCGCCCCGGAAGACGGGGGGAAAGGTGATGGGGGGGGGGGGGGGGGGGGACGGGAGAAGGGGGAAAGGGACGGGGGGGAAGAATATTTGCCAGGATCCATTCTCTCCATTCGTCCCATACTTGCGAGAGATGGGGGGAGAAAAAGAAAAAAAAGGAGGATGAGGGGAGGGATCAGGGGGAAAAGAAAAAAAAGGGAGGGGTGACCACGCAATACATCGCCATTTCTCCCCTCCGCCCACGGCCCACCTGACAAAGAGGAAAAAAAAAAAGAAAGGGAAAAAAATATGGAAATGAGAGGCGGGAAAAAAAGAGGGAAAAAAAAACAAGCCATTTCATTTTTTCCTGCATCGGGGGACAGGGGAAAAAAGAAAAAAAAAGGAGAGAACAACGAAAGGGAGAGAGAAAGGAAAAAAAAGCCTTGATGGGGACTCATTCTTCCTGTCCACCTCACTGCATTCATCTGGGTTCCAAAAAAGAAAAAGGAGGAAAAATGCTTCCAAAAAAAAGAGGAAAAGGAGGGAAAAAAAAGAGGGGAACGAAGAGGCCCCAACGCGGGGGCTTTGCGATTCCTGATGTGTCGAATCAGCGTTTGTGGAAAAAATTAAAAAAAGGGAGCAAGAAAAAAAATAGAAAGAAGAAAAGGAGGGAACCACCTGCGATGACTTTTCTTCTACGCGCCCCACATCCCCAGCTTTGGATGGGAAAGAGGACGCAGGGGGAAAAGGGGGAGGGAAACAAGCCCGTTCGGGCTTTACCATCTACCCAACCCTCAACCGAAAAGGGGAACGGGAGAATCCGAGAAAAGGAGGGGAGAGGGAGAGGAAAAAGGTCAGACAGGGCCGCCAATTTTCATTAGAAGGAGACGCAAGGAAAAAGGAAGAGGGAGAAAAGAAGGGGGGGACGTGCCGCTCGGTCACTAATGAATTTTAACCATCGACGAGTGTCATTCATCAAAGCAAGGAAAAACCTTCTTGGAGGGAAAAAAAGAGGAGCTGGAAAAAGAAAAGAGAAGAAGAAAAAAAAATGAGTCCCAAGCACGAAGGTCCGTTCTCATCCTCTGCCTGCTTAACATTTGGCGTGCCCCTCTCGACAGGCGTGGGAGGAAAAAAAGGAGAACATTTGGAGGGAGGAACAAAGAGGGGGAAAGGGGGGAGTGGAGTGGTTGGGTTCTAGTTCACGCCTATACTTGCTGTGGAACGACTGACAAAAGGAAGAAAAAACTAAAAGAAAGCGGAAAAGAAAAGGAGGTGGGGATCTTCTCCTCCATCCCTCGCCGGTGTGCGGTGAGAAAAATTACGGGGAGAGGGAGAAAAAACAAAAAAAAGAAGGAAGGTTCACAACACGAGGGGGATCGCCATCATTTATCTCAAGCCCCCGAGTTGCCGATGAGTTCCACGGAGGAAGAGTGCAAAGGGGAAAACGAAAAAAGAGGGAAAAGAAAAAAAGGGAGTGGAGTGGAAACCAGATGAATTGAGTGCTGTGTACATTGCCGACTTTCCCATCAAGTCGTGGAGAGGCATGGGAAAAGTTCGAAGAGCAAGGGCTAAGGGGAGAAAAAGGAAAAGAAGGAAACAACTGAAATGGCTGGTGTTTCTTCAATTGACATCACCTATCTTTGGTCCGCCGCCGACTGTGAAAGGGGAAAAAAAAAGTAGAAAGAGGGGGGGGAAAAAGTGGGGGGGAAGGAGGGAAGGGGATTGCCGAAATCCATTTCACCCGACCTGCCTTCTCAATCACCATGCAACTGATCATTACAGAACGAAAATTGAGGGGGGAGAAAAAAGTCGGAATAAAGTGGGGATGCACAAAAGGGAAGAAGAAAGAAAAGGGGGGCTGATCTACCTCCGCCATTACTCTTCAAATCACCATACAACTCTATTTGTTTTCAGTGTGTGCTGTAAGGGAAGGCACTCAAAGGGGGTGAAAGGTACCAAGAAAGAGGAAAGAAAGGGGGGGTGAAGGTACATCCAACTTGGAGGTTTACCTAAAACCCATTTCCCTCATATACCCTAATCCTTACAATTGGAAGACTCATTCTCCCCCATAGACAGAAAACATTTTGAACTTACGGGGGGGAGATGAGAAGGGGGGGGGAAAAAAGAAGAGGAGGGGGAACCCGGGACAACTTTAGCCCAGCACTTAGTCTGTTAAATGGTAAAATCTCTCTGAGTGCCGTAGGGCACGACGTGTGGGAAAAAAAAAAAAAAATCAAAAAGGGGGAAGTGGGGCCGAAGAAAATGGGGGAAAAAAAACGAGAGGGGGGGGGGACTGAGCCAGGCGCATCCCATGCGTCTCCATATCTTTCGCTATCTGTGGGATCAGCGCCCACATCGGAAAAAACAAAAGGGAGGGAAGGAAGGGGAAGAAAAAAAAGGGGTTTCAGCATCCAGATCCAGGTCTCCCCCTCCTCCCACGTCCACACGAAAAGAAAAAACTCGGGGGAAAAAGGGGACGGAGAGAAAAAAGAAAAAAAAAAGACAAAGGGCAAGGGGGGTCATTTCCCGCAGCGGTGGCTTGAAATTAGTTCGTGGGGTTGCCAGGGAAAGAAAGAAGAATCTGAGAGAAGAAACGGAAAAAAAAAAAAGGAAAAGAAAGGGGGGGGGGCAATTCACTGGTTCCACCACGCCAAGCTCCTGGCGCAATCGGAAAGGAAAAAAGGAAAAAAAAAATGGAAAAAAAAAGGAAAAAAGAAAAGGGGGGGGGAAAAAAGGAAAACGAACGGGAAACTCATCTTCCACCTCTTTTTCTTGCGATTCATCCTGAGGGCGATCAACAAGGGGGGGAACTCGGAAGAGGAAAAACCAAAAAAAAGGAACACGGGAAAGATTATGCCCATGTTCGTCATTCCTATTCACCTTCACAAAAAAGGAATCCAAGGAGGGGGGGGGGGAGGGGGGAGAAAAAAAGGGGGAAAAAATCCGATTGCAGGTCGTTCCACATCCTTCTCTTTCTTTACACACCCCAACCGACAAAAAAAAGAAAAAAATGGTGGAAAAAAATGTAGGCACAAGGAAAGAAAAAGAAAAAGAAAAAGGGAAAAAGGACAGCGCAGTGTCACGCCGGTGCAGATCTCACTCCTTTCTATCATTCCGTCCAATGTTCATTAGGGCAGAAAAAAGTCTTTGAAGTTAAGAGAAGAAGGGGCAAGGAAAAAAGGCGGATATTCATCTCACACAACAACTTATTATTATTAAAATATAGAGATCCTGCCTCTTTGATGGCATAAAGAGGGGGAAAAAAAATTTCGGAAAAAAAGAGAAAACCCGAAGGGGGGAGGGGGAGAAAAAAAAAAAAAGAGAAAAGAGAAGGGGATAGAGAAACGCGCTACTGCGCGATCGTTTCTCCACCACTCTCATTTCTTGCATCTGGATGAGCAGGAAAAAAAGGGAAAAAGGCCCCGGAAGGGGATGTGGGTGGGGGAGGAGGGAAGAAAAAGACCTGCATCGATGTTTTGCCTATGGCTCATATTTCGCCGCGTGAAAAAAAAAAAAAAAATTGGCAAGGGACGCAGGGAGGGAAAAAAGGGGGGGGAAGGTGATCGTGCTACTTACCATGGTCATATCTTCCTGGATATTTCTCCGCCTAAAAGTTCGAAGAGAGGATACAGGAAAAGAAGGGTAGAAAAAAGAGAGAGAAAAAGGCAGAGTATTGCCCAATGGATTTGATTTCCCTATCTGGTTTGGCAGCCCGGAAGCAATCGAAGGGAGGGAAAGGAAACAGAGAAGGGATGTGTGGAAAGAAGAAGGGGGGAAAAAAAAAAAGGAGGATGGCGGACGTGATCTGCCGTCTCAACTGAGCAATGCGGGGATGAAGTTCCTGCATAAAAAAAGAAAAAACTGGGAAGGAAAGGGGGGGCTGGGGGAAAAAGGGGGAGAAAAAAAAAAGAAGGGGGGGGAGCAACGAGGCAACCAACGGCGCACTGATCGAAGCCCATTGCAGCGGGCAGCCGTTGTCAGCGTGGACGGGGAAGGAAAACCTGCAAGGAAAAAGAAAAGGGGGGAAGGGAAAAAAAAAAAAGTGGCAACGAGTGGGCGGGGATACCCCACTCTCGCATATATGTGGTACTCCTGGATGCGCCTTGGTCATGGCAAAGAAGAAAAAAAGGAATAAGACAAATGGGACGAGGAAAAAGGAAAAGGGGGAAAAAGAGACCGGGGCATGAAGAGTGTAGGTTGTGAGCCACTGTTCCGTGCCATACTTCCTCAGAATATTTTCCCGTACCCAGAAAGGAAAGAAGAAAGTAAAAAAAAGATGAGTGTTCGAACAAAACAAGGAAAGGAAGGGAAAAAAAAAAGAGAGCAAACACAACCACGGAGGAGGAGTTACACCTCCTCTCTCTTTTCGACTGCCGTCTTCCCATTTTTCCGGGCTGCAGGGGAGAGAAAAAGAAATTCCGTCAAAAGGAGAAGAAAAAACGGGAGAAAGGAAAAAAAAGGGGGACGTAGCACGGCAAGTTGTCACATCATACTCTTCAGCCCCGAAGACCAAGGTTTACAGAAAAAGAAAAAAGGTTAGAGGTCGGAAAAGGAAGGGAAGGAAAAAAAAAAGGAAAGAGAGGGAGCGAGAGGGGGATCCAGCTCCACTCTTGCAATCATTGCACTGTACTTCGCAAGGGGAAAAAAAAAGAAAGGACCGGCTTAAAGGACAAGGCAAGGTCAGGAAGGGGGGGGGGAGGAAAAAGAAAAAAGAAAAAAAAAAAGATGAAACACCGGCACTTGAACACAGCTGCCATTGCTTCTCTCATTTCCGCCTGTGCTTAGGGAAAAAAAATTTATGGAATTGAGAAAAAAAAAAGGGGAAATGCATCGGTTCGTTCCCTTCTTTCTTGTTTCAGGATCCCACGTCAGAAGGGAAAGGAAAAATGCAAAAGCAAAAGCAAAGAAAAAAAGGAAGAAAAAGAAAGGCACAATTCAGCTGGTTCCACGCCCAATCTCCTGGCGCAATCGGAGAACGTGCGGCGATTGCGGAAAAATCAGGAAGAGAGAACCGGGGGGGGGGGGGAAAAGGAAAAAAAAAAGAAAGCGGCCAACGCCGGTGTGGCTTGCATTCACTGCTTGCTATCACGCTGTTGTGTAAAAAATTCAGGCCGGCGCCGAAAGGGGAAGAATCAGAGGGACCCCATGGGGAAGGGAGAAAAAGGACAACAAAAAAAGCCTTTCTTCTATACACAAAGAAAAAAGAAAAGGCTTCGGACTATCTTCAGGACGTGATGAAGCGACAATAATGCCCATAGGGCAAACATCTATTTCCTTTCTTTCCACAGCCGTAATCGGGAAAGGAAAGAAAGGCCTCGAGACACGCAATGAAGGGAAGAAGAAAAGAAAGGAAAGGCGAATGAGCCCGTTTTCTCCCCTCTCTCGCATTGCGCGGTGTAAGGGAAAAAGGAAAGGGAACAAATGTCAGAGGGAAAAAGAAAGGAACCAGGTCGCTTTCTATTTGTGCGTGGCCAAAAAGGGAGACATCGAGAGGACAGAAAAAAAAAAAAAAAAAGAGAAAAAAGAAGAGGAGGAAAAAGAGAGAGATCCTGCCTGCTTGAGGAATGACACTCTTAGAGGGGAAAGAAAAAAAAACAAAAGGAAAAAAAAAGGGGAGTGGAAAGGAGAGGGAAAGAAAAAAGGACTCACCGCCGGCTTGCTATCTTCAACCGCGCACTGCGCGATCGTTGGAGAAAAAAAGCTACCATGAAAAGGGGCAGCGAGGGACGGGAAAAAAGAGAAAAAAAAAGAAGGGGCTGTGGACGACCTGCCATCGTTTTTTCCCTATGGCGCATAGTGCGCAGGGAAAACGCCAAAAGGGAGGGGGAGGGGGGGAAAAAGAAAGAAGGTGTGCCGGTGATCTTTCTCCTTACCATGGGCATATAGAAAAAAAAAAAGGTTTGGGGAAGCGACCGCGGACGGAATGGGGGGGGGAAAAAAAAAAAGAGGGGAAAAAAACCCAACGAGGGGCCGATTAAGTTCCCCTTCGTGTGCCTTCTTACCAAAGTCATAGTATTTGCAAGGGGGGGAAAAAAAAGTCAGGATAGATTGAGAAAGAAGGGAGGGGAGAAGAGAGGGGGTTACCATCCAAGGCGTGTATCTTCTTTCTTACTTATCTGCTCGGCTCAGACTGATAATGGAAAGGAACGGAACGAACAAAAAAAAGAAGGAAAAAAAAGGGGCGGGGGGTGGCAGAAAGACATCAACTATCTTTTTTCCCGCCGCCGACTGTGCCCTGTGAAGAAAGAAAAAAAAAAGACCTGCAAAAAACAGTTTTGTCACGTTTCCCTTGTTCTTCGTGGGTCTACCTGTCGATGGATGCGAAGAAAAAGAGGAAAAATCAAGGAGAACACGGCGAAGGGAAGAAAGGAAAAAAAGGGGGGGGACGCATGGGGAGGCCGCCTTTGCGCACTGTCAATCTCTTCATACCGTCCTTAAGACGACCATGGCGGAAAGAGAGAAAAAGGAAAAGGGGGGCAGTGTAAAGGGGGGGAGTCAAGGGGAGAGAAGGGAAGGGGGGAAGGAAGAAAAAAAGAAAAAGGGAACAAAGGTACCAGCCTTACGTGCTTTGCTAAAGTTTTTCACGTCCCGCAAGCGGGACTGATTTAAGGGGGGAAAAAAGAAAAGGGAAAAAACTGGGGGAGGAAGGAGCCCATCGCTCGAAAAAAAAAAAAGGGAAAAAGTGTTCCGGGAGGTCAGGGTCTATTCGGACCTGGGTTTTCGAAATCAAGTGGGATTACTCAATTAAATTCAGAAAGGGGGGAAAAAAAAAGCGGGGGGAAAAAAGATCCGCCGGAGGAAGGAAAAAAGGGGAAAAAAAGGGGGGAAGAGGGAACACTGAAACCACTCGAGTTGTCTTTGTTTTGCCGAGTAACTGGCGGTAAGATCAAAAAGAAAGAGCCAAACCCAGGGGCGTAAAAGAGAGGAAAAGAAAGGAAGGAAAAGGGAAGCATGGCAGAGGTCGTTCTGTATTAATCGTTGCCTGCTTGCTAAAAAAAAAAAGGACCCCCGAAAAAACTGGGACAAAACGGCGTGCCCGCTGCCATGGCTTCGATCATTTCCTCCGGTGTGGCCCTGGAAAAAAGAAAGGAAGAATCAAAAAAAAAAAAAAAGGCCCGCGGGGGGGGAGAGGGAGGGGGAGAAAAGGGAAAGTGGTGCCCGTGCAGCGGGGCTGACCTTCGTTCTTGTTTTCAGGACCCGTCGCCCGGCGATGAAAAAGGAAAAAAAAAAAGAAAAAAAAAACACAAAACGACAAACGACGGGAAAGGGGGGGGAAAGAAAAGAGAAAAAAGGATGACCGGGGAGAAAGAGGAAGGAAAGTTCGCTATTTCTTCCGTTCTTCCCACCACAAGAGCGGGGGAACTCAAATCCATTGGGGCAATACTATGACTTGGTTCCGCGCACGACGTGGAAACCGAAAAAAAGAAAGGAACAAGTGGGAAAAAGGAAAGAAGACGAGAGGGGGAGAAGAAAAAAGAGACAAAGGAAGATGCACAAAATGGTACGTATTCCACGAATCCCCGCACACCGGCGAAGGGGGGGAAAAAAAAAAAAAAGGTTAGGAAAGAGCCGGAGGAGGGAAAAAAAAGGAAAAAAATGCAGATTGAAATGTCTTCCACAGCCTCTCGGGCGTGACATCGAAAAAAAAAAAAAAAAGGAAAAAATGAAAAGTCCTGCGCAGAAAAGAAAAAAAAAGGAAAAAGAGGGGGAAGGGCGCGGTGCAGAGAAAGCACTCCTGTCTATCATTCCAGCCAATTTTCAGCCGGCCGATGATGCGCACAGAAAAAGGGGAAAAGGGAAAGGCTGTGGGAGGTAAGAGATGTCAACAGAAGAAGGGTAAGAAAGAAGAGGTAAAGGAAGAAGGGAAGAGAGACATAGGGATGCATGACACTCTTCGCTGTTACACTCCTTCTGACAGAGAGGAACGGAACACAGAAAAAAGCATAAAAAGACGACAGGGAAAAGGGGGAAGGAAAAAAAAAAAAAGGGAGAGGGACGAACCACGCTCATTTCCGGGCACTGAATGAGCAGAGGAGGGAAGAAAATGAGGAGGTGGGGAAAGGGGGGGGGGGGGGGGGGGAGGGGAGAAAGGAAAAGAGATTTTGCCTATGTCTCATATTCGCCTCGTGAAGCCGCAGATAGGGAAAAGAAAAGTTCGATGGACGACCATCAGAAAGGGGGAAGGGGGGGAATAATCTTCCGTTTAATTTCCTCCGCTCCAGTGACGTGGGTGTTCAGGAGGAAGGAAAAAAAATCATGAAAGGAAACCCGAAGGTTGGGGGAAAAGAAGGGAAAAGTGAAGGGAGGGGGGCCCGAGCGGGTGTTCAGCATTAGCAATCTCCTCACTGTTCTCGATTGCGCCAGGAGCCTTGGGGAGGGGGAAAAAAGTTGGAAAAAGGAAAAAAAGAAAACCTACCAAAACCACCAAATGAATTTGCATTGTCTGTGGGGGAAAAAGGAAAAAAAAAAGAAAAAAAAATCTAAGAAGGAAAGTTCTTCAGAGGGAAGGAAAAGGGGGAGAAAGAAAAAAGGAGGCACCAACCTGAAATGGCTTGGGGGTGTTCGCAAGGACCCAACGAGCTTGTCAGCCGCACGAAAGGGGAAAAAAGGGAAAAAGGACGGAAAAAAGGGGGGGCCAACACACGGGTGTCACGGAAGGGGAAGGGGGAAAAAAAAAAGGGAAGGGGGAAAGGAACGGGGCGGCAAAAGCAATCCTTCACTATTCATTACAGAACGAAACTGTCGAAGTAGAAGGGGAAAAGGAAAAAAAAAGGTACGAAGACATGGCGCATGGGAAAAAGGAAGGGGGAAAGGGAGGGGATACATCTAACCGACATGTACTCTCACAAATCAAATCACAACTGAGTGGTTCAAGTGTGCCGGAAGGGGAAAAAAAAAACCTAAGAAAAAAGGAAGAGATTTTCAAAAGGGAAAAGAAAAGGAAGGGGAGAGAGGGAGGAAAAAAGTTGATGCAGCCCCACTGATTTTCTAAAACCCAGTTCCCGCATATACCCTGAAGCCCGTAAAAATGGAATACGTAAAAAGAAAAAAAAAAGAGCATGAAGGGGGAAAGAGGTTTCACAGGGCTTCACAGAGAAGGGGGGAAAGGGGGGGGGGGGGGGGAAAAAGGAAGGACAACGGGGAGGGGGACCAGAAAACACTTTATCCCCAGCACTTATTGTCTGGGTAAGTGGGAAAATAGCTCTGAGTGCCGGAGGGGAAAAAAAAAGAAAAAGGAACCAAGTGGTGCGGGGAGTGGGAAGAGGGAGGGAGAAGAGAGGAAAGAGTGGGACCATGAAAAGCCAGTCGCATCCTCTCTTCCCTAATCTTGCGCGACGCTAGGGATCCAGCGCCACTCGTTGCAAAAAAAAGAGAAAAAGGAAAACTGAGGGAGGGGAAAGGCAGGGAGGGAAGAGGGGAGAAAAAAAAGAAGACCAAGGACACAAGGCTGACAAACGTTTTCCCTCTGCCATGGCTTCGATCAGTGCCCGCCGGGTGCCGGAGAGAAAAAGTGAAAAATGGCCGCAAAAAAAGAGAAAGGGACCGGTGAGTGAAAAGTCGTTCTTTTTTCCGGATCCCTTCGCCGCGATGAGGGGAAGGAAAAAAAAAGAAAAAAAAAAAAAAAAAGTTCAAAGGAGAAAAGAGTTGGAGGGGGGGGGGGAAAAAGAAAGGGAAAAAAAAAGGGAGGAAAGCGGGAGGAAAAACGTGCGGGCGATTGCTTCCGTGCTGCCCCCCCGAAGAAATCGCAGAAGGGGGGAAATACCCATAGCAAAAATCGGGGGGAGGGGGGAAAAGGGGGGAAGGACGAGCTCGATGCCTCCGAACACCCACTTCACTGGAGCGGGAAATCAGCCCACGGAGATTGAAAGGAAAGCACACAAGGAGGGGCGGGCGAAAAAAAAAAAGAAGGGGAGTTGTTGTTTGGACGATCTGCGGCTAAAAAAAAAAGCCAGAGGTGCATGTCGGAAAAAAGAAGGAACACCCAACCAAATACACGCCCGTTTCCTCCTGGCGCGAGCAGGGAAAAGGGAGAAAGATGCCCCCGGAAAAGGAGAACAGGGGGGGGAGGGGAAGATAGGAAAGATGTAGAGCATTCCTTCCAATGTTCATAGGACTCAAAAAGGCGGCTTGCTAAAATGGGGGAAGGGGGAAAAGGGAGAGGCACGAAGGAAGGTGTACCATCTCAAATATTTTCCTTCCTCAAATCAGTCATGAGAAATAGTAAAGAAAGGCCCTGCGGTGGAAAGGAAGAAAAAAAAGGGGAAGGGAAGGAAGTCCGGAAAAAGGGAGGAACGGACACCTTACATATTGCTTAACGTCACAATATGCAATCCGTAATGGGAAGGGAGGAAGAAGAGAAAAAAAAGGGTACAGAAGGGCACAATCCGCGCACGGACAGAGGGAGGAAGAAAGACGGGGGGGGAAATGAGCAGGAGGCGACCTATTTTACCTTCTCGCGCCTGATAACCGGGCTGGGGGTGGGGGGAAAAAGGTAAATTCACGGGGCAAGGTGGAAATAAGTGGAAAAAGAAGGAAAACCAAAAACAGCCAACTCTTTTTCTTTTTTTCTCGTCGCCGCCATCCTCGAAGGGGAAAGGAAAAAGAGGAAGGAGGGGAGAAAAGGAAAGAGACGCGGGACTGAATTTTTTCACAACACGCGTGATCGCATCAGTGAATCGCAGCCACCTAGGGGAAAGGGGGAAAGGAAACCAGGGGGGGGGGGGGGGGGGGGAGGGAAAGAAGCGGGGGGGAAAAAAAAAGGGGGCAGAACAAGAAGGGGGGAGGGGAACCATATGAATTTGCATTTTCTGTGGACAGGCAACTGGTCCCCCTCAAGGCGTGGGAGCACAAGGAAAAGGAAAAAAAGTCATCAGAAAGGGGGAGCCTGAAAGAAAGGAAGGGGGAAAAAAAGGGGGGGAGGGGGTGGCTCCCATTACATCAACTAGCTTTTTGGTCCGCCAACGAACGGGGGGAAAGGGAAAAGAAAAAGTACAAGAAAAAATGGCAGAGGCACGCAAGTGGGGAAAAAGGGGGGGAAAGGGAAGCTAAAGAAAGCAGACCTCCTGGCTCAAATCATATCATTCACGGATTCATTACAGAACGAAACTGGAGAAGGGAGTTGAGGGGGAGCCCAACCAAGCACTCGACGAAAAGAAGAGAGAGGGAAAATTTGAGGCAGACCGTCTTAATATCGACATTGTCTTATCTCTACCTCCAGTTACTCGTCACAAGCAAAAAAGGGGGGGGGGGGAATCCGAGGATTGGACAACTGTGCAAAGAGGAAAATAAGGGGAGGGGGGAAGGAGAAAAAGGGGGGGGGGAACGGCCAGGAAGAGGGACTGATTTAATTGATTCACACTTTATTTTCTAAAACCCAGTTCCCCCAAAAAAAAAAAAAAAAAAAATCTCTCAAAAAAGGGAAGAGGGAAAAGAAAAAGGGAGGAGGAAAGGGGAAGGGGAGAGGAGGGGAAAAGGGGGGTTAGAAAATCAAGGGGATGAATCATTAAATTCAGTCCCGCTTGCGGAGGAACAAAGGGGGAAAAAAAGGGGTGGAAAAGAAAAGGGGGTACACAAAAAGAGGAAGAAAGAAAGGGGGGGAGGGGGGATGGGGGACCCGAAAGTAAGGGAGGGTAGAGACCGCCATTTCTCTCTTCAACGCTGAAGATTTTGTCCATGAGCCAGGAGAGGAAAAAAGAAAAAGAAGAAAAGGGAAGCAGGAAAGGGGGAGGAGGGGGAGGGAAGGAAAATAGGGCCTTGCTTGCTTTGCGCCCGGCGGTCGGAATGGCTTGCGAGAAAAAAGAAAACGGAAAAGGAGAAAAAACGGCTTGCCCGCTGCCATGGCTTCGATCAGTGCAAATTTAAAAAAAGGAGGCGGGATGAAAAAAAGAAGGGGCTCCCCCCAGCCATTTCTGTTGGTGCAGAAAAAATTGAGAAAGTCGCCGTGTATGAAGAAAAAGGAAAGAGACAAAAAAAAAGCACGGCGACACAAGCACCTTCCTCCGCCATCATCTCCCCCGCCGGTGGGGGGGGAAAAAAAAAAAACTGAAAAAAAGCCTTGCGCAAGGAGGGAGAAAAGTGGAAAAGGAGGGAAAAAAGAATCGGGAAACTGCACCTCATTTTTCAATACTATTACTTTGTTCCGCGCAACTACGTGTACGACAGAGGGGAAGAAGGGGAAACTAGGGGAAAAATGCAGGAGGAGGAGAAGAAAAAACCCACTTCACTTTATCTTATACCTCATCCACTATGATATGAAAAGGGGGGCAGGGAGACCGGGGGAAGGGCGGCGAAGAGAAAAGGAAGGGGGGTGGGGGTAATGGACTAATCTCTTCTTTCACGCCGTCGCACTTTCAAAGAAAAAGGGGGAAGAGGAGATCGACCAAAAAAAAAAAAAGAAGAAAAAAGGAATAAGGAGCCTCCTTCTTCATCCATATGCCCGGCAATGAGCTGGGGGGAGGAACTGGGGAAGAGGCCTGTGGAGAAGGGGAAAAAGAAAAAAGAAGGAAGATATGCGCACTACCTTCTCTTTCTATTTGTTGCGTGGGAAAGGGAAAAAAATCTGAAAGGAAGTGTACCAGCGGAAAGGGGGGAGGAAAAAGAAAAAAGAGACAAACAAAAAAACGGAGGATGAGTAAAGTATAGATCCTTCCTGCTTTGATGGAATTGACACCTTCCGAGGGGGAGGGGAAAAAAAAAACCTACAAAAAGGCCAAGCCGAAGTCGTGAGGAAGAAAGAAAAGGGAGGGACCGGCAGAGACAGGCGTGCTATCTGCACCGCGCACTGCCGATCGTTTAGGAAAAAAAAAAAAGAAGGGGAGGAAAAGAGGGAAACCTGCTCGCGCCTGATTAACCGGGCGTGGAGTGGTTGGGGGGGGGGAAATGAGAAAACTGCAATCGATGGGGGGGGGGAAAAGGAAGAGGAAAGTCCTACCCACACCTGCCAAAGCTGGGGCTGTTGGGGGGAAGATACCTTTGGAATACCGTCCCATGGGGAAAGAGAGGGAAGGGGAGAAGGGAAAAGAAGGGAAAGGAAGTGGGAAAAAGCAAAAAGTTGATCGCCATCAGTGTACTCGCAAGCCACCGATTTTTCGATTAGTTCCCGTAGTGCATAGAAGAAAAAAAAGGGGGGGGGAAGGGGGGGGCCCGATCGTGGTTGCACACTTAAGCAATCGCGCACGTTCTCGCTTGGACGGGAAAAAGGGAAGCATAAAAAAAAAGGGGAGGGGACAGGGAGGAGGGAGGGAGGAAAGAAGGGGCGTGAATCACAGAAGGCGACTTATCCTGAAACCATAACTACTTTCACGCACCGCGGCAGGAAAAAAAAGAAAGGAGGGGAACCTCCGGGGGGGGGGGGAAAGGTTGACATCGATCAAAAGGGGGGGAGAAAAGAAGAAAGGGGGGGGAAAAAGGGGGGGGAAAGGGGGGAGAAGTGGGCTACCTTTCTCTGTATGCGAAGCCATTTCGAAAAGGAAAAAGAAAAAAAAGCTCACGTGAAATCTTGCAAACCGAGGGGAGATGGAAAGAGAAAAAAAGGGGAGGAAGACTCTTAAGATCTACTTGCTTTCTCTACCGCCATTTACCGGCAAAAAAAGAAGGGAGGGAAAAGGTGGAGAGTATGGTGTGACACAAGGGGGGGGAAGGAAAGAAAAAAGAAAAAGGACGTGCTTGGCACTTTTTTTCTTCCGCATCGGACTGATTTAATGATTCATCCCCCTTGATGGGGAAAAAAAAAAAG
>Ga0179593_1624971_pt1 | contig 13820 bp, 25 predicted proteins | sample CZODoug2_1_08_16_FD_185931 | JGI IMG/M metagenome (GOLD analysis project Ga0179593, IMG submission 185931) | Vadose zone soil fungal communities from Angelo Coast Range Reserve, California, USA - CZODoug2_1_08_16fungal (PacBio error correction) | ecosystem: Environmental > Terrestrial > Soil >...
CAGAAGAGACGGGTGGAAGAGGACTTGGCCAAGGAATTTAACTAGAAAAAAGCTTCTCAAGCTCCCGGAAAAAAAAAAAATGTTCACTCTGTTCGTTACCAGCCAGGAGAAAAAACTTTAGGATACAGGATAGTAAAATTCGTTCAGGGTAGTCAACTGAATTGGAAGTCATGGGTGATGCAGAACTCGAGACAGAGAGGAAGGAAAAAAGGAAAAAGGACCAAGGGGAAAAGAAATACCGAACAGGGGTTCGGGCGAAACTTCGAAAAAAAAGCGTTACGGCAAACTACGCAACCAAAAGGAACCACCGCAAGTGCCTCTAGGTAAAAACAACCGCCAAGATGGGAAGAGTAGGAAGTTAGGGATCCCAAAAAGTTTCTAAAGGAAAAAATATTCTCTGGACAAAAAAGACGGAGGGTTGGGGGACGGCGGGAAGGAGAACGCCTGAATTTCAACGGAGAAATCAAGAATCTTGGGAAGGAGAGAGGTCCTAAAGGGCCAACCGTCGACGGGGGGGAATTATGGAAAAGTACGAGGAGCAGAGACTTCCTTTGGGAAAACAGTTGAGAGATCAACATTGCTGATATTCAAAAAAAAGTGGAACTCTTCACTCTGGGTAAGCTCTTGGAGGACACAGGGACCCTAAGGAGGGAAGCGCAGAAAAAGAGGCCCGCTGTGGGGGAAGAAAGACTCTTCACGTCAAATCCGGAGCGGAAAGGCCGAGGAAGGAAGGGAACCCGTGAACGAAGGCGTAAAAAAAATTCACTATTAAGAAAAAGGAGGCCTCCGCCCGAGCGAAGTCTGCTCAAAAAAACTTCAAAAAACCGAAGAAGGAGAGAACTTGGAAAAAGAGGATGCTGGAAAGGTTGAGCTGCCCCGAGGGGAAAGGGGCGGGGGGAAGAAAATGCAAACGGCCGAAGCTTGAAAGTTGATGTGCCCGTCTTGAAAGCGCTAACTAGATACCGAAACACTCCGCTAATCGGGGGTTCAACAAGGTTAGTGGGGCAAAGAGGCGAAAGTTGGGGGGAAGCTGCATTTTCGAGAAAAAAATTCGGATAGAAAGATCACAATTAACATATTCAAATCTGGACGGAGGAAATCAAAAAAAGGAAAGATCATCTTAGAAAGTAAAAGGGGGGGGTACCGTCTGCCAAGATGTCAAAATAAAAAAACGGGCGTTACGGTGGAAAGCCCACGAAAAAAACTTCCGCTCGGGAAGGAAAGAAGAAATAAAGGGGGTCATGACCGCTTCCCCCTCTTAGGAAGGGAACCGAATCAATCCGCGAGAACGCGAGTCAAGCTGACCCCCGGACCTAGCGGAAGACCATGGAGAAGCCTCTGAAGTCAGATCGAAAAGACCTCCAGATTTATACAGATGAAAAAAAAGAAAAAGGATCGCTAAAAAATCCGAGGGGTAAGACCGTCTCGAAGAAAAAAAAGCAATTTAAGTACGCAAAGACCTAACTCAAATCAAAGGGAAAGGACCTACATCGGAGGAAAAGAAAAACAAGCAAATTTCGTAGAGAACTAGGTATCTTTAAGTCCTAACCTGAAAAAGGGGAGGGGGGGACCCAGGGACTTCAAAAAAGTAAGGGGACGTCTGAAAAAAAAGCAATTCCAGGGAGCATCTCGATTCCCAATATTCGTCAAATGAACTCTACACACCTCCCCCCTAGGGTAGTAGTGAAATTCGTTTAAAACGTCGAGAAAAACAAAAAGCATGGAGTGCTCCTCAACATCATAAGGTCGTTTTCATGAGAAGAAGTTAGAGATACATTAACCTCTCCTAGTCTATAAAGAAAAGACGGAAACTAGACTTCATAACTAAGACCTATACAAGAAGGAGAAGACTTGACTCTAGGGTTTAGCCGGAACGAGAAAAGGAGGGGGAAGAGAGACATGGGTAGTACATAGAAGCCCTGAGTCTACAAGAAAAATAACGAAGAGGGGGTCTTCTAGGCGGTGCCAGATGGGTATGAAAGGTCGAGAGGAAAGAGCTCAAAAAAGGAGAACCTCCGTCCCTACGATGAAATAGAATCCACCAAAAGCCCCACTATAATGAAAAATAGAAAATACTAAGAGCCAAACGAGGAACCAACATAAAGGGAAGACCTACACTCTAGCTTGGGAAGAATAACAACCATCTGACAAGGGAAAGGCTCAAGATCGAGCAGAGCCTAGAAAATCAAAAAAGGAAATTAGAGGGAAAATCTCATCCTCCGAAATCATCGTCCAGCTAGGAAGGTCATGTTGAGCTTTTTCGTCGTAGGGGGGTGGAGTATTGTGTCTTTGCTTGGGAAGGGGGATCGTGGGAAATGATCGCCTTTCTGGAAGAAAAACTTTACTGACACTGGGGTGTCGTGGATTAAAGGGAACGTAGACGGCTGGCGCTAGTGCGAGATTAAGCTAGATTCGAAAAGGGGGAAGTGGGATGTCCCAAAATAGACCTATTTAAAAGGAAAAAAAGGGAAAAACGTCTGTGCTAGTGTGGGGGGTGTAAGAAATCATGAGAATAGACCCGCGGGGTTCGCAAAGGGTATTCATTTCTGTTGGGGTTGTTATTCGGAGGCAGGAAAGGAAGGGTCGCCTATTTCCGGGAACCATCAGGGAAGATTTTACGGGGCAAAGAAGAGTTCGAAGCGGGGGGTAAAAGCGCTCGGCGTAGCCTAAGAAGGAATAGAATGGATGTTAAGGGTCCCACGGAAGGTTCTTGGAAAAAGCGATGGATAAGTTGAGGCATTAGTTGCTGGAGTGGGAGAGGACAAGAAGGGAGTTATATCAAGAGGGGGCCTGAGGAGGTTAAGGAACGATCAAGATCAGGGGGGGATCTTTAGATATTAGGGAAGCGTCCCCAAGGAGGGGAGAGAAAGACTACTAGTGCCGTGAAGGTTCTTCTTACGGACAGGGAAAGAAGTTGATTTCTGGAAACTTCGCTGAGTAAATGAAGGGGTTCCCGTGCGTAGCGCTCGGGGCTCAAAAGGGGAGGAACAGAGAGTGAGTCTGAAGAAGTTTTCCTAGGAAGATTTCCTGGCCGATGATTCTAATTCGCGAGGGTGCAAAAAGCGGCGGGGAGAGGGGGAAGGTTCGAAATTAGGAAGAAAAATTGCGGCTTTGAGGGAAGGGGAAAAGAACCGGACGGAGGAAAAAAAAGTGGGGTCATACAATGAAGTAAAGGTTGGGGGGAGAAATTCCGAGACCAGGGGTAACTCCCTAAAGAAGGGAGAAATGAAGTGAAAGGGGAAAAAGGATATTAAGTTTTGAAGGGGGGGGTGGATCCAGTATGGATGTTTCTCGCAACTTTAAAGGAGGAAAAGAAAAAACGAACGGAGGGGAGATTGGGGGGGAGTCCGAGGGAAAAAAATTAAAAACTCACGATGAGAAGTGATCAGCGCGCTGGTATAGTTGAAAGGCGCGAAAATAAAAGAAAAGTTCGCGGGGGAAGGGGGGCTGTCAATACTAGAGAGCAAATCTCAAGGATTGGACGGAAGGATTCCATCAAAAACGGTGGGGGGCGGGGTGGAGGATCAGAGAAAAGCGGGAGTGTGAACATTTAAAGAGGAACATGAAGGTGAAGAACTAGCAGGTTCATGGTATTGGGGTTTCCGACCGAAATCTGGAGGTCTCAAGACAGCTCGAGGGGTCTCCTTTCAAAAAAAAAGGGAGTTGAAAAGGGAAAAAACCACGGGTTGAGTGTACGAACGCTGAGGCGACCAGGTGCATCCCCATCTTTGAAAATAAGGGCAACTGGAGTGGGGCGGGATCAAATCAAGTGCTTGAAGGGGTTGAGACGGGGGTTGGGGGGGGCAGAAAGAGATCGATACCGATAGGCCTACGGAAAGTTTGCAAGGGCGCAGAACGGTTTTTATTTAGTCAAGAGTGAGGGGATCCGAAGGGAAGTGAAAAGTGGGGGGCAGAAAAGGGTCCTCAAAAAAGGATGTTAGGTGGGGTGGGGTTACAGGGCGTATTGGTGAAGCCTGAGGGGGAGGGGGGGATTAAGAAAAATTCGAAAAAGAAAAAATCGTAGAAGTGCTGCGAAACAAATGGTCTAAGGGACGTTCTGGCAGCGGGGTGGGGGGGGGCGGGGTCAAAAGGGAACTTTGGAGGAAATTTATTCAAAAAAAAAGAAACTGCAAGGAGGCCCGAGTGTGAAGGGGAAGTCCACATTTTTGAAAGGATTGGGTCCCGCCGTCTCAGAGGTATCAGAGGGCAATTCCCGGTTTGGGGCCCCCCCGCATAAAGCCAAATCCTTCGTGAGTACGATGGGCCGACTTTATCAGTCGGAAAAGGGGAGTCTGAGAAAAAGTTTCTCAGGGAACCATCCTTCGGGGATGGCCGCGAGTGGGGGGGTTTTTTGGGGGAGAGGGGGGTCAAGAGCATCAGGGAAAAGACTCGTAAAAACAGGAATCTAGAAAAAAGATTCTGAAAAAGGGAGCTACGTGGGGGGGGAAAAACAACCCGTGCGATGAACAAAGGTAAAGAAAATATGCAAAAAAACAGATTCAGAAAGACTAAAAAGGATCCAGACCATGCAAAAGGGCTCCGGGGACGAATGGGAGTGACCGACAAGAAGAGAGACATAGTTCAAAAGAAAGTGGTGCGGCATAGAGGAAGAAAAAGATGGCATTGTTGGCAACTAGAAGGTCAATTGGAAGAGGGACGCAAGAATCAAAAAGAACCAGGCAGGCCGGTTCTTGTCGCCGAAGGTGGCACTAACTGAACGGAGAGACTACGGAGAACCCTAAAACCAGGGGTAAGAAAATTTTGGGGAAAACCAAACCACGCCGATCCAGTTTAATACGAAACGTGGAAAAGGGGACGAAAAGTTGGGGGGCCCGGGCTTGGAAACCCAAAGAAAGGAAAAGGTGTGAGGGACCACGCGCGAAAAATGCCAATCTCCCAGTTTCAGCACGACAAAAGATTCAAACCTTGAAAAGACGAAAATAAAAACGGGGACTGAAAAGAAACAGAGACGTCAAACAATTAACGCGTTATCGCAGAAAGGGGGAGGATAGCGTGGGAAAAGGGGGGGCACCCATTTCGAAAAAAAGTAACGAATGCTAAAAATCAAAAAAGTAGGAAAGGTCGATTATGTGGGAAAGAGGGTCCATACGTGAAAAAGCGCAAGAAAGCACGTTCCATATCATCGAAAACAACGGGGAGGATAGGAAGATCTGGGAAGCCTTCTAAGTATCAGGAGGTCCCGTGAAAGGGGCACCTTCGCGGAGGAAAAGAAAAATCGGACCTGCGGGAGGGCAAAGAAGTAGTCCTGATACGTCTTGGAGTGTTGAAAAAAGGAAAAAACGCGAGACAGCCGGAGGCTCTAAGGGACCTCCTTGATGAGGGGGGGGGGGTCGTTTGAAGGCTGAACGCCTTTCTGCCAGACTCGAAATTGGGGGAAGGCTACCCTCTTGCCAAATGACAAATCGTGAGGGGGGGGAAAGCCTCCCTCCTGGGGGGAGGGGAGGGACCGCGACTAAGCCTATACTGAAAAAACGTAAAATTTTCAGAAATTTCACGGCTACTTTAGTGAAAACACATATGACTCATGGGTCCAATTAACTATTCCTCAGGTGACATATAGGGAAGCTTGAAATAAAAAAAAGACTCATCGTTAGAAAATGGGAGGCGGCATCGGGGAAAAAAAATACCGAAAGGGAGGGATGAGTATCTGGTGAAGTACCTCTTATCAGGGGATCCTCCGGAAAAAAAGAAGAGTACAATATCGAAGGAAGCGTTGAAAAAAAAAAACCGGAAAAAGGAGGGAGGAAGCCCGAGGAACACCCCCGCAAGAGAGCGTCCCGTAAAAAAGGAGAAGATAAAACCCTGAGGATCGAATCAAAACTCTCCACTTTTTCTGGAAAAAAAAAAAAGCTGGAAAAGGGCCTTTAGCTCCCAAAAGGGATTCCTTCAGACGAAGGGAGAAAGGAAATAAATAAATCAAGGAGGAAAGGGCCGCCTCCGAAAAGCAATACGTCCGGCAAAAAACGAAGGGGAAAAAAAGGTCGAAAGGAAAATCCCAGCAGGAAAAACCTAGGAGTCCACCTTAGATGAGTTCCTATGAAACTGAAAATCCGTCCTTTAAAGGGGGGAGACTCACAAAAGAGAGAACCGCTGAAAGTTTTGAGAAAGAAGCTCAAGCAAATAGAAAAATCCATAACCCTGAGACAAAGAACACGGGGGGCAGAAGTAACCTCGTCCGGGATCGGCGGGGGACAATCTCGAAGAGGGCAAAACTAGGTTCGGCTCAAAAAGGCTTTTGGATGCACTACCAAGAAAGGGAGAAAAAGAAACTCTTGAGCAAGAAAGCTAGCAAGAGAGACTCAAATGGGTGAGCACCCGAAAAAGAAGAAGGCGAAACTCATGAAGAGAATACCCATCTATCTCAAGGCCCCCTAAGGGGGAAGAAGGTTCAAGCAGCATCGGGAGAAAAACGAGAACTCCGCAAAATTAGAAGGCCGGGCTTTTAAACAATCGCGGGGGAAGGGGATAGCCTCTACCCTTTCCAGAAAAGAACAAAAGAACAGCGGCGTCCATGTCGGATCCATAAAAAGAGCAGAAGTCCAAGCCCAGTAAAACCGCATGAAAGCAAATCCTGCTGGGCCAAATCCGAAAGACAAAGACCTAAAAGAAAAAAAATTCCAACCCCCACCCCACCGCCCCCGGAAAATCTAGCTGTCCGCGACATTTAGAGTCTGAGGAAGGCCAGCAAAAAGGGATAGAGATCAAACAAAAAAAGAAGGGGTTAAAAAAGATCTGCTGGTCGAAAGAAAGAAGCTAGCGGTCATAGGAAACTCAAAGGATGGGTTCCCATTACTGGATGTCTCTTTTTTGGAGAATTGGTAGAACTTTTGCAACATTGAAAGAAAAATTTGGAGAGGAAGGGGTTCGGGGTGAAACGAGCTGGGGCCTCAGTGTTCTGGACTCTTCGGGGAGGTTAAAGGGTTCTTTTCCCTTTTCAAAGAAAAAAATTTTCGAGGAGGGCACGCCTAGAAGTCGGCGGCGAGTGGGGAGGAGCTGAAACGGGCGGAGAAAAAAAAGATGAGCATGAAACGGCGGATCGAGGGGAGGGAGCCGGAATCAAGGCGCGCGGGAAGGGAAGAGCACGGAAGGTAGGAAACAGATTAATGGGGAACTTACGAAATGTCAGGAAAAAAACGTTGGGGTGCAGAGAACGTCTTCGAGTGTTACGAAGGGGATCTGAAAAACTGATAGGTCCCAAACTTGTGCGCGAAATGAGAGCAAAAAAATTCGTAGAAGCAAAAAGGGAAAAGATTGAGGAGGTAAAGCAGGAAGTTCGCACCTCCGGGGTGTACTGTGAAAAGTCACAGGGAAACGAGGAGAAGGGAGTTGGGGGGAAAGGGGGTCTCGCTGGGACTTAAACCAACCAGGAGGTGAGAGCGCGGGGAGAAAACAAAGGACGGGGGGGCCGGGGGGGGGGACCTGAGAAAAGCTGAGCCGTTATTAGGGGAGCGTTGAAGGAGGAAAATACATATGTCGGGGTGGATTTATTGAAAGTCAGAAGAACTTCCTTGTAGGGATAAAGGGGGAACTGAAAGAAGGGGTGAGCCGGGGAGAATGATAGGGGTTTCACCCGGGCGGTCCCAAAAGAGGGAAGAGATTGTCTAAGGGTTTGCAGGGGTTTCAAAGATCGAGGTGCTCATGGAAAAAAGTGAAGGATCTTGCTGGGAGAGGGGAGGAGTTCCGTTCTGCACAGAGGGGAAGGTGGGGTGAAGAGAGCTCTGGAGAGAGGGTATGTCGAGAAAAAAGGTATAGCCTGAAATACAATGAGGGAGTATTTGTGTGTATAGAGAGATGACGCAGGAGGGGGGAATCAAGGGTTTTTTAGAAGATTAGAGGGATTTAAAAAATAAATATGGAAGGGGGATCCCATAGTGGAAGACTCAATGAAAAAGGAAAGGCGTAAAGAGAGGTTGGACCCAAAAAAACCGAAGGTCTTGGATGTCAGAGGAAGGAGGGATTCCAATGAACGAAGTGAGAAATTAGTGCGTGGCAAAGGGGGGGGTGTACTCTCGAAGGGTTTTCAATCGGCTGAGTCTAAGAAGAAAAGACTAGCAGAGGAAAGGAAGTCCAGACTAAGAGAAGTCAGCATCAAAGGTTACGGTGGAGACCATGGAGAGAGAACCAGCACGATCCTGCTGTGGAAGGGGGGGGTTGTTAGGGTCACCAAGAGTGGCTTGGCGGAAGAAGTTGGAATTGTAAGGCGTATAAATGAGGTGTAACTAAAAAAATAATTCCAATGTGGTGGTTTCCGTACAAAAAACTTCAAGAGTTCGAAAAGGAGGCCTAAGACAGGGAGAACAAGCTTCCGAGGAGGACTATACGCCCGTGGGGGGGGGGGGTAAACGAATGGAACGAGGACTCGACAAAGGGAAACAAATCGGAGGGAGTTCCGAAAGAGCGTTGCCCAAGATTCACAAGGTCTTGGCACATTTTGCTGCAAGCTGGGAGGAAACATCGAGAGTAACGATCCGCGAGGGGAAACGCTGCGGAAAAGCGAAGGGGGGGGAAACCTTGATGCCAGAAAGGGAGTTTCTGTCAAGAGTGGGGGACAGGGCTGGATCCTACAATGCCATTGGGGGGGCGGACTAAAAATACTTCCTAACAAGAATAAGTATGGGCGGGGGCGAATCTGGCGGTAAGGGGGAAGAACAGGGGCGTGGAAAAGGGGAAGGAAACGTTGGCAGCAGGATAAAGTCGTTCTACAGGGGAGTGGAACTTTGCTGTGCAGGGGGGGAAGGGGCGTGTTCAGCAATTGTTAAATAACGCGTTATGGGAAAAGTATTAGGAGGGGCCAGAAAGCGCCTATGGCCAGGGCTTGCACAGGGAAGAAGGGCCCGGTTCCGGTCTCAATTTCATAGTTTGGGGAAAAAAAGGTACAGGGAAAAAAATCCACTAGCAACAAGATTTGCCTCGGGGGAAATAATCATGTCACGGTCAAGAAAAAATCGGAGAACTCGAACTCAAAGGGGAAAGTGTCGGAACGGACCATTCCGTCCTATCGGAAAAAAGAGTTTGGGGGAAACGGGAGAGGGGCCAAGTCCCTAGGAGTACGATATCTCAAAACGGAGGAGGGAAAAGGAAAAGGAAAGGGGGGGTCGGTCCGAGGGGTTTACGAGTCGATTGGAGGAAAAGAAAAGGCACCAAAACTCAGAAAAAAAACCTCCTGAAGAAAGGGGGGAGAAAAGTGAAAAGCCTGATTTCTGGGAGGAAGACATCTGACCGAAGGCAGAAAGAATGAGGAAAAACTCTTGAGTTAATTGCTAAGGGTGGTTATTGCATAAAAAGTTAAACAATGCTAAACGGTCATGGGGAAAAACATTGGAATAACAACAGTAAGATGCCCTAAAAGACTACCATGTAAGAATTTACGGAGAGAAGGGCGACCACGCCCCCATAAGTAAAAAAAGGGGGGGCCGCCAGGGAAGCCTCCTGAGGGGGGGGAAGAGAAGAGTTCGCAACGTTCGAAAGAAAGGAACCAACTGGGAGGGACTGACACTCCAAACCAAAGGGGTTGTGAACGGATTAGGGAGACCGCATGCGAAGAACATTGCACGGTAGAAGGTGAGGGATCCAGAGATGTGAAGAGAAAAATAAAAAATGGAACGCCTCAATGGAAAAAAAGAGCGGTCGCAAGGGATTCCGCAAGTATCAATATAAGATGCTTGCGTTTGGTAAAAAAGGAGGCCGAAAACTGGAAACCTGCTGAGACTGAATCCTCGGAAAATCTTGTCCGTAACAACCGAGTCCGGGAAAAAAGACTTAAAAAAAAAAACATGTTCGGAAACCCAGCCGTGTCGCATGAGCATCGAAAAAAAAATGCAGGGCCGTCCGGGGGGTTAGACCTTAAAGTCTATAGGGGAAAGGAGCTAAATGTCACAATGTTGCGGGAGGAGGAAAACCAAGCCATGCGGGGGAAAAGGATTGGGACTCCCGTCCAAGAAAACGTCTTGGGAAGATTTGGGAATGCTCGGGACCACAAATCCGCTCACCGATATGGACGGGGAGCTCCATGGAATCCACGGACTTTGTCCGTTAGAAGAGGCTTGGAGGAAGAATGCCAGGGAGGAATTGCGAAGGTCGAAACGAGCGGGGGCAAAAAAAAGCGGCCAAAAAAAAAACTCTTGGAGCCAGTGGGCCCGTCTTTGACTCCGCGAACTAGAGAAAGAAACGAGAAATAACGAAGAGAAATCTAGTCTGGGGGGGAGGGGGCAAAACGCTTGAGGGCGGGAATTGGCGAGAAAAGAAAAAAAGAGGATCATACTATCCAATTAGACCTATAAGGGGGAAAAGGGGGGGGGAAAAGGATCATCTCATAGGTAGAAAGGGGAAGTTAAAAAAAGGGAGTGGGGTCAGGAGGGACAAAACAGAAAAACGACGGGAAGGGGGTCATTGTACCCTTAAAGAGCGCCCTCCCGGTTGGCTCACTCATAAAAAGAGGAAAAAAAAGGGCAAAGAAAACACTCCATAAAACCGTAAACTCAGGGATCAAGGCTCGACGAACTCATGTCTCAAAAGAAAAACTGAATTCAGAGGGAAAGAACTGGAGAGAATCGGCAAAAGAGAGAGGAAAAATCTCGGCGAAGGTCTTGGGGGAATCCCTTAGGCTCAGAGAGAATCGCCACTGTCTAAAAAAGGACGTCATTCCTAAAGCGCAGGGGAGCACGTAAAAAAACTCCTAAAGAATCGCGGAAAAAAAGGGAAAGGGTTACTAAGGAAAAGAGGAAAAAGCCCAGCAGACGATGGGAAGGGAAATACGAGAAAGGCCACAATAAACAACCGGGGGAAGGGGCTCCCAAGAGAAAATAAGGGGGGGGGAAAAGCACACCCCCCTAACTTCTCAAGGAAGGACAAAGAAACGGAGGGGGGGGAGTTAACAGGAACCTCCAAAAAAAGATCGAATGAAAGCTAAGAAAGCCGTCTTCGAACAGGAGGGGCGCAGCTCAAAAAGAAGGAAAAAATCGGGGTTGGCGGGGCAACTCGGAAGGCCAGAAAAGGAAAATCCGGCTAAAGAAGAAAATATAGAGCCGAAAGAGAAATCTGGAGCAACTAGATCATGCCGCTGGCTCGCGCGCAGAAGAAAAAAAGACCCCGAACTACACGAAACAAGGTCCGCATCAAAAAAAATACAGCGGGGTCTATCCGAAAGGCTCAAGAGGAAGAAAAAGGATCCTAAAGGGGGGGCCTTCAGAGGCCTCAGTAAAAAAGAAGCAAGAAAATTACAGAAGACCGCCCATATACAGTCCATGAATACGTCAAAAGAATACTGTTACAACTCCACATTCACGCTAAACCGGAAGAAGAGGGGACTACGGAAAGGGCCCAAAAAAAAAAGAAAAGGACACCCTGCATGAAAAAATGATTTCCTAGACCTGGGGGGAAAAAAAAAGAGGAACGAGGCCTTCGGAGGGAGAGATAAAAACGCCGCCCTAAACAAAGAACTCTCAACAACAAAGAGATGTCTAAGGGGGGGCTCCTCGAAGAATAGGGGTTTTACCAAAGAGGAAAAAAGATTTTCCTGGGAGGGACCTTTTTGGGTGAAGGGGGAGGAGGTGTTTAGGAAGGTGGAAAGTCCTCCGTAGCCGAAGTTTGGAGAAGGGATGGGAACAGAAAGGTTTTCTTGGGGGAAAAGAAAGGCAATTTAGGCGGGATTCTTTTGAGGGTTGGGGGAAGGGAAGGAAAGGTACAAGGAGAGCAGCAGGAAGATTGCCACGAAGGAGAAGTGACTGCGGGGGGGCTCGGAGAGGAAAGGGTCTCGGTCGGAAGGGAGGGGATGCGATGTATATGTTTTCTTAAGGTGCTCAAGCATGAGAAAAAAGAGAAAAAAACTTATTAACTACCGAAGGGGGGCAGTGCTGAGAAGGAGATTTTAGGGTTTCTTCAGAAAAAGCTAGAGGGAAGGGAGCAATGAGCCTAAGGGAGAAAAAAAGCCAATCCGGCTTTGAGCCCGACACAGTGTTGGGAGACGTGGAGGGAAATGAAAAGACTCAGAGGAAGAGAATGTTTTCAGGGGAAGTTAAGATTTTCCAAAAGGAGGTCCCGGGGAGAGGGAAAGGAGTCGTGGGATCGCGGAAGGGAAGGTTATTGCGTTCATATCCTCCGGGGATCAAGAAAGATTTTGTAAAGATACTGGGGGGGAACTTCTACTGAGGCGTCCTGCCTGAAATTGTTTACGGGTGACCTTCGGGCAAAACTCGGGGGTGGGGAGGAATGGGAGAAAAAAGAGGCAGTGAATGGACCGTCTCTCCCAGAGAAGTCCGAAATCGACTTTGTTGCGAGAAGGGAGGGAAGCCGATTTTGTGGTCTCCGGGGGGGGGAAAAAAACTCTGGGGGGGAGACCGGGAGATTCAGAAGAGAAAAAGAGAGTTTGCCGAGGAAAAGAGAGGTTTCGAGGACCGATGAATTCGTAGGGCCGCAAAAGGCTAAAAGTTTACAAGGGGGGGGGAGAAACCCGGCGGAAGAGGATCATGGAAAAAAGTATTACTGTGAGAAGCATTGTAGGAGATGAAATAAGGAAAGTAATATGGTTTGTCAGTGCGATGCCGAAAGCACAACTCCAAAGGGTTTAGGAACGGGAGAATTCTAAGATGAGATGAAAGAGGAACCCTATAGAAAGGGGTATAGATGAGAAGCGCACTTAAAGGAAAGAGAAAAAAAAAAAAGGGAATCGTACTGAGGTGACACATGAATACGATGGAAGGAAGGGAGGGAGTGAGGATCGGGGAGGGACGGGAAAAAAAGCGCAAAGACGGAAAAAAGGTCGCCATATGGAGGCTCTGGGTTTTTTCAGGAGAAAGCATTCAAGAACTGGGGCGGAGGGGGGGATACAAGATCTATTCGATATCAGAGCTAAAAGTCACAATCAAGGGGGAACCAAAGAGAATTCGGTGTTCTGGGGAAGGGGGGATTCCAAACGAACGGCGAAAAAAAGACGGTGTAGGGAAGGTATCCGCTGAGGTTGAACTAAAAAGATCTCGGGGGGTTTCCTACCAAAAAAGAGGGAGGCACTTCGCAAAGGATACATAAATACGTCGAAAGGAAAGAAAAAAGATGCTTTGGAAGGCGGAACGAAATGTGTTGGGGAAACGCTGTGGTTCTCGAACAGGGGAATGATCCCAAGAGAGGGGAAAAAAAAAAAGAGTGAAGGGAAAAAAGAAAGGTTCCCTACGGGAATGATTTCAGAGAGGGGAGGGTTCCTCTTCAAAGAAAGGGGGGGGAAAGGAAATCCGATCCTACGTAAGAAATGCAGATTATATTTGCTGGGGGGAAGCTACCTTGTCAAGGGAGAAAATACTCGGGTTGGGGTGAATAGTGGTACATCAGTAGGCTGGAAGCCAAAAATGCGAAGTGAAAGGGGGAAAGCGGAGGGGGGGGAGCCTCGGATGTGGTGGGGGGGAAGACTAATAGGGCGTAATTTGGTGAGGAAGAAGAAGACTTAAAAAGGGGGAAGGGTGATTCAAGAAGAGGGGAAGAAGCTACAAAAAGGTTACCTTGGATAAGGGGAGAGGAACTTCGTGGATAGTAAACTTTAAAGCCGGAAGGGGTATTAGTAAAGTGTGCCAACGCGAAAAAAAACGGCCAAAGCCTGGCCCGAGGGGGTTCTGTCACTCAACTTTTGAAGGGACCTGATAGTTTCATAGGTTTGATCACACCATGACGGTAGACTCTATAAATCGTGAGCTAGGGAGGGGAAAGGACAAAAGCGAGAACTCACACGAATGACCATGAAAAATATCAGCTGGTTTTGGGAGAGGGGGGAAAAATTACATCGACGGGGTTAAAATAAACCCACTATGTAAGAG